>CAEZWM010000001.1_pt1 | contig 40179 bp, 44 predicted proteins | sample 7264981 | NCBI WGS metagenome assembly CAEZWM01 (sample SAMEA6813880, study PRJEB35770) | uncultured Actinomycetes bacterium | biome: Freshwater; feature: Freshwater reservoir; material: water | place: Czech Republic | collected 2015-11-04 | depth 0.5m m
AACGACCTTTCATTTTCCAAGGTACGCTCTAACTCATGCGCAGAGCCTGGATTCGAAGGATTGCTGTACCGTCCATTGTGCTCGCGGTCATTGGCGCATCGATCTTGGTGGGCTGCGCGTCGCCTGTCTTGATTGCTACTTGTTCAAAAAGACTTGTGGCCTCGCAGAGCGCCCCAATTGCTAATGCAGCGTTGACTGAGATCTCCGGCATTGCCGCGAGCCGAGCTAATCCAGGTCTTCTCTGGGTGCACAACGACTCGGGTGACTCAGCTCGAATATTTGGCCTCGACGGTGAAGGGATCACACATACGACTCTGAGCCTCAACGGAGCCTCCGCAATCGATTGGGAAGACATCGCGGTAGGGCGCGGCCCTGTGGCCGCTAAGACGTATATCTACGTTGGTGACATAGGCGACAACAATTCCGTGCGCTCAGAGATCGTTATCTACCGAGTGGCAGAGCCTGTTGTGGACCTAGCGGGGAGCGTTTCTGGATCCCTCTCTGGTGTGGATGCAATCCGACTCCGTTATCCAGACGGGGCCCATAATGCGGAGTCGCTATTAGTGGACCCGGCAACAGGCGAGATCGTTGTGATAACTAAAAGCATGAGCGGCGGAGCACAGAATGCTTACCGTGTCTCTGGTTCAGTTATCCCAGGCGTCCTCACAACGATGGAGTACCTCGCAACCATCACAACTTCTTCGAGTGCCTTCGGTGCGATTACTGGTGCGGATATTTCTCCGAACGGCCTGCAACTCGCTCTTCGTACCTATGGGGGAGTGGCGGTAAGCGCCCGACCTGATATTGGTACACCGCTCTCGACCTTTATAGCCGGAGGAGCCAAGATCGTCGCCTGCGCTGGGCCAGCGCCATCTGAGGCTCAGGGCGAGGCTGTTGGGTTTAACTCCAATGGAAGAGGATTCATCACCGTCTCCGAGGGGGTTGGTGCGGTTCTCCATCGCTTTGTAGCGCCATGAGATTCACCACCGGATTACAGGTGCAATTCGGGTGAAACTCGTCACATTGAGGAAATAATCTCCCAAAATTGCCCCCATTGTTGCCTATAACTGATAAAACGTAACTGCCCCTCCCGTCGGCGAGCACCTCCCTGCCCGGTGCGTGTGATCCGATCGGAGGGGCACTTCGCGCCCCGCCACGTGAGAGAGTGACGATATGTTCAGACATATAGCGATGTTCCGTTGGGTTGAGGGTGTCACTGAAGCGCAAATCGGTGAGGTCGGGGAGGCGCTCTACGCTCTGCCCGCTGTAATCCCTGAGATTCGCTCCTACCGATTTGGCTCTGATCTAGGGCTCGGGGAGCACAACTTTGACTTCGCCATAGTTGCAGATTTCGACGACATTGAAGATTTTCGTACCTATCGAGACAATCCAGATCACCGAGCCGTCTCTAGGTCAGTAATCGGGCCCCTGATTTCTGATCGAGCCGCCGTGCAGTTTGATGCCGGCGAGCGCCCCGATGACCCCACAGCGCCACCTGAAGGCGTATAACCCAACGTGGATGAGGGACGCTCTAATCTCAGCCAATGCCTTTAACTAGCTCTGTACCGGTACCTAGCCGGGATGCAGGTTGGAGAACCATTCCAAATCTCATCTCGCTTTTAAGGCTTCTCTGCGTGCCGATTTTTGTCTGGCTACTTCTTGGTGCCGATAAGCCGCTCTCTGCTGCGATTCTCTTGGCGATTCTTGGTGCCACCGATTGGGTCGACGGATGGATAGCGCGTAAATACGATCAGGGCTCGGCCATAGGTCAGGTACTAGACCCGGTGGCAGATCGAATCCTCCTAATCACGGCTGCTGTCACGCTGTTGATCAATGGTTCGGTGCCGCTGTGGATTGGAGCGCTTGTTCTTTTCAGAGAGGCTGTTATCAGCGTCGCAGTAGTTGGATTGGCGGCAGCCGGAGCTAGGCGGATTGAGGTGCAGTGGGTCGGAAAGGCCGGGACCCTCGGGCTCATGTTCGCTCTGCCAGGCTTTCTACTCCTGACCTTCTCAAGTGGTGCTCTCCACGCCTTCCTCTTGCTATTTACATGGTCAGCGACAATTGGGGGATTGGCGCTCTCGTATTGGGCCGCCGCTACTTATGTCCCGTTGGCGCGTATTGCCTTACGCGAAGGTCGAGCGGAGTAGATTCTGCCGACCGCTTCTCTGATGAATCTTTCGCCTCGAATGGAGACTTAAAACCATGAACTACCCAGACGATCTGAAATACACAGAAGAGCACGAGTGGGTAAAGATCTCTGACGGCCGGGCGCTGATCGGAATTACTGATTTTGCACAGGATGCGCTTGGCGACGTGGTATTCGTCCAACTTCCTGAGGTCGGGGTCTCAGTGCTTCGGTCAGTAGGAGTAGCAGAGGTTGAGTCCACCAAGTCAGTCTCTGAGATTTACGCGCCGTTGACCGGTGTGATTGCCGAGGTAAATTCAGCTTTAGAGGACACTCCCGAGCTAATGAATCAAGACCCTTACGGCGCCGGGTGGATATTTGTACTCGAGGTCGGTGTAGAGGCCGAGATTGGTGGACTTATGGACGCCTCGGCATATCAGGCACTGGTTGAGGGTTAGGGATCCGCTCCAACTCCGAGCAGCGTCGATCTCCGCGTATCGCCACTTTTAGACCCTCTACCTACCGTGAAGAGTTAGGGTTTCGCAGCGAGCATGTGGGCTGTAGCCTAAGTCTATGAAATGCACCGCATGTGGCCACCTAAATCTTGAGGATGCGCGCTTCTGCTCTTCATGCGGCGCTGTCGCTGGGCCCACTGCAGGAGAGGTTCAAGACGCCGATTCGAAGGAAGCTAATTCTAAGGACGCCGATTCGAAAGAGGCCGGGAACGATTCCGGTGAGGCAACTCTCTCAATTGCGGTGGTCGAGTCGAGCGCAGCCGCTACGAGCAACTCCCCGGCTACAGCTGCGTTCATTCACGTCGTCAGAGGCCCGAATGCAGGTAGCAAATTTGCATTGAATGTTGGATCTCTAGAGGTAGGGCGCCACCCCGCCTCTGGCATCTTCTTGGATGACATCACAGTCTCTCGGCGACACTGCGTCTTCAACTGCATCCCAAGAGGCGGTTCGGTAGAAGGTAGTGGAGGCCCTGACTTCTCGATTTCAGTAAGCGATGTCGGCTCACTCAACGGCACTTACGTAAATCGTAAATTGATCACCACCAGCGATGTTCACGACGGCGACGAGGTACAGATCGGCCGTTATGTTGTAACGATTGAGTCGGCCCGATGAACGCTGATAGCGAATCAGCCCATCTCTCAATAGGCGATGTGCTTAATCATTTAAGTGCCGAGTTCCCGGATGTCACGATTTCGAAAATTAGATTCTTGGAGAGCCAGGGATTGATCGCCCCCGAACGAACGCCCTCCGGCTACCGCAAGTTTTATGAATCAGATCTAATCCGTCTGCGCTGGATACTGCTTCAACAGAAGGATAATTTCCTTCCCCTGAAGGTCATTAAGGACCGCCTCCAAGAACATGATCTTGACGGTTCTCCACTCCCAGAAACCTCTGACGAACTGCGTAGCGATTCGACAGTTGCGACGTTCTTCGATGCAGCGCCCGAGGTGAGCACTCCCGTTGCGTTGGCTGAGGAGAACTCTCCACCCGTTGAAGCTCCAGCAAAGAAGAAACGCAGAAAGGCCGTGCCGAAAAAAGTTGAGGCTCCTCTTGCTGAGAAATCAATTAAGAGCACCCGCCTTAGAGGTGAGCAGATGGAGCTCGATTCTCAGGGAGATGTTCTTACTTCAGAGCCCGAGGGCAATGGACTCACGCGATCTGAGATCGCAGATGCGAGTGGACTCACTATCGATCAAGTGGTTGAGATGGAGGCCTGCGGACTGATCAAAGCTGCAGGACAAATGGGTCCCGAGGGGCTCTTCGAGGACGACGCTCTGATCATTGCTTCTCTTGTCGCGGGCTTCATCGAGAATGGTGCGGAGCCTCGCCACCTACGCATGTATAGAAACTTCGCCGAGCGCGAGGCACAGTTTTACGAGCAGATGGTCGCGGGTCGGCAGCGACCCAATGGAGCGGAGTCGCTCATTGCACGACGAGACAAGGTGGTCGAGCTTGCATCGCTCGGGCGCAGTCTGCGCACCGTGTACCTGCGCCGATCTCTAGACCAAATACTTCGAACGTCTCAGGTTCAAGAAGATGGTTTTAGTGGTTCTGAAGAGACCCACGAGCCGTAGTCGAACCTGAGTATTACTAGCGTCTGGCGAGCTCCAAAGAGCGGGCGCTGCAACGAAGACGGGCGTCCAAACTGCGTTTTTGCGGTGGTAGTGTCACCACGTGGTTCGAGTATCGATTGTCGGAGTAAGAGTTGAGGTCCCCTCAAACCAGCCCATCATGCTTCTCCGTGAAGAGGCTGAGCCGAGGCGGTATGTGCCTATTTTTATAGGATCTCCGGAGGCGACAGCCATTGTCTATTCGCTTCAAGGCATGGAGACTCCGCGGCCAATGACGCATGACCTTGTCACTATGCTGCTCGCAGAACTCGGCGCCACCATCTCCTCGATTGAGATTACTGAGTTACACGAAGGAACGTTCTTCGCAGAGGTTGAGTTCGTTGCTGGAGATAGAACCTTTCGAGTTTCGGCGCGGCCCTCGGATGCCATTGCATTAGCGGTCCGTCAAGATGAACAGCCCCCGATTTTCATTGCAGATGATGTATTCGAGGAGGCAAGCCTGGTCTTTGATGAGGAGCAGGAAGAGGAGCAGATTGAGGAGTTTCGCGATTTCCTTGATCAGGTAAAGCCTGAGGACTTCGTCTGAAATTACTGGGATTGACGCTTTATTGTTCAGTCTCTACCTCGTTTCTTGTCTCTAACCTTGACCGCCCGAGAGCTGATCAGTTACGGTTTACAGGCTCGTAACTACGAGAGTGTGATCCGGACCAACTCGATCCCTGCGCCGGAATCCTTTGAATCCTGTATTAGGAGTTGTACTCAATGGCAATACCAAGCGAGAAATCAAACGCACTAAGTAACTCGAGAGTTGAGCAGGGCGTTCTGGGCGACTCCGAGTGGGAAGAGGTTGGCTATCGCGGTCCTCAGGTATGCGCGATCGTTGGGATTACCTACAGACAATTGGATTACTGGGCTCGCACCGAACTTCTGCGCCCGTCACTATCCGACGCACAGGGGAGTGGCTCCAAACGCAGCTATTCATATCTTGACCTCGTAGCTTTAAAGGTAATTAAGAACCTTCTAGATGCTGGGGTGTCGCTTAAGACAGCTCGCAAGGCAATTGATTATCTTCGTGATCACCTCGGTGAAGACCTTGCTACTGCAAGTCTTGTCATTGATGAGAACAAGAGCGTCCTTGCGCGCAACGGTGAGGACATCTTCGATCTAGTGCGCCACGGACAAGGTGTTCTTAACATCGTGCCCCTCGGGTCTGTCGTGCGTCAGATTGATGCTGGAATCACCGAGTTGCATCCGATCGATCTCGTCGCTCCGGTTGAGGAGAGCGACGCAGCACAGATTGAGCCACAGGCAGGGCTCGGTTCATAGGCGCTGTAGCTAGCCTGCGGAGTCGCAAAATGCTCTCGGGGCTCTCAAGATATTGGCCATTTAGTTGCTAAATGCCGATCCGGAAATCTTGGATCGATGGTTGATTCGTTGATGGTCGTTGTTCTGCGCTATTCCTTATCCTGTAGATGCTTGGTTATCTTCAGTTCCCATCAATCGAAGCCTTAGGAAGACGCGGATGACGGCGATACTCCGAACCAGTCCACTCGATGTTGTGCACCGCTCTCTTGGGGCGCGAATGGCCGAGTTTGGAGGGTGGGAGATGCCCATCCAATACTCCGGAGTGATCGAGGAGCATCGTGCATGTCGCGAGTCCGCAGTGGTGTTTGATGTCTCGCACCTTGGCTCTGTTCGTGTATCTGGACCTGGAGCATTTCCTGCATTGCAGTGGGCGTTTACCAACGATCTAAATCGTATTGAACCAGGGCGAGCCCAGTACACCCACCTCCTCGACGAACGCGACGCGCATGTCGTTGACGACATCATCGTTTGGTGGTTGGAGGCAGAGACATTCACCGTGATGCCTAATGCCTCTAACACTGCACCTCTTGTTGCAGCGATTGAAGCAGCGGTCAACAGTGTCGGAGGAGGCGAGGCCGAGGTAGCAGACGTGACAGATTCGCGTGTAGTGCTCGCCGTGCAGGGCCCCGAGGCGCGTAAACGATTGGCGACCTTCTGGCCAGAGGCAGCGTCCGTAGGGCATTTTCATGTGATTCCCGTTACGTGGCTCGGAGAGTCTGGATGGGCTTCAGGAACCGGTTACACCGGTGAAGATGGAGTGGAGCTTGAGGTTCCCGCCTCGGTTGCTCTCGAACTCTGGCAGGCGATTGTCGCGTCCGGTGTAACTCCTGCAGGGCTAGGCGCTCGCGACACACTGCGCCTTGAGGCGGGGCTCCCTCTACATGGGCACGAACTAGGGGAGGGGATTACTTCATTGCAGGCCGGGCTTGCATGGGTAGTTCGCTTCGATAAGCCAGGTGGATTTAGGGGAGCGGGAGCACTGCGCGTTGAGCAAGAAGAAGGCCCGCGGCGCGTTCTCAGGGGAATCTCAGTCGAGGGGCGCCAACCTCCGCGCGGTGGCAACACTGTGTTCTTCGCTGGCGACGATGTCGGCGAGGTCTCTAGTGGAAACTTCTCCCCAATGCTGGGCCATGGAATTGCTTTAGCGTTTCTTAAGCCAAGCGTTGAATTAGGTGCAGAGGTAACTATCGAAGCGCGCGGCCGTGAACTAAGAGGAACAGTGGTTAGGCCGCCGTTTGTAAAGCGTTCATGAATCCGCCCTCCAATAGTCCTTTACGAAAAAGCCGTGGCGCCTTCAACGTGACGTCTGAGGGAGCTAGGTAATGACAACTCTTGGTCGGCCTACATACGATGACTTGGCGAACCATGGAGCGTTCATTGAGCGCCACATAGGTCCATCGCCTGCAGATCAGCTTAAAATGCTCGGAGTTCTCGGCTACTCATCCCTTGATGAACTCACCTCGGCAGCGATTCCTAGCAGCATCGAACGTCTTGGCGAACTTAGTATCGGTGCTCCTCGCTCAGAGGTCGAGGTAATCGCAGAGCTACGAGAAATTGCTTCCAAGAATCAATCTCTCGTCTCCCTGATTGGGCTCGGTTATTACGGAACCGTCACGCCACCGGTGGTTCTTCGGAATGTGCTTGAGAACCCGGCCTGGTATACCGCCTACACGCCTTACCAGCCAGAGATTTCGCAGGGGCGTTTAGAGGCAGTACTCAATTTTCAGACAATGATTGCTGACCTAACAGGCATGGACATCGCTAATGCCTCGATGCTTGATGAAGGCACCGCTGCAGCTGAGGCAATGGCTCTCTGTCATCGATTGAATCCGAAGGCAGGAGAGGTTTTCTTCATCGATGCAGATTGCTTTCCCCAGACAATTGCTGTGGTTGCGACGCGTGCCGAGCCCCTAGGCATTGCACTATTGGTCGGCGACCCTGAGACTGATATCCCAAGTGAGGGAGTCTTTGGGGTACTGCTTCAATATCCAGGTGCGAGCGGTCGTTTGCGTGACGACAGCGAACTCATAGAGCGAATACATGCTCAGGGAGCGAGCGTTGCGGTTGCAGCAGATTTGCTCGCACTCTCGCTTATTCGCCCTCCCGGCGAGATTGGCGCCGATGTCGTAGTTGGGTCATCGCAGAGATTTGGCGTCCCGCTTGGTTTCGGGGGCCCACATGCTGGCTTCATGGCTGTCAGGGATTCCTCAAAGCGATCCTTGCCCGGAAGGCTCGTAGGTGTCTCTGTTGACTCTGCAGGGCGCCCGGCGTTACGACTTGCTCTCCAGACAAGGGAGCAGCACATTCGTCGCGAGAAGGCAACAAGCAACATATGTACCGCGCAGGTTTTGCTTGCAGTCATAGCGGGGTTCTATGGCGTATGGCATGGACCAGACGGACTCAAGCGCATCGCACAAAGAATCCATCGCCAGACTGCAGCAGTAGCACAGGCACTGAAGAGTGCAGGAGTGGTCGTCCTTGAGGATGCTTTTTTCGACACGTTATCGATCCAGGTGCCGGGGCGTGCCGGTGAGGTAATCGCCAATGCTCTTGCGAGTGGGATCAACCTTCGTCACATTGATGAAGACACAATTGGATTGTCTCTCGACGAGCAGACAACCCCAGATGTAATCGAGAGCGTGCTATTAGCTTTTGGAGTTAGTGTCGATATTGCTGCGCTACTTGAAACGGTCTCGGACTCGATCCCTGCTGCGTTGATTAGAACATCTGATTTCATGACCCATCCGGTGTTCTCTAAGTACCGGTCAGAGACGTTGATGCTTCGTTATCTGCGCAGGCTCGCTGATCTTGATCTTGCCCTCGACCGCACGATGATTCCGCTTGGATCATGCACGATGAAGCTAAACGCAACTACCGAGATGATCCCGGTCACATGGCCTGAGTTTGGAGCAATGCATCCATTTGCTCCGATAGATCAGAGCATTGGATACCGCAGGCTTTTTAAAGAGCTTGAGGATGCTTTAGTTGAAATCACTGGCTATGACGCTGTGTCGCTGCAGCCCAACGCGGGTTCGCAGGGCGAGTTTGCAGGTCTCCTAGCGATTAGGGCCTACCACCGTTCGCGCGGTGAGTTTGAGAGAACAGTGTGTCTAATTCCAGCCTCTGCACACGGAACGAATGCCGCTAGCGCTGCAATGGTTGGCATGACGGTAGTTGTTGTTGCTTGCAACGACTCGGGAGATATTGACTTAGAGGATCTCACGCGACGCATTGCTGAGCACGCAGGGCGAATTGGCGCTCTAATGGTTACATACCCTTCAACGCATGGTGTTTTTGATACAGAGATCACAGACGTGTGTGCGATGGTCCACGATGCAGGCGGTCAGGTTTATCTTGATGGCGCAAATTTGAATGCACTTGTTGGACTAGCAGCACCGGGTCATTTTGGTGCTGACGTATCCCACTTGAATCTCCACAAAACTTTCTGCATCCCCCACGGAGGGGGAGGGCCAGGTGTCGGACCCGTTGGGGTGCGCTCCCACCTCGCTGAGTTTCTTCCTTCTCACCCGCTTGTTCCCGAGTGTGGACCAGTCGGTGGCGGGGTAGGACCAATCTCTGCAGCACCTTGGGGATCTGCTTCGCTGCTACCAATCTCTTGGGCCTACGTGGCCATGATGGGGGGAGAGGGTCTTCGAAAGGCGACTCAAGTAGCGATCCTGAATGCGAACTACATTGCGCATCGGTTAGAGGAGCATTTCCCTGTTCTCTATCGAGGCGAATCTGGATTGGTCGCTCATGAGTGCATAATTGATATTCGACCAATCACAGATGCAACTGGTGTGAGCGTTGACGATGTAGCGAAGCGCTTGGTCGATTACGGATTTCATTCGCCGACCATGAGCTTCCCTGTATCCGGAACTCTGATGATCGAACCAACAGAGTCTGAAGATCTTGGAGAGGTCGATCGTTTCATCGATGCGATGATCTCCATCCGCTCCGAGATTAAAGATGTTGAGGACGGTCGCATAGCCCTTGACGAGAGTGCTCTCCACAATGCACCTCATACCGCCGCAGATCTCATGACAGGCGAGTGGGGCAGGCCCTATACCCGCGAGCAGGCGGCGTACCCAACGGATGCAACCCGGAGGACTAAATACTGGCCCCCGGTGAGTCGAATCGACGGCGTCTACGGCGACCGCAACGTATTCTGCTCATGCCCCCCTCTATCTGATTACGAAGACCAGTAGTTCGTCCTTTGGTGCTGCGATTCCGGTAGGCGGATTGGTTCTGGGCTAATTTCACGCCATGGCTGACACAAAACCCACAATCACAATCCCTGACTCCGCACCACCAGCAGAGCTGGTTTTAGAGGACCTAGAGCTAGGAACTGGTGACGAGGCCGTATCCGGTACCTTCGTCAGCGTTCACTATGTAGGGGTCTCCTGGAGCACAGGCAAGCAGTTCGACGCTTCGTGGGACAGGAATGACTTCTTCGGATTCCACCTCGGTCGTGGAGAGGTCATCTCGGGCTGGGACCAAGGGGTTGCCGGCATGAAGGTTGGCGGCCGACGAAGCATCACAATTCCGCCGCACCTTGGTTATGGTTCAGCCGGTGCCGGAGGGGTCATTAAGGGCGGCGAGACGCTTGTCTTCGTAGTCGACCTCATCTCTGTGGGGTAGCGAGTACTCTCCACAGAGTTACATAACGAAGATTATGGGCGTTTGCCGTATATCGGGAGCACCTAGATATAGCGCCTCGTTATTGGGCTTTGATGCCTGTTCTCTAGTTGCCTGTGGTTCTTAGGCGTCTTATAGAGGCTTGTGCATCTTGAGCATGCGAGCCGTGAAGCCTTGCTCCTCAAAGAAGTTCTTGGTTTGACGATGGCCCGGCAGAGCCCTTGCGTCTATGCCGACGCATCCGTTCTCGATGCAGAACTCTGAAAGGGAGCCCAAGATTGACTCTCCGAGCCCAATCGCTCTGGCCTCGGGCTCAACCCATATCTCAGTGATGTCTCCTAGCAAAGAGCCGTCGCTCAAGCGCTCGAGTACCGCTACACCGAACCCCATAGGAGCGCCGTCTAGGAGCCCGATAAGGACACATGCGCTCTGAGACCTAATGAGGTCGGCAAAGGCCTCATTAAGTGGCTCCCTGCGTGATTCCTGCGCTGCCCAGAGGGCGCCACCCCTCATCGGTGTTAACTCCAGAGCAAGCTGTGCTGCAAAACCACTGAGGGTTTCAATATCTGCCGTTGTTGCGCTGCGTACGGACTCCACTGTTGCGGGCTCTACTTAGTCCGCAGAATGGCAATTTTCCCGAGAACAGTTCGCCTGGCACGTGTTGCGCGTTCGTAGTTCTCTACATCGTTTAGCTCCGCCCGGTTGAGCCCCTCGAGCCGCTCAATTATCTGGCTCGCCGCTAAACCGTCGTAATCCGGGATGGAGAGAATCACCGGTGCAATGGTGGTTGAATCGCTCTCCGGAGAGTTTGGTCCGGTACTTGGGTCAGCGACCGTAGACATCGCGTGCTTCATGGGTTCGTCCGCCGGCACCTCTCTGCCCTTGGCCTCGAGGTCCTCTGTTGAGTGAGAGTCACTAGATGAACACATATCTGAGAAGTTCGTGTATGCCCTTGAGGATGTTGAGAATGACTCAAATGCTTCGACGCTTCTAGCTCGCAGAGTGACCATCTGCTCGTTGACGCGCTGCTTCACTACCGGAGGACCAAATTTAACCGCCAGCTCACCAACCGCTTTGTAGTTCGCGATCTGGCCAACTACTTCGCGTTGATGAACATCAACTTCGCGCTTGCCTCGTCCGGCAAACATTGTTACAAGTGTGGGTACCGCATCTCTTGCGAATGCAGCTATCCCAACAGGAACATGTACTGCTAACTCAACTACTCGATCAACTGTGCTGCGTTCGTCACTCACTTGAGTCTCCTCCACTGGGCATCGTCTGGAGTCTACGGCGAAGGAACCCAAACGCCACAGCCGCAACCAGGATCAAGACTGAGACCTTCACAATTAACGGTCCATGCTTCACATACGGGGTCTCCCCTGCACGAAGAGGAACGTTCGCCTCAAGAATCGCAGGCTTGAATAGCTCTGTTCTCTTCTCAATATGGCCAAGGGGGTCGATAATGGCTGAGATACCAGAGATTGAAGCCTGCACCAATGCCCGACCGGTCTCCGCTGCTCTCATCTGAGAAGACTGAACATGCTGTGCGCTGTTAGCGCTGCGGCGGTACGAACGATTATTAGTTGAGACGATTAGTGCATGTGCTCCGCCTCGGACCTGTCGTCGTGCGAGCTCGGGGAATACCGACTCGAAACAAATGAGGTTCCCAATCTTCTTGCCATCGAGATTAAGGACGCCAGAGTTTGAAGCATTGTTCTGCCCCGCTGTGAAGTCCTCTGGCACTTGTTCGATTGCAGATATGAAACTCAGTTCAGAGCGCCACGGCACATACTCTCCGAACGGCACAAGATGTGTTTTCGAGTAATTTGCTACTAGCGAACCATCGCCTGCATATAGGCGATTCGTGTTGTAGATCGCGCCATCTTGTTCGCGATTTATGGCATTGATCAGCACAAATGCATTGTGGCGCCTTCCAATCTCGACAATCTTTGACCTAAGCAGTGGGTCTGCCTCAGGGTCGCTCATTAGTGCTGACTCTGGAAAGATAATGAGGTCGAAATTTCCTTTGAGTTGGCGCGCTAGTTGGAGGTGCTTCTCCGTGAGCACTTCGTTATAGACCTCATCTGAGGTCAACCGTCTGTTGCGATCGTTCCCCTGGATGGCGGCAATCTTTAAGCCTCCGATCACACGCGTTGTCGGAGGATTGAGCCCTGCAGCCAGGAAGATCAAAACTAAGAGCGCTGCAATTGCTAGATGTATGCGGTGAGCTTGGCTGCGGTGAGCGCCACTCCCCTCCCCGCCTGCCCCTGCAACCCCACGCCTGCTGGCATTGAGTATTAGTTCAAGGAGCAGTGCCTGAAAGAGAACCACTACAAAGGTGACCCCTAGAGCGCCTGCCCAGCCGGCCAATCCGCGTGCTGGTGCGATTGGCGAGAATGCGGTTCCAACCTCTCCCCATGCGAGACCTCCTAACGGCCAGGTCCCACGCAGATACTCGCCAAGAGCCCATGCCGCAGCGACGATTAACGGCGATGCAACCCCGAGGCGACGTATCGCCGCTATAGCGGCTCCGACAGCGGCAATGTAGAGCGCTTGCGCCGCAATAAGCGGGAGAATCGCTACCGCACCGAAGTACCAGGTCCAGGAGAGAACAACTCCGAAGCAGATAATCCCGAAAACGAAGCCGCTCCATGCCGCGCGCCAAATGGTCGCTCTGCTCCAGATCCATAGCAATGGCAATAGTGCGACAAGCGCAAGCGGCCACACCCCAAAAGGAGGGAAAGCGCACGCCATTAAGAGACCGGATAACGCCGATGCTCCAAATGTAAGACGAGCGTTTGGTGCCTGCACAGACCCCTCCATCAGTGATGAATTGAGTACAAAAATTGCTGTTGCAAGGCTCTAGCTAGCAGTCACTTAATTGATTACTAAATTCAAGCGCAGTCTCTACAGCGTTCTTTCTGCCCAGGTGCGAGTTGACTAAGTGGCAGTACCAAGAAGCATGAGTCGCATAGGAACTCATCGTCTCCTCGAGGCTTCACCTTATTGGTGCCCTCAACTCGATCTGCTTCGCTCTCAGCATCCTCAAGGTCTTCGTCCTCGGGGCGATCGCTGGTGGTCTTCTCCTTCAAGAGAATATCTAGAGAGGCCTCAACATCGTCTGGGTGGAGTTCGTCCTCAAGAACAACAACTGTTTGATCGTCGTCGTCATCGAGATCGTCATCGGTCGAGATATCAGCGGGATTGTCGTCTACGCCTTCTACCGCCAACAGGTCATCGTCGAGAACTGAATCAATTAGCGGATCGGCCTCTTCATCGAGGTCGTCCTCAATCTCATCGCCCTCGAGATCATCATCGGTCTCAAGCTCATCTTCTGGATCTATTACGTCTTTAGGCATGTTCACTTCCGGGGTGGAGGGGCGCGCAACATAACACGCAGAGCGAGCAGAATCGCGTAGGGCAGCCGAAATATGGCGGAAAACCTAAAATCGGCCTTGACCCGGGGTCAGTATTTCGCAGAGCCGAACGGGCTTGGCTTCGGGATTCAGACTCCTTTGGGGTCACTGCATTCACGTGTCGGCGTCTCCGTCGACGTGCATATGCCGCGTTCTCTGCTGGGTATCTGAATCCCGTTGCCTAAGCCTCGTTCGATCGAGCGCCGCCACAGCGAACTGGAGCTAGCCCCGATCGGGCCCTCGCTTACAAGTGCAAGCCGGTGCATTAGACATCAGGCGTGGTCAATAATCAAGGCGGGGTGAGAATTATTTGAGGAGCAGTTTTAGAGGCGAGATTCGTTCGCGCTGAATGCTTTTAAATCGCGCTGTGAGTCGTCTTGGCGTCGCTGTGGCGTTGCCGATGTTGTTGGTGTGGCTGATGCTTGTTAGCTAGACACCGGTGGAGCGACGAGCTGCTGCAGCCCTCTCAGAGGCGAGCCTCTCAAGTTCGTATACGCCGTAATCCACATATGACATGGCGTCGGCAATCGCTGAGTGCCCCGCCTGCTCCTTAATGAGCCTGTGCATCTCTTGGACGACTGTCCGATATGCAGCATGACCCTGAGGTCCGCTGCGCAACTCGAGCATATGGAACGCTTCGCGAGCGTTGAATTGCATAACGAAACGAATTCGATAAGCAAGCGAGACTGCGTACGAAGACTGTTCTGGGAATCTAAGCGCCATTGCTCCATGCAGCGCCGCTGACCTCTCCATTGCTTCAGTAAATTCGCGCTCAGCCCCGGCCTCTACAACAGCATCGGGTAGATCAAAGCCATGCAGCGGCGTTAGTGGCTGCCACTCGATGGTCAACATTCGGTGTCGCTGAAGATCGCGAAATGCTCCGTAATCAGCGAGCACATCGAATCTGTAATCGGTTCGCTCGAGAGCGCGCCCTGGCTTGTGGCGGCGATTAGTTCGCTCCCCCACATATGCGGCGAGCAGTTGACGCCGATCTTCAGCCCCGATGCTGCGCACTCGATGCATGACCTCATCCTCTGGAAGGTTTGAGACCGGGTAGAGGATCGCTGCAAGTACCTTGTCTTCGCCCTCAGGGTCGAAGTCGACCAGAGTTACTCCGGGGCGTTCCTCTGGCTCCATGCGACCGAGGATTCGGTTAGCGACGCTCTGGGTCTGCTCGCGTGTATCCATCAGGTATTGAGACCATGCTCCTCCCCTATCTGCGCGATCGACGCGAGTTAGGAAGGACGGCACGACTTTTCGTAGCTCTGTGAGCATCAGATCTGAGTACTCGCGTGCCTCCGGAAGCGGATGAGCTCGCATCCTCAATAGAAGCGATTCGTAGGCTTGGCCAGTTCCGTAGATTCCAACGTTGGAGAGAGTCCCTGCTGGGAGTATCCCTCGCACCGAGTCACAAGCCTTCGCCTTGATCGTCTGCTTGTAGACAAAATCAGGGTCACCCGGTTCTTTCGGGTAACGCTCACGAGCCCACTCCATCATTCTTGGGAGTAGTTGCTGATAGGTCGCGAATAAACGATCCATCTCGGCTACGTAGAGCGCTCCAAGGGGAGACTCCAGTACCTCCGGAGGGCGTAGATAACGAAACCTTCCGCCGAGGCGAGAGTCGTATGGAATGTACCGAGTCGACTGCTCGAGGTACGCCATGAGTCTTCCCCACTCAAGAACTTTGGTGAGGATATTTGAGGCCTGCTCACAGGCGAGATGTACTCCACCTAATTGAGCTACAGAGTCGTCGCCATACTCAAGGAATACTTTGTCGTATAAAGCCTCTGCGCGTTTTACCCCGACGCTCGCATCGACTGTGATGTCGCCGGAGAGATCAAGATCTACAGCGAACTCATCAAGGAATAGGCGCCTCAGGCTCTTCTCTGATCGCGAATAACGCGCGAACAATGCCCCCTTTACAACTTCTGGGAGATTAACGAGGGCGAAGACGGGTCCGTCGATATTCGTGAAGTAAGGGCGCAGGGCCGTTTCTTCATCTGAGGTGAATTGCTCTGCGACGTACTGCATGGGCTGCGAATCGTACCGGGCTACTTGGAGGATGAATGGGAATGGACTCAGAAATTCGTAAAAAGATTCGTCACACTTAGAGAGGAGAAGCGGTTCGGCTCATAGGAGGAGCCGGGCTGCTGGACTCTGGACCTCGAACTCGATCCGCCCAGTTCGCCCCGCTAACTCGGAGTCGGCCCTTATTGGCCAGGCTCCGCCCTTGACCTCGATGCGTATACGAGCCCCTGAGCCCGTTGCGATCCGTGGATGTGGGAGGTGGCTTCCAGTAGCTAATCGGCGCCGCATTGCCGAGCGCTCGCCTGATTTGAGGCTATAGATATGAACCTCGAGGCGCCCGTCGCCGGGGTGGCTCCTCGGAATGAGGTCGGCTGCGCCAATGAATTGTCCATTCGCAACGACGACTCCACTCGCAACTCCGCTGAAGAATTTCCGGCCATTAATCGTGACCGAAATCTCCTTGCTTCTGCTTGTCGCCCGCAGCACTAGAGGAGAAACCCCCACCTCAACTGCATTCATAGCGAGATTGGTATTCCCCGCAAATCGGTACTCAATTGCGTCAATCGGCGCCGAGATTTTGCCTGTTGTACCGTCACTGCTCAGAGCAGATTCGCGAAACGATGCGAGCCCAACGGATTTCGCCAGATCTGATTCTGCGTTTGGTTCGAAGGAAATCAGAGGGTTCGGGTGTGGCCAAGATTTGAGCGACTGCGCTAAATCTGCATCGCTACCGACAACAACCAAATCCGGTGCTGCGTCAGTTGGCGTACCCCACGAATCGCCGGGACGGATACTCATTGTGCTGTTACCCCTGAGGCGCAGACAACTCCCCGGAAACATAAGTCTGCGGCAGAGCGAGCACTCTCTTTAGTCTGCGGATTCTCTGAGACCACTGAAATCTGGCGGAGCAGATCAACGAGCTGCTTCATATGCCGTACAAAATCCCCGCCGGTTAGGTCATCGGTTAAATCGAGAACGTCGCTCAGGTCGTGCCCTGATGCCCAAGCCTTTACGATCAATGCAAGCCCTGGGTCGGGTGGTCTCATCTCTGGCAGGCCCGCATCCTCTTCGTCGCTACGCAGCGAGTTCCAGTGACGCTCAATTGCGCGCCAGCGTTTTGCCAAGTCTCCACTGGGCCAACGCGGTGCTGGCGGGCGGCGGTGCTCTGGACCGCGATGCTCATATGTAAATACAGAGGCGATAGACGCCAGCTCCTGAGGTCGCAGGCCATCGAATATGCCCGTATTAATCGCATCTGCCACAAGGATGTCGGTCTCGGAGTTAATCCGCATGAGGCTCTCCCCTGATGCAGTCAAGGACCAACCGTCTAGGTACCCGCGCTCCTCTAGAACTCTAAGAACTCGATCGAACATGCGCCCGAGGTTGTCGCTTCGAGCCTGGACGCGACGCTCTAAGCGCGCGTAATCCTTTGTCAGGCGGTCGGCCTTAGACGCTGCGCGCAGGTGACTCTCTAATCTCGGGCACTCTGAAACGGGGTGAAATTCCTCTGACGGAGGAGTCTTCTTCTGCTTCTTCCCACGTTGATTCGAGCCGGCGCTATCACCATTGGCATCTTCACCCTCGAGCTTCAGTGCTCGCAGACGCCCAGCAAGTGCTCGCCGGAATGAAGGGTTCTTTGGGGCGAATGGCGTCGGTATGTCAAGGTCCCCGACTACTTGTGGAGCGGTCTCGAAATCTGGCGGCCCTAAACGGGTCAGCGTCGAGTCAGCTCCTAGAACAAGAATTCGTGTCCCGCTCCGCCCACCTTCGTGACGCAGAACAACGCATCTCCCTCCACAGCGTTTAGTGCGAAGTACAGAACCTGGGCGCATCTGAGCGAGGGCGTTCTCAACTGAACTGCGCTTCGCCGAGTCGCCGGGGCGCTCCGTTCCAGCAACAAGTGCTCTGTAATCTACGAAATCCCCTAAATCGCAGACCATTAGTTCTCGCTCCTTCTCAAGGAGTGAGCCAATAATCTCTAACTGATCCTCGAGGGCGACCACATCACTATTCGCCCGGTACTGCGCGAATGAGAGCCCCAAGAGATGCCTGGCCTCAAGTGCATCGCATCGAGATACCAAGTTTGCAGTCATGTTGTAAGTCGGTCTGAAACTAGATGTGAGTGCATAGGTGCGCCGAGAAGCAAGGCCGGCTACTTGTTCGAATGGCACAAAGGGACTCCAAGCCACTACGGCGAACCCTCGATCGTCGATGCCTCGTCTGCCTGCACGGCCTGTCAGTTGTGTGTACTCACCGGGCGTCAAGAATTCGTGGTGCTCCCCTGTGAACTTGGAGAGTTTCTCGATCACTACGGTTCTCGCAGGCATGTTGATGCCGAGTGCGAGCGTCTCTGTCGCGAAAACCACTTTTACAAGGCCTGCGGCGAATGCCTCTTCCGCTGCTTCCTTTAGAGGTGGGATCATTCCTGCGTGGTGGGCTGCAATCCCTGCCTCAAAAGCAATTCTCCACGCGTCGTAGCGAAGCGCCACAAGATCTGATTCGCTCAGCATCGCGGTACGTGCCTCCGCTATTCGGCGTAGCTCTCTTCGTTCTTCACGAGTTGTGAGTCGAATACCCGAGGCGAGGCACTGATCAACCGCAGCGTCGCAGCCGGCTCGGCTAAAAATGAAAGTAATTGCAGGGAGCATGTTCTCATCTGCCAAGCGCTGAATAATCTCAACGCGAGAAGGAGTAAACAATCGTCCCGAGGGTGACTGCCCTCCGGATCGCGGATAACGCGACGCTGATCGGTCCCTCGTTGGCTGTCCATCCAATTTGGCGGCCTCTGGGTTGGGGCGCAGGTCGTCGGCTGGATCAGGCATGAAGACGGGCAACAGGTGAAAGTCAGGATTCCCCTTCTCCCCTACTGCGTAGAGGTTCGTGAGTTTTACAGGGCGCCGCTCCTCGATGATCGCGACGGTTCTGCCGCGAACAGTCTGGATCCACTCAGCGAACTCCTCTGCATTCGAGACTGTTGCCGAGAGGGCAACGATCCTCACATGCGCGGGGAGGTGGATGAGCACCTCCTCCCAGACGGCTCCTCTAAATCGATCCTGTAGATAATGCACCTCGTCGAGCACGACGAATTCGAGTTCGTCAAGCACCTCGGAGCCCGCGTAAATCATGTTTCTCAGTACTTCAGTAGTCATCACGACCACCGATGCATCGCCTCGCACTGAGTTGTCGCCTGTAAGTAGACCTACTTGAATATCTCCGTGGGCCTCAACTAAGTCGCCGTACTTCTGATTGGAGAGCGCCTTGAGGGGAGTCGTGTAGAAAGTCTTTGTTCCTCGACTAATAGCGCACGCAGCGGCGTACTCAGCGATGAGAGTCTTTCCTGATCCAGTAGGAGCTGCTACTAGAACGGAGTCTCCTGCATCTATCGCGTCGAGAGCGCGCCGTTGAAAATCATCGAGTGGAAACTCGAGGTTTGATTCGAATGCAATCCGATGTGACTCCAGGGTCACGGTGCCAGCGTCGTAGATGTAGTTGTTTGAAGCGCGGTTGGGCCCGTTATGCCGGAGGCACCAGTCTCACCAGTTGCACCTTGGGCAGCAGTACTAGTGGTGGGGAATGACGAGGTGCTTGGCAGCGGAGCGACACTCGGGGTGCGCGGACGTACTGCAAAGATCAACAATGCTGTGGCGACAACCACTCCCGCCCCTACTAGTGCGGCGACTCGGAGTTGCTTCTTCTCCTCGGCGGTCTTTGGCCTTGCATTGTGCTTGTCGCTCATCGTTTCATCAACTTTCCAATAACTATTGAGGCTTCATAAAATAGGTACATCGGTACAGCCATGAAGAGGAGAGAATAGGGGTCTTGGCTTGGCGTAATGATGGCAGCGAAGAGGGTGATAAGGACAATCGCCCACCTTCTCCATTTGCTTAACTGAGCAGTGCTGAGCACCTTGGCCAGTAGAAGGAAGACCAGGACGACTGGAAACTCAAACGCGACCCCAAACGCGACGATCATCAAGGCGACAAGTGTTATGTAGGACTCGCCCGTGAGGAGAGGAGTTAGCTCAGCGCCTCCAACCCCCAGAAGAAATGTCAGGGCGGGCTTGAGGGTGAGGAAGGCCACAAGGCCGCCGAGGGTGAAGAGAAGTATCGCTGAGAGAATGAATGGAATTACGTAGCGCTTCTCGCGAGGGTTGAGGCCTGGAGTGATGAAGCGCCAAACCTGAAACAACCAGATCGGCATCGAGACGACAATGCCTCCATATGTTGCGATTTTGAGGCGCAGGATAAACGCGTCAGCAGGTCCGGTGAATATAAGCGTTGAGTTCTTTCGGTCGATGGCCTCGGCATAGAAGCGCGCCAAGAATGAGATGATCTGGGGCGTAAAGAAGAAGCAGACGGTGGCGCCGATCACGATCGCTAACGCACAGATGAATATTCGTCTGCGGAGCTCCGTCAGATGCTCGAGCACCGTCATCTGGCCTGAGTTCTTTGCGCCCTCAGTATCGTTCGATTTTGCTTTAGATCTGATTCCGAGTCGTATAGCCATCAATCGGCCGCCGGAGGTCGGTACTTCGATGGTGCTTGCCCAGTGCTCGGCGCAGCTGAGCCTGATTGTGATTCGTTCTGATCAAGGTGTTTGCTAATTCGGAGGTCAGAATTGGTCACCGAGTCGGATAAGGGTTGATTGGGTTGAGGGATGTCTTCGCCAAGCTTCACGGAGTCATCGAGGTTGTTGACGTTATCGACGTCATCGATTCTCTTATCCTCAGCCCCTCCAACGCGCGAAACGAAATCTGTTAGACCACTAAAGGGGTCCTCGGGGTCGTCGGAGTGCAGGACCTGGTGAAGTTCTTGGCTGACCTGCTCTTGAAGTTTCTTAACCTCTCGCAGTCCGCGCCCAACTTGTCGGCCTACCTCTGGTAGCCGCTTAGGTCCAAATACGAGCAGGGCTACTAGGACAACAACGACTATCTCTAGTGGTCCTAGTTGGGGAATCATTGGTTCCTTTAACGCCCGAGCGGCCCCACTTATCGGGGATAACCAACTCTGAGCCTACCGCCCGAGGCTTGGGGCGTTGATCCGTTGAGAGGATCTCCCCTGCTCAAGGCGCCTAGCAGTTTCAAAGGAGTCTCTGCGCAGAGAAAGAACTGCAGGGTCTAGAGCCCCACGAAACTCTGCAAATGCATCGATAGTCGGCCAGACCTCGGCACGCGCTCTTCGAAGAACTGATACGAGGGCACATGTCCCGAGAATGATCACGAGAAATAGGAGTGTCATTAGTCCAAGCATGATCTAGGCGACCCTACTGCGACGGTGCGCTGCGCACCATCTCGATTAGGTCCCCAAACCAGTGGTTGGTCTCAAGGAGTTCATGGAAGGTAAGGAGGTCATCAGTAGAGATCTGCGGTCCACGGAAATGTGGCTCGCTGAGCTCCGCTGGAAGGCTCCATACCTGCAGCTCAACCCCACTAGAGGTAAGCAGATCAATAATGCGGCGGCTCGCGTCCTTTGTAACCACGACAGCACAACTCGGGCAGTCAAACATGTATGAGCCCTGGTCGTCGTTGCTGCAGAGCCTCACTGTGAGGTCTGTCACCTTCAGTTGTACGTCCCCACACTCGGGGCAGTTAGCACGGATTGTTGTCATTTCAGATCTCCCTCTATTAGGTACAAGGGGGTCATCGGCCCTACTCGCGAGAACCTTTAGGGGAAATATGTGGCCAAAGCGCCCTTGACGCATAGGCCCTAATGCCCGGGCAATCTCAAACGGGTCTTCTGCGTAGAGAGGTGCCTACTTAGAGTCAGCTGGCAATCAGCGCTCTTGACTCGAAACGTGTAACGATTCACGGCGTGAGCACTAGAGAGACTCCGATCGCCTTCGCCCATCGCGGGGCTCGAACCCTTGAACCAGAGAACACCATTCCTGCGTTTCAAAAAGCTCTAGAACAAGGAGCTACCGGATTAGAGAGCGATGCATGGGTCTCCTCAGACGGTGAAGTGGTCCTTGTGCATGACGGTGTCCTGAGAGTTGGATTGCGGAGAATCAAAGTGGGCGAGACCACTGCAGCTGACCTTGGAAAATATGGGGTACCGACACTTCGGGCGCTCTACGAAGAATGCGGCTCGAGTTTTGAATTATCTATCGATATAAAAGACAGGGCTGCAGCCTCGATGATGATCGAGATTGCCTCCAACTTGGGGGTCGAGTCACGACTCTGGCTCTGCTCTGCTAACCGTGATTTTCTTGCAACTCTGCGTGAACAATCAGCGAGTGTTCGCCTGGTCCACTCCCCAGGTCGTGGGAATGTCGTGCCCGCCACACTCGAGCGTCTAGCGGCTGATTTATCGGAGAGGAGTCTCGACGCTTTGAACCTGCACCACTCAGACTGGAGTAAAGGTGTGGTCTCTCTAGTGCATCGATTCGAACTCTCTGCATTTGCATGGGATACCCAAGAGATTCGCCACCTCAACGCTGCTCTCAACATGGGAGTCGATGGCGTCTACTGCGACCGCACTGATCGAATGATGGCAACCCTCAACGAGTGGCAGAGCCGCTAAATATTGCGGTGCTAAATCTCTACAGGAGATTCAAGCGATTAAGCGGCCAGATGCGCACGAATACTCGCCCTACGAACGTCTTTCCTTCGATCGGGCCAAAGTATGTCGAGTCTTTGGAGAACGGGCGATTATCTCCAAGCATGAAGTAAGACTTGGGGGGTACCTTCACCGGCCCGAACGTTCGTGATTGAAGACCAGCGGGCAGGAAGGGCTCCTCAATTACGGTGCCGTTGATGAGAATGCGGCCGTCTCTTCCTTCGATAGTCTCGCCTGGGAGTCCAACTACGCGCTTAACAAGATCCTTGATGAGATCTGTCTCGGTGCCTTTAGGCGCAAGGAATACGACGATGTCGAATCTGTTGGGCTCGTGCGCCTTGTAACTCAACTTGTTGACTAGTACGCGATCCCCACGTATGAGAGTTGGGACCATTGAGTCGGATGGAATATAGAAGGCTTGGAATAGAAACGTCTTGACTATGAAAGCAACAAGTAAGGCGGCCCCGATTAAAACAATCCATTCGAGCACTGTACGGAGCGGGCTACTTCCCTGCTCTGTCTGGCCATCCGTTGCTGTGGCTACTCCAGCGCCTTTTGACGTGACCGGGCTACTGCTCGAGACCGAATCTGAGATTGATCCGGGGTCTTCGTTGCTATCGCTCGGCGTATTCATCCGTGGCAGCATCGCACATCTTTGGCCCCAATGAGAATCACGGGGATTGATTCATATTGAATTTTAGGAATATCTGAATTTTAGGAATATCCCTCAAGGACGCGCCTAGCGACGAGAGCACCCGCATTGATCCACTCAGGAGGACTAACGATCTGCGTGCCTGGACCTAGAAGCAGAACGAGTCTCTCGATCCAAGACCGCTCTGATACATGCAATGTGGCGGTAACCCAATCGCCTTGCAGCGTGACCTCTGAGAATGGCAGGTCATATAGAACCCCTGCAGTTGAGGCCGGAGCTTTGAGAGTGACAACCGTTGCGGCCTCGTCTGGGCTGTATAACTGATCTGGGACTTGAATGCCGCTCGGTGCAAACGTGCCACCGGATTCCTGCAATTTGCGAATTCGGTCTACGCGGAAAAGGCGTCGATCGTTGCGAAGATGGCAGTAAGCATCTGTGTACCAGTTTCCGAGAGCAAAGAATGGAGGGGAAGGATCGATCTCTCTCTCGGTGCGCTCTGCGCGCCCAGAACTCCAGTACTCAATATCTACGGATCTTCCAGCGCTTGCCGCTTCTCGAACTCCATCCAAGGCGTATGGCTCGGAGAGTTCGACTGCAACCTCTACGCCTACAGCATCGAGAGCTCTGCGCAGTTTGGCAGCAGCGCTGGCAAGAGGCCCATCAGACTCAACCCCCTTCACCGCGAGTATCGCCGTTGCAGCGGCAAGGATCGCAACCCCTTCGCCTTGAGAGAGTTTGAACTGCCGATCGAAGACAGGAGCTAGAAAAAGATCAACCGTCTCTCCGTCGTAGATCACGTTGACATAATTTCCAGGGGTGTACGGAGGGGTTCCGACCATAAGAATTAGATCAAGGTCGCGTTCTAATTGAGCCGGAGCAACTCCGAAACGCTCACAGACCTCTACTTTTGAGATACCTGAATGATCCGCAAGCCAAGGAATCATTGCGAGGATGCGCAGCATTTGAATCTCAGCAACGCTCATGCTCATTGAGATGCCTCCGCTAACGCAGTAAGCCACGAAATCATGGAGTCTCGAACCTCTTGAGGAGAGATGATCACAGCATGCTCAAGCATCCCTAGAACCACACTCTGAATCCCGGCAATATTCGTGACCCAAACCTCAAGATCAACATGCCCATCTGGACCTGGAGTGGAGCTGATGTCGCTGCCAAGGCGCTGAATAAGTGCATCGGCGTGATCCGATGCGACTCGTACGGTAACCAATACAGGTTCGTCGCGACCGAACTGCCAAGGTTGATTCGCTATATGTTCCTCTGCTTTGAAGCCGTCTGGCGGATTCGTCAATGCTTGCTCGGACGTGGCGGATAAATCCTGTATGCGATCTGAGCGGAACGTTCTTATCCCATCTTCAGGAGAGGAAGATGGTTCTTGTTCCCGATCCTCTTCTTTGCCAACTACATACCAATGACCAAACTTGGAGGAGATTCCCCATGGAGAGACGCGACGTTCTCTACCAAGGTATAAAAACTCAATAGCCTCTCTGCGACGTAGCGCCGAGAAGATCGTCCCCATGTTTTGATCTAGAGGAATTTGGAGTAGCGGAGTCACCCCATCGATGGCGTGCTCCCCTATCTTCTGTAATCCAGCAAGCGCTGCAGCATCTCCAAGTCCGACAGCCGAGACGGCTATTCGTAGCGCCGCTCGCTCGTCTTCATCGAGCCCAAGGTCGCGCAAATAGAAATCCTCAGGGGCTACGCGGTATCGAGCTTTATCTCCATCGAGACTCTGAATAATCTCGATACCGATTGCTCGCAGAGCCGATTTATCCCGTTCGAATGCTCGGCGCAGAGACTCCCCAGTAGCTGTGTATCCAAGCGAGGACTCCGCCCCAATCTCCTCGAGAGTGGCTCCCCCACGGGATTCAACTAAGAGGGCCAAGAGATTCAAGAGGCGTTCGGCGCGCTGTGGGGTTGCAGTCATTCGGCGAACTCTAGGACTCTGTGCGAATCATTGTTGCTGCGTAGGCACCTGCGGCTGCTGCGGCTTGAAACAGAATCGGGTCCGCACTTGCTGGCCGCCCCATGGAACCAACGACTAAACCGTTTGCTTCGAAGGCCGCCAAAATGTCTGGCGCAGAAGAATTGACAACGTGGTGCCGCTGATCGATCCCTGAAGCATGTAGGTCTGCTCGGATTTTAGACTCTTCCTCACCACCCACTGTCGGAACAACTACATGGACCCCATCTCCCCCGAGAGTACTGAGGGAGTTGAGGGTGTGGTGGGAGACGCCTTGATGGCGAACGCGATCATCTGCAAACGAGACGCGTAACGCCGCGACAGGCACTCCACCTAGAGAGCGAGCGGTATCAAGCCACGTAACTCCCTCGACGCCAGTGTGCCCGAATCTGCTACCAGTACCGACAATGCCTGGACCCATCGCAACAACCGCTACATCGCACTCTCCGGCAATCTTCGCAGCCAGGAGCGCCGCGGGAGGCGAGACAGTCTCCAAGTCGCCGCCAAATGCATGGCCAGATGTGATCGTCGTATCTATCAAATTCTTATCCCTCAGAGACGCGACTAAATCCGAGAACGCAATCGGTAGCGCTGCACCGTCAGTCATCACATAAGCAATTCGCGCCTCTGGATTCACGCTCTTGATTCCTAGAATGGCGGCTGGAAGTTGGCTGTGGAGAGGAACGTAGACGACAGGCATGCCATCTATATCGCTGGCATTAATCAACTCGGGATGGCTCTCCTCTGCGCTACCTGCATCCACCTGAAGACTCGTATATCTGAGCTTCATTATGTGCCCGGGCCCGAGGTTGCTCCATTCCTCTCGATCGAGATTCCAGTGGACGACATGCCAGCCACCTGTACCCAGGCCGAGATCAACAGCGGTGGTGTTGACTACGACATTGGAACCTACGGAGACCTCACCGGTGAGTTGAGTCAACACGAATGCATTCTCAATGTTCGCGCCGAGATGCACCGAGACACGCTGAAGCCCCTGCCTCTCCTCGAGTATCGAGGCGACTCGCCCCGTTTTGAAGGTAGGCATCAGAGTGACGCAATCAGTTTCTCAACGCGTTCATCATGCGCTTTGAACGGGTCCTTACAGAGAACTGTTCTCTGCGCCTGGTCATTCAACTTCAAATGAACCCAATCGACCGTGTAGTCGCGATTCTTCTCTTTGGCGCGTTTGATGAATGCTCCTCGAAGATTCGCTCGCGTTGTGGCGGGTGGTGTTGTCATTGCCTTACTGATTTCTTCGTCCGAGGTAATGCGATCAACCTGATCGCGATTCTGCATCAAATAGAAAGGCGATCTAGAGCGCGTCACGTCGTGATATGCAAGGTCTAAGAAGGAGACGCGGGGATTAGTGAGTTCAAGGTCATGACGTTTTCTATAGGCCTCAACGAGGTGATACTTAATCACCCAGTCAATCTCACGCGACAATTTAAGCGGATCAGCGGCTAAATGAGTCATGCAGTGCTGCCACATCTCTAAGGCTTTAGCCTCAAGTGGATTCAATTCGTGGCGGCCTGCGAACTTAAGTGCCCGCTCTAAGTACTCACTCTGGATCTCCACAGCTGAGAGTTCGCGCCCATTGGCTAGGCGAACCTTGCGAGTACACGTAATGTCATGACTGATTTCGCGTATCGCACGTATGGGGTTCTCGAGAGTCATATCTCGCCAAGGCGAGGGGTCTTCCTCGAGCATTCGTAGGACGATTGAGCAGGTTCCAAGTTTTAGAAAACTCGTATATTCGCTCATGTTGGAGTCTCCAACAATTACATGCAAGCGACGGAATTTCTCAGCATCGGCGTGGGGTTCGTCACGCGTATTAATTATTGGCCTAGACCGTGTCGTGGCGCTAGATACCCCTTCCCATACATGCTCAGATCGTTGACTGATGCAGAACATGGCACCACGCGGACTCTGGAGAACTTTGCCTGCACCGGCATAAATCTGACGAGAGACTAGAAACGGAATTAGCACGTCGGTAAAACGTGAGAGTTCACCTTCTCGAGGTATCAGATAATTTTCGTGGCAGCCATAGGAATTGCCAGCAGAGTCGGTGTTGTTCTTGAAGAGGAACACATCTCCGCGAATGCCTTCTTCGTTCAACCTGCTTTCGGCGCTCTCAACGAGGCTCTCGAGGATTCTCTCCCCTGCCTTGTCGTGAGCAATGACATCAAGCAACGAATCGCACTCCGGAGTTGCATACTCGGGGTGGCTACCAACATCTAAATAAAGACGAGCGCCATTCTCAAGGAATACATTGCTCGAACGCCCCCAAGAAACAACTTTTCGAAATAGGTAGCGAGCAACTTCGTCGGGACTTAGGCGACGCTGTCCTCTCAGAGTGCAGGTAACTCCGTATTCATTCTCAATGCCAAAGATTCGCTTATCCATTAATCAGCTGACCTCTTAATGATGATTCTCGTTGGCTTAAGTTGGGGAATGAAGATCAAGAAAGTAAGCCGAGGAGTTCGTCTCCGGTGATTCTTCTGAATGCTCTACGAGCACGGCCTCGCTCTAAGGCAGCCACTTCAAGTTGGTCTGCCCCGAGAGTGACTCCCTCTTCAGCAAGAGACTTAGCGCCGATTTGAATCGCCTCCGCTAGTGAGAGGCCCGGCTTAAAGGCGTTCTCGAGGAAGTCACTTATTCTCTCGGCGTCACCGCCCAATACGGTGTAATCAGATTCGTCCATCAAGGTGCCGTCGTAGAGGACGTGGAATAACTCGTTTGGCTCCGCTGGAGTTGAGCCGACCTGTGCGACGAGAATCTCGACCTCGTAAGGCTTCATCTCGTTTGTAAATACCTGCCCAAGGGTCTGCGCGTAGGCGTTGGCCAAGGAGTTGGCGTTTACATCCTCGCGAGAATATTGAAATCCCTTCATATCGGCGAGCCTGACACCGCCGATCTTGAGCATCTGGAATTCGTTATATTTTCCGACCCCGGCGAAAGCGATTCGGTCGTAAACCTCTGAGATTTTGTAGAGAGTCCGGCTTGGGTTATGGGCGACCATAACGACGCCCTCGTTGCACTCAAGCGCTACGAGACTGCGACCGCGTGCTATTCCTTTTCGCGCATAATCCGCACGGTCCTTCATTACCTGTTCAGGCGAGACGTAGAAGGGCATGCTCATGCTGCACCTCCGCGCTCTGGGCCGTCTAATAGAAGTTGCGATCTAGCCGCTACGTCGGCTTCCTCGAGGAACTTGAAACCATCCTGGTTAATGACTGCTACCAGAGGATAAATTCCACGTACGAGATCTGGCCCACCCGTTGCCGTGTCCTCGTCGGCTGCTGCAAATAGGGAGCGAATCGAGATCGATATCGCATCGTCTGCGCTCATCCCCTCTCTCCAAGCAGATTTGATCCAGTTTCGAGCATGTACGGCCCCGGATCCATTAGCCGAGAAATCAGCTTCTTCGTACTTGCCACCAACTGCATCGTACGAAAAAACGCGTCCTCGGTCTCGACGATGGTCGAACCCGGCGAATAGAGGAACTACGACTAGCCCTTGCATGGCTGCCGGTAGGTTCGCACGAACCATCTGCGATAGTTGGTTAGCTTTCCCCTCTAGCGATAGCGAGGCTCCCTCGATTTTCTCGTAGTGCTCGAGTTGCACTTGGAAGAGTCGGACCATCTCGATCGCAAGGCCTGCGGTTCCGGCGATCGCAACACCTGAGTATTCGTCGGCTGCAAATAGCTTCTCGATCCGGCGATTAGCGATCGAGTTCCCTGAAGTGGCCCTTCTGTCACCTGCCATGACAACTCCGCCTTCGCATCGAATCGCTAAAACGGTGGTGCCATGCGCTAGTTCGAACGGCAGAGCATGCCCAGCGACTGCTGGAGGCATCTGTAGCGAGTCGGGCGAGACCCGGCGGAGCAGGTTCAGGAATGATGGGCCTGGATCAGCCCCATCGGAGAAAATAGGGAGCAGCGGAGTTTCGTTCATTCCCACAGCCTACGCTCCGTCAGGCAGTGAAGCCTGTGCTACTCCCCACCCTTTTGGATATAAGACTTAACAAATTCCTCTGCATTTGTCTCCAGCACAGAGTCAATCTCATCTAGGAGTTCGTCTAGCTCCCCTTTGATCTTCTCTCCCTGAGCCGTCGGGACGCTTGTCTCCGTCGACTCCTGCTCCCGTCGCTTCTGAGGAGTCTTGTGAATCTGTTCACGCTCTGGCATTAGTTACTCCCTTCGGTCTTAGGTAACGATTAAGCAAGAGGACTTCCCAGCCTCTCAATTAGGTCCAACGGAGTATCGCATGTGTTGAGTAACGCCTCGACATGATTTCTTGTTCCCTTTAGCGGATCCATCATTGGGACTCGTTGAAGGGATCCAGAGCCCACATCGAAGACGATGCTGTCCCAGTTCGCAGCAATAATCGACTTTGGCCATCTGCGCAGGCACTCGCCCCGGAAGTATGCACGCGTATCGTCAGGGGGCCTAGAGATTGCTCTCTCGACCTCCTCCTCTGATAGGAGCCTCTCTACTTTGCCGGCTTGAACAAGGCGTTCGTAGAGGGACCTCTTGGGGCGAACATCGTGGTACTGAAGGTCGATTAGGGCCAGCTTTGGGTCGCTCCAACTGAGTCCGTCTCTGTCTTTGAACTGCTCTAGAAGGCAGAATTTGGTGACCCAATCCAATCTCCCATCAAGGCTCAGAGGGTCGCCCTCTAGATCCGTTAGGACCTCCTCCCATCTCCTCAAGACCTCTGCTCCGACATCTGCTCCACCGCAGTGCTCGAGCCCAGTGCGCTCTGCATATTTTTTAGCGCTTGCCAAGAACTGCCATTGGATTTCAATTGGCGTTGCGCTACCGCCGCTACGAAGTTCAAGTGGAGAAGTGCAGGTCAGATCTCTAGAGACACTCCGCAGAGCTCGTACCGGCTCGTAAATAGAGAGATCATTCTCGAGAGCGTTGTCCTCGATCATCGCTAGGACTATTGCAGTGGTCCCGACCTTTAAGAATGTGGATAGCTCGCAGAGGTTGGCGTCCCCAACGATCACATGGAGGCGGCGATACTGGCTAGACATTGCATGAGGCTCATCGCGCGTGTTTACAATCGGCCGCCGAATAGTTGTCTCGAGCCCTACCTCTTCCTCGAAGAAATCAGAGCGAGCACTTATCTGGAAATCGACAGAGTCACGGTCATGCTCTGCACCAACCTTTCCAGCGCCAGTGAAAATCTGCCTCGTAACAAACCACGGCAATAGCGTTTTAACGATGTCGCCGAACGCGCAATTCCGATCCATTAGGTAGTTCTCATGGCATCCATAAGAATTGCCTTTGCCATCAGAGTTGTTCTTATAGGCCACTATTTCACCCTCCGAACCGAGGGTGACTCCCGCCAACTCCATCGACGCAGCGATAATTCGCTCCCCCGCTTTATCTGCACGCAAGACGCTCATCGCGTCGGTGCACTCGGGGGTTGAGTATTCAGGATGGGCATGGTCTACGTAATACCTGGCTCCGTTCGTGAGCACAGCATTGACGAGATGCGTCTCGACATCAGGGGGGTTAGATGCATCTCGAGTAAAACCGCGCGCATCGCGCGCTGGAGTTTCGTCCTCGAAATCCCATCCAACTTTCTTGTCGTCAACGTAGGAGTTGATGAGCAGAGATGAGGCAACTACAGGGTTGTCTTCGCCCCCTCCGCGCCGGCTAACTCCGTACTCCGTCTCAATGCCACAGACTTTAGGAACGGCCAAATCTCTCCACCCCCCGAAGCAGTGATGGGTTCAGGCTGATCAGAGGTATTGACCAGTCGCTACTCGGTCGATCTGTCGACCGCCCTCGGCATCTGTGCCCTTGGTTAGGAGGGTCCGCACATAGACAATTCGCTCGCCTTTTTTGCCGGAGATCTTCGCCCAATCATCTGGGTTAGTTGTATTCGGCAGGTCTTCATGCTCACGGAATTCTTGGCGAATCGAATCAACAAGATCCTGAGTGCCGATACCAGGTTCTCCGCCATCAATTTGTCTCTTGATTGATAGCTTCTTCGCACGACGGACGATGTTCTCAATCATGGCGCCGGAGGAGAAGTCCTTAAAATAAAGAAGTTCCTTGTCTCCATTTTGGTAAGTAACTTCAAGAAAACGGTTCTCATCATCTACTGAGTACATAGTCTCGACTGCACGATTTATCATCGTGTCGATACATAGTTTCCGGTCGTTCTTCGCCCGCTTCAACTCTTCTGCAGATAACGGAAGGGCAGGAGTCAGGTACTGCAGAAATATCTGTTTCGCTGACTGCTCGTTCGGGCGTTCGATCTTAATTTTGACGTCGAGGCGCCCAGGCCGCAGAATTGCAGGGTCAATGAGGTCCTCTCTGTTTGAGGCTCCGATCACGATTACGTTCCGTAGGCTCTCGACACCGTCGATTTCGGCGAGGAGTTGCGGAACGATTGTGGACTCGATGTCTGATGAAATCCCAGTACCTCGAGTTCGGAAGAGGGAGTCCATCTCATCGAAGAACACGATCACAGGTACTCCTTCCTCTGACTTCTCGCGAGCTCTCTCGAAAATCAGCCGAATCTGGCGCTCTGTCTCACCGACATATTTATTGAGCAGCTCCGGTCCCTTGACGTTGAGAAAATACGACCGAGTGGATTCGTTGCCTGTCTTCTCGGCTACTCGCTTTGCGAGCGAATTGGCAACTGCCTTTGCAATTAGCGTCTTGCCGCAGCCCGGAGGGCCATAAAGGAGAATGCCTTTAGGGGCCTGCAACTCGTGCTCTGCAAAGAGATCGGCGTAGAGATATGGAAGCTCCACAGCGTCTTTGATCATCTCTATCTGCGAATCAAGGCCGCCGACATCGTCATAGGTGACATCTGGAACCTCTTCTAGTACCAACTCCTCCACCTCTGGGCGTGGAATTCGCTCTACGAGAAGCCCGGATCTCCCCTCCATGAGGATGTGTTCGCCAGCTCGAATCTTGATACCGATTAGCTCCTCGGCAAGTTCGCAGACGCGTTCTTCGTCGGCTCTCCCGACAATCAGCGCCCTGCGTCCATCAGCGAGTAGCTCCTTGAAGATAACGACCTCTCCCTGAGTCTCAGGTCCGCGAGCCAAGACAACGCTCAACGATTCGTTCAACACAATCTCTTGCCCTCGACGTAGATCTACGGACTCGAGTTCTGGATGAAGGGCCACGCGCATCTTGCGACCAGCGCTAAAAATATCCACCGTTCCATCTTCGTTCTTGCCTAGATACGTGCCATAAGCAGAGGGCGGCATGGTTAGCTTCTCAACCTCTTCACGCAGCGCTGCGATGTGCTCGCGCGCTTCACGCAATGTCGCAGAGAGACGTTCATTGTGAGAGACCGCCTGCGTTAGCTGCCCCTTGGTCTCGAGCATGCGCTCCTCTAGCGTCCTTACCCGTGCCGGGGCCTCAAGGAGCCTGCGAGTCAAGACAGCGGCCTCCTCCTCGAGGTGCTTAATCTCTGCCTGTAGTTCCTCGACCTGCGACGCGTATTCGGAGAGGCGCCGTTCGTGCTCGGTAGCCACGTTTCCCTCCAGATCTAGATGGTCAGTTACTCGTTGTGAGGGACCCTCCGGCCTCCCGGGGGTGTCACGTATGTCACCCTAGCCATGATACGGAGCCACAATGCCGTATGCGCGTCTATTCTGCGTCTACGATTATCGGGTACGTAAGTCCGAAAACAAGTCCGAAAAACTATGTCGAACCGGGTGCTAGCCCGGAGAATGATCCAAGGAGCAAATATGAAGGTGTGGATTGACCAAGACCTATGCACCGGAGATGGCCTCTGCGAAGAGATTGCACCTGCAGTCTTTGCACTTCTTGACGATGGGCTGGCCTACGTCAAGGAGGGCGACAAGATTTTCAATGAGCCTGGAGGCGCCGAAGGGCTTGCCAACGTTCCAGATGCAATGCTTGAGGCGGTAATTGAGTCCGCTGACGAGTGCCCTGGTGAGTGCATCTTCATCGAGTAAATCTCGAGTACGAGTTATTTAAACTCTCAGTTGGAGGGGGCCTTCTTGAGGCCCCCTCCAACCATTTCTCCAGCCATCTCTGGTATCTATTCGTTAATTTGGAAGCGTTTTAGCGCTGCATTAGACAGCACTACTGCCTGAAAGGCCTCAATCTCAGCCTGTAGATGTGGCTTGAACATCACCTGATGAGAATGCGCATATTTCGGGGCTGGTAGCATGCGGAGGCCAGCAACCCACTTTTGCTGGCGTATCGGCTTAAATTTTTGTTCAGTTATTGGCTCTATCTATTTGGTTCTATCTATTGGCGTACTGGAGGTGAGGCTCGTGAAATCTGGTGAACCCCCGAGTACCTATCCCCGTGCCTCCTCAAGTAGGCCCTCTCTTTAGAGGCGTCAAATTCAGGTGCGGTATCTAATCAGCCACCCGTAGCCGCCGATTCTGGCCGCCGAACTGGGAGCCCCGCATGGCCCTACGCCCATCGTTTCGAGCTAATGGCGCTATTAAGCGCCGTCAGGAACGAAGAACAAAACGCATTCTTGCTAACCGCACTGTCGCAGAGGCGCTTATCTCTGTCGCAGGTTTAGTTGGACGCGCCGTAACGACCCTCGGAGATATTGAGGTTGGGCGCATCTCCGATGTCGTCGTTCGCTGGTCTGGAGAGGGATATCCGCCTGTTACAGGTTTGGTAGTACGAGTTGGGCGTAGGCGTGCATACGTCCCCATTGAGCAGGTGCAGTCAATATCACAGGATGGAGCGCGCCTTAAGTCGGCACGTTTAGATCTACGAGACTTCAACCGACGCGACGATGAAGTATCACTCAGTTCGGATGTAGTCGATCACCAACTTGTGGATATAGATGGAGTGCGAGTTGTACGCGCATCAGACCTCTATTTGGCCTTGGTCGGCGAAGAGATAAGACTTGTTGGTGTGGACGTTGGATTCGCGACGCTCCTTCGGCGACTCGGCCCTGCCAATCGTCGAACCCGCCCCACCCCCGATCGAGTAATTGACTGGGCTGCGGTACAGCCATTTGGTACGGGTGACGGCCCCATGCGCCTTGCCTCTCCCAACCAAGCGTTGAAGAGACTGCGCCCTGCGGAACTCGCAGACTTACTCGAGGAGCTCGGTCGTGACGAAAGGCAAGAGCTCCTACGAGCCCTCGATCCTGAGGCTGCTGCCGATGCTCTCGAGGAGATGGAGCCGGGCGAACTCCGCGAACTGCTGCGCGAGATGACACCGGAGGACGCTGCAGCGCTCTTGATTGAGATGGAGCCCGACGAGGCGGTCGATGCACTTCGCGAATTTGAGGATGAGGAAGTTGACGCACTAATCGCTGTAATGCCGCGAGCGAACGCAGCTCTACTTGCACAATTGCTCGGCTATGACGAAGAGTCTGCCGGTGGCGTAATGACTACCAACCTGATACTCGTGCGCCCAGATATGACCGTTGGAGAGGTCCGTCGCGTTCTTCGGTCTGAGGCGGAGCACCAGGCAGATGTCGATGCCGTGATCATCGTCGACGCAGATGGTCGCCTTATTCATGACATCGGATTGTTTGAACTTCTAGTCGCAGCGAAAGAGGACTCCGTTGGTTCGCTAGATGGAGGACCAGAACCGGTTACCGTCTCGCCTGAGACATCGGTGGCGCTCGTTGTAGAGCAGTTTATTGAGTCTCGAGGATCCTCCGTTGTTGTTGTCGACGCCGAGAACCGTCCGATCGGACGAATCCTTGCAGACGATCTCGTCGATGCACTTGTACCCGAGCGAGGCAAACTGCGCTTTCCAAGGTTCTTGGTCGGCTGATGAAGAACGCAACCGCTAATAAGCCGCGACGTCTTGGCCGCTGGGGCCGCCCAGCCGCAATCTTTGCAATTCTTGGCCCTGGGCTCATTGCCGCCAATGCTGGCAATGACTCGGGAGGAATCGCCACCTACTCGTCTGCTGGTGCGCAGTTTGCCTATAAGCCACTATTTCTGGCTGTAGTAATCACGCTAATGCTCATCGTTGTTCAAGAGATGGCCGCTCGTGTTGGCACCTTCGGAGGAGGTGGCATCATGGCTCTAGTTCGAGAGCAATTCAGTCTCCGCATTGGTGCATTCGCCGTTTTCTGTATCTTGGTCGCGAACCTCGGTCTCGTGGTCTCTGAGTTCGCAGGAATCGGCGCAGCTCTTGAACTGTTCGGTGTCAGCCGTTACATATCAGTGCCGATATCAGCGCTTATCTTGATTGGTGTTGTTGTATTCGGTTCATATCGTTGGGCTGAGCGAATCTTCCTAACATTTGCGCTCGCATTCCTCGCATATCCGTTCGCGATGATTCTCTCGCACCCGAATTGGAGTGAGGTTGTCTCAAATGCAGTCATTCCACATTTTGTTGGGAGCAAAGCTTTCTTACTAATGGCTATTGCACTAGTTGGTACAACAATCACGCCATATATGCAGCTCTATCAAGCAGCAGCTGTTGCGGATAGTGGCGCAGGTCCAGATGATTATCCTCGTGTACGCACCGATGCTGTGGGCGGGGCAATCATTGCTGGCCTCATCTTCATCTGTATTTTGATTGCGACCGCCGCCACTATCGGTGGAACCGGGCCGCTGAATTCAGCGGCTCAAGCCGCAAAGGCTCTTGAGCCAGTTGCAGGGGCAGGGGCCGAGGTGCTGTTTGGTATCGGGCTCCTAGGTGCGTCGGCATTAGCAGCAGCCGTTGTTCCACTATCGACTGCATATGGACTCGCTGAAGCGGTAGGCGCCGAGCGCTCAGTCTCTAGGCGCTTCTCAGAGGCACCACTATTTCTTGGCCTATTTGCAGCGCAGGTAGTGATCGGCGCGATGGTCGCTCTGATCCCGGTGAACCTCTTTGCGCTGCTGATTGGAATGCAAATATTGAACGGATTAATTACGCCGATCATTCTTGGTTTTCTCTACGTATTATCTAATCGTCGATCCGTTGTAGGCGACGCAATTAGTTCGCCGATGAATAAGGCGATCTCTCTGCTTTGTGTTGGGGTCGTCTCGACGCTTGCTGTAGTCGTAGTTGGTGTGACCGTAGGAGGATGGTTCGGGGTCGTATAGCGACCACCACTAGTTCTTAAGGCATTTTCCAGTGCTTACGGTACCGGGACCGACCGTCTTAAGCACTTCACGAATTTCACTTGGGTCAAGTGCATAACTCGTATGTGGGAGTCGCGGATCAATAGCGAATGACAACCCTACAAATTGACCCGATCGCGATACCACTGGTCCACCGGAATCTCCAGGTACGAGGTCGGCTGCCAGAATCAATACCTTCCTAGACCAGTTACCTTTCCCGTATAGGTCAGCACCAGTTGCCTTAATCTGATCGACTATGCGACCACCCTCGACCCTAAGTTCACGCCCGCCTGGATACCCGAAAATGGCCACCGTTGATTTTGTTATAGGTGTTGAGATGCTCAATGGCTTGATATTCAAACTCTTTATACGTAGCACTGCTATGTCGCGCCTAGGGTCAAACGCCACTACCTCGGCCCTGCGCCGGAACTCCCCATTGCTAACAGAGGTTGTGCCGCTCTCCCCTGCAATTACGTGAGCATTTGTCACCACAAGATTCTTGGCGATCACCACCCCCGTACCGTCTTGAATCAACGTGCATGCACGGCCCTCCACTCGCAACGTTGCTGCTGAGACATCGTCAACAATTGATTGACTTAGGCTTGGTGCCTTCGGCGGGTTGACGCTCTGCGCTGTGCCTTGCTCGGCATTTGGAGTTCCTAGCTCATTCTCCTTGGCTAAGCGGAAGGTCTCGGCGGCCTCAGAGATTGCGTGGGGAATGTGCGGTCCGTGCTGCTCGAGTGCTTTAAGAATCGCCGAGCCATTTGAGATTTCTACTGGCCAATAACGCGTGGCCGTTACAACCGGCGTTAAAGACCAGGTGATGAAAGCGATAGTTGCGACGCCCGCAAGAGCACCAAGAGTCCGGTCGAAAGGTATAAAACGTGTCCTAGCGGCATTATTTGAGCTTCGCAGCGCTCTAGTTAACGCGCTTAAGAGAAATGCGCCTAAGAAGGAACAGATGAAAACGGTTGCGAAGGGTGCAGCGAAGGCCGTGGTATCGCTGCCATTTGCGAACCTATCTGCAACCGATGGCATCAGAGCAGTTGCTAATACCCCGCCGAGAAAAACTCCCAACCAAACTGCGAAGTGACGAAAGAACCCAAGTCGAGACCCAGCCATCGCAGCCAGTATGGCTGCGCAAATAAGCGCTAAGTCCAGTGCGTTCACTCAATCGGCGCTAACAGGCGCGCATGTGTCAGAAATCCAGTGTGTGCAACCATCCGGTGGTCGGGTCGAATCGACTGCCCTTCAACATGCCACGTTCGGTGAAGAACCTCTAGGGACTCCAACATCCCAAAGGCAGAGTCTTCAAGCCGCTCTCTCAGCAGCCCTACTTGGCCGATAGTCGGTAGGTAGGAGAGCAATATTCCACCAGGGCTCAAGCACTGCTCGGCGTGCTCCACTACACGCCAAGGCTCTGGAAGATCTAGAACAATCCGATCGATTCCTTCAGCCGGTATGCCTTCATAAATATCACGCACTTCGATCTCCAAAGGAATGTCCGTACCGAGGAACCCCTCAACATTCTTTCGCGCTGTAGCGGCGAAGTCTTCTCGAATCTCGTAACCAAGCACGCTCCCGGACGCACCTACTGCGCGCAGGAGGGTCATTGTTAGCGCACCAGATCCGACACCCGACTCAAGGACACGCGCTCCTGGAAAGATATCCGCAAGCATGAGAATCGGCCCTAGATCCTTTGGATAAATGACCTGAGCGCCACGTGGCATCTTCAAGATGTACTCAGAGAGAGTGGGCCTGAAAGCCGTCAGTTTGGAGCCGCGTGTGGTGCGCGCAACAGTGCCCTCAGGCTTCCCTATGAGCAGTGAGTGAGGGAGAACACCAGTATGAGTATGGAACTCTCCCTCAGCGCTCAAGGTGAGCATGTGCCGACGGCGCTTATTGTCCTCGAGGAGGATTGTGTCGCCAATAGCTAATGGTCGAGCCATTATTAGTCCTTCCGACCAATTGAGACTGGTGTCTCAGATATCACGCGATTGCGAAGTGCGCAGAATGCGCAGCGAGTACCAGTTGTTGGGGAGCCACATTCGTCGCATGAATTGAGCTCACCCTTCTCAACATGCGCAGCGTCCTTGAAATGATCGTGCCCACGGGAGAAAAAGGAACTTAGAAAAGCTGCCTTCGCCCCTGGGGAGCGCTGCTCAAGACTATTTAGAACTTCTTTGTAGCCCAGATGCCGATTCCCTTCCGCCATTGGGCATTCCTCAACTTGGTAATCGATATCAAGAAGAACGCAGTATGCGGCCATCTCGCGTTCACCCATCTTTACTAAAGGCTTTACTTTTTTGGCGAAGCCGTCTGCTGCGGGGAGGACCGGATACTGACGCCCCAAGTAACCAGGCTCCCAGTGAAGAACATTCCCCAGCAAAACGGCAGCCTCGTCATCGAGGTTATGTCCGGTAGCGAGAACGTCATATCCTCCGTCAAGCGCAGCCTTGTTGAAAAGGTGGCGCTTAGATAGGCCACATGAGCTGCAAGGTGCTCGGTTTGTTCGGCTCGCCGCTGTTGGAATGTCATACCCATAGTCGCTAGGTAGAGAAACCTCGACGAGCGTGTATCCATGCGCCTGAGCAAAAGCTCGAGTCCTTACTCCGGATTCATCTGAGTAATCCCCGATCCCTAGACCTATATAAAGCCCATCGGCTCTGTACCCAAGCTCAGAGAGGATGTGCCACAACGCCAGCGAATCCTTGCCGCCGGAGACCGCTACGAGAATATTGTCATCAGGCCCAAACATCTTGAACTCGTCGATAGCCTTCTTAACCTGCTCTTTGCAGTGGTGTAGAAAACAATCTCGACAGAATGCTGCGTTATGGCGCCGAATATCAATTACTGCTGGCGCCTTACACCTACGACATTTCACAGTGCCCCACCAGAGATCACGGGGCGGAGTTCAATTTCGTCGTCGTCAGAGAAACGCGTATCGCGTGGTACGAGAGTGCCGTTGCAGATGATCAGGACAGTCTCAGGGTTGATCTCGAGACGGCGAAGCAGGGAGTCAGCGACCATAGGCCCTTGAATCTCAATCTCGCGACGCGGATTACGGAGAATCACCTTCATTTGCTGAGAGCGTTCGGAGAGATTTCTAGGGCATTGATCATGCGGGAAGAGTAACCGGATTTCCCTAGGTTTTCGGTGCTGGGACGGGCAGGCAACCCGGTCCTAATCTCCGCGCCGGATACCAACAATTTCGTAACGTGCTCCGGGTTCAACCTTGAACTTCAAGACTGTTCTATTTCTAGTCTTTAGGCGTCGGGCTAGAAAACGAAGCACAACATAGGAGATACCTAAGGTACGTCTAGCTGTCTGGCGCCTCGCTGAATAGGAAATTAGCGATACGACCGCGCCTCGAACAGGCTTCATACGCGTCGGATCTCGACAATCGTGGCGAGACGCTTTCCTCTGCGGCGACCAATTAGGAAGACAGCAACTACAAGCACGCCTAAGGCAATTGCTCCAACAGTGATAGCGGTGCCTTTGGTGGACTCAAGCTCGTCACCGACGCTCCCGGTGATCTCGTTGAGTTTATTGCGAATATCTTCTGGGGAGATTCGTTTGTCGTCGGTAGTCATCGAGAGCTTCCTTCCCGGCGACGCGTAGTCGCCTTCCACGTGATGTAACCGCTAATCCCCAGGATCAACACAACGATCAGATACGGCGCCCAAGACCAAACTCCTTCAAACGCCGACCCTGTTTCTTCTTGGAGAAGCCTGAGCAATCCAACCGCAGCGCAGACCACGCCGATGCCGATTAGTAGCCAAGCTGCCAATCCAAATGCGACGTAGCCAGCAAGCCCTTTGAGCTCATCGGTTGTCTCCTGCTTAAAGTATCCGACTACAAGCTCTTTTAACTCAAGACCTTGCTGCGGGAGAGGTTTGCTACGTGGGGCCACGGTGCGAGTCTGTCCTGTGGAGGGTGCTCTGAGCAAACGGGGTCATGGATTCCCGGGCAACGGGAGCCCATCGAGTGAAATTGGGGCGTCTGGGAAGCGTGAAATAATTTTCGCTATCGCCTCACGCTTCGCATATGCCTGCTGCTCGGAGAACGAACCGTTAAGGATCAGTGCGAAGAGAAGAGGCCTTCGTACATCGAGATGGCCAGCGAGAGCTGACACTCCATTAAGTGTCCCTGTCTTGGCGACCAAGTGCCCTACAAGTTCTGTACCGGCGAGGCGTGGAGCAAGGGTGCCCCTCACGCCAGCAATCGCAAGGCCGCTCTTGATTACCTGAGTCTTACGCCTCTCCCCTAGATGAAGGACTTCCGTGAGT
>CAEZWM010000002.1_pt1 | contig 27003 bp, 25 predicted proteins | sample 7264981 | NCBI WGS metagenome assembly CAEZWM01 (sample SAMEA6813880, study PRJEB35770) | uncultured Actinomycetes bacterium | biome: Freshwater; feature: Freshwater reservoir; material: water | place: Czech Republic | collected 2015-11-04 | depth 0.5m m
GCGGGAATCCCTTGGCGAGGCTCATTAAAGAACTCGAGTCAAAGGAGACTCCAGGGGCGCCGACAACAACTTCGTTGGTGACGGGATCAAGCCAGATCGCAGGCGAGTCGGCGACCATGAGCCCGGCCTTCGCTAACCGTTGCTCGCGCCCAGTCAATCTCGCGGCCGCCTGCAGGAGCATTACAGGCTCCCCCGGATTGGTGCCCGCCTTGGCAACCACTAGGCCAGGGATCGCGACAACGCCCGCGGCAGTTAAGTCTCCATGGAGGGCTAGGTAGGAGGCGAGCGCATTGAGAACTCGCGAAGCATTTCTCCCTGAAACCACTACCTCTCCGCCTCGATACAGCAGATGCAACGGCTTTATGCCGCGCTCGTCAACGTTGCTCGTAGCGAGAGTGAGCGAGAACGCTGGTCGAGCATCGTGAACCGGTTTTGGAGTATCACTGGGAGCTAATACGTAACTCGAGAATGCAGCCTCAACAGCAGTGCGGGCATCCTCGGTATCCAATCCAATGACCACGAGGTGCCCTCCAAACTCCAGCACCGTCCGAAAAGCACGCGGCTGGGCCTCTTTGCAGCTTTCACAATCGAGGTCATACGCGGTGAGTAAACGCGAGAGTCTCTGACTAGCCCCTGCTCCGTCTTCATCTGGGACAAGTAGCCCAGCAGACTTGAACTCGCCTATCGCCTTCTCTACATCAGATTGAAGGGTGCCGGGCGCTGCTCCGAATACCTCTGCTAGATCATCTGCAATCTCAGTTGAGCTTGACTCGCCATCACAGCACTGCCACACAAGGGCAGCGACAGGGTTGAGCAGATGCAGCTCGTCACCAAGCGCAAGCACGGCCTCGCCGTCAAAATATTGAGAATGCACAAGAGGTGACGATCGGGGATTGCTCAAGATGCCTGCCTCGGAGATTCATGCGCCAATAAATCAAGCACGACATGGCTCGCCTCGTCCAAATCTCCACTAGTCAATGCAACGCAGCGCGCACCTGATGTAACTGCGGCAAGAGTCTCCATAACTAGGCCCGTATCTCGAGCGAGATGGTAAGAGTGCTGCCCCACGCTATACATTGCGGCCGCTGGGCTTAGAACCTCTATTTTTGTAGGCGCATTTGGAACATATGTTGGTAGCACAACCACAGACGGTCGTGCAGCCGCAGCGACTGCCCCTTCTCTCAGCGAAAACGCTGGAACTAGAACCAACTCTCCCAGCAGCGAGACCAACGCAGGATCAGAGATAGGAGATACCTCCGGAAGTATCTCTCCGATGTTCGCACCAACGGAGATGTACTTAGCGTAAGGCTGCACCATTAATCCACTGAGTGGGCCATTGGGAGAGATCGCCACTGCTTCATCTGTCAGATACCCGAGGCCATAACGAGCCACAAGTGCAATAGCGAGCGTTGATTTTCCACTCCCTTGAGGGCCAACGATTATTGCAGCGTGGTCGCCACTCGTTACTGCCGCAGAATGGAGAAGCGCATGGCCAGGCGTGTTCTCTAGGGCCTGGCGGTTGGCCTCCCATAGGAGGTGAGATACGACGATTGATAATGCTGGCGCGGAGACCACGTGGAGCGCGTCAAGGTGTAGGTGCCACGCGACGATGCCGTTTACATCAGGGGGGCTCTGAGTCACAGTAAATACATGCTCAGGCTCCATATCGTTCAGTAGTGGAGCCCATAAAAGCTCAACCAACTCAGGTACTAAATCTGCATCAGAGCGAACGCGCGCAGAGAAACCAAGGAGATTGAAGGTTCTAGAGGTGGCGGCAAAGTCTTGAGACCTAAGCCGCTTACGAATGCGATCACCCACGGCGAAAGCGCCCCTTGCGAGGTTGCGTGTCATCCTGAAAACGCTCGTACGGGTTGTCGATCGCATGCTGCTCAGCTTCGTGAGCGGCATAAGGATTTGGAGCGACTTGATTCTCGTAAGGATTTTCTCTTGGAGCGACTAGCGAAGAAGGATCAAGGGCCTTGAACTCCTTGCGCGGCTCCACCTTGCGCTCTGGCAAACAGAGGAGCACCAAGAAGAACGGCATTACCTGAACGCGCTGCCTCGCGAGAATCCCGAAATTAGAGAAAGCAGAGAATGCATAAATGAATGAGAGGACGATTCCAAACGAGTAAGCGACATAAGGCGAATATCTCATCTGATTCCAGAGATTTCGTAGCCTCCTACGCGAGTTCCACGTGAGCCACATAAGAAACACCCCCTCGCCCGCGCTCAATAATGATTGAACGTTTCCTACCTCAAACGGGAACGGCCGGTAGAGGATAGTCACTGTGGCGAGCGGGAAATTTGCAGGATTATTCGTGACGCTCACTGGAGTGAATGTAGAGCCAGCCTCCTTCGAGGTCCGGCCCTCGGCATCTCGAAGCGTTTCATTCACTGTCTCCTGATTAAGGCCTGAGACACCAAAAAACTGAGAGGTCTGGCCAATCAGCACGGTGCCTACGACAAAGAGAATGCCAAATACGAAGATCCTCGCGAAGGGAGTGCGCGCTGAGGGGCTTCGTGACTTGCCTAGCCCTGCTGCGAGTACCATCCCGACGAAGGTGATGAGGGCTACATGCGGTCTAAGTAGCCCAGCGCTGACTAGCCCTAATGCAGCAATCGGAAAACCCAGCAACGCTCCTTTGCTCATCACTCTTGCAACACCGTATGAGATGAGGCCGAGACTAAACACTGCCCAAGCATCCTTACCGAGGGCCGATGGCCAATAAATCATCGAAGGTAGGAACAGAACCAAGAACGCATACCTTCGAGCATCGCCCTCCGGAACGGCCCGCATGAATGCTCGCCAGAGTAAGAGTGCGCCGATGAAGGCTGACCAACCAAAGAACATAAATGCTCCAGGCTTTGAAGGCCCTGTTAACGCGTAGAGCACTCCGGTGATGGTGCGCAGAAATCCTGTTCCACTAAATGGACCAACATCGTAAGAGAAGTCGAGTGTTCGATAGCTCGGCGCTAGGAATTTGCCCCAGAGGTCGTACTCCGTTGCGTCTGCTATACCCGAGTAAAAAACGGTGGTCATCAACATTCGAAGAAGCGACCCAACGAGTTTCATCGAGAAGCCTGCCATCACCAAGAGATACGTCTCGTTGCTTCGGTCGTAATAGGCGAGCCGTCGCGCTATTAGGTGAGTGACGCCTAGCAGTATGAGCATGTCTACTGCTGCTAGCGCCCACTCCGTAGACGCCGTAGCTACCGCCATAATCAATGCGACACCGATTGCGGTATATCCACTGAACATCGCTACACGCATAAGCCAGGGGCGCTTGAGCAGATCTGCGGACTCGACTGTTCCGAGCGATAGCGACTCTGGATCTTCTCCAGGAGCGGAGGAGGGTGGCAGGGTGGTCATTGACTACTCCGCGACTCGCGCAGTGCCCCAGCACCACGCCTCAATCGTGCCCAATACGACGAGTCTCGACCCGATATGTGTTGACGGCTAGGCAGAAGCAGGGCACGCATGTAGGCAAGTTTGCCAGCGATCCCATGCACTGCGGTTACACCCGCTGCAACTTGGGTCGCATAAGAACGGTTCTCAGACGTGTAAGCCCTAAGCGCTCGCTCCTCGTAGCCACTCGGCGAGTATGAATTGGCCCATGCATAGGCATCATTTGGGGGCAGGTCAATCCTCTGCCACGCGAGTGAGATTGCCCGAGCAATAACAACCTCGGCCCTCCACGCTCTCGCAGTTACAACTGCATCGCGGAAGTTCACTTGATTTGCTAAAAGCATCTCGGCAATGTCTCGGAGCGCAACTAGCCGAGGCGAAACATCCCCGAGAGCAGCATGAAAGCAAGCATGCAAAAACCGGTGTTGACGCGAGATAGTACGGAGCATCACGCCACCAATCTCGAACTCCTCCACATCTCTGAAGAGGGAATCGAGATCGAGAGTAAGGCCAAATGGTCCCGCGCTTAGAGTTCGATGGAGATCAATCTGCAGGCCATCTTCATAAGAGAAACAGGCACCTTTTCCAAAACGACTATCGAATCCTTTGCTCACCTCGGCAAATCGACGTCTTGCTCCGGCTGCAGTAAGGATTTCAGATGCTGCATCGAAGGTATCCGCTGGCACCAATAGATCCACGTCTCCAAATGCACGCCAAGACGGGTCCGGATAATCGAGGTGAGCAACCGCAGAGCCCTTCAGGACCCGAACATCGATGCCTGCAAGACTCATCTCTGAATAGACCTCTAAGAGGCGCCTCTCGAGTACCACCGCAAGACTCATCGCACGCGCGTGGTCTTGAGTGATCTCAGTTCGCTGGAGCTCCGAGGCCGTTAAAGAACCGTTATCGAGAGCGTAAGAGGCGAGAGGAACTAGCCGTTCGAGAAGAAGCCCTCTGTGGAACTCCGCCCACTCCGCCTCCGACATCTGCTCTAAGTGCCTGATCTCTTCTTCGGAGTGCGCTCGGAGTCCTACACCCGCTACAAAATCCAGCATCGAGATTTGCTCAGCTGATCCAACAGAGGTCATGAGACCACCAACGCTTCAGTAGCGATCAACTCGTCTATAAGGATCTCGACATCTCGTGAAACCACTTCGAGATCTGCCTCGAATAACTGAGCAAGGCTCTGTGAAATATCTTCCCTAGTCGACCAATCCGATAGAAGGTCCCAGACGAAGCATGCCGAGCCTTCCAAGAGCCGCGGCTCAAGATCTCCTGGCGCAAGAATTACTACGCCGAAGGGCCCCGTTCGAGAGATCACTTCGGGCGATTGCTTAATGACAGCAGAGGCTTTTGCCACGCCCAGAACCTCGCTAGTTAGAGTCAGGCACTCGTGTCGTCGAACGCTTCAGTAGAGGCAGGAGCCCCTTGATTCGAGGCAGAGGCACCAACCTGCTCGGGGTCAGGTTTGCGGCGAACCGTACCTGCTCCGTTCGTTGGCTTACGCCATGGGAAGAGGCGTGACATTTTGGGTACTTCTCCAGGGTGAGCGTATCCGTACCCATAACCGTAATAACCGTAATAACCGTAATAACCGGCACGAGCTCCATGCTCCGCACCCACAAGCACAATTCCTACTGTGGTTGCTTCAAGACGACGCAGAAGATCCGAGGCCGCCACCACACCACCACGTCGGGTCCAACCAGCGCGAACCATCAATACCGTTGCATCGCAGAAAGTCGAGAGTTCGGCGGCATCGTTGGCTAGGAGAATAGGCGGCGAGTCAACGATTACAAGGTCTGCTATTTCACGCCCTAAGCGCGCAGCAACTTTGACCAGTTCGATTGCGGTACCCGGGTCAGTTCGAGTGGGTGCACTCGCGATGAATCGAATATTCGGTACCCCAGTCTCTTGGGCGACTGCCGATACATCAGCGGCTGTTCCTTGATAAGGAATATCTGTGAGGTTTGGGCTAGTGGCGCCCGAGAAATATTTATGCATCTGCGGCCGGCGGAAGTCGCCGTCGATAAGGAGTACTGACATGCCCGTCTCTGCGAAGGCTGCAGCAATATTTACAACCGAGATCGATTTACCCTCTGCAGGGCCGGGGGATGTAACTAGAAGCACGCGAAGCGGGGTCGCCTCTGGCTCTGATGATCCCGACAATCCTGCGCGATTGTTTGTTGGGTGCCTCTGCCACATCGCTACTAGTGAAGTGCGGAAGGAGCGATAGGCCTCCGCCATTAGTGATGTTGGATCCACTGCCGTTATTACTTGGAAGCGCAGAGTTCGATCAAGGTTCATCACTGGGATCTCTGCAATAACCGGCATTCTTGCCGCGCCCTCTGTGCCGGGCACGTCACGGATTCGAGCGCTAAGAATCTCGAGTAGAAGAAGAATTCCAAGGCCGATTATGAAACCAATAGCCGCACCAAATAGGAGTCGCTGCGACTCGCTCGTCGAGCCTTTGGCGCTGGTAACAAGAATTGTCGCTCGAGCCTTTGTCGCAGCCTCAAGTGTTGTAAGTCCGCTTGTCTGAGGTCCTGCGTCTTCAAGATTCGATATCCCAGAGTCAGCATTTGCGAGTTTACGGAGGACTGCTTCGCGACGGATATCGAGGGAGTCGTACTCCGATGCGCTGAGCCCAGGTGCGGCCAATTGCGAATCGATTTGGCGAATAAGCGTCTCGGAGTTGCTACGCGAAAGTGTGAGCCCAAAGATCTGCTCGTCAAATTGCTTCTGGCCGAGTTCATCAACGTAGCCAACGAGTGTCGCAGCGAAGAGATTGGCAACTTTTGCAGCGAGAACTGCATCTCCAACCTGAGCGGTGATTGCTAGCGAGCCAGTTGCTGGGTCTGGGGTAGCTGAGGCCTTGATAAACCCGCCCGTTCCAAGCTGAACCTGACCACTGCCAGCGCTGACAGGCCTTCCGGACTTCTTACAGTCCGGGGAGCTGCTATCTGCGCCGGTCTCCGCACACTTATTCGCGGTGGCACTCTGAATCTGCGGCCACCGCACTTCATCAATCGCCTCGGCTACTCGCTTTGGAACCTCACCTGTAGTCATTAGGAGCGCTAAGCGGTCGTAGTCGCGTCCATTTACCGATGTATTCGCAGAACCATTCGATATAAGGGTGGTAGTCGCGCGGAAACTGACGCCAGGTCGATTCGCACGAATCGTCTCAGAACTACTCGGGCGCGTCAGGAGCGCAAAAGTCATCGCAATGACCACCGTGACGAGGAGAACCCACCAACGGCGACGAATGATCCTTAGATAATCGGCTGGTCGCATGCTATTTCCCGAATCCCCCAACTAAAAACTGCAAGATGCGCCACGCTGAGTTGCGCCTCTTGCCACGCACTGTAGTGGCCTAATTGCCTAGTGGCTACCCGTAAAAACTACTCTGCTCTACCCCTACTAAGGACCGCGGCCAGGCAATTGGGTATTACGCCTCACTCTGGAGTGGGGATCTTGAGAAATACTAGATACGCCTCTTGCTCAGGGTCTCGATTCGCTTCTTCACTGGCACCCACGCGTGCAGGGCGGTTGCCTGGGCTCGCTGCCTCCAAGACGGCTCCGGCCCTGGCTCGTACCCGAATACCGCTAGCGCATCCCCCGCGAATGCCTCAAATAGAGCAAGAGTTTTCGTGTCGTAATCGGTTCGCCAATCCCTTGTGGGCGCCGGGGCTCTACGGATATTTTGGTGCGACCCGATACTCCCCATACCAGAGATGACATCTTCTGCGCGCTCATGGTACGTAAGCATCTCGGGCTCAAAATCGAATCCTAGAAACCCGCATAGGCGGGAGAGTTCGCGCTGCGGGTCGAAGAGCAGGTCCTCATAACGAACTTCGTGATATCGCGCGGAGCCCACTATCCCCAGCGCGCCCCTTCCACTCAGCGCGCGATCGCGCCAGTAGAGCGCGGCATCTCGATATTTCAAACGGAACCATGGCATCGCTTCAAGAGAAGGGATCACGTCACGCCCATCACGAACTAAGTGAATAAATCGGGATCCGGGATAAGCGCTAGATAGGCGGCCCACGTGCTCCGTGTGGTGCGGGGTCTTATCAATCGCAATTTTCTTACCATGCACTCTTGCGAATACCGCGTAGACGGCTGCGACTGTTGCTGCGGCTGTCTTGATTGAATCATCCTCCAAAATTGGGAGCAGATCATCTGCGTTAAGTCGCCACTTCTTAAAGGACTTCTGCGCGAGAACTTCATCGAGGATCGCACGGCGGTCGCTCGAACCAAACTCTCCATTTACCGGGGTAGTTCGCAGCGCAGGCAAAATAAAGTACGACTCCGGAGGAACCGATATCTCGCTATGCGAACCGAGCATCGCGCGCAGCAACGTGGTGCCGGAGCGAGGGCACCCAATGATGAAGGTAAATGGCTGGCCCGGAGGCTGAGTTGAAGGCATAAGAATTTTGGCAGACAAGTTTGCTCTGCTCGCAGAGAGCCTATGCCCGAAAAGCAGCAGAACGGTCCTTGCCTATATTTCTGCGCGGGTATCGTCTCGGGTACTCCCGCGAGATTACGCGGGCTGCGACTAACGATTGGTTCGATCCAGGATGGAGTCAGTTGAACTCTCGAGCAACGAGTAGGAGACTTCTTTGAGCGCTCCATCACAGCCGAGCATCCTGCGACGAAGCGCTCCTGGAGCGGCAGTCTCGCTTGGGCTCTTGGTGGTGGGTTTGGTGATCCCGTTATGGATTGCGCGTTCGCAGGGCGCCCTTGGGGCGGCACGAGGCGATGATTGGTCCTACCTAGTAACCCTCTTTCGCTGGGTTGATACCGGGCGCATGGAGTTCAACAACTGGGTCTCGATGTCGCTCCTCGGGCAACTGTGGATTGCGGCCCCGATCGCGGCAATTTGGGGCCACGCAATCACACTCGTGCAGACGCAGACGGCAATCCTTGGATCGATTGGATTGCTATGCGTGCTGTGGCTCGGCAGGAGACTCGGGCTCTCGTGGGGCCTCGCCGCTCTCGCTGCCCTGACAATTGCAGTGAGCCCGTTATGGATGGTGCTCTCGACCACCTATATGACCGATGTCCCATCATTCACTTTCTCTCTCGCTGCGCTGCTCATAGCAACTGTCGCGCTTCAGCGCAGACCCATCTCCATCTCGTTACTTCTGCTAGCGATTGCGTTGGCCACCTACAGCGTGCTCATTCGCCAGTATGCGATAGTTCCATTGATCGCCATATTGCTTGCAGGGTTCTTAACAACAACTAGAGCAAAGCGTAAACACGCCACTATTGCTTTAGTGATTGCATGTGCCATTTCGTTTCTTGCCATTGTGGTGTTCTTCATATGGTGGTCTCAGGTCCCCGATGCCAAGTCAATCGCTCCAACTCTCCCGAGTGCTCGAAATCTCAGAACAACCTTTATCAAGGGGGCAGGATTTGCTCGTCTAGGTGGCTTATTGCTTGCACCTGTATTGATCTACTGCGGACCAATCAGGATCATCAGGCGCTCGTACGCGTCATCTAAATCGCTCGCGATAGCGATCGGCGTCGGTGCGAGTCTTTGGGAAGCAATAACGGCGACTCGGTATGTGAGTTCCCAGTTTGTCGGCAACTACGTAATCCGGGACGGAGCTCTCTCGATTGCAGTACTACCCGGAAAGCGCCCTGATGTAATTGCTGGGCCCCTCTGGAGTCTCTGTGTTCTCGTCTCATCAATACTCGCAGTGCTGCTCTTAATGGCGACTGTCCCGTCAATAGTTGAGATCTGGAGAAAAATTAGGACCCGTCGATTACTCGAGGTCGACCCGGTTACGAGCATGCTTGGTTTGACCATTTTCGGATTCTCCGTTGCATACACAATCGCTATGGTTACTGGAGTACAGGTCTACGACCGTTATGCATTGCCAGCGATACCAATCATTGCCCTTCTGCTGCTAAGAGCATCCGAGCAGAGGGCTAATCGCTCAAGGATTGCTCTCACCTCACTTACGCTTATTGCTCTAATGCTCCTAGGCACCTCCTTTGCGATTGACTCGGCATCATTCGATGGCGGGCGCTGGAGGCTTGCGGCCCAGGTTGCTGAGGAGAATGGCTGGAGACCTCTTCGGGTTAATGGTGGATTTGAGTGGGTCAATCTCCACCGAGGCAAGAGAGGCACTGTGGAGAGCCGGGCAAGTTCGGTCAAGGTTCTAGAGGACGGATCCATCGTCAAGGTACCTAGATTCTGCGCCAACCTGCGTGTCATCGACCCAGATATAGACCGGGGTGATGCATTCGCTACCCGTGTTCTAGGAACGAGGGCTTACAAGGGCCTGCTTCGCCCCGATGTAACGATTATCGCTCTGCGATCGAATCGGGATTGCCCGCCGACCACGAACCCTTAGCCGAATTCCGATATAGCAAGACTCCATTTAAATGGTCACCAAATCGGATTCTGGACAATAGGTCCTCTAACAGGCCGTAGCATTGGCCGGCCTTGCAAAGATCAGGGGAGGGGGCTGTCATAGACATGGATCCAGAGAACGCAACTCCACTGCCTCCTCGGGAAGCGGTTAGCCACCTTGGAATTCTCGTTGTCTATTTCCTCAAAGACGACGGGGACCTCCCTCTTTTAGCTCTACACCTCGACCGCATCGAGATGCATACCAAAGTGCCCTACACGATTTACGCCGTCGCTAATCGTGTCTCAAAACGCGCTCGAGCGATGATCAGCGAGAGGCCAAACGTAAAGATTCTCGATCCTCCGACGACTGCACTGCGGGCGAGTCGCGAACATGGTTATTACCTAGACGCGATGCTCCCAGTCGCACTCGCAGATGGAGTTAGCCATATCTGCACACTCGATGTCGATTCGTTTCCGATTCGAGATTCTTGGGTTGATGTTTTACTCGATGCCGCCCCAGAAGAATCAGGGCTATCTGGAGTACTTCGATCCGAGAATGGCGACGTCGCTCTGCCGCACCCATCGTGCATCTTGGCGCGACGAGACTTCTTCGAGCGGTTCATGCCATCCTTCTCACCGGATTCAGACTCGACTCCAGGTTTTAGAACCTTCCTACACAGCACCGGGCAGTCTGCAGATACTGGCATCCGCCTTGGGTACATCCTTTGGCACAATAAATTACCTTGGGGCTACCTAGTGCGCACAAATACGAGGAACCCGCATTACCTAATGGCTGGAATCTACGGGGACGTTATTTTCCATCTGGGCAGCGCAGGGCGAGGCAATGTATTTCGACAGGACTTCAATAATTCGATACTGCATCGCGCAAGCGCTCCTATCGAGAAGGTCCATACCGTTGGCCCACGAAGCCAGGGATTTCAGCGAGCGTTACTGCGCTTTGCACGACGAGACGTAGAGGAGCGGGTCATTACTCGAAATCGCGAAACCTTTCATTTGCTACGCGAGCAATTAGTGCTCGACCCCGATGCACTGATTGGCTACCTGCAGGGTTCGGCGCCCTTAGGAGCAACCCCCGAACTTGCGAGTATCGATTCACGGGAGTCAAGAATATGACGCGTTGGCATGAGAGCCGTGCTCGCAACACGACCTATAGGGCGATCATAAAAGCTCGTGTTGAGGCTGAGAAGAAGTTGGGCCCAACCCTTACGCTTCGGCACCTGCTCGGGAGATTGAACAGGTCCAACCTTTCATGGCTGGCCGCTGTATACGGATCCGACAAAGGAGCCGCATCGCATGGTTACGTCGATCATTATGAGCGCTATCTAACTGGGCTTCGATCGAGTGCTCGTCGCGTTCTAGAGATCGGCATCTACAGGGGAGCGTCACTCCAAATGTGGCGAGATTTCTTTCCGCATGCCGAGGTATACGGCCTAGATATCAAAGAAATTGATGTTGAAGGCTCACGCATCCACACCCTCGTAGGCGATCAAAGCGATCCGGAGCTCTTGGCGAGGCTCGCAGAGCTCGGCCCATGGGATTTAATCATTGATGATGGAAGCCACAAACAGTCCCATGTCCTAGCCACCTTCGCTGGCCTCTACGATTCAGTGGCGCCGGGCGGTTACTACGTGATTGAAGACATGCATACCTCCTATTGGCCCAATGGATACGAAGGCGGTCCCCCCGGAATGGACGGAACAAGTGTCTCGCTCATTCGTGGACTCCTTGATGGCGTTAATCGTCGATATGCAATGCGCGATTATCCGGACGCGGCCAACGCCTTAACTCCGGTAGACGAAGTTCACCTATTTGAGAAGATCGCATTTCTTCGAAAGCCGAGAGCGTAGATAAGTGAACTCAGCGATTCCACAGATTCCAGACTCTCCACCACCTGAGTGGCGCTATCGACGCGCACTCCGCGTCGGCACTTCTCTGCGCGAACTTGGTAGATCACGCCACATCATTAGCGGCTTAGTAGTTCGACAAGTGCGGTCGCAATACAGTCAGCAGGTCTTAGGCCTCGCCTGGGCAGTACTAGCGCCGCTTGCGCAGATGCTCGTGTTCACGTTTCTTCTAAATAGAGTCGGTAACTCCACTTTTAGTACCGGCGGAGTACCTCGGCCTCTATTCCTATATGTCGGCCTCACCGCTTGGTCATTCTTCTCGAGCTCAGTATCAAGCGCTGGGTCTAGCCTTGTTGGAAACCCTCTACTTAATAAGGTCTACGCCCCTCGCGAAGTGTTCCCGCTCTCGCAGGTCTGCTCGTCAGGGGTCGACGCGATCGCGTCTACCGCTCTGCTCCCTCTTCTATTCCTCGCTGCGGGGCGGTGGCCATCGAGCACCTTCTACTGGTTCCCTGTGCTTGTACTAATTCTCGTTACAGCAACGGTTGCAATTGCCCTCGCAGTATCTGCACTTACCGTCTACGTTCGAGATCTTCGCAGTGGGCTGCCCCTCATACTGCAACTCGGGCTATTCCTTACGCCGATTCTCTACCCAATTTCTCAAATTCCAACACAATTTCGAGCACTTACAATGGCGATCAACCCCATTGCAGGTGTCGTTGACGGGCTGCGCGCATGCCTCTTCTATAACCAAGCACCAAATCCGACCTACACACTCCTTGCGGCAGGATCATCGCTTCTCTATCTAGTTGGTGGTTTTCTCTTGTTTAAGCGTCTAGAGACAGGATTCGCAGATGTCTCCTGAGGGCACCGTAACTATTGATCATGTCTGGAAGCGTTTCCGCAGCGATAGAGGCCGGCGGCTACTACGCGACCACGTTTCACGTCTGGGTCGCCGCGTCTCAGGGCGTGAGGATGCAGCTCAGTGGCGATGGGTGCTGCGCGAGATCGACTTCAAGATCGAGCCTGGAGAATCCGTAGGGTTTGTTGGCTCAAACGGAGCAGGTAAATCAACGCTCCTAAAAATCATCTCAGGAGTTATGTTCCCGCATACAGGGAGGGTCGCTGTTGAGGGGCGCATCGGCGCTTTGATCGAGGTCGCAAGCGGGATCCACCCAGAATTAACAGGCAAAGAGAACATAAGCGTGTTTGGGACACTGCTTGGACTCGGCAAATCAGAGTTGGCGCGGAAATACGACGAAATCGTTGCCTTCGCTGAGCTCGAGGATGCAATCAACAGGCAAGTGAAGTTCTACTCGAGCGGAATGAAGACGCGACTTGGTTTTGCGATTGCAGCTTTTCTCGAGCCGAGTGTGCTCATTGTCGATGAGGTTCTCGCTGTAGGCGACCAGATGTTCCAGCAGAAATGTCTTGACCGCATGCGCACAGTTCTACATTCCGGTACCACCCTCCTCCTCGTCTCGCACGACCTAGCTGCTGTCGGGGCGACTGCAAGCAGAGCAATTTGGCTCGCCGATGGCACGATGCAGGCCGATGGCCCCGTCGATGAAGTGCTAGCCGGGTACCGCACTGCAATAGAGAAGGAGGCCGCATCCAAGATTGAATTGGAGGGCGAGATTCGAATCTCCAACTTCACTACTTTTGGTGGAAGCGGAGGCGCTATTACAACCTCTGGTCCTTGCTCTGTGAGCTTCGATGTAACAGCGCCGCAGGCAAAGCACGCAAACTTTTTTATAGGGGTGAGCCAAGGCGCAGCTACACCAATTTTTGCTGTGCGCAAGGAGGGAATCCGCGTCTCTGAAGGGGAGACCCACGTAGCAGTTGACTTCGCAGGTATTCCATTACCGGCGGGCGGCTACTTCATTTGGTTTGCAGCGTTTGAGGTTAAGACCGGGCGCGAGATAACTCCTTGGCAACCTATTGGACCACTATTGGTCGAGGGCGGAAGACTCCTTGACGCAACCCCCAAGGCCATTGTTCGACTCTCACCAGTTTTTGTTGAGGCCCAATGGACAGTAAGTGACTGAGGTCCCCAGATTGGCCCAGTCTCCGAACCAGTCTCCCCACCAGCCTCTCGTCTCGATCATCGTTCCTGCTTTCAACGCGCAGGAGTACTTAGCGGAGACCATCGACTCGATTATTGCGCAGACATACCGCCCTCTAGAGATAATCGTTGTCGACGATGGCTCCACAGATGCCACTGTCAAAATTGCTCGCGCCTATGGGGACCCAGTTGTCGTCATCGAACAAGAAAACCGCGGGCCAGCGGGGGCACGCAATACAGGTTTCGCGGCTGCTCGCGGCGCAATCATCGCCCTGCTTGATGCCGACGACCAGTGGATGCCAAGTCGCTTAGAGCGATGCGTCGAGGTACTTCAGTCGGATCCCCAGATTGGATTTGTCACTACCGATGCGTTCCTTATCGAGGAGAATCAGCGAACCAACAAGCGTTACTACGGTGGCTACCAGCGCTACCCATTCCCTGATCGCGCTAACCAGCTGCAGGAGATTGCAAAGAGAAACTTCGTCTTCGTCTCAGCGGTATTTGATCGCAGGCTCTTGGACCTCGTTGGTGGGCGACTAAACGAACAGCTCTGGGGGACGGAAGACTACGACCTCTGGACGCGCTTCGTGCTCGCAGGCGCGGCAGCCGAGTTGATTCCGGAGCCATTGGCTTGGTACCGAATCCGTTCCGACAGCGTGAGCCGAGCACGTGAGCGCCAATGGAAGGCGCACCTCACTGTTCTAGAGCAACACCTACCTACTCTCTGGTTGCTCGGAGCCCACGGCCGCCCACAAGATGCCTACGACATTGGCATCTCGCTACTTCGAAGCGGCGAGCGGAGAATGGCAACATGGTTCCTCTTCCACGCGGTGACAGACCCTGGGGCAAATATTTTTCAACGAGCACGTTTTCTGCTACGCGGAGCTGCCGCATTACTGGCTGGCCAGAATAGAGATTCAAAGGCAGAGGCTGCCGCATGACACGAACAGCCAAACTCGCCTTACTTATCGGAGCTCCCAGATCCGGCACGACGTGGCTGCAACAAATGTTGGGCGCTCACCCATTGGTCGCTACACCTCAAGAGACTGATCTATTTAGCAAGTTCCTTCAGCCCTTCTTGGAATCATGGGAGCGTGAAACTCGAGGGGGGCAAGCAGGAATTGAGCAACGCAGATTCAAGGGCTTGCATAGCGTGCTCACCGCGAGCGAGTTTGCTGATATCGGAAACGATTTGGTTAATCGCGTAATCGCCAACTCATCTGCACTCAAACCTGGATCCGAGGTTGTCGTTGAGAAAACCCCATCCCACAGCCTCTGCGCGAGTTCTATCTCCCTCTTCGCCCCTAACGCAAAAATCATTCACCTAATTCGCGACGGACGCGATGTCGCTAGTTCGCTAGTCGCCTCTGGCAATAGTTGGGGCGGCTGGTGGGCGCCCAAGACCGTCACTCGCGCGAGTGAGGTCTGGAGTGAGCACACCAGAGGTGCGAGCGCCGCTGCAGGTAGCGATAACTACCTCGAGGTTAGGTATGAAGATATTCAATCCGACGGCGCATCAACGCTTGAGCGTGTCTTTGCCCATATTGGGATAGCGGCAACCATCCAGGACTGCGAAGGAATACTGAAGGCGTTTGCCCTAGACAAAATGACCCAGGGTGAGTCATCAATAGTCATCGGGGGCGAGTTCGCAGCGGCTGCAAGTCAGCGCACCGAGCCGGCTGGATTCTTCGGCAAGGGTGGCGCCGGGTCCTGGCGCACTCAATGGAGCAGCGCCGAGATCCTTGCTTTCAATGACACTGCCGGAGACCTCCTAGTGGAGCTTGGCTACGAAGAGTCAAGTGCCTGGGCTGGAACCCCCGCGCAGGTTCAGCGCTTTAGACGACAACGTCTCAGGAGCGAGCGCTCAAGGATGCGTCTAGATCGCTTTGTGGCTGCCTTGAGCCATTTTCGCCGCAACCAGCCTTAACAGAAATCCGTTTTAAACGGTCCAAGTACCCCCTTTAAATAGGCGATGATCTACCCCGTACAAGACCCCGAGAAACAACCCGGGACACAACCCGAGAAACACCCCAGGAGGAATACAGATGAATCGGTGGCAGTCCTACGGGCGTCGGATACGTGGATCTATAGCCAGAACCCTGCAGTCCGCATCTGACGCGATCCGGCCACCGCGATCGAGTACTGAGCTGCGCCGCAGAGTTGGTGGTCTCTGGGATGAGATGGGGAGCCTGCAGCTCAACTTCTTGATTGAGCAGGGTCTCACTCCCGAGTCTTACTTCCTCGATGTCGGCTGTGGTGTTCTCAGGGCAGGTCGTCATTTTGTCAAGCATCTAGACGATGGCCATTACTGCGGCGTCGACATTGACGAAGGCATGATCGCCGGAGGTATCGCCCAACTAAAAGAGGACAACCTTGATAGCAAGGGTGCACGCCTTAGGGCAACAACTACTTTTGAGGTTGACTTTGGTGAGAAGTTCGACGCTGGAATAGCGCAATCGGTCTTCACTCACCTACCGATCAATTCGATCTGGCACTGCTTATCGAACGTAAGCGAGGTGCTAGCTCCTGGGGGCGTGTTCTATGCAACATTCTTCCGTGGCCCAGAAGGACCGGAGCGATTCACTCCGATTCAGCAGCCATGCCTTGAGGGACGCGTATCAGTACGGACCTTCGCAGATGAGAATCCGTATCATTACTCCCCTCAAGACTTTGTACGTATGTGCGAGAACCTTCCATTAGAGGTTGAGGACATCGGAGACTGGGGACACCCTCGCGGTCAGCAAATGATGGCGTTTAAACGGATCTGAATATGACCTCAATAGTTATTCTTGGTATGCACCGGAGTGGCACATCTGCAATAACTCGCGCGCTCAACTTGCTCGGTGGAGCGCTTGGGCCCTTAGAGGATGTCGGTGAATACTGGGAACGAGCGGCAATGCGCTCGCAGTGCGACGCTCTACTTGAGAGGTTTGACGGAGCGTGGGACTGCCCGGGGATCATGCCCGAGGGTTGGGAGTCCTTAGAGCGGGTCGCAGAGGTTGATGCAGGCGCGTTGGCCGCTATCTCAGAGTACGGATCCCCCGAGGTGCTGCTCTGGAAAGATCCGCGCGCGTCTTTGACCCTCCCGTTTTGGCGTAAGTATCTAGGCCCTGATCCGATCGCAATCATTATTTATAGGCACCCTGAAGAAGTCTGGGCGTCCTTAGATACTCGAAATGGATTTGGCGCAGGGCTCTCTTTTGCACTTTGGGAGCGATACAACTCGGATGCACTTCGCTCTGCCTCCGGACTCCGAACAGTCGTATTTGCATACTCAGACTTGGTTCAAAAGCAGTCAGAGATCATGACCGAACTTGCAGCCACTCTCACGGGATGGGGAGTCCCTCTAAAGGATCCGGCAAGCACAGATATGGAGTTGCGCGCGGATCAGCGGCACCACCATTCTTCCGAGCATTTCTCGCACCCAAGCGCAACCCCATCACAGCAGGCACTATTCGCTGCCCTTCAGGAGACCCGCGGAGTCCACGAATCCTTCTCGCCACCAGCCGCTATGGAGCCGTCTCCATTAAGCCTTGAGCTCATACAAATGCGCAGACAACTCCGCATGAGTCGCCGAGAACTCTGGCGAGCGCGAAGCGAGCATCGGAGTCTCTCCGGATCGCGCCGCAAACTATTCTCGCTGCTCATTCATCCGGAGCGAACGAGCAGGGACGAACACTCCATGGGCGACGACGCTTCGATAGGCCAGCCCCCTAGGTCGCCATCTACATGAGCCCTACGACATCAGTCCCCGAACCCAAAATAGTCATTACCGGCACCGGGCGGTCTGGCACCACGCTGCTTGTCCAGATCCTTACTGACCTCGGCCTAGATACGGGTTTCACGTCTGAGACGCCTATTGACGAGACGACCCATGCAGGCTTGGAGACGCGACTCGATTCGCCGACTGCCCCTCGGATTGTGAAGAGCCCAAACCTCAGCCGACGCCTCGACGCGATTCTTGCTAACGGTGACGTAACAGTTGAGCACGTGATCATTCCAATGCGCGACCTCGCAGTTGCATCTGCGAGTCGCGTAAGAGCCACCAAATATGGATCCAACCTCCACGCAATGGGGGGCCTTTTTGGCACCACCAACGCCGTTAAGCAGCAAGAGAGTCTTGCGCTGCTCAATTATCAATTGATGTTCACGCTCGCTAAGTACGACATCGCCCACACGCTCCTCTTATTCCCGAGGTTCGCGACCGACTGGGAGTACCTCTACTCGCACCTCTCATTTCTCGCCCCGGAGATTCCGCCGGAAGCCTGGCAGGCGGCAGTCACCGCTCGAGCACGCCCTGAGTTGATTCACGAAGTACCTCTCACCCGCGCAGAGCAATCGGCAACGCGCCTCGGATCCTCATACAACAAGTATCTCGGGCGACCTATTAGAGGGCTCCGCAAAGTACTTACCGGCAAGTCGCGCCAGAGCCGTAATCCATCAGATCCGCTCTATCCCAAGCCTGAGTAATGGAGCCAGATTCAAACGCGTCGGTGACTGTTTGCGTAGCGAGCCTCAACACTGCTGCGGTAACGGAGTTGTGTATTAGGACTCTCCGCGAATTTGCTGGGGCGCCAATGGTCCTTAAAGTTGGTGACTGCGGATCAACGGATGGTTCACAAGAGATGCTCAGAGCATTCGCCGAGAATGGTTTTCTCTCACTCGAGGTTGCAGAGGGCGGGCGCCGACATCCAGTTTGGTTGGACCAATGGCTTGATAGTTGCACGACTCGGTTCTTAGTGTTCTCTGACTCAGACGTTGAGTACCGTGCGCCCAATTGGCTTAAAGACATGCTCGAGCAAGCAGCCAGCACAGGAGCTGCGCTGGTCTGTGGTCGGATGCAGTACCCGCCAGAGACATTTGTTCACCCCAAGACGGGGGCGCGCAGAAGACTCGCGCAGCGCCCCACTCCATGGTTGCTGATGCTTGACCTAGAGCAATTACGCGGGGTAGTCAACGAGTCCTTTGCATATAAGGACGAAGAAGACCCTGACGCCTTCGGTGGGAAGGTTGCGTACGACGTAGGAGCGAAATATTTTGCGTCGGTAGTTAAGAGCGGGCTTCACTGGGCAGAGATGCCGCCAGAATGGCAATCGCATTACAGGCACTTTGGTGGATTGACCTGGCTTGGGGCGCGGGGTGACGGTGTGAGCATCAAGAAACGGTCAAAACAAGTCTTGAAATTACTAACCGTAAAGAGACGTCTCAGAGTCGCCCGTAAGAATCACTGGGGTGCACCAGCAACCTCTTCGTAGAGGCGTCGTAACGCTGCCCCTACCAATGCTGGGGTTCGCTGCGATGCGACCTTGGCCATGTTTGCTCCAGCCTGCTTAGCAGCAGTTTCATCACCTAGAGACTCGAGAATCGCCTCAGCTAACGCATTGGCATCACTCGGCGGGACTACCCAGCCTGTGCCCTCCGATCTCACCGTTGAGCCGAGCGCTCCTACGTCGGAGACAATTAGTGGAGTCGAGTTCGCATAGGCATCTTGAAGAACAGCGCTCTGCGACTCAAACGAGGTATACGGAAGCACATTGACGCTGCAGCGCGCGTATAGGGCGGCCTTCCGTGCTGCAGTTGCATAGCCAATCTCAGCGACGATTCTCTTGTCACGCGACGCTGCATCGCGTACCAGTTGCTCGACCTCTGCGAATCCTTTACCGGCGATCACTAATCGAAACTCCTGCTCTTTAGGCAGAAGCCGTATCGCTTCGAGCAGTACGTCCACACCTTTGTTTCGCCTTAGTGTCCCGAAAAAGAGGATCTCCGGAACTCCATCGCCAACCCCCTGATCGCCAACCCCCTCATCGCCAACCCCCTGATCTTCGACAACCAGTGGCGGGGGCAAGACCGGAAGAGGGATGTAATTAATTCGCGCTGGATCTACTTCAAACTCACTACTCAAGCGCTCTGCAACCCAATCATGATGCACGACAAGCGTCCCCGCATTGGCGTACTGACGCGCAAGAATTGAGTGCTCAACCCTCTTCGGCATTCTCCGCTGGTGAGGAGTTACGTCGTGAACCGTCGAGACAAGGGGAACACGTTGAGCGAGCCTACGCAGGGCTAACCAATCGACAAACGGGTTCAGATAAATAACATGCGCAACGTCAAAGGTCTCTTCTTTAAGCACGCTGTGACGGGCACGAGCGCGCCCGATGTATGTAGCGGCCCGCGAGACTCCCCAGGAAATGCTCCCCTCGGTACTGCGCTCATCTACACCGGGCAACGCTGGGAGAACCTCGCAGCCCTCTAGCGAACTTGAGATTGGGTCAAGGGGTCGATCGGTGCAGTGAACGGCTAGTTGATCTCCCTGACGCAGCACTCCGCCTGCGAGCGCTAACTCCTCTTGCCTCAGGTAAGGCCAGTACCAATAGATATCCATCTCGTCCTAACTCAGCTAGAGAAGTGTACGCAGTTAGAGAAATACAGTTCGGTCGCGAATGCTGCCTTGAAGATGCCCAAGGCGCACTCCTGCTACCCAGCACCATTGGGCTCGGCCCGAGGAACTACGCAGTCGAGGAAGTGTCGTTAGCAGCCGCACCCAAGAGCGCCATCCACTAAATCTTCCAGGCGGGCGAAGACCGCTGCGCGCTACTTCGCGTCGCAACTTGGGGCGATTGCGACCGTATGTGAGTCCCTGTCGCCACAAGGTCTTGGGTTCACCGCGCATTCTGTAAAGGAGCCGAGCGTTTGGTTCAAAGATGAGCGGGATTTTTGCTACGAAGAGCCGCAGCGAAAACTCATGGTCCTCCGCTCCTATGAAATCATCCTTAAACCCACCAATCCGCATGAAGGTCTCTCTACGAACTCCGAAATTTCCACCGGAGGCAATCGGGAATATCCCCTGCCATTCAAGTGGTCGGTCAGGCGGGTATACGCCACGCGAATTAGCAAGCCACTCCGGATTCAGTACCGATACATCGCAGGGTCCGGTCGCAACCTCTCCGCGCTCCAATGCACCAGCCATCGCCGCTAACCAACCCGGTACAACAACGTCATCGCCATCGCATATCAAAACCAAAGGCGAGGTAGTCGCGTCAAAGCCAGCCTGACGTGCATACGCGAGGCCGTCACGCTCCGACGCCTGAACAACACGAACCCGCTCATCTCTCAAGGCGTACGCCTCGCATATCGCCTGAGTGGAGTCCGTTGAACGATTATTGACTAAAACGACTTCCCAATCACCGCTCCACTCCTGTGCAAGTAGCGCATCGAGAGCCTCCCCAAGCGTGGACTCAACGTTCCGAATGGGCATCACAACGCTTATCTGCATCAGGTGCGGTCTCTGTTAGAAATCTCGCCGATGACGCCGGCGGTATTGAAAACCCAGTTGGCTCGCCCCTTGCCTGTGAACAGCGATGGCGTCCGCTTAATTATCCCAACAAGAGCGCGAGCGGAGTTGCCTGGTGGAACAGAGATGCCATCGGCGGTAAAGCGCCTTCGCAGCAATGGCCTGATACGCCCATATGCAATACCTTGTTTCCAGAGGCCTCGCAGTGTTGTTCTATAGCGATAATGAACCACCGCTGACTCCGCGTATGCGAGATGAATACCATTGCGCCAACACCGGTATGAGAACTCGATGTCCTCGCCTGCAGTTAATGACTCGTCGAATCCCCCGACGGTGTCGAGCACGCGTCGCTGAACGCCGAGATTGCAGGAGTGAGCAAACTGAAAAATGCCCGAGTAGGACCCAGGGCCAAGTGTCAGACGCGAGCCTCGCGTATCGATTACACGCGCTGGATTCAGAGACCAAATCTCTAAAGCCCCAGCGACTAGCGGAGCCTCGTTAAGAGCGGCCGCCATAGCGGAGAGCCAGCCTTGTGCCACGACATCATCCGCATCTACGGTGACGATAGCGGGGGCACTAGAGGCTTTAATTCCAGCGTTACGCGCTGCAGATACCCCGAGACCTCGCCCTGAGATCATCCTGATATTGGGCCACTTTGCCGCATACTCGTCGACGATTGCTCGGGTTCCGTCGGTAGATTCGTCGTCGACAACGACAACCTCCCATGCGAGCGCTGTCTCCTGTGCACAGATTGCATCTAATTGCGCAGCGATGGTAGCGGCAGCATTGCGTGCCGCAATCACGATACTTATTACCAGAGAATCCGCTGAGAATGATCCTGAAGTGCTCAACTGCTCCCCTTTCGTGTGGCGACTAGCTCCAGCAGAAGTCTCTCGAACTCGCCAACGATGGTCTCGGGATCTACCTCAGAGCGCTCAGAGTAGGTGCGCGCAGCAGACACGAACCCATCGTAATTTGTCGGGCCAAGTAGATAGCGCAGAGCGCTTGCCCACTCGGCGATCGGCGCATCAGCATCGACAGTTAATCCGCCTGGGCCGATTGCTTCAACAAGTGCGTCGAGACTCGAACCGAGAACAGGCACGCCATTGGCTTGGGCCTCTAGAACAACCCGAGGGCGACCATTAGTTAGGTAGGGAGCGAGTAACGCTGCTGCATCTCCATAGAGTTCACTCGGGTCATCCGTGCGCGGGCGTAACTCAACATTCTCTAGACCTTTAAGAGCATCCTCAAGCCATCTGCGCTCCTCAGGTTTCAGAGGCCACGACTCGACGAAGGCAAAACGCATCTCCGGGCATTCTCTTGCTAATGCGACAGCAACCTCCCTACCCGAGATCTCAACCGGGTTAATAAAGAGAACAACCTCTCTACTCGTATCCACACGAATCGCGTCTAGTGATACCACTGACGGGACAAAGTGCGCTCTAAAACCGATCGCAGCCGCACGCTCGCTGAGAGTTGCCGCATTAGTTAGTAAAAGTTCTGGAGGTGCATTTGAGATATCAAGGTGCCCTATCGCGGCCTCCTCTCTCAAGTAGAGAACCGACGCGATCCCTGCGGCGCTCAACTCTTTCCTAATACTTCTCCATGCCATACGGCCGACGCTTGCCGCTACGACAACATCGGGTGGCTGATCCCTTAAGAATTTCCGAAGCGAGTTCTCGGGGAGAATTGTCGACCACAAACGTATCGGCGACTCATTGACCAACTGGCGCCCTCCCCCTACCAGTCCAGCTACACGCCAAACGGGCTGGGCCAGGAGCCTAGGGAGCCGCACAGCAAGATTTACGAGGCGATGCTGGAGCATCCATCTTCTCGGCGCTGTCTCAACCCGGAGGAGCACATCAACCTCATGGCCCCGCGCTGCCATACGCTGCGCCAACTCACGTGTGCTCATTGCGGAACCACCCACGGCAGTCCCCGATAAGAAGAGGATTCGCATGGACTACCTCGATGGCGGGCTTCGGCTCTGAATCCGAGCAGGGTGGAAACAATACTTCGATTTTTCGGCGGCCTTGACACTTGATCTACCTGCCGACCAGGAATCTTGGGGCACTCGGCATCCTGTATCGGCTGTATTCTCGCAGGGATGTCACGCGTTCTGTTGTTAGGGGTACCACGCTCTGGGACCACATGGTGCGGACGCGTATTGGGCCAGACGGATCAGACCATCTACGTCAACGAGCCGGACGGCGATACGGAAGCGTTCGCTCTCCCTGCGCGCTCCGGTTTCAATGGCCCTCCATCCCTGAGTATTGGGCAGAGCGCAGAGGCTTATGAGCGACTCTGGCGAGGCGCCTTCGATGGAGCTGGTAGGCCGCACTCTGTAGGTGCCCGCGTCGCGAGATACCTAAATTCCTCGGCTTCTAGTGCCGAGAGATTCTCTGCATGGTTCGACTCAGACTTCACACCAAGGATGCGCGCTGTGAAGCGGCTAGCCAAGCCAGGAGAGTTGCGATCCGATTTCCTAAATGTTGTTGCAAAAAGCGTGAGAGCCGAGTTCACCGCTGAGTGGATCGCTGACCGTTTTAAGCCGACTGTGGTTCTAGTGGAGCGAAGCCCAATGAATGTCTTGGCATCTTGGATAGACCTCTCCTACGCCCACAGCACGCGTGAATTTAGGGCATATGCCGACCAGGCAAAGATGCGCTGGGGGATTCGACCTCCCGAGGACCCAGCCCTGCTCGAGCGCCAAGTATTTACCTATGGGGTGATGGCTCTAGCGCTACGAGAGAGCGCGGAGACGAACAACTGGATACGCGTTCAGCATGAGTACCTCTGCATTGACTCGAGCGAGCGCTTTCAGAGCCTCGCATCCACACTCAACCTTGGGTGGAACCAGAGTGTTGAGCGCTTTATTGAAGACTCAAATCGCAGCGGTGAGGGCTATCAGACAACACGCCACACCGCTGACCAGCCGGAGTCTTGGAGAACGCGCCTCGACAACAACGCTGTCGAGCAAATCCTCCTTGGACTGAGCAGATTCCCTGGCCTAACCCCGAGCGGGATATGAGCCGCGTCCTTCTCTTAGGCGTCCCGCGCTCAGGCACTACATGGGCAGGGCGCGCCCTTGGTGCCACCGATGGAACGGCATATGTAAACGAACCTGACGGATTCCGCGAGCCCCTAGCACTCAAAATAATGCTCAAATACGGCGAGCACCCTTGTATATCCCCTGGAGAACAAGCTCCGGAGTATGAGCAACTCTGGCGCTCTGCGTTCTTAGGAGGTCTCCCCTCTAGAACGATACGCGACAGAACTGCGCGCTTTATTTTTGATAGGACGCCTCTCGACGAGCGCAGAGAAGCTCGCTCAACAGGGAGAGTTCCACTTCGTCTGCGCATTGTGCAGTCCCTAGCGCAGCCGTTTGCGCCCTCCCCCGACGCGAGACATGTCGTTGTAAAAAGCGTTCAAGGGTGCCTCTCAACAGACTGGATACTTGAGCATGTCGATGCGCGCGTAATTCTGATCGAGCGCAATCCATTCAACGTGCTCTCGTCGTGGAGAGACCTTGGCTTCGTCAGCGAGGGTCGTGAATTTGACCGTATTGCATTACTCGCGAGCCAGAGATGGGGGGTGGACCGGCCTCCTATTGGTGCACCCCACCTAGCTCTGCAGAGTTTCTTCTATGGAGTCCTCTCAGCGAGCCTGCGGGAATCGGCAATGCGCCATCCGGAGTGGATTCAGACCACCCACGAATACCTATGTGTTGATTCCCTAGAGCGCTTTGCGTCACTCGCAGAACAAGTTGGGCTCGAGTGGGGGGAGAGTGCGAGCGCATTCATTTCTGACTCCGATACAGATGGGACCCCGTTTCGCACGATGAGGCGAAGCGCAGATCAACCAGAGCGTTGGCGCGACCGCCTAACCGCCGAGGAGACGCAAACTATTCGTTCAGTGCTTGAGGGTTTTCCAAGTGGTTTACTCGCTGAGATCCCTGAGTAACGAGTGTCTGTGGCGTAGCCAACCAAGAGGAGAACTAGACGAAAGTTGAGGCTAACGATCTGCCTTTGGAGGCAGCAGCCGCGCAGGAACCCCTACGGCGGTAAAGCCCGGTGGAACATCTTCAAGCACCACTGCGTTGGAGCCGACGACGCTGCCGTCGCCGAGGTGCACTGCTCCAAGCACCTTTGCTCCGGCGTATACGAATACTCCATCACCTACGACCGGTCGGTCCTCTGGATTAATGAACCCAATCGTTACCTGTTGATTAATCCAGCAGTTAGCGCCAACTCGTGAGGCCGCCACGATGGTTGCGAAGCCGTGCTGGATAAATAGCCCTGGACCAATCTCAGAGCAAGCAAGGTGGAGCGTCCTCTCGCCTGGGTAGATCACAGCAAGAACAGCTGCGATCGCTGCATTGAACGCACCTGCGCGACGTATCCGATAGAGAAGAAGTGAACGAAATTCCGGGCGCTCAGCGATGAGCGCCAACCGAGAAAATCGCCTAGAAACTGGGGGCTTTAAAATTTTGACCCATCGTTCTACATCTGCCTCAGAGGCATCTCGCGAAGAACCGCGCGGGGCGAGCATCAGTGGCGCATACCATCCCATGCGTATGAGTAATCGAATGTCACGTACTCCCTTCGCAGCCACCCCCGAATCCTACGGCCAGTGAGGACCGAGTCATGACCGAACGCGACCAAACCCTCCGCGACCAAACCCTCACCCCTATTCGAGTCCTTTATCTGGTGAAGGGCCTAGGCCCAGGTGGAGCCGAGCGCTTAATAGTGGCTGCCGCCAGTGCCCACAATCGCTCTGCATTCTCTCTAAGGCTGGCGTACCTGCTCCCTTGGAAAGATGCCCTAGTGCCGGAACTCGAGAGTCTCGAGGTTCCGACCACTTGCTTAAATGTGCGTAGAGAATGGGATCTCCGCTGGGGGATGCGGCTCAGGCGTGAACTAATCGAGAACCCCGTAGACATCCTCCATGCTCACTCGCCGTATCCAGCGGGGATAGCTCGACTCGTTGTCCGCACCCTCCCACGCCGCCTTCGCCCTCGCATCGTCTACACGCTTCACAACACTTGGGGATCCTTCTCGAGGCTGACACGTTTACTAAACGGCCTGACCTATGGCCTCGACGCGGCAGATATTGCGGTGTCGCGAATTGTGAATGAGACACTTACCCCGAGACGGCGAGCGCGCACCGAGGTCTTGGTTCACGGAATCCAACTCGAAGAGGCCCGCTCGCAAATGGGGAAGAGAGCCTCTATTCGCAGTGAACTCGGAGTCGCTCCAGACGAGTTCGTAGTGGGGACAATTGCAAACTTTAGAGCGCAGAAGGACTACCCAAATCTACTCAATGCAGCGCGACTCCTGAAAGAGCGTGGTGTGCAGATCCGCATCGTGGCGGTTGGCCAAGGTCCTTTAGAGCAGGAGATGAGAGCGCTCCATAGCTCAATGGCGTTAGGCGATCGCGTACTCCTACTCGGCCAGCGCGACGATGCAGTAGCAGTGCTTGGTGCCTGTGATGCATTCGTAATGGCCTCTAAGAATGAAGGCCTCCCGGTGGCGATAATGGAGGCCCTTGCCCTCGGCCTACCGATATGCGCCACCTCAGTTGGAGGAATCCCCGAGGCAGTTACTGATGGAGTTGAGGGGCAACTTGTTCCACCAAGCGACTCTGAGTCTCTAGCCTCGGCTCTGACAAGGCTCGCAACCGACCCAGCCTTGAGGGACCATCTTGGCGCCGGAGCGCGCGCAGCGGGGCAGCGATACGACATTCGAACAGCGGTCACCCGCATTGAAGAGATCTATAGGGGGGTTCTGCAGTGAACTCAGATGGCTTGACTATTAGGAGAGCGCTGCCAGCCGACCGCCCTCAGATAATCGCGCTGCTTGCGGCCTCGTTAGGGCGAGAATCCGATCCTCGTTTTGAGGAGCTCTACTCATGGAAGCACGAAGAGAACGCCTTTGGAGTATCTGCGAGTTGGGTAGCGTGTGACGGAGAGACCATCGCAGGCTTTCGAGCTTTGATGCGGTGGGAGTTCAC
>CAEZWM010000003.1_pt1 | contig 19019 bp, 18 predicted proteins | sample 7264981 | NCBI WGS metagenome assembly CAEZWM01 (sample SAMEA6813880, study PRJEB35770) | uncultured Actinomycetes bacterium | biome: Freshwater; feature: Freshwater reservoir; material: water | place: Czech Republic | collected 2015-11-04 | depth 0.5m m
ACTGCGATGACTATCAATCAAACTGGCTATAGGAGCATCACATGACGGTACGGGTTGGCATCAATGGTTTTGGGCGTATCGGTCGCTCTTTTACTCGTGCGATTCTCGCTCGCGGTGCAGAGGCGGGTGTTGAGCTCGTCGCTGTGAACGACCCCTTCGGTGATAGCGAGACTGCGGCCTTCTTACTCAAGCATGACTCTGTCGGCGGAATGCTCGGTAACGATGTAGCCGTTTCCTCGAATGGGTTCTCCATTGATGGACGCAACATCAAGAAGCTTGAGTCCAAGAACCCGGCCGATGTGCCATGGGGCGACGAGGGTGTCGATGTCGTCATCGAGTCAACAGGAGTATTCACTGCTAGAGACGGAGCAGCAGGGCACCTTGCAGGTGGGGCCAAACGAGTCATCATCTCGGCTCCCTCTAACGATGCGGATGTAACAATCTGCATGGGCGTGAACGACGGCGACTACGACGCTGCGCTGCACACAGTTATCTCGAACGCTTCCTGCACGACGAACTGCCTAGCTCCCCTCGCAAAGGTGCTCGACGACACGTACGGCATCGAGAAGGGGTTCATGACGACTGTTCATGCCTATACCTCTGATCAATCACTCCAGGATCTCGCTGCTACCTCGCGTTCAGGAAAGCCTGATCTTCGACGTATGCGCGCAGCGGCACTCTCGATCATTCCAAGCAGCACAGGCGCAGCACGCGCCATTGGGCTCGTGCTCCCGCAACTGAAGGGTCGCCTAGACGGTATGGCTCTTCGCGTGCCTACGCCTACAGGCTCTATTACAGACCTCACTGTTGAGCTCCGCAAAGGCGCATCACCTGAAGAGATCAACGCAGCGTTTGCGGCTGCCGCTGCTAATCCAGCGTTCCGTGGAGTGCTCCAGTACAGCGAAGAGCCTCTTGTCTCCGCCGACATTGTTGGGAATGCATCCTCTTGTATTTTCTCAGCGGTCGATACTTCTGCGAACGGGAATCTTGTGAAGGTGCTCGGCTGGTACGACAACGAGTGGGGTTACTCAAACCGCCTTGTTGACCTGGTCCGCTTCATCGGTTGATATATGCCAACCGAATTGCCTCTCCTAGAGGACCTTCCATCAATTAGGGGTGCAAGAGTTCTCGTACGCTGTGAACTCAACGCACCAATAGCCGATGGCGTGGTTGCCGATGATCTACGGCTTACTTCGGCAATCCCCACCATCGATTGGCTGCGCGAACAAGGGGCGGCGGTTGTCATTGCTGCGCATCTAGGGCGACCAAAGGGCGTAGTTGATCCAAAGTTCTCGCTTGCCCCCGTTGCGCTGCGCCTCTCGGAGCTAATGGGGACTGAGATCGAACTCTCCAAACAAGCATTTGGTTCGGAGGCGGACTCGATGATTTCCTCACTCAGCCCAGGCAATGTGATGATGCTTGAGAACCTGCGTTTTGATGCAGGCGAGGAGGCCAATAGTCCATCCTTCGTTGCGAATCTTGTGGCTCCGTTTGACCTCTATGTCAACGATGCTTTTGGGGCGTCTCATCGTTCGCACGGTTCAATTGTCGGGCCGCCTTTGCTACTTCCATCGGCGGCTGGCCTTCTTCTACGCAGCGAGGTTGAGACCTTGGGTGGGCTACTCGGTCAGCCCGCCAAGCCGTTCATCGCGGTACTCGGTGGATCGAAGGTATCGGACAAGCTAGGAATCATTAAGGCCCTACTTTCCAAATGTGATCGCATACTTGTTGGCGGCGCAATGGCGTTTACCTTCCTCGCAGCAAAGGGCTATTCAGTAGGCGATTCGCTGCTCGAGGTCGATTTCATCGGTGCCTGCAACGATCTCCTTGCAACGGGGCGCGTTGATGTTCCCGTAGACATCGTGATTGCTAAGGAGATTTCTGAGGACGCTGAAGCAGTCGTCGTCAAGGCCAATGCGATTCCCGATGGTTGGAAGGGCCTAGATATTGGCCCTGAGACTGCGGCACTATTTGCTGATCAAATCGCCGAGGCGCGAACGATCCTGTGGAATGGTCCGATGGGCGTGTTCGAGGTTGCTCCATTTGCAGGGGGAACCATCACTGTTGCAGAGGCGGTTGCAGAGTGCTCAGGATTCACCGTTGTTGGTGGGGGAGATAGCGCAGCTGCAGTTAGAGCGATGCATTTAGACGATCAGATTGATCACATGAGCACGGGCGGCGGTGCGTCTCTCGAGTTTCTTGAGTTGGGGGACCTTCCAGGGCTTAGCGCACTACGAAAAGGGAGACCCTCAGAATGACCACCAAACAAAATGATCGCATGCCGATTATCGCTGGTAACTGGAAGATGAATCACGACCACTATCAAGCGATACAAGTAACTCAGAAACTTTCCTATCAACTTGACAAGACAGACTACGAACATGTCGAGGTTGTAATTTGCCCACCCTTCACTGATCTTCGGTCTCTGCAAACAATGCTCGATGCCGATCGAATTCCGATGGCCCTTGGTGCGCAGAATTGTTTTCACGAAGACAGCGGCGCGTATACCGGCGAGGTAAGCCCAGGGATGCTTGCCAAACTCAATGTCAAGTACGTAATCGTGGGGCACTCCGAGCGAAGAGAAATTTTCGGCGAGACCGATGAGACAGTGAACCTCAAAGTAAAGGCTGTACTTAAATACGCGATGGTGCCAATACTCTGCGTAGGGGAGACCCTTGCTGAGCGAGAGGCCGGTGGAGCAGAGGCCAAGGTAGCTGCGCAACTAGTCGCCGGATTGGCCGGGGTCTCCAAAGGCAATATTGCAACCCTCGTTGTTGCCTACGAACCGATCTGGGCTATCGGCACCGGAAGGACAGCGAGTACGGAGGACGCTCAAGCGATGTGTGCGTTCATTCGCAAGCAGGTTGAGGAGATCGCAGGGGTTGCTGCAGCTCAGAGTCTGCGCATTCAGTACGGAGGAAGTGTAAAGCCTGGAAACATCGGGGAGTTGATGGCCTGCGCTGATATTGATGGAGCGCTTGTTGGCGGGGCTTCCCTCGACCCAGATGATTTTGCCCGAATTGTGAGATTTGGCTAATTACGGCTAGTTAATCGCTGGCACTAAGAGCAATCGGTTATCCGAGTCGCAGTACGCAGTGTTTTTCAGGCAGGACTCGCCGGTCGGAGCGTTCTGCGTGGTAGTTTCGCCCCCGTCCGCTAAGGGAGAAATGTGCTTACCTCAATAATTCTCGTTGTATGTGTAGCCATGGCGCTCACGCTCATCCTTTTGATCCTCCTCCACGCTGGTCGCGGTGGCGGCCTCTCTGACATGTTCGGTGGGGGTCAGCTCGGTGGCTCAATGGCTGGGAGCACCGTCGTAGAGCGCAACCTCGACCGCCTCACGGTGATCGCTGCTCTCATCTTCTTTATCTCTGTGATTCTCTTGGGTTTAAGGGTCACCTGATTCTCCCTCGCTAGACCCTAGGGTTAGGCATAGCCAAATCCCCTCCGGAGGTTTAGAGAATGAAACTTCGTAAATACGTAGTTACTACAGTCGCCCTATTCGCGCTCCTCTCAATGTCGCTCGCAGCATGCGGCAGCAATGGGAGCAACGGCACTGCCGCAGCCGACGGCACGCTCGTTGTCGGTGCCGATCAAGAGCCCGAGTGCCTTGACTGGATCGCTACTTGCGGAGGTACCTCTTGGGGATCTTGGGCTGCTCTCGTAACGACGCTTCCGCAGGCGTATTTCAGCCATGCATCTAGTGGCAGTTCTGCGGCTTACGTCTACGAGCCGAGCCCACTTCTAGCTGGCGAGGCAACGGTAGCGCCAGGCGATAAGCAGATCATTACCTACAAACTGAACCCCGCAGCTGTTTGGTCGGATGGCGTCGCAATCACAAGTACTGACTTTAAGTACACCTTCGACCAGATCATGTCCGGAAACGACATTTACGACACGACCGGCTACGCCAACATTGAGTCTGTTGCGACTCCCGACCCAACGACGGTTGTGGTCAGTTACAAGGAGCGCTTCGCCGGATGGAAAGGTCTCTTTGGAAGTGGCTATGGGATCATGCCCTCGCACCTTCTAGAGGGCAAGAACCGTAACGCCCTTATGAAGGATGGATATACATTCTCAGGCGGTCCGTGGAAGCTAGACGGCGGGAAATCTGGCTGGAAGAAGGGCGTCTCGATCTCCCTTGTGCCAAACGAGAATTACTGGGGAACCAAGGCAACTATTAAGAAGGTTGTCTTCCGTTTCATAACAGATACCTCTGCGCTCTTTCAAGCTTTCAAAGCAGGAGAGGTTGATTTCCTCTACCCCCAGCCTCAGCCTGATTGGTTCCCTGCAGTCAAGGGTGGCATTGATGGAGCAACAATCAAAGCCACAGCGGACACCTCCTCAGTTGAGGCACTCTGGTTGAATAATTCGAAACCACCATTTGACAACGAGTCCGTACGTAAGGCAATTGCGTACTCCCTTGATCGAGATGCAATCGTAAAGCGTCTCTTTGGTCCGCTTGGCGTCAATAAGGCATGGCAGTCTTTCAATCCACCGATCGTCGCGGCTTACGCAGATCCGGCTGGTTTTAGCGGTTACACCTTGGACCTAGCAAAGGTCGCGGAGTTGATGTCTTCTCAGGGCTATGCAAAAGGCAGCGATGGTTACTGGGCCAAGGACGGAACCAAGCTCTCCTTCTCGCTCAAGACAACAGTAGGAAACAAGCGCAGAGAGTTGACTGCGCAAATTCTCCAAGCAGCCTTCAAGACTGCTGGTTTTGAGATGAAGATCAAGACACAAGACGCAGGCGTGCTATTTGGCAAGACCGGGCCATCAGGCGACTTCGAGATGACGCTATATGCTCAGGTCGCGACCGGTCCGGAGCCGGGCAACTGTGCAATCTTCTGCTCGGTCAATATTCCCACGGAGGCCAATGGCGGGTCTGGTAATAACTGGACTCGCACGAATGTTGCAGGGCTAGATGAGCTCCTAGCGAAGGTTGATATTGAGACCGATACAGTTCAGCGGATTAGTGACTCGAAGCAAGCGGACCTTCTTACTGGTCTGAGTGCCACCTCCATTCCGCTGGATCCATTGCCCAATACACTTATTTTCCGTAATTCGATCCGAGGGCCGGTAGCGGATAACGCCACGATGGGTGCATTCTGGAATATGAATCTCTGGACCCTGAAGGGCTGAGAGTATTGAATCATGCTCGACTGGATTGGCCCGCCTCTCTTGAGGCGGGCCATTTCTGGCAAATGGTTACTGCAGCGAGGCCCCTGTGATTCAGTTTCTTAGTAGGCGGATTATCTACTCAATAGTCGTCTTATTGCTCGCATCTATTGTTGCGTTCGTCGGAACTCGGATTGCTTTTGATCCGACTGCTCGCTTGGCTCAAGTAAGGGACAAGCAAGTTCGCGAGCGAGAGAGAGAGCGCCTAGGCCTTGATAAACCTGTGGCAGTTCAGTATGCGAAATGGGTAGGGAATTTCGCCCGTGGCGATATGGGCACTAGCGAGGTAACTAGGCAGCCGGTATCGACAATGCTGGCCAGCGGGCTTGGATACACGATGCAGCTCATGCTCTGGGCAGTAATCCTCTCGATTATCGCCGCTATTGCAATCGGCGTGTACAGCGCAGTGAGGCAGTACTCGGCTGGGGATTACATATTTACAACCATTTCGTTTATCGGAATATCTATTCCTCCCTTTTGGTTTGCATTTATTGCTATTCAGTTCTTTGTTTTTCAACTGATGGCATGGCTAAATCTTTCGCAGCCGATTTTCTATTTCGTAGGCCTCCATAGCACCGGAGGATCAGGCTTCAATATTGATTACCTACAGCATTTGTTCTTGCCTGTACTCGTACTAACTGTTCAAAATATCGCTGGTTGGAGCCGTTATCAACGTGCATCAATGCTCGACACGTTGAACTCGGACTACATAAGAACAGCTCGCGCTAAAGGGGTGCCTAGGCGTCAGGTAATTATGAGGCACGCTCTTCGTAACGCACTCATTCCAGTCGTCACCGTGATGGCACTTGATATCGGATTGTTGTTCGGAGGATTGGTAATTACCGAGCAGATTTTCTCGATACCAGGGATGGGCCGAATCTTCGTCCAGGCAATTACTAATGGAGATGCTGCGGTCCTCACCTCCTGGACCGTGGTTGCCGCTTTCTTCGTGCTTCTATTTAACCTGATAGCTGATCTCGCGTACGGCTGGCTTGACCCTAGAGTGCGTGTCGCATGAGTACAGATTCACGCGAAGGAGCGCAGCCACTAGAAGGCCTGGGGCTCGTGGGTGGAAGCCCCTCGATGCCAATCGGGGCCGAGCTTGGAATCGGGGCGTTAGACGGCCCAAAACCCCGTTCACAGTGGCAGCTTTTTCGATCTCGTTTCCTCAAGCACAGACTCGCTGTTTTCTCGCTGGTTTTATTGATTCTCTTGATTTTTGCTTGTTTTGCAGCAAATCTGGTCGCACCATTTCCGGCGAACCAACAGGATCTAGCAGTCGGAGCCGTGGGGCCTAACGCGCACCACTGGCTTGGCACCGATGAGCTTGGTCGAGACATGCTTAGCGAGATCCTCTATGCGGGGCGCACCTCGCTCCGGATTGGTCTAACGGTTGCATTCTTAAGCACCCTTCTTGGAACGGTTGTAGGGGCGATCTCTGGCTATTTCGGTAAGTGGGCCGACCAAGGTTTGATGCGCCTCACTGACTTGTTCTTAGTGATTCCGCAATTAGTTGTTTTGGCGATCGCTATACAAGGTTTTGGATCAACACAGGTTGTTATTGCACTCTCGCTTGCAGCGCTTTTTTGGATGGGGGAGGCGCGTGTTGTTCGCGGTCAAGTTCTCGCGTTAAGAGAGCGGGAGTTCGTTGAGGCCGCACGATCGATTGGGGCCAGCCCGATGCGCGTTGTATTTCGCCACATCATCCCTAACTGTCTAGGTCCGATATTGGTTGGGGCGACTCTTGGAGTTGCAGGTGCAATTCTCACTGAGTCCGCGCTGTCTTATCTTGGTTTCGGGGTGCAGTTACCGGCTACTTCTTGGGGGAACCTTCTCAGTAGTGCTCGTGGGTATGTAGGAACTCCTCAGGCTTACCTCATATATTTCCCAGGGTTGATGATTCTCATAACTGTTCTCGCAGTTAATTTTCTAGGCGATGGCCTCCGTGATGCATTAGATCCTTACGGGAGCAACGGATGACATCGAAGCCGGTTCTCGAGGTAATCGATCTTCACGTTTCGTTCCCTTCGTCTGATGGTCTCGTGCGAGCCGTTGATGGTGTTACCTACGACCTTTTTGAGGGCGAGACTCTCGGGATTGTTGGTGAGAGCGGTTCGGGCAAGAGCGTCTCTGCAATGGCGATAATGGGGTTGCTTCCGAAGTATGCAGTGGTTGAGGGGAGCATTAAATTTCGAGGTGAGGAGCTCCTAGGCAAATCTGAGAAATCGATGCGAAGTATTCGCGGAGCCGAAATCTCAGTAATTTTTCAAGATGCCTTGGCTGCTCTGAACCCTGTAATTACTGTTGGGGCTCAGATACTCGAGGCTCTCAAGGTGCATCAGAACGGGGCATCGGAGTCTGAGCGTAAGGGCCGAGTGATTGAACTGCTCGAGGTTGTGGGGATTCCTGACCCTGGCGAGCGCGCTGGGCAATACCCTCATGAATACTCCGGCGGAATGCGCCAACGCGCCATGATCGCCATGGCTCTTGCTAACGATCCAGCTGTGCTCATCGCCGACGAGCCAACTACAGCTCTTGACGTAACAATTCAGGCTCAGGTTCTTGATGTTTTTCGACGCATACAGGATCGAACAAGTACTTGCGTGATGCTCATCACGCATGACCTCGGTGTCGTTGCTGGTACTGCAGATCGGGTGATGGTGATGTACGCAGGCCGACAGGCAGAGATCGGTACCGTCGATGAAATTTTCTACGAGCCCAAACACCCGTATACCGCTGGCTTACTTGAGTCTCTTCCAAGGCTTGACCGACGCGCTGACTCCAGCTCTCGGCTCTACCGCATTCATGGGCAGCCGCCTAGTTTGGTATTTGTTCCGTCTGGGTGTGCTTTTCATCCACGGTGCCCAGTGGCCGATCAGGAGCGCTGCATCAACGAGAAGCCGAGTTTCGATGATTTCGGCTCAGCGCACATGGCTGCCTGTCACTTCCCCGACGAAGCTGTCAAACTTCTAAGTGTCAAGACATGAACGACCCCTCTCTCCGAACTCCGATACTCGAGGTCAAGAACCTAGTTAAAGAGTTCCCCATTCGTAGCGGGTTCCTCCGTCGTCGAACAGGAGCGGTTCAGGCCGTCTCAGGTGTTTCGTTCTCAGTGAGTCCAGGCGAGACCCTCGGAATAGTCGGGGAGTCAGGGTGTGGAAAATCGACTACTGGAAGGATGCTCACTCGGCTCATCGATGCAACCTCCGGTTCGATTGAGTTTGAAGGCGTTGACGTCACGAAGGCTGACGGACGCAGACTTAGAGCACTGCGGGCGCGAATGCAGATGGTCTTCCAAGATCCCTATGCGTCACTAAATCCGCGAATGACTGTTCACTCGACAATTGCCGAACCGCTTCGCATATATGGGAGATACAGCGACGGCGGGGACGCAAGAGTCAGGTCTTTGATGGAGCTAGTTGGCCTAAATCCTGAGCACGCGACTCGTTTTCCCCACGAGTTTTCTGGAGGGCAGCGACAGAGAATCGGGATAGCACGAGCACTTGCGCTCGAACCATCGCTATTGATCCTCGACGAGCCCGTCTCAGCGCTTGATGTAAGTATCCAAGCTGGGGTTGTGAATCTCCTTGAGGATATTCAAGAGCGCTTAGGTTTGGCGTATGTCTTTATTGCACATGACCTATCTGTAGTGCGACACATCTGCGACACAGTCGCCGTAATGTATCTAGGGCAGATCGTCGAAATGGGTCCAGCAAATGATGTCTACGAGAATCCACAGCACCCTTATACGCAGGCATTACTTAGCGCAGTGCCGATCCCTGATCCGCGTAAAGAACGCCTGCGTAAGCGACGCATACTTGAAGGCGATGTTCCAAGCCCCTCCAACCCTCCAAGCGGGTGCCGGTTCCGCACGCGTTGCTGGAAGGCCGAGGACTTATGCTCCGAGATTGCCCCGGATTTGGCCCCGCATGGCTTGAGCGAGGTACAGGTATCAGCGTGCCATTTCTCAACTACAGAGGTAGTGCTCTGAGCCCGCTATGGAGAAGGCGTGCGTTTAGCGCTATCTGCGTAACTGCAGCGCTCTTCTCCTCCCTTAGTTGCAGCACAGGGGAGTCAAAGCAGACCCCAAAACGTTTAGGCCTTCTGAGGTTCGCTGTCTCTGCTACCACGACACTTGATCCTGCCGTCGCTTCAAATCCTGAGTCAATATCGCTCGCCGAGTTGATAAGCCTCCCTCTCGTGCAACTCGACCCGAACACTTCTGAAGTGATTCCAGGCATTGCTCGATCGTGGCGCGGAAACAAGGAGCAGACATCCTTCACATTCAATATTGATCAACGTGCACGGTTCTCAGCAGGTGCGCTTGTCGGCGCCGCTGATGTAAAAGCTTCGCTAGAGCGGGTGGTGGCGCCTGGGACGCGATCGCCAATCGCCGGACTCCTATCCGAAGTAGTTGGTTACGAAGCGGCGCACGCAGCAGGTGGTCCAGTAGCTGGAATAGTGGCGAAGAATGCAACGACCATTGTTTTTAACATCTCAAGGCCCGATGCAACCTTCCCAATTTCGCTCGGCCACCCCGGGCTAGGGATAGTCGCCCCAGATGCGGACGAACCGGGAGGGCTTTTCGGCACCGGTCCCTATCGCGTCTCAGGCACTACAGAGGGCGATTGGGAGATGACTCGGCTTCGAGGTCCCGGAGCTCGAAAGATTCGCATTACCAAATTCGAGTCTGCCGATGAGGCGAGGCGCGCTGTTGAGGCGGGTAAGGCAGATATTGCAGCGATCACTCGCGAGGCAGGAACAACATTCAAAGGTGGGCTTCGGCCGGTATCTGCTCCCTATGTAGCGGTCTCTAACTACGCGCTGAACCTTGAGAATCCTAAATTCGCAAATGTCGATTTCCGGGAGGCCATTCTTCGTGCTCTTAATTCGGTCTCCTTGGTCCGTAAAACCTTTGGGCCAACGGTGGGGGTGGCTAATGGTGTTCTGCCTGAGACTGTGGCAGGGCATGGAGAGAACCCTTGCAGAAACATCTGCGACTTCAACCTCGCTGCAGCGAAGGCAGCATTAGCTAGAGCGTTCCCAGCCGGCGGAGTGCCGCCTTTCTCCATTGATTACGACGATACGCCAGCGCAGGCAAATCTCGCACTAGAAGCGCAGGCCCAACTGCGAGCAGCAGGGATCGAAACCACCCCGCGAGCGCACCCGATATCCGATTACGACGACTTCTTGGCGAACGGAGAGCCCGAGCTATTCCGCCTCGGGTGGGTGGCACTTGACCCGAGTGCCGAGGCATTTCTATTCCCCGTATTCGCATCTGATGCACCCGAGAACGTGGCCCACATCAAGTCGCTGGCCTCGGACCTATTGGTCATCTCAGCCTCAACCACCGGCGACCCTAAGAAGCGTGCCGGCCTATACGCCAAGGCAGAGCGGGCCATTCTTCAACAGGTGGCCGTCAAGCCCGTGGTTCAGTATCGATCACGCTTTATCGCCCGCAGCAACGTGAAGGCTCTCAGCGTCGATGCTCTCGGTGGCATCTTCTCCGGTTACGCCGGGCTAGGGAATCGGTGATGGGTTCGCGCTAAAGTGTCGGCTCCACGTCGGAGTGGCGGAATCGGCAGACGCGCTAGCTTAAGGAGCTAGTGCCCGTAAGGGCGTGGGGGTTCAAGTCCCCCCTTCGACACCAAATTATGGAGAAGCGATCCAAATTTCGCAGAGCGGATTTCTCAAAACAATGAGACCGAGGATCTCGGTTTAGATTCAAATGCGCCATCTGGCACACTGGAAATTGTCAGTAATTCCTGTTCAGAGTGTTACTTTCAAGCCATGAAGCCTGAAGTAATACTCAAAGGAACGCTCCTATTCGCTGCCTTCGCAAGTTTCTTGCTCAGCGTAACTATCTATTTCAATGCTGGCGATAATACGAACGGCAGGTTGAACGGGATTTTCATCGGCATCTGGGTTCCTTCGATTCTTGCCCTCGGTACGTTTCTTCTCTCGCACCGCAAGACGCCTTAATGGACCAGACCGGAATCTTTATCGCAGGGACCATTGTTACCGCGATCGTGTTCACTGGCGGATTTCTCTATGCCATGTTCACTTTTGGACGCTGGGCTGATCGAAATGAGATAGAAGGCTCCTAAGTTTTAAAGCCCAGTGATACAGAAGTCCTCAACAACTTAAAGGCAAGCGTTCCCGTTAGTTTGGAAGACCGGTTGGAGCTTTAACCTCGGCCCACGTGCTCTGCTCCCACTGAGAGGCCACTGGATCTAGAAATTTGGGAGGCGCTAGGTACTTCAGGCGCTGGTCGTATACGTAATCCTTCGCATACCCAGAGGCCACAGAACCATTCGAGTTTGTACCTACTGGCCCACGGTATCTCTGGGCCAAGATTCCACGTATATGCAGAGTACCTAGGGAGGATCCTCGATCCCATAGTTGCACTCTCACTGAGTGGTTCACTGAGAGATTGGCAGCGTAGATATTCGGCTCTGTGAACTTTGCGTTCCGTGCTGTTTCGTTTGGAAAATTCGCATTCAAACTGCATGAACTGGTGTTCCCACTGGTGCAACTTGCAGGATGGTAAATCTCCACGAAATTGTTTGCGACCAAGCCGAGCAGGTCGGATCCGCCGGTTCCTCCTTGGTATAGGAGGTGCCAAGTAATGACGATGTTGTTCTCAGCTGCAATGGTTAACTGCCCTTTTAGGGTCCCTTCAACGAATAGGTCACCGTTGCGGCAGCCGTATGTGTTGAGATCTGTTGGAATGGGCATGCCTAGCGGGTGAACTCGAGAATTGACCGTGTATGGGCAACCACTCGTGTAGTTGGCGTCGGTAGTAGTTGACGGAACATTCTGAACGTAGATGACTCCGCCTACCGGCAGGGCACCGGTTGCTCCAGCTTTGGGGCAAGCGGTGTTGTTCGTCTGTTTTGTAAATGGACTCGTCACCGTCATAGTGCCGTTGGAGTTGAGCTTTATTCGCGTAGGTCCCGTGTAGAGACAGCCCTCTGCTCCGCTCGCGACCGATGTCTTGAGTGTCGAGTTAGTCGGAGGCATGGTGAGGCTTGCCGTGTGCTTCGGATCGTTCACATTGGCGAATACAGGGCGGCTAGTTGGGCAACCGTCCCTATACATCTTGCCGCCAGACCCGGTCCACGATGTGGTCACATCTCCGCGGAACTGAGGGTTTCCGCATAGAAGGATCGCGTCATTGGAGTGCACAGGACCATTGAGGGTGTCTGCGGTGATGAACTGAATATCGCTGCAGTAGGCACCGTTCGAGTCGCTATCACCAGAGAAATCAGTGCGGCCCGAGACATCTCGCTGGCTCCCGACACCACCGTAGTAATACTTTGCACAGTAGGTCTGTGCCTGAGCCGCGGTAAAAGGAGTCCCTGTATAAAGCGCAGGATCCACCGTTTCATAATCGGTGAAGTAGAGGTAATCAAGAAAGCTCCGGTGCCGTAGAGATACCGAGATGCTTCTTGTTATTCCATTGACACGGCCTGTGGAGGTAAGCCGTAGCCGCCCGTCCGTGCCGATGGTGCTCGTGTTTGGAATGTAGTGAAACTCTGCCGGATTGGTCGCGCCAGGGACCGATGCCCAGCTTGCGAATGCTTGGTTGCCATCGGTCGGGAGATTTGCCGAGTTGTAATGCCAGTACAGATCATTCTCGTTGAGCCTAAAGATGTAATCATCAACACCGGCCTCAGCCGCCGAGAGCGCAGCATTCCAATCTTGATCGTGGCGCGACGTATTTTGACTACCGGTTCCATAGGCAATCATCGCAGTCGCTAAGAGCGTCAAAGCCAAGGTGCTAACAAGCACCGTGATCAGAGCAAAACCGTGCTCTTCGTTACCGTTGGCTTTGGAGCGCAAGCGTTTCATTACCCTGCCACCGCGTCGTAATCGAGATTAGGTAGACGTACTTGGTTGGTCATTGTTACTGGATTAAGCGTTCCAGTTGTAGCTTTCTTGACCGAGAGAGTCACTTTAACGGATCTGATGGAGAGCAAGTTGCTTGCATTCAGTGGGGTAGTCCCCAAGGCGACGCCCGCAGAGTCATAGAAAGTAAATATCGGTTCAGCGACAGTATTAGCAACATAGCGCCCCACGAAGCGGATTTTGGGCGAACCGGTGAATGTGTAGTTAGGAGCTGATGAGCCGACATCCGCCGACCAAACCTTCTCAATTAGCTCCGAGGTGCTATCAACATAAATCAGAACTTTCTTAGGAGCACTCGTTGTGTCGAGGTTGGCATAGAAATTCACAGTTCTTGCGTCCGCAACGAGAAACGGCGATGTACCGGACTGGAGTCGGACTGCAGTTCTTACATCTTTTGTCGTTGCAGCTATCAAGACCCGAGCTTCATCGAGGTTACGGAGCCGACTCCCTGTGTTCTCCAAAGCATGTTGAGTAGAGGAGAATGAGCCATAGATGGTCGTTAATACAACCATCATGAGAGCAGTTGTGATGCTCGCTTCAATCAGGGTCACGCCGCTCTCGTCTTTACCAACACATCGCTTCTTGAAGAGTTGTAGGCGTTTCATGACAACACCAATGTGATCGAGTTGCCAGTACTGCTCGGTGATAGATAGGTCGAGGCCGGCCCGCCAACCACGCTTCGGCCGAGTATGCCGAGGCTCCAAGTGCCAAATGGTATGGCGATCTCGATCGTGCCGTCAGAGCGTGTTGAGCCGATCGTGTAGGACTCGCCGGTAGAGCATCTTGCATCTGGCGCGTGCGAAGTGACAATTGAGGCGCCTGAGACAGGGGTTCCGTTGGAGTTCTGAACTTGTATCGAGAGAAGAGCTAGATCCACGTTCCCTGAACCAGACGAACCTGGCGCTACAGCCACAGCCGGGCTTCTCACTCCATTCAAGTGGTAGGCCGTACCGTTGGAGTCGACTCCTTCCGGGTCGGCGTCAGCACACGATCCCGCCCAGTACTCATAACCGTCTAAAGATGGGAAGAGCCCGGTAATTGTTCGAGATGTACCGGTACCACTATATGTACGGGTACCAGAGGGCAGCAACGTCGTGTTCCCAATAGTCAAAGGAAGATTCGTTGGAATCTCAGTACCATCGTGGCCCTCAATTGAGAGTGCGATGGTGCCCTGTCGGTCATAATCGAATTGTGCCGACGTGACGTGTCCTATCGCAACATTCGCGATCTGGGTAGGGGAGGTAGTTCCCTGTCGATCTACGTAACCCACACTATTCATTGAAACGTTATAGGTCCCTGCAGGGAGAAAGGCGAAGAAGGCACATCCCTCGGCGTTGGTTAACGCGCTGCGAGATGTTCCCCCTGTTAGGAGAACACTTGTGAACGCTGAGGGCTGAGCATCGCGGTTAAGTACTCGTACTGCAATGTGGCCAGTCTGAGGGTTGTACGCACCGATCGGCGGGGTGATCACAGAATCACTAGTGACTATCGCTGCACCACGCCTGCGTGGCCAATCAACTCCGACGTGAACGCGCAATACCTCTGGTGCGGTATTGACTCCATCGCAAGGACCGTTGGATGCATTGTGGGCAACCCAAGTGAGAGAACGGTAAATCGTGTATGTGATTCCCCCTACGTTTTGGGTGACGCTTCGGTCAACGAGCGATGAGAAATCGCTTGCGCGGATCGTGTCCATCTCCTGACTCGCAAGGTTCGCAGCGACACTGCGATGTTGATTGGTTCGGGTAAGTGCGAGTCCGGCTGCGAGTGTTGCGGCAACGCCTGTCATCACAATTGCGAAGATGCTTATTGCGACAACCAACTCGATCAGAGACATTCCCGATTCATCTGAGCCAAGGCGGTGCTTTCGAGGCTTACCTGTGACCTGTTTCTTCACCAACGCTCGTCTTTGTCTCAGTTCATGAAAAAACAGAGTTGTGGTCACGCCACTTCATCGGCGCGCTAGGTAGTGGAACTTAAGCCCATTTATGGGTCTAAATACCCGCATCAAACATCTGTCCAAGGCCTGAAATGGATCGATTGGGCTCGCCCAACCTGACCCTGATGATGCCCTCAGCGGGCGTGAAGCCGTAGACTGTCAAGAGTTGACTCGCTGAGCGCGTCATCTCACCCCGACCCAAACTCTGTAGACGCCTTGAATCTCCAAAATCTCGCCGGATTCGCCGCTACCAACCAGATTGAAGCCACATGATTAGCGGAACCGGAATGACTATAGAGATTGGCCATAGAGCCCTTGTCAAGGACGCCCAATTTCTCGTGGCGACTGGCGAGAAGGTTGGCCTAGTCGGGCGCAACGGTACTGGAAAGTCCACTCTCATCTCGGTGCTGGTCGGCGAACCTGACCCCGAGGTGCGCTCCTTTGGAGAAGTTAAGACTCAAGGGACGGTCGGGTACCTGCCACAGGTTCCGAACGCGAAGGGTCTCGGTGTTGATGCCACAGGGTTCTCCCACGTCCTTAGTGGTCGAGGGCTAGACGTATTAGACGAGAAGTTAGTCGCAGCCAGGAATGCAATGGCTGAGGATCCAACCTCGGAAGCCATTGAGTTATTCAGCGAACTCGAAGAACAGTACGGGTCGCTTGGCGGTTACGAGGCTGAGGCAACTATGGCGCGTCTCGCCGATGGCGTAGGACTCCGACAAGACTTACTTTTCGAGGATATTGAAACTCTCTCAGGTGGTCAGCGTCGAAGGGTCGACATCATTCGACTGCTTTTCCAGACGCCCGAAATAATGATTCTCGATGAGCCAACCAACCACCTCGATATGAGCGCTAAGAGTTGGCTAATGGACGAACTCTCATCCTTTGGTGGAACAATTCTTGTAATTAGTCACGACCTTGACCTGCTTGACAAGGCGATTGACAAAGTGCTCCATCTCTCAGATGGACGCTTGACCGAATATAAGGGCAACTACACAGCTTTTACTGGCAGCTTGGCTGCAGATCAGGTCCAGCGCGCCAAGGCGTCGGTTCAGGAAGAGCGAGAGATCAAACGAATCTCCACTCTCGCTAACACCATGCGCGGGCAGACCGAGAAGCGCGCTAAGACAGCAAAGGCCTTGGATAAGCGCGTTGAGAGGATTCAGAAGAATCGCACTGAGGTACATCGGGTTGACAAGGCAGTTCGTCTGAAGCTTCCGACTCCTGCTCGCTCAGGCGCTACTCCACTAGAGGTTGATGGCGTAGGCGTGCAGTATGGAGCTAAGACCGTTCTAAAGCGCATCGCTATGAATGCCCATCGCGGTGACAGGATTGCAGTAGTTGGGCGGAATGGCGCAGGAAAATCGAGCCTTCTACGTTGTCTCGCCGGTGTGCAGATTCCATCGGGTGGCACGGTGAAGCTTGGCCCGAACGTCAGCCTTGGTTACTTCGCTCAGGAGCACGAGCAGATTGATCTTGAGGCACGTGCCCTCGACAACATTGACGACACAGTTTTGAAGCTAGAGGCAGAGCGCCGAGCGCTTCTTGGATCATTCGGGCTAAGCGGGGCTGCAATGGAGCAGCCAGCAGGATCGCTCTCGGGTGGAGAGAGAGCCAAGTTGGGGCTCGCAATGCTCGCTGCGGGTGGTTCGAACCTATTGATACTTGACGAGCCCACCAACAACCTCGACCCTGCCTCAGTAGACGCAGTTGGGCGTATGTTCCGTCACTGGGAAGGAACGGTAGTTGTGGTTAGCCATGAGCCGGCGTTCGTTGAGGCGCTTGCGCCTACCCATTGTCTCCGTCTTCCGGATGAGCGATTCGACTTCTGGCGCGAAGAAGACATCGACGTCGTATCAATGCGCTAGGCGTCATTATCCTGCCGGTTCATAACTGCCTTTTCATAGCAGGTCAGAGTAGGGTTTTTGAATGCTTCGAGAATTGAAACGCTTAAAAAATGTCGCCGCTGCATCACTTGCACTGTTAATCGGTATCGGGGCGACCATGATCCCGGCCCACGCTGCAGACGCTCCAATCTGGAACTCCAGAAGGTTCATCAGCATTGCTCACGCCGGGGGAGACCTTGAGTCTCCACACAGCACGATCTACGCGATGAAGAAGGCTCTCGCAGCAGGCGCGAATGTCTTAGAGATGGATGTCCGCTTAAGTAGCGACAACGTGCTCATGATCCAACATGACGATACGGTCGATAGAACTACGGGGGATACCGGTCCGGTGAGTTCCTTCACGGCGCTTCAACTTCAGGCAATGGATAACGCTTATTGGTTCTACCCACACTGCTGGTCATGCCATAGCCAACCGATTGAAGACTACGCACTGCGCGGTGTGCGCACCGGTGCTGTATCGCCCCCAGAGGGCTACACGCCTGACGATTTCGGAGTTGCAACGCTTCTAGATGTAGTCAATACATTCCCTGGGCAACGGCTTAACGTCGAGATAAAGGACGGCCCTACAGGAATGGCAGGCGCTGAAGCGCTAGCCGCATTCATCAATTCTCATGGCCCCTCAGATCGCTATGTAGTTGCTTCGTTTGACGACGCTATTCTGGATCATTTCAAAGAACTCGCTCCAGATGTATTTACGAGCCCAGGGTTAGATCTGATCACCTCGTGGTTTGGCACAAGAGGCGCACTCCCGGGGCACAGAGTGCTGCAGGTTCCTCCGTTCTTTGGCGAGATTGAGGTTGTGACTCAGCAGTTTGTAGATGACGCACATGCAAATGGGCTAGGTGTCTGGGTGTGGTTCAACGGTGACGAAGATGATGTACCAGCCACCTGGGTCCGATTGATGGCCCTTGGTGTAGATGGAATTCTCACGGGCAAGCCTGCGGAGGCGGAGCCATATATTGCAGCAGCTAACGCAGCCGCCGCTCTGGCCGTCACAACAACCACAGCCCCAGTCAATACTCCAGAGGTTGCCGCTCTAGCTAATACCGGTAACGACAATTTCTTGTGGGCTGTAGGCGTTAGCACGTTAATTGTGGGCGCAATGTTTGTACTTGCGGGGAGAAGGCGCCCCACTACGCTCTCGCGTTGAGAGTTAGATAAAGTAATTCCCATGTTTGAGGATATTCTCGAGGCAAATAGCAGGTACGTAGCAGGATTTAGCCTTAGAGGATTGGAGCCATCCGCCGCTAAAGGCCTTGGAGTAGTCACCTGCATCGACTCCCGGATCGAACCATTAGCAATGCTTGGTCTCGTTCCAGGAGATGCGAAAATTCTTCGTAATGCAGGTGCGCGCGTTACAGATGACGTGCTCCGCTCTCTAGTTTTAGCAACGAATCTTCTAGGGGTAGACAGAATCTGCATCGTTGCGCACACTCAGTGCCGCATGGCCGGTACGAGCGATGAGGAGATCCGCGAGGCATTAGGGAACACTCCCGATGCTGCAGCGATGGAGTTTCTTGCAATCAATAATCAGCTCGAGACCCTCAGTGCTGATGTGGATTTAGTTAGAAATTGTTCGCTGATCCCTGCCGACACCGCTGTCGCCGGCTTCGTATACGACGTGGGTTCAGGCCTGTTGGCCCCTCAGCCTGGGATCTAGCTAGTCAGCCACATCTGCTTGTCATAACTTTTAAGTCAGCGCTCAACTGTGATGCCACTCCAGGAGCCACGAACTGGGCAGGACACTGGGGATACTCCGTTCCCTAGTAGGCGGCGTGTCACTAGCTTTTACGCAATTTTGGCGAGGTTTTACTCCCCGAATAACGGGGTAGGATTACCCGGTCTCGGGGTTAAGTCCCGATCTCGAATTTGGATTTATGTCAGCAATCATGGGAGCGAACGTTGTTGTTTAGTCGGGCCTCTAAGCATCTGGTTTATCTAGCGTTTATTGCAAGCCTGCTCGGTCTTGTTGCTACATCTAATCCGGTATCTGCACTTGTAGCGACGCCGGCGCCTCCGACACTCGCCGCTGGCGGGAGTCATACTTGCGCAACTGTCTCTGGGGGACTCGTCGCATGCTGGGG
>CAEZWM010000005.1_pt1 | contig 16734 bp, 15 predicted proteins | sample 7264981 | NCBI WGS metagenome assembly CAEZWM01 (sample SAMEA6813880, study PRJEB35770) | uncultured Actinomycetes bacterium | biome: Freshwater; feature: Freshwater reservoir; material: water | place: Czech Republic | collected 2015-11-04 | depth 0.5m m
AAGGGCATGTAAATCTCGCCCCAACCGCAGCGCCCCCAGATCCAGTCACGAAGTCGCCCGAGTTAATTCCGTCGCCTCCAATAAATGGTGCAGTGATGCCGGCATCTCGAATCTGACGGACCAGCCTCGCTCCAGGAGCGCTAACTCCCCCGAAATAGATGGCGTCGGCGTCGGCGCCAATGAGCGCTGAGACAGCGGCGCTGTAATCGACACTCTCAGGGTCAACGGTTGTCCGGAGTGCAACGGTGGCACCAAGTTGTACAAGACTTGTCGCAGTTAGATCGCCAATTGATTTACCGTACAAACCTGTATCGTCAATCACAGCAACTCGCTTGGACCCAAGTTCAGAGGTTATGTAGACCGCTGCCGCAGGGCCCTGAGTCGCGTCGTTACCAACAATTCGATGGAAAGTCTTCCATCCTTGCTGAGAGAGGGTCGGGTTTGTCGCTGAACCAGTGATGACTGGAAGACCAGCATCCTCAAAAGCCGGCATCATCGCTGCTGTCTCACCACTAAATGTTGGGCCGACTACACCCACTATGCGTGTATCTGCAGCGATCCCGTCGGCGAGGTTGGACGCGTTCTCTGGAATGCCCTGAGTGTCATAGGTCAGCAAACCGACGGGGCAGTCAGGGTGCTTAGCGTTGTACTCTCGCACCGCAAGCTCGGCTGCATCCCTTGGCGGCCTTCCGGAGCCATTATCGAGACCAGTGGTAGGGCCGATTGATGCGATTGCAATCTCGTTGCATCCGCTCGCAGTTGATCCATTGGACCCCGAGCAACCGGTGAGCATGAGCGCGATTCCGCTGACTGAAGCAATGACAAGTAAGCGCCGCAACTTAACCCCCCTCATGCTTCCTCCTTCGTAGCGCCATCGGATACTTCAGAATTATCTGCAGTAGTAGCGGTACCCGTGAGGTCCTCTTTCATTTTTTGGCGCATATCGCCGGCTCGAGTCTGTAGATCTTTGAAGAAGTCTGACTCAGTTAGAGCCTCAACAGACTCGGCTCGTTTCGAGTGGTCAATCTCTACGCGCATAGCACGCACTTGTTCGCGAAGTTTCTTCTCACGAATAGCAACTTGCTCTGCCATTCGCATGAATACACGTGTGAGTAAGCCAATGTCATCTCGAGATCGGCCTAGCTTCTCAAGTTGCGCTGCGTCTGGTGCTTCGTCAGCCTCTAGCGCCTGAGCCGCTGCAGTCAATGCGCTCACAGGCTTAGACAGACGGCGCGCAATAGTGATTGCACCGGCAACTGCGAGGATCGCAAGGGCGATCATGGCAAGTCGCGCATTCCTCGCAAGACGATTAATTGAGTCGAGGAAAACATCTCGGGGTTCAACAATTATTGCAGTCGTGCCGGTAGTTGTAGTCGCCCAGGCGACTACCTGAGCGCCGCGACCTGGGAGGTCAACTTTGGCGATCGTTCCCTTGGGTGATTTTTTGATAGCACTGAGGAGGCTGCCTAGCCCTACTTCTTTAAGTGTGCGCCCTTGATAAAGATGGTCGCGTGCAGCAACGATGCGCCCCTTATCTACCAGTAAGGCCTGACCGCCTGGGATTAGCGGGCTCTGGCTAAGTGCAAAGAGAACGTCCTCACTGCTTACACCAATGCTCACAACGCCGACAACAGCCTGACCAGGGCGTCGCGCGGGTGAGGCAACCGTAAATACAAAACGTCCACTGTTTGAATCTGGTTTCACTTCCCCGACTGCAGTTTTACCCGCCAAGGCTTCAGTGAACCATGAAACTTCCGGATAGGTATCGCCAACTGATGCTTCGGGGAATCCGGAGATAACAGTTGCTTTGTCGTTTAGTACCAAGATGTCGCGCACATCGGGTGACGACTTAGCAGCCCCAAAAGATGGTGCGGAGTTGCTCTCTGGGTCAGTAATGAAATCAATTACATCCGAGGCAGTACCGAATTGCTCCGCACGACGGGAGACTCCATCAAGGTATTCACTAACCGAGGATGCTCCAACGAGAGCGGAGCCCTGAGCGTTTGCAAGCTCGGCCTTCTCGACTGCGTTCTGTCCCGCGCGAGTTGCCGCCACAGAGATGATGGCCATTGGCAAGAGAGCGGCGATTACAAGGGTCGCTCCGATCTTTGATCCCAGGGACCATGTGCGGGGGTCTAGGCGAGGCTTCATAAAGGACAAACCATACTGAACAGCAGCGCTCTCATGCCCGTGGTGTCTGTAAAATTAGGGATGGACCACCTTAAATTTGGCCACGGTGGTTCTCTGCATTGCGTTTTGTTATGCTTAATGAATGGCACAGTTGGTTACACGCATCGACGAGGCGCTCGCGCTCAAGGTAGACGAGATGATTCTCTCTGGGGTAGCTGAGAATCGCTCAGAACTGGTCCGACTAGGTCTTGAGCAAATGATTGATCGATTCGAGAGGGAGCGCACCGGGGCGGCTATCGCAGGTGCTTACGAACGTTTACCCCAGAGTAAAAGTGAGTCGGAAGGGCTTGACTCTGCCACCCGAGCATTGGTCAACGAGGAGCCTTGGTGAGCATCCCTCGCCAGGGAGAGATTTGGTGGGCAGAGGCAGATAGTGCCCGCAGGCCGGTTCTTGTCGTAACGCGATCGGAGGTCATCAGCGCTTTGAGTGGCGTAATCGTTGCCCCGATAACGCGGACAATTCGTAGTATCCCAACGGAGATAGCGCTCGGCATCGAAGAGGGTCTGAGTGAGGAGTGCGTGGCGAATTTCGACAATCTCCAGCGAGTTCGCAGAACCGCGCTCACACTCAAGATTGGTGACCTTGGTTCGCGAGGTGATGAGATCTGCCAATCGCTCAGAGCAATGAGTGATTGCTAGCGCAGTCTTTTATATTTTCTCCATATTCTGCGCTTTGTCTCGCGTGAGGTGTCAGAGTGTGGGCTCGTTGCTAACAGAGGTGCATAGGATGCTCGCAACGTCGGGGGCAGGAATCCGCAACGCTAAGTAAGGGGGAGCATGCCAGTACCTTTTCCAGGGGCAGATGCGAAACTCGCTCCGCCGGACGCAGCGGAGATACTGGTGACCGCCCGAGCAGTTTATTCTGCAGCGAGTGGACCCGATGGCTTCACTGACCTGCAGTACCACGTGTACTCCGCGCACATCTCCGCAATGACTGGTGGCCATATCAACCCAGATTATTTGGAGTTGATTACCCCCGAAGAGTTTGCGGAGGAGATGCGTTATAGGGAAGAGGGTTTCAGGATTCGCATGGTTGAGCTGATGGTCCTCTGTGCCTTTATGGTTGACCCTGTTCCCTATGAAATTATTGATCGTATTGAGGGGTATGCAAGAGAGCTGTCCCTAGACGGAGAGTTGGTTAAGATCGCACGCTCGCAACTTGCCGGTGCGAGGGAACTGGTAAAAGAAGACTCAACTCGCGCTGGTTACCTAATCGGCGAAGGAGAATCAGCGCCAGTAGATGGAGAGGCATCTGTCGCCACTGCTGAATCAGAGCAAGATGGCAACCCCGAACTAGTGAGGCAATGGGAATCGCTAGGAACACTGCCTGAGTCAACATTAGGTCGCGGAGTTTGGAAGTTTTACAAGGCTCGTGGTTATCAGTTTCCTGGATCACCCGGTAGCGCGTCCGCCTACCTTGCTCAGCATGACTGGTTGCATGTCATTGGTGATTATGGGTCAACTGTTGAGTCAGAGATTGAGGTATTTGGTCTGATCTCGCGCGCCAACGACGACCCAAGAGGGTTTGCATTATTAGCGATGTCGGTGAGCCTCTTCCAATCTGGCGGCGCTCAGAGTGCAGGTATTTTTGATAACGATCATCAAAAAGTCGCGAGTGACCCGCGCCGAATTGGTATTCGCCTCGCTGATGCAATGTATAGAGGTGCAATAGTCGCATCTAATTTCAACGGACAGGATCTCCTCTCTGTGGATTGGCTTGAACATTCCCTTAAAAGCATCGGTGAAGTGCGAGAAATGATTGGCATACCCGAGAAGTCAGCCGTTGCAATCCGGGCAGGCTCAGTTGGGGCCTTTGACGTCGGCGGTATAACTCGATTTCAGATCTCCGCTGGAGAGCGACTGGCAGGATCCCTAGGGTTGGATTACAGCAGTTTTGGCGCAACCGAGCCTGTCTCGAATGCAGGTAAGTTGCGGCGTCTAGTCGTGCAGATTGACGCGGGTAAGCGCCATAAATCTGTCAGCGAGCTAACCGGTTCGGACTTCTTCTCTGGGATTATTGAGAAGAGCAGAGCCCTTAAAAACTGACTGCTAGCAATGTTTGCAGCGCCTCTGTCGCTAGCCGGAGCGTAAGTGCAGTTCGCATCAAGCCTCAGCGGGTGTGCTGGGTCGCCGCAACTCTGCAGCTAGAGCGAGCTTAAGAGTGCGTCACAGAGAGGCTCACGGCGCGCCAATGTTTTAAGGCGTATACCGATGGGACCTGTAAATGCTGCCTTCTTAAACGAACTCAGCGCTGCGGTTCCGTCTGCGTAGCCCTTTTCATTGGATAGGTCACGGAGCGAAACGGCCCAGTTGTCGCGATCTCCGATGGGTAGGTTCGCAACCCTCGAAGAGATCTCTCGTAGGTGGGTCTCGGCCCGGCCTAGTGCAACTCCAATACCTCGAAGTTGCGCTGCGTACCTAGGCCCGGCTCCCCTCCGAATCTCCTTGATCTGCGCGCGTGATGCCGCTGCGCTATTTGCCAAAGCTGTAATCCTCGCTGCAAGAAGCGTTCGTTGGGTTCGGCGAGACTTCAATTCATCAGCGAATTTGGTGCGCGTGTGGGCAAGATCGCGCGTGCGAGTTACAAGCGCATTTGAGGAACTGCAGATCGCGCGTATGAGGTGAGGAGCATTCAATTCCTCAGCGCGCGCTGCTCTCGATGAGTCGAGGGCGCTCGCACTCTGTGGGCTACTTATGAAAACCGAAGCCGCTAGAAGGACACAGAAGCCGATAGCGGCTATCCGTAGATTCCTAGTTTTCACTTACAGAGAAGCGGGGGCGGGAGAGTACGGCACTGATACCTCGATCATTCCCGGGATGAGGCTCGGCACTCCGAGATCGTCGTAAACAATCAGACTCGCCGCGTATACCCCCGGTCCTGGGTATAGGTGCTCTACCAAATTGACACCAGAGGTGATGCCATCACCAAAATCCCATGACCATTGCGAAACGACTCCATCGGGGTCGGTGGATAGGGTGCCGTCGAACGAGCAAAGTAAGTCAACGCAACTAACAGACATTGTCGCAATTGGTGGAGCATTCGGGAGCGTGACAGTTATGGAGCCGATCCATTTGTCTGTTCCTCGTCGATTATCCGTGACAGTCAAAGCCACGTTAAAAGTTCCCGCAGATGGGTAAGCATGTGAAGCGCTGGCTAAGTTTGCCGACTTTCCATCGCCAAAAGTCCAGCGGAAAGAGGTCAGGTATCCGTCGGCATCTGTTGACGCGTCGCTGCTAAAACTACAGGTCAGATCTACGCAATCGAAAGCCCCTACCGCAACTGGTATGGAGTTTGCGGAGCTAAGGATTATCAGTGACCGTGACGCGGCGGCCCCAAGATCATCCTCAACTGAGAGTGTGATGGTCTGCACGCCGCCGGTCTCAAATGTGTGAAGTGGCGAGATCTCTGATGAAGAGACTCCGTCCCCAAAGTCCCAAGCCCATGAAGCAATCGCACCATCTGCATCCACAGATTTTGAACCATCAAACTGGCATGTGAAATATGCATCGCATTGAACCGACGCGACTGCGGTGGGAGAAACATTACCGACGTCAACTTGGCATGAAGCCCCCGCACAGACCGCGAGTAGAGCAAGGGCCTCTTGCATCGAGTTCTCAATAGCAGATGAGCTTGGTTGGCCGGCCTGATTATTTAGTTCTAATGGATCCAGCGTGTGGTCGTATAACTCGTGCTCCCCTGTGGAGTACTCAAAGTATGCGAATCTTTCAGTCGTTACACCCGTACCACTTGGGTGCTTACCGATTCCACCGCCGTCATTCGTGAAGTCTCCAATAATCGAATGTAGAACGGCGCGTTTAGGCCACGGATCTAGTGCCCCCAAAGCGGGGACTAATGACCTTCCATCTACCGTCCAGGGCAGAGTGACTCCAGCAAAATCTGCAATTGTGGGAGCGAGGTCAGCATTTACTGCCATTGCAGAGATGTATCCAGGCTGAATCCCGGGCCCAGAGATAATTAGAGGAACATCTACGCTCTCTGCATAAGAGACCTCTTTGCCGCTCTTGATGCGGTGCTCACCACGCATAAAACCGTTGTCGGAGGTAAATACGATGATCGTGTTATCCATGAGGTTCTTAGCCTGCAGCGTATTCACGGTCTTCTCTACAAGGTCGTCTACTGACTGCAGCATCCCTAGGCGGACTGCCTCTGCTTTGGTGATCGAAGACCTCTGCGAAACTGTTATCGGTTTTAACTGCTGAACCCACGCAGGTTTATCAGTGACGTTTGCTTCGCTAAAAGATGCTTTAGACGGCAGTTTCCATGTCTTAAATGTGGTGGCATATTTTGGTGCTACACGTTTTCCTGTACCGCCGTGGGGTGCAGTTGGTGTGACCCACATGAAGAATGGATTCCCAGAACTTGCGGCATTCTCAATCGTGGTTGAGGCTCGGCTAGCTAAAACATCAGTCTGGTAATCCTCTGGGTTAGTCCCATAATAAGTCTGGTTGCCGTTGTCCATGATGGAGTACTTGTACATGCCATAAATATTTGAACAAAGTGCCTGCCAGTTGTCCCAGCCTTGTGGCGTTTGTTTTGCGCAGCCGTAGCCATTTAGGTACTTGCCGATCATCGTTGTGTTGTAGCCACTTGCATGGAGTTGAGCCGCGATGGTGTGGCTTGTATTGAAGTGCGCGCCCATCGAATTATCAGTGACCTTGTGGTTCATCGCATACTGCCCAGATAAAAATGTGGCCCTTGAAGGGCAGCAGAGCGAGGCGGAGACAACAGAGTTTGTGAAGTGCGCACCAGGAAGCAGTGCCATAGTTTTTGGTAGGTACTGCAGCTCGTCGGCTCGCATATCGTCAATCTCAATGACGACAATGTTGGGCCTAGGGTCTGCGTGAGCAGTGGGGCGTTCACCCACGGCTAAGAGGGCAGAGAGGGTGACTACCGCCATTGCCGCGACGAAGGACCTGCGCATGAAGCGCTGCTTCGAATTAGAGACCAACGAATCTTGTTTCGGCATGGTTGCTTTTGCAATCTTTACGTGTTGCCGGAGAGCGAATTAATAAGGATCTTCACATGCTTAGGGCGGATCCGCAAGCCCGTCCATCGGAGATACTTAAAGCTGGTAGTTATGGGCTATTTAGGGCCTCGAGTCGCCTCAGCGGGTGGGCTGGGTGCCTGCGATTATCTTCGAGCGGTATTTGGCGAGTTCCTTTTTGAGTGAGGCAGGCACGCGCGAATCGAAGGTGTGGAATGGAGCGAGGCCCACACCGTCATTCTTGAGAGTCTCAGTGCGCACTGTTCCCTTGAAGTCGTCGTTAACCGCGGACTTGATTGCTTCGAAGACTGCATTGTCTAGACGTTTCTCGACCGTGGTTAAGAAGTACTTGCAGTCACCGGGCAGAGTCGTGCAGCCATCAACATCTGCCCAGATGATTGAGCGGTCGGCGTACTGTTTCTCTCGAAACTCTGCAACGGTTCCTAAGGACGCTCCTCCACCGAGCGGCATGATTATGTCAGCGCCAGCAGCGATGAACTGTCGCGTAATTGTTTGACCCGCCACCCTGTCGGTAAAATTACCAACGAAACTTCCGTTTGCTCCGTCCCAGCCGAGGAGCTTTACCGAGGTTGAGTGGTCTTCGTTGTATTTCTTTATGCCTGCTGATAGCCCATCCATGAACACTGTGACGGTTGGGATTTGAAGCCCTCCATACGTACCGATGACGCCTGTTTTGGTGACACCTGCCGCAAGGTAACCCGCGAGAAACGCAGCTTGGCCGGTAGCGAAAGTAATCTCCTCGACATTGCTGTCACTCGGGTTTGGTGGATCAGCGCCATCGTGGAGTGTCGCATCGAGTACAGAGAAGTTCTGTGAGCGATCTTCCTTGGCCGCAATGCGGACTTCAGGTTCGGTTCGCATGCCGTTAGTGATGATGAGGTCGCATCGACGTGCGACGAAACCTTGAACGATGCTCCGATAGTCGTCAGCGTTCTCAGCATTTCTGCGAGTGGCGGTGATATTGAGCTTTCTCTCGGCTCGAGTAAGGCCTGCATCGGCATTTTGATTGAAAGACCTATCGCGTATCTGGGGCCCATCGGACTCGTGACAAACGGAGAATGATCTCGCGGAGCTCTGAGCGCTAGACGAACAAGCCGAGAGAGTTAATACCGCGCACAACGCAACGGCAACCGAGAGTTCTTTTATTACTTTTGGATAACTGATCATTGAGCAACCATTCAAATTGGGTTCGAACGCGATTACTTTCAGCGGACCTCGTTAGTAGCCCTCTGAAGCACCCTCAAGCACAGTCGCTCCATGGTTGTCGTACTCCTCGCCGCGCTCTGCAGCGACGCTTATTCCAAGGTTTAATTGGAAGGGGCTAATACCGCCCGGCTCCCAGGGGCCAACCGCTCCTGCCGCAATTGCTGCCTCAGATTTCTGCGGGATGCCGACCATCTCGCGGACCTCTTCAACAGTCTTATGTGCGTGCTTAAACCAGTCGATCTCGAGAAGGTCCTGACCCGAGAAATGGGCTCCAATAATTGCACCGCGGTACATGGCATCAGCCAAACGGATACCCATGCGCCTCGCGTCATGGGATAAGTGGCCAGGGTCGAATTGAAAAATTGCTGCCGAGTGGAGCATCCCAGTCTCGAAGAGACTTAGGACCATAGCGAGTAACGAGAACGCGCGAGGGTCGTCATCCGCGCGAGATATGAGTCCAAATACTTCAATCTCCGACTCAACGGTAGAGCCGTAATCTGCAATCACATGAACCCAATCATGCTGAGAGAGCAGGGGAGGAGCGCTACCTGGTGCGCCAGGGAATGAGAACCCGCGAGCTCGGTAGAACTCCCATACTCCTCGACCAAGTGTCCCCGATGGAAGTTTCCCTAGGTCATCCCATCGCTGAGCGAGTTCGGGTTCGTCGTATATAGGGTCCCAGTCGTCCGAGAGTATTTCGCGCGTGTGGAGAATTTTCTCAATCGGTGTGTCTAGGTGAGCGTGGTAACCGGCGCGCGAAAAGTCGGCGAGTACGAGGTTGTGTGAGCCGTGGGCGATCTCATGCCCGATCTCGATCATTCCATCGCTCACGCAGAGTGCGTCGGCGTATAGGGCAATACGGTCAATCGTCGCATCCTCGGGTGGGCTAACAACAAAGGCACCAAGGAGCATTGTCTGGACCATGCGAATGCGAAATCCTTCCTCGCGGTAACGCATTGCCTCAGCAAAATCTTCTGGGCCTATGTGCTCCAGAGAATCAACCTCGAGGTGTACTCCACACATCGATTCAATATGAGCGCAGAGGATGTAGCGCTGGAGATCCTGTAACTGGCCGTCACCCCGGAGCGCGCTTACACAGGCTCGCGCTGTAATTACTACCTCGTCATGGTCGGGTGGGTGGAGATTGACCTCGGTAGTTGGGAGTGGTACCGGCATGTGGCTCCGTTCACAATTGAATGATTTCGGCAAGACTTTACTCGCAGGCAGCGGATAGCCTGAAGGCGGCTAATTCTCAGGGCAAAAGCCTTATTTGACGAGTTAGCGTCGGGACTCAATAGAAGATTGAAGGGCAGTACGGATGACAGCAATCGGAGCGAAATCGAACGAGGGATCCACCGGATCTGGACCCTCGCCGGATCTTGAGATCCAACGAGTCCCTTCTGGAACTTCTGCTGAAAAGATTGCTGAGATACTTCTGCGCGACGGTGGTGTAGTCGTTACCGGATTGCTTGGGTTAGATACGGTCGCAGAACTCAACTCTGATCTCGACCCGTATGTATCAGCTCGCAGCAGTGGCTACCGCGAAGGTTTTCAGACCGACTTCTTTGGTCCGCGTACAACGCGTGTTCGCGGTCTTGCAGCGAAGAGTAAAGCATTCGTAGAGAAGTATCTTCTACACCCCACCGTGTTGGGGGTTATGGACATTGCGCTGCTTCCATACTGCGGTGATTATTGGATGAGTTATGCCGGAACAGTCTTTATTGGCCCCGGTGAGAAAGCTCAAGACCTGCATCGAGATGACATCAACTGGGCTGTTCCCGCTCGATTAGGTATTGATCTGCAGGTCTCGGTGATGGTCGCACTCGGTGACTACGACGCCGAGGTTGGAGCAACCATGGTGATACCGCGTACGCACCGTTTACCCATTGACGAACCTGTTGATCCAAGTTTGGCGAAACCTGTCGAGCTCGAGAAGGGCGATGCGATGATTTGGGTTGGGAGTCTGCTCCACGGTGGTGGAGCGAACCAGACAGAAGACCGCGTCAGAAAAGGTCTATACATCAGTTACATGCTCGGGTGGTTAGCACCTGAAGAGGCGTCGGCACTCTCGTTGACTCCAGAGCGAGTAGCGGAGTTGCCAGAGAGGGCGCGTCAACTTCTCGGATGGTCGAGTTTGAAGGGGAACCCAGTGCGCGACGATGTCATGTCGGCACTTCAGCTATGGCAGGTCGATGAGGACGAGGTAGGTCGCTTCGACGGACTGTTTACGAATCGCTAAATAGCGAGATCGGTTGTTGCCGGTTGTTCAGTCGTCGATCAACTTGTCGGCCAACGCGTCCCACATGCCGCCTGGCTTGAAGCGCGCAGTTCGCCTACCGACGTTGCCGACGTAGACGATCTTCTCGTCGATGAATACTGCAAGCTTTCTCGCAACTAAGGCTTCAAGTACTACTCGCGAAGCGTCTTCATCCATTCCGAGCTCCTCGGATGTTTGAAGAGTGGTTACCTCTCCAGTGCGCAGCATCCATCGGAGGCAGCGCCTCTCGTCGGTGGGGAGTTCAGTCCAGTCGGCGACTCCGAGCATGGGCTCTGATTCAAAGCCTGATGCTCCTGAGTCTGATGCCCCAAAATCTGACGGTGAAGACACTCTGAGCCTCCGCTCCCTTATGACTCTTGCGGGTTTACTAGTTGGCCTGAATGCGAGCGACGATCTTGCCGATCTCTTTTGACCACGGGTGGTCTGGAGAGGTAAGCGAGAAGAGTCCGCCTGATGCGTTCTCAACTACCTCTTCAGCAAGAGGAAGGAATCCGGCTGTCTCCGCACCGTATGCAGCAGTCATCTGCTCGCGTAGGTCGTCGACGTCGACGTTTGAAGGGATCTTGTTAAGAACAAGGAAGAGGTTAGGGACATCGAGCCTGCGTGCAACATCGACCGTCACCGCGGTTCCCTGGAAGTCTTGACGGTCAGGGCGAAGGAGAAGGAGAAGGACGTCGCTGATCGTGAAGGAGAGAAGAGTCTCTTCGTTAAGACCTGGGTGCGTGTCGATCAATAGGTAATCGAGGTTTAGGTCTTTAGAGGCGGTACGAAAACCATCGTTCAATGTTCCGACGTCGTAGCCCTCGCGAAGAACGCGGGCAATGTCGCCAGGCTTGATGCTTGACGGGATTAGCCAGAGCTTTCCGCCATCAGCGACGGTCATGTCCATGGATACGCGATCAGTAATCTCGTGCGCAGCCTCGGCGATGGAGGAGCGGCCCCAGAGGTAGTCGTTGAGCGTGGGCTCAGGTGTGTCTTCGAAACCAAAGATGACATGAACTCCAGGGCTCTGGATGTCAGTGTCAATTACAGCGACTCTGTTTCCTTCTGCAGCTAAGCGCGCTGCAACATTTGCAGTGGTGTTGCTCTTGCCGGTTCCGCCGCGGAAGGAGTGGATAGAGATCACTGTGGTCATTTTTTAGTCCTATTCCTATTCTGATTGGCCACGATTGGCCATGCCTGTTTCGTCCGGGTGGGACTCTACCCCGTCGCCCCGGGGAACGCCCATTACAGGGCTATTTGATTCTCTAGTCTTGAGTTCATTGCCCCGCCGAGAAGCTCGATCACCTTCGGGTTATCTAGAGGGAGCTGGTGGTGGTCGATTAGGTAGGCCCCTGCCCCGGCTCTCATAATCTCATCGGGGGATGAGGTAGGTGCCGTAGGTAGGAGCGCCACCAGACTCAACTTGTGGAGCTGCGGCTCTCCATACTTTGCCCATTCTCGCCCATGCTCTGGCTCCGCGAACTCGATGCAGACTGGGGTGAAGCCGAGGCGTATCCAGGAATCAAGCGCAATTGGGATCGCATCGGCGATTAGTCCATGGATGATGCTGATGCCATGCGTCTTGGTGTCATCCTCCAAAAGCCTGGCTGCCTCTGCCACTAAGCGACGTGCGATGGACCGCTCTCCAGGGATTGGTCCGCGCAGACTTGGTATAACCCCGAGAAAGTGAATCAGCGTGACGCTTCTAGCGATATTGGTATGGAGGATCAGCACACCTGCAGGCTTGTCATCTGCATAGGCGACGACTTGGTGAATGATCAGATTCCCTCGACGCTGTGGTTCTAGAAAATTCTCGTCGATGTCATTTAGGAAGAATTCATACTCGGGGAAGCAGGATCTGAATACCGACTTCAGGTCCACTAGGACCTTCGGGTCAGCCGAGTCGGCTATTGCTTTGAACTGCACCATCTCTAGGCTCTTTGATCCGATTTTAGGAGGGAGAGAAGCGGTACAACTCTCCGGATAAGGCATCAACGATCGCTATTGTACGGGCTCCGCTCCTGATACTTGTATCATCCTCGCTGTGAATGACTCAACAGGTAAACCGCCCGAAGAAGATCCGTGGGGGTTTGCTGCCTCTAAGCCGAAGCCCCGAGCAGTTGCTGAGGCAGGAGATGACCCTTTTGGAGCGTTTGCGCGCCCAGCGCAGCGTGCTTCATCGGAGGGTGAACCTGGCGTGGAGGCCTCAGGGCAACGCCTCTCTGGCGTGGAGGGATCGCAGCACGGGCATCACCTGCGAGACAGGGCGTTCTCGCTGACGGTTGCTCTCTCTACCGTATTCGCTCTCGGCTTCATCGCTGAGATCGTTGCTGCATCTCGATTCATCCACTTAACCGGTCTTCAAGGTCTAGTAATTATTTACCCGCTTGGTGGGCTCGGTCTCATCTTGGTTGCGTTCGCGCAGGTTACGTGGATTGACCGAATTGATCGCCAGAAAGCGTTCGTGCGAGTTGCACTTGGGTACGGAGTCGTATTCATCATCGCTTTGGTCTTGATCGCTAATCCAAGCGAGAGGTTAAGCATTATTGGTACAGGCTTGGCCTGCATCTTGGCTGAGCAGATGAACTTTCTCCTACCTCTGATTGTCTGGGCAATGCTTGGAGATCTATTCAACGCAGCGGAGAGTCGCAGCGTATTTCCTTGGGTAATCACCTGGCGCTACGCAGGGCAATTTGTCGGTCTAGTTATTGCATCGTTTGCTCCGCTGCTCTTGACTCAACTCGACATTCCGCTCTACACGCTTTTAATTGCCTGCCCAATTGGGTTGATTGCTCTTGCGATTTTCTTGCCGCGATCATTGAAAGGACGTGCGCTCAACCAGAGCCACGGAGAGCAAGAGAATATTCAGGAGTCCGTTAAGAGCGCTTGGGACTTTGTGGGCGGCGTTAAAGCATTTCGAGCAATCTTCATTACGTCTTCGCTTGTCTTTGTTGCGGGATCCGCGCTGGAGGGAACATTCCTATCGCAGTCAGCAGATTGGGCAAAAGGTTCTGAGGCGAAAGTAGAGATCCTCTACGGTTCAACGCTTCTATTCGTCTTCATAATCTGCTGGATTCTTCAGCGATCTGCTGTCACTAAGACTATGGAGAAGCTCGATATTCCTGGGTCGCTTGCCCTGCTTCCAATAGCCACACTTATTGGTGGAGTGATAATCGTTGCTGGGGTTCAGGTAGACCTCCTTGGAGTGATGCTGATCGGAATCGTTGCTTGGCGCGTTCCGTGGTGGAGTATCGATGACGTTGCTCGTCGCGCAGCGATGGCACTCGTGCCAGACCAGCGCAGAGCCCGAGTCTCCTTCATCGTTGACTTGGTGCCATATGGGATCGGATTGATAACTGCTGGAGGGATACTTGGTATCGCTCGTGCTTTCGACGCTCCGATAATTGCCCCAGCGTTAGCGGCAGTGTTCGCGCTGGCAGCGATACCTGCGTCGCGCGTAGCAATTAGGAGTTGGGCAGATGCACTACTTAGCCCTCATTTGAAGCGTAGAAAGCGTCTCGCTGAGAGGTAAGAATTGCTCACGCAGTTCTTTAGAACCGTCGAGCGAACATAAGCGCGCATCGAGCGATCGCTTTGCTGCTGCCTATTCGCAGCTCCGATGCTTCGCCGAGTCCCGAGACGGTGCCTCAGTCGAGTCGCCTAAGTTTTGCAAGCCCACAGATGCAAAGAGGAGAGGCGCTAGCGCCTCTCCTCTCAGCAGTTTGTATTGCTACATGTGTCTAACTTGCTAGGCCTCAGTGTCTCCTGGGGCATCAGTCGCTGCATCAGCGGAGCCTCCAGGCTTTACCTCGGCGACGAAGCCTTCACGTAATGCCTTGCCCTTCTCGAGAATGTCGGAGAAGAAGTCAGAGTCGGTGAGCTCGGCCACGGACTGCTCACGCTTCTTCGCATCAATCTGCACTGTGAGTCGGCGGACCTGACTGGCCAAGTTTCGCTCACGTATGCGGACCTTCTCAACCATGAGTGCGAACGTGCTGGAGAGCACGGCCATCTCATCGGCGAAGCGAGAGGTAGACGGTTGATCCATCTCGGTCTCGTAATCGCCATCTGCGATGCGCTGTGAAGCAACGGTGAGTCGCTTAAGTGGTCGTGTAAGCCAAGTTGCTAGCACCAAGACCATGATGATCAGTACTGCGTAGCTCAAGAGCAGAATTGGCAGGATTCCCTTAAGCGCCTCGTTGCGGACTGTTTCTACATAGTCCATAGCGAAGTCGACACCAAGGACGGCGACGTTATTGCCTTTGGAGTCTTTAATTGGTGCATATGTTGACTCCCACCTTTTACCAGAGGACTCTGCGTATGGGGGCTGGTCAACGACTTGATTTACCGACTTGAGCATGAGCTGGTACGTGAGACCAGTCTCAGGTCCAACCAGCTCTGTTACGTCGCCTCGGAACGGCGCTGCCCAATCCTCTGGCGGGTCGTATACATAGGTTGTTTCCCAAAGGAGTTTCTTCGTCTTAGGGTCCTGGAAGAAAGTATATGGAGATGCGTTAGGGACAGCCGTTCGGAGATCAACAAGCTGCTGGCAGAGTTCGCGGTAGAGGGCATTGTCTGTCGGGAAGTTCTTCGGGAAGAATTTTGATGGAACTCCGACGGGGATCTCCTGCTGAAGCTTGAGCATGTCATCGCCGCTAATTAGTTTTGCGGCTCCGATGGCGGTCTCACGGTTCTGCTTCTTTAGTTGCTTCTCAGCCTGGCCAACGACCTCGTTAACAGTCAGTACTCCGAGAAGAACGAAGATGACTGTGAAGACGCTCACGAATGCGAGCAGCATCTTGGCGCGCATGCTGAATCTGACGCGTTGCTGGTTTGTCCCAGTTGTATCGGGTGCTGCAGGCTCCGCTTTGGAGTTCGGCGCTTCAGTGGGAGGCGCGTCTTTGGGAGTGGTCACTTCTGTCATATCTGCTCCGACTGGGATTGATTGCACTGGGTTTGTTCCCACTGGCGCTTACTGCGCTGGCGTTCGCATACTCGGACTTTGAGTAACGGCGAGAGACTAACGCGCGAGGTACTGATCTCTAGTGGGGAAGTCTTGACTCAAACTTGACCTAAGTGCTGAGTTGCTGCAGATTTAGCAGTGGTGCAAGCGAGTTTTACTTGCGAAGGTCACTCTCCAAAGTTTGTGAACTTCGCCCAGTCTTTGTCGATGTGGAACTCTCCTCGTGAATTGGCGAGGTCGACAGTGATCGGCGCAGGGATGCGGTTCCCGGTACTCGCCTCAAACGCGACACGACCAGTCCATCCCGAGAAACGCTTAGTCCCGTTGAGCGCCGCAGTGAGACCCTTAGCCTCAAAACTGCCAGCGACTGATGCTGCAGCAGCCAACACATTTAATGAGTCATATGCGTAAGGCGTCCATGCTCCGGGTGCGGCCTTATAGAGCTTCCTATATGTAGCGATTAATGAGCCGGCACCGGGGAAGTCGGATGGGGCCGGTACTCCAAGCACCGGGCACTTCTGCGCGGCCTTAATACCTGCAGCAGGTATGAAGCCATTGTCGTACGCACCGAAATCAGCGAGGCACTGGGGCTTCACCTTGGTGTTGAACATTTCCTTTGCGATCAGCCCGCCCTCTGGGTAATAGGTATCTACGTAGATCACGTCGGGTTTGGTGCGAGCAACCTTTGCAACGACAGAGCTGTAACTCTTCTTGCCAGGTTTGATGGGCGTGTATGAGGTGATAGTCACTCCGGCCGCTGTAAAAAGCGCCTTCATTGCAGTTGCAGCGTCGGTTGTATATGCCTGCGTTGAGTCAAAAATTATTCCGACGCTCTTTGCCCCAAGCCAACCCGTAACTGTCTCCGCGGCTACCGGCGCAATCTGCGAGGTCATCGGCTGGAGAGTAAATCCAAGCCCCGCGGTCTGGTCTGAGGATGTAAGGCGAATTGGCACGAGGCCTGCAGCGATATAAAGAGGAAGGGTCTGGAGACCAGCGCCAGAGTTGTAAGGCCCGACGACTCCGTCTAGCCCTGAAGCAATCGCAGCATTAGCCGCTGCGACTCCAGCAACAGGGTCTGCTTTGTCATC
>CAEZWM010000006.1_pt1 | contig 15003 bp, 14 predicted proteins | sample 7264981 | NCBI WGS metagenome assembly CAEZWM01 (sample SAMEA6813880, study PRJEB35770) | uncultured Actinomycetes bacterium | biome: Freshwater; feature: Freshwater reservoir; material: water | place: Czech Republic | collected 2015-11-04 | depth 0.5m m
AGGATTTCCCTCACCGTCTAGTTCCCAGTCGTATGGGCGTAACTCCCCAGAGCTTTGTGGCATCGCAAGCAGCGCATCACCAGCCTCCTTGGCTGAGAGGATGAACCGCCTTAATTTGCGAGCGTCCTTTGTCCCTGGCGCAGACTCAACTCCTGTAGCTACATCAACACCCCATGGCCTTACCTGCGCAATGGCAGCAGCAATGTTCTCCGGGTTCAATCCACCAGCAAGCATCAACCTGAGTCCGCCCGGCATTCCCTCAGCTAGGGACCAGTCAAATACTTGGCCGGTGCCTGGAGCTGCCGAATCAATCAGCACAACATCCGCTGGGCCTGCAACTGCTGCCGCTATTCCTCGATCATGGGCTGCGAAAGCCTGGATAACAAAAGGGAGACGGGCTCTAATCCATTGAACCTCTGTAATTGGTTCGTGCCCATGGAGTTGAGCCCCAGAGAGACCACACCGCTGCACAATCTCAACTACACGCTCGGGTCTCTCATTTCTAAAGACTCCGATGGTCGCTATCCCTGGCGGAATTCGCTTGACGATGTCGCGAACATGCTCGCCACTCATCAATCGAGGGCTCCCTGCAGCGAAAATAAAACCTAGGGCGTCCGCCCCCATAGCGACAGAGAGAAGTGCATCCTCTTCGTTGGTAATCCCGCAAATCTTTACAAACATTGCCCAAAATCTAACCCGCTATGAGCCGAGTAGATGGGAAATAAACTGATTTTCACTCCAAATATGCGGGGTTTAGCGTTGAGAGACCAAAACCCCAGCCATATCCGAGACAAGCGATGAAGGGTCGGGGTGACGCACTAACGCCTCGCCGACGAGCACCGCATTAAAGCCGGCCTCTGCCATCCTCGTAGCATCCTCAACGCTGCGGATGGCGCTCTCTGCAACGGCAATTACGCCGGATGGGATTCGACGAGCTAACGCAGCCACTCCGTCTCTATCCTCTGCGAAGTCAGCAAGGTTCCGGGCATTAACCCCGAGGATCTCTACACCGAGACCAATTGCTCTCTCAACTTCATCCGCCGAATGAGCCTCGACGAGCACACCCATCCCGAGAGATTGCGCCAAAGAGTGAAGGTCCATCAGCAACGAGTCCTCTGCGATCGCTGCGAGAATGAGAAGAATGGCGTCAGCACCGATTGCGCGTGATTCATAGACTTGCACCTCGTCTATTACGAAATCTTTGCGCAGTACCGGGATGCTCATCGCTGCGCGAGCGCTCTGGAGATCTGCGACTGACCCGCCGAAATACTGCCGGTCTGTGAGCACGCTCATCGCAGCAGCCCCGCCCTGCGCATAGCTCACTGCCATCGTTCTTGGGTCCAAGTTGAGGGCGAGTTCACCTTTAGAGGGCGACTTACGCTTGAACTCAGAGATAACTCGTAGATGCGAGTCTGATGCAGATAGCGCTCCCAAAAAATCACGAGGTGGCTCTGCATCTAACGCGCTCTTCCGAAGGAGGTCGCGGGTTTTGGGCGAGCGCAACACTGTGATTTCGTCGCGCTTGGTTCCAAGAATCTTGTTCAACACACTCATTGGTTCTGCACCTTAGAGAGATCGCATATAGGCGCTCATGTTGCTACAGGTCTCTCGAGAACCTTAACCACAGTTCCAGATACCTCGAGGGTGGAGCCAATCTCAACCTCTCTGCGGACGTACCCCAAGGCAAACCCTGGGGCAGAGCTGGTGACCTCCCCCACAACCTTGCCGTCCTGGAGGAGAGACTCCCCCTTAACAAGAGTGATTCCGGAGCTATTAGTGATGAGTCGCAGGTGTCTATTTACATGCCCACGACTATCAATGCGGCAGACGAGTTCCTGCCCAACAAAGCAGCCTTTTGTAAAAGAGACTGATTCAATCTCGAGTGCCGCCTCCTGTGGAATTACCGCGGAATCGAGATCAAACCCCATACGCGGAGTCCCTTCACGTATTCGCTCTAACTCGCTCGACGCGTCTGGAGGCTCTCCGAGAGACTCAAGATTCACCTCAACTGCTGTTCGAATTTTGTAACGAGAGAGAACGTCCTTCAGGGCCTCTCCCCAACCTGCATCGGTGTCGAGTAAGGCGTCATCTCCTTCGCGCACAACACCTAGGAGCACCTCCACCTTTCCCTGAGGGGTGAGCATCAACGCTGAGCGACGCTCGCCTTGCTCCATGCCAAGTACATCCTGGGAGAGAAGGCTCTGCAGAAAACTCCAAGTATCAGCTCCTGTTACGCGAACTACATCTTTATGGTTCATCAGGAACCCATCTCCTTAGTAGAGCCAAAAATACGTCTAGAAGCCTCGGCTGCAGTTAGGAGAGCGCGCGCCTTGTTGTGGCACTCAAGATCCTCAAGTGCTGGGTCAGAGTCAGCGACAACACCCGCACCCGCCTGAACTGATGCTTTGCCATCGCGCCACAGCATCGTTCGAATCGTGATGGCAGTATCAAGGTTGCCGGAGAAATCAAGGTACCCGACCACGCCGGCATATGGACCGCGCTTAACTGGTTCGAGTTCGTCAATGATCTCCATCGCTCTTACCTTCGGAGCCCCGCTGACTGTTCCAGCAGGGAAGGTGGCTCGCAGTACGTCTACCGCAGATTTCCCGTCCATCAAATCTCCCGAGACCTGACTGGTTATGTGCATGACGTGGCTGTAGCGCTCAAGGGACATCAACTCGTCCATCTTCTCAGTCCCAAACTTCACAACGCGCCCGAGATCATTACGGGCAAGGTCAACGAGCATGACGTGCTCGGCACGCTCCTTCGGATGCTCAATGAGTTCTGCCGCCAACAGGTCATCATGGGCATCATCGCGCCCTCGAAAACGTGTGCCAGCGATTGGCCGACTGATAACTCTCCCGCCGAGAACCTGCACCATCGGCTCAGGGGACGAACCGACAAGGGTTACGTCGCTATTACGCAGCAAGTACATATATGGAGAGGGATTCACTAATCGCAGAACTCTGTAAACAGAGAAGGGATCGAAGTCGCCCTCTAAATCAAAGCGTTGAGACAGCACTACTTGGAAAATGTCCCCGGCAAGTATGTGCTCCTTTGCAGCCTCAATACTTAATTGAAACTCCTCAGAACTAAGCGCTGTCGTGTGAGGGGGCAGATCCGTAAGACGTGACGCTGGCGGAGCAACGGGAGGATAAGGAAGCGGCTGCCCGAGGCTATCGACGCGCGCTGCAATCTTCTCGAGAGCGGAGTCATAAAGAGAATCGAGCTCTTCGCTTGATTCATTCCCCTTGAGAAAAACGTTCTCCATCAAATAGAGGCGCTGGGCGAAATGATCGAATGCCGTTACGTGACCGGTCACTGTAAGAACCGCATCCGGCCAACCGAGGTCATCTTGCGGAACATTCGGTAGATGCTCAATCTCTCGCACCACGTCGTAGCCGAGATACCCAACGACCCCACCGTGGAATGGCGGCAAGTCGTCGAACGTAGGGGCCTTGTAATGCGAGAGCAACGCCTCAATGGCGTTGAGTGCGCCACTGTCGGTAGGAACTCCGAGCGGAGTCTCACCAGTTACCGCGACATCGTTTCCTCGAGCTACAAGAGTCAGCTGCGGGTCACTCCCAATAAAGGAGAAACGACCCCATCGAACGCCATGCTCAACAGACTCGAGCAAGAAGCCGTCACTATCTCCTACCAATTTTGCAAATACGCTGACAGGCGTCTCAAAATCCGCAAGCAGCGTTCTCCAAACTGGGACAACGGTGTAGTTCTTCGCTAGATCGCGAAACTCTTCACGCGTGGGTCGCGCTGCTGGAGCAAGATTCTGGTTCTCTCTCATACCGAACCGGGGGAAGCACCGGAGCCGAAGTCGCGAAAAAAGCATGAGCGCTCGCCTGTGTGGCAAGCACCATTTCCCTCTTGCTCAACGATAAAAAGGATCGCGTCGACGTCGCAGTCATAGGCGGCACGACGTATGAATTGACGGTCCCCAGAGGTCTCGCCTTTGCACCAAAACTCTTGCCTGCTCCTGCTCCAGAACCAAGTACGCCCGGTCTCGAGGCTCTTGCGAAGAGACTCCTCGTTGACCCAAGCCAGCATCAGGACCTGCCCGGTGGAGTCCTCTTGGACTATCGCAGCAGCCAAGCCATCTTGATTCCACCGCACTGCGGCGATCTCGTCTTCGGTGAAATTAATTGGCTCGGCTATGGGCATCCCTGAGAGCGTAGCCAATGCCCCGGCCAACATTCGATGGTTTAGGAGTAAGTACCTCGCCGCGCGAGACTGCCCAGATGGAGCCATCCCAGACCACAGCCCAGAGCGCAGCCCCGATCGCAGCCCCGATAGCAGCGAAGCATCCTTTCAAGCACGTTGCCCACGGAACCGAGCGGAGCGATGATTACAGATGGCTGCAGGACCGAAACGACCCGGCTGTCATCGAGTACCTACTCGAAGAGAATAGATACGCAGACGCCCTCTTGGCCGAGACGATCGCTGAGAGAGATGCCATTTTTGGGGAGATTGAATCCCGCGTGCTCCCTGTCGCTGACAGCGCCCCCGTCCGAAAAGGGCCTTGGGAGTATTTCGAGCGGAGCTTCTCAGACCAACCCTATGTAAAACACCTAAGGCGCCCTTGGGGACCTGGAATTAGGTCAGCTGTGGAAGAAGTGGTGCTCGACGAGAACGCACTTGCAGTTGGACACGATTTTTTCGAGGTTGGTTCTTACGAGATAAGCCCAGATCATCGCTTACTTGCTTACGCTCTCGACACGAACGGAGGCGAGGTATACGAACTTCGAATCCGTAACCTCGAGACCTCTGAGGATCTTGCCGATGAAATACCGAATCTTTATTACGGTGTTGCCTGGTCTAAAGACTCTCGATCGATTTTCTACACACGCCCCGATGAGGCGGTTAGGCCTTATCAGGTGTGGCGCCACCAGATCGGCACGCCTTCAACTGAAGATAAACTTATCTTTGAGGAGCCGGACGAATCCTTTTTTGTCAGTGTCTATGAGTCTCGGAGTGGGGATTACATACTGATCGGAACTGGTTCACGCATCACCTCAGATGTCCGTTACATTCCCAGCGATACACCCGAGGCAGCACCGCGTTTAGTAGCTCAGCGCCGCCACGGCATTGAGTACGAAGTAGATCATCTACGTGCAGCGAACAGTGCATCCGTTGAGCGCACTGATGGAGAACCTGCGAATGATCAATGGGCGATTCTCACAAACGACAATGCACTTGATTTTCGAGTTGCCACCGCTGCCATTGGTGACTCGGAGCCCGAAAGATGGAGGGACTTGGCCCCTCATCGCATGGGTACGCGCATAGCAGAGATGGATGTCTTTGAGAAGCACGTCGTGGTTTCTGAGCGACGTGATGGTTTGGAGCACCTGCGAGTTATTCGAGTTGCTGATGGCAACGAGCAGGCCATCCAGATGCCAGATCCCGTATACACCGTCGCTACAGGAGCTAACCCGGAGTATTCATCCGAGACACTCAGGTATAGCTACGCCTCACCTACCCAGCCGCCGCAAGATCTTGATTACAACTTCGAATCAGGCTCCACCTCTATCGTGAAGGAGACGGAGATTCCTGGGTTCAATAAGGACCAGTACATCTGCGAGCGGTCGTGGGCTAGCGCCGATGACGGCACCCAAATTCCGATCTCAATTGTCTACAAAATGACAACGCCTCTAGATGGAACCGCTCCATGCCTTCTATATGGGTACGGCTCCTACGAGATATGTATCGAGCCTTCGTTCTCAAGCGCGCGACTTAGCCTTCTTGACCGTGGCTTTGTTTACGCAATCGCTCATATCAGAGGTGGCGGCGAGATGGGTCGCTCCTGGTACGAGCAAGGGAGGCTTCTGCAGAAACGAAATACCTTCACAGACTTTATTTCCTGCGCCGAATATCTCTGCTCAGAGAATTACACCTCAGCAATGCGCCTAGGCGCACGCGGTCGAAGCGCCGGCGGCCTGCTCATGGGCGCAGTCTCCAACCTTGCCCCGCACGCATTTCGCGCGATCTCTGCAGAGGTTCCCTTCGTGGATTGCGTCTCCACCATGAGTGACCCTGCGCTCCCTCTCACAGTCGGCGAATGGGAGGAGTGGGGAAACCCTATTGAGAGCAGAGCAGACTACGAATACATGCTCTCGTACTCGCCTTACGACAATGTCGAGAATCATCCTTACCCGGCAATGTTCGTTGCGGCCGGTCTAAACGACCCGAGGGTCATGTATTGGGAACCCGCCAAATGGGTTGCCAAACATCGGGCGCTACGCAGCGATACCAACCTTCTAATCCTGCGCACTGAGATGGGCTCGGGGCATGGTGGACCATCCGGGCGCCAAGATGCGTGGAGGGAAGAGGCTGCAGTTCTTGCATTCTTCGTGCACGCACTCTCATAACAAAAGCGCGTTTAGTTAAGAGGCAGCACCACTGCTAGTTGTCGACTCTGAGCGATGAGGGTTCCATCCGGCGCCCATATCTCTCCGTCCTCTTCCAAGAAGCCATCTGCGATGACATTCGTGCGAAAAACTGCGAGGACGAAGTCGTCATCCGTTAGGCCTGGGTGAGGTAGTGATGATCTGAAGTGAATAGTTAGGTCAACCGTCGGAACCGCTAGAGCAGTATCCACTTTGGAGAATATCGGCGGGAGCCAACCATCGGTAATGGCGGCCGCTACGACTGCATCAATTGGTTGACACTCTGGAAGGCGTATCCATCCTCCAGATACTGCTTTGGAAGATGCTAGATCGCCTTGCATTGGTGGACGCCCGATCGCCCAGCGCGTATCCCATCTCCTCCCAATTGGTATTGCATGCTCTGGAATCTTTGGGACCGCATAGTGCGAAGGCCCTGGCACCTGGGGCATCACAAGATCGCAGAAGTCATTGCCCGACCTTGCAAGAGAGAAGGCGCCAATGGCTAGAGCAATCAGGCGATCACCCTGCATTAAACGCGCCGAGAGAGTTGTCAGGGATCTCCCCGATCTCTCAATCGTTACCTCGACAACTGCATCACCCTCAACAGCTGGGCGAAGGTAATGGAGCGTTAAGGACCTTGGAGAACGCTCCTCATCGTCTACCTCCGAGGTAAATGCACGAAGCACAATCGCAGCGATGTAACCGCCGTTGGGTCCCTGCTGCACCCACCAGCGCGTGGAGAGATTCGCTAAGTATTTTCCATCGCCGATCGGGGTTAAGCCGGTCTCAATATCGAATGGAGTCATCGCGAGCCAGCCAAGAGCTGAAGTGCCTCTGATACATCGAATCTTGCCTCATAGATAGCGCGCCCAACTATTGCTCCGGAGAGGCGTCTGCCGTTAGAGGCAACTCCAAGCAATGCCTCGAGGTCGCCAAGGGTTCCGACCCCGCCGCTAGCAATGAGCGGAATCTCTGTTGCAGAAAGAACATCTAAAAGCTGCGCTAGGTCGGGTCCTTCAAGAGTGCCGTCACGTTGAATCTCAGTGACCACTAATGCGGCGACTCCCTGCTCGGTGAAGGCTTTAGCTAAGTCAATTAGGTCGTAGCCACTGCCCTCTACCCAACCCTTTACAGCAACCTCGCGTCCACGAGCATCGAGCCCTACGGCAACTCCATCGGGGTGATCCGCAGCAAGTGCAGCGACCATCTCAGGGTGCTCAACCGCAGCTGTACCAATTACAACGCGACTCACGCCAGCTGCCAGAAGATCCTCGGCGGCCTCGCGGGTGCGTACTCCCCCGCCCGATTGCACGCGTGATGCGACCGAGGCGCATATATTCCTAATGACATCGAGGTGAGCGGCGGTGCCAGTGCGAGCAGCATCGAGATCTACAACATGTATCCACTTCGCTCCGGCCTCAGCGAAACCAACTGCTACGGCAACGGGATCGTCGTCATAAACAGTCTCTAACGCGAAATCTCCGCGCATCAATCTCACCGCATGGCCACCGCGCAGGTCGATGGCCGGATAGAGGTCTATAGGGACCCCTTAGTAGAAGGAATACCAGTACCTTCGATGCGCACGGCATCCCTCAGCGCACGCGCTACAGCCTTAAACGAAGCCTCAATTACATGGTGACCATTACGCCCCTCGAGAGAACGAACATGAAGGGTGATCCCTGCAGCAAAGGCGAAGGCCCTCCAAAACTCCTCAGCGAGTTGTGGGTCGAAGGTTCCGATCCACTCAGATATCGGGTCTACGTCGTAGGCAATGAACGGGCGCCCACTTAAATCAAGCGCTACCTGAACGAGAGCTTCATCAAGAGGAACCAAATTCGAGGCGAATCGCCTTACGCCGATCTTGTCGCCAAGCGCCTCGGCAAGGCATCCCCCGACGACAATCCCAACATCCTCGATTGTGTGGTGCGTATCGACCTCAAGGTCGCCGGTCGCGACGATCTTTAGATCGAACCCGGCATGCTTCCCGAGTTGCTCAAGCATGTGATCAAAGAATGGGATTCCGGTACTTGCCGAGGCAGTACCAGAACCGTCAACAATTAACTCAACCTCTATAGAGGTCTCAGCGGTTTTTCTCTGGCGTGATGCTGCTCTTGTTGTCATGAATCTCCACTCTCGCGCAATATTGACCCTAAGGCCGTTAAGAAGGCGTCGTTATCGCCACGGCTACCGACCGTCACCCGCAGACACCCCTCGACGCCTGGCCATGCTGAGAAGTCGCGAATGAGCACTCCATGGGCTACTAGGTCGCTCCAGAGACGTGCTGATGACTCAGTGTCACCAGGCTTACCCACCCTGAAAAGTATGAAGTTGGCACCAGAAGGCAAGGGCGTGAGCGTCTCGAAGCCCAGAAGCCCCTCCATAAGGCGCTCGCGTTCTGAGACCAATTCACGGACTCGAGCATCCATCTCGGTGCGATATTTCAGCGCTGCGATCCCTGCAGATTGCGTTGCGGCGGCGAGGTGGTAAGGGAGCACTACCTTCTCTAACTCCTCAACAACCCATGTCGGAGCAATGCAGTATCCAAGGCGAAGGGCTGCCATGGACCAAACCTTTGAGTAGGTCTTAACCACGACCAATGCCGAATCCTCATTGACGCGCCCAATAGCGCTGCTCGGCGAGAACTCGCCGTAAGCCTCATCAACAATTACAAGTCCACGAGCAGAGCGCAGTGCGGCGTCGAGCACCGCAGATGAATCAACTGTGCCCGATGGATTGTTAGGGCTACAGAGAAAAACCAGATCCGGATCTGTGCTCTTGATTGTTGATTCCAGTGCATCCGGATCGATCGTAAAATCAGCGCTGCGTGCGCCACTCACAATCTCGGTTCCGGTAATCCTCGCAATGTGAGAGTGGAGTGGGTATGTCGGCTCGAGGATTAATGCCCTCCGACCCGGGCCTCCGTAAGTGAGCATGAGCGTCTGCAGAACCTCATTTGAACCGTTCGCACAGAAGATGCGCCCTGAAGGCTGCCCCAGCGACGTACCAAGGGACTCGCGCAGTATGCGAGCGCTTCGGTCAGGGTAGCGATTTAATGGAACAGTTCGGAGAGCATCAAGCCAATCATCAACAAAGGCAGCTGGTGGCGGCAGCGGACTCTCGTTTGCATTTAGGCGCACAGATACATTGACGCTCGCAGAGTGATATCCAGACAGAGCGGTTAGGTCGTCTCTCGGCTGTATGCGGTTCATTGTGTAACCCTGCGCGCTACGGCCTCACCGTGAGCGAAGAGTCCCTCTGCCTCCGTTAGCGCTGCCACGAATGGAGCTACTCGCTCGAGCCCAGATCGCTCTACTCGCACCACGTGGATGTGCTTGCGGAACGTGTCGACCCTCAGAGCGCTGGCAAAGCGCGCACTGCGCCCTGTGGGTAGGACATGATTTGCCCCAGAGATGTAGTCGCCAACCACCGCAGGTGCCCATGGTCCACAGAAAACCGCACCGGCGCAATTAACAGATTTCAGAAGCTCTTCTGGGTTAGCGACGCAGAGTTCAAGGTGCTCTGGAGCTATGAAGTTAGAGACCTCAATTGCCTGTTCCCAGTCGCTAACCAGTACCGAAGCGCCACCGTTTGCGAAGTTTGATTCGATGTCTTTGCGGCGTGGGGCATCTTTAACTAGACGAGATAGTGCCGAGTTAACAGCTTCGAGCACCTCTTCGCTCCAGGAGATCACAACCGCTGTTCCATCAGGGCCATGCTCGGCTTGAGCCATTAGATCAAGTGCGATGAACTCTGCCGGTGTCGATTCGTCAGCAATAACTACCAACTCGGATGGCCCCGCCATCGAGTCGATCCCTACATCTCCGGAGACTTCGCCTTTAGCAAGGCTCACGTATTGATTGCCTGGGCCGACGATTACATCTACTGCCTTAATGCTCTCAGTTCCGTAGGCCATCGCCGCTATCGCCTGCGCTCCACCGACGCTATAAATCTCGTCGATCTCGCACAGAGCGGCTGCAGCCAAGGTTGCTTGCGGGAGCGAGCCATCAGCAGCGGGAGGTACACAGAGAATTATTTGGTCAACCCCAGCAACGGCCGCAGGGATAGCAGTCATCAGAACTGTTGATGGGTAAGCACCGCGCCCGCCAGGTACATACAGGCCGGCTCTTGCAACAGGTCGAATCATTTCAGCGACTGAGATTCCGTCAGCGCCCCACGCTGCATGCTCAACATCACTCACTTGGGCTTCGTGATATCCGCGAATTTGATCCGCAGCGAACGAGAGCGCACCCTGCAACTCTGGTGAAGTCGCCTCCCATGCCGCCTTCACTAAATCTGGCGATACTGCGACCGACTCGAGGGAAACCCCATCAAACCGCTGCGTGTACTCAAGGAGTGCTGCATCGCCACGCTCACACACATCGGAGATGATGGATCGAACTGATTCGAGAACCTCAGGAGCGGCTCCGCTACTCACCGAATTGGGGAGAGCGCTCGCGAGGTCTACGGCGTCGCCTCTGATGTCTATTCGTCGCAGCATGGGTGCACAGCGTACCCGCCGATCGCTCCTGATCTTGGAGGATTACTGAGAGAACGCGCCTGCCCCCATAAGGTGGGGGTATGTCCTCTTCCTCTGACCATGCCGAACTCTCAGCCCTGCGATCGGTACTGGACGACCTTCTATCTAGAGTGGTCACAATCGGAGATCGATATCGAGGCTCAGACGATTCAGCTGTTGCGGTCGATATCGATAGCGCCGAGCGAACCCTTACTGCGACTCGACGGGCTATGGATAGAGCCCTCGATGGCCTAGAGAAGATGCTCTAAAGCTTCATTCATTTCTGGCTCTTTATTTCTGGCTCTAAATTTCTGGCCCTAAATTTCAGGCTACTTGCGCGAGAACCGCGGTTCGCCTGTCCCAGCGGCAGGACAGATATCGGAGAGTACGCAATCACCGCAGCGCGGTTTGCGCGACGGGCATACCCGTCTTCCGTGGAGAATCAGGAAGAGCGAGAAGTCGCCTCTCAGATCCGGCGGTATCAATCTGTTTAGTTCTAGCTCTACCTTCACTGGGTCTTCCTCGCGCGTGAGATCTAGGCGCCGCGCGAGGCGCCCAACATGAGTATCCACGGGCAACCCTGGGAGTTTGAAAGCAACACTCCTAACTACATTTCCAGTCTTACGCCCAACCCCTGGGAGTTTGACTAGATCAGCCAATTCGGTAGGCACCTCACCTGCGTGATGGTCAACTAGATCCTGTGCCATTGCGACGATGTTTTTAGCCTTCTGACGGTAGAAACCGGTTGAGTGCACAAGGCGTTCAACCTCCTCGGGATCAGCGACTGCGAGGTCCTCTGCGGTAGGGAATCTGGCGAAGAGTGCAGGTGTAACTGAGTTGACCATTACGTCGGTACATTGCGCCGAGAGAATGGTGGCCGTTAGGAGCTGGAAGGCCGAGTCATGGATGAGCTCGCACTCGGCTCCGAGGTACTCCTGCCCAAGTCTCTCAAGCACAATTGATGCTCGATTCTGTGCGCCTCGGGGAAGTGCCATGCCCGCACGCTACCCTCGGCCCTGTGCCAACCACACTCTTGCCCGATACGGTCGACTCCGGGGTCCGCGATGCGCTGATGCAGCTTGATGCTGCTGTGTCTGCGGCCACCACTTGGGCTCCCTTCGGCGAGGGCGTATGGCGCGATCTTGTCTCTCCAGGTAGTGGCTCTTTTGCTGCACTCACGCTTGAGCAGAACATGCCCCTAGCTGCGGTATACGCATCAGAGACCGACGGACACTGGAGCCTCGGTCTTGCTGCGCTTCCCGGGCACCTACCCCCACTCTCCGAAGCCTTGGGGAAGATCGCAGGTCTCGGTGCATCTCAGATGACGGCATGGGTATTGAACTCTGCCGAGGCCACATCTTTGGGAATCTCTCATTTGCTCTCAACCAATGGTTTCGTTGAGGCAAGGCGCCTGCTCAGGCTGGAGGTGGCGCTACCCGTCGAGGCACTGAGTCTTCCAAGCGGAGTTACCTTGAGCGCATTCGATGAAGAGCGCGATACGCAGGCTTGGATAGAGACGAACAATCTCAGCTTCGATGGTCATCCAGAGCAGGGCGGCTGGAGTGTCGAGAAGTTTGCAGATCGGCGCGCGGAAGCTTGGTTCAGGAATGAAGATCTATTAGTGGCTCACCTCGATGGCGTTTTCGTTGGATTCTGCTGGACCAAGACAAGCATCGAAACCGCAAGGCCTCCGATCGGCGAAATCTACGTGATCGCAGTCACCCCTGAATTCGCTGGACGCGGAATTGGCTCCGCTCTCTGCTCTCAGGGGCTCGCTCACTTGGAGAAGAAGCATCGTTCGGAGATTGGAATGCTCTACGTTGATGCATCCAACGACGCCGCACTGAAGACCTATGGAAAACTTGGATTTAATCAAGTAAGAGAAGACCAATCCTGGACTCGGAGTCTTTAATGAGCGTTTACCCGCGTTACAGCGCGACGGAGAAAGACCTCTCAAACCTTATTGAGAAGCTAAAACTTCCTGGTTATAGGGCGAAGCAAATCTACGAAGCGCTCTGGAGCACCCGCATTGCCCTCGAGTCTGCAACAAATCTTCCGCAGACTCTCAGAGTTACCCTCGAAGAAAGACTCCCCCTCTCACTAGATATGACCACCGAGGAAGTCAGCGCAGATGGCCTCACTCGAAAGTGGCTCTGGCAGGCGCGTAAAGATGGAGCGCAGATCGAGACTGTGCTGATGGAGTATCCGAGCCGCGCAACGGTATGCGTCTCATCACAGGCAGGTTGCGCTATGGGCTGCACATTCTGTGCAACAGGGCAGGCTGGTTTCGAGCGCCACCTAACCCGTGCCGAGATTCTTGAGCAAGTGCTGCGCGCTGCACAAGCATCTACCCGCCGAGTCTCAAACGTGGTCTTCATGGGCATGGGTGAACCACTCGCAAATTACGACGAGACATGGGGAGCGGTTGAGCGCCTCCATGCCGACCTAGGGCTCTCAGCGCGCCACATCACTGTCTCAACTGTTGGGGTGGTGCCTGGTATCCGCAGACTCGCCGCAGAGGATATTCCGGTGACCCTCGCGGTCTCACTACATGCACCTGACGACGATCTCCGCTCAACGATGGTTCCACTAAACAATCGCTACCCAATAGCTGAAATTCTTGATGCTGCTCGCGAATTTGCAGCTAGCAAGGGAAGGCGAGTCACCTTTGAGTATGCGTGTATCGCCGATGTAAACGACACCGACCACCACGCGAATGCGCTCGCTAAGCGTCTGCTTCCTCTCGGGTCGCTTGGGGCGCACGTAAATTTGATCCCACTGAATCCAACTGAGGGATTTGCTACTAGAGGATCCTCCACGGTTCGGATCCTGGATTTTGCTGCACGCCTTCGAATGCTTGGAATCACTGCCACGATTCGCCGCAACAGAGGAACTGATATCGACGGAGCATGCGGGCAACTGCGCTCCCGTGTAGCGATAAGCCCCCGCCCGGAGTCAGACTCCACAATCTAGATAAAGATTTTTAGCAAAGAACTATGAACGGAGAGCTATGAACGGTAACCGCTTCCTAAATCAATCCCAGCCCCAAACTCTCTACGGAGCAACAATGCTCTGCTACATAGACGGCGCTTTCGGCCTTCTCTATGGTGCCGGAGCTGGTCTCCTTATGCTCATAGCCATCGGACTACTAGCCGGCGGATACGGCATAGCGAACGAAAAACGCTGGGGTTACGTAGTAGCGGTCGGGGCGGCAATCCTTCAGGTTGGGCTACTGGTTCTTTTCTACCAGTTAAGAGTTTTTGGATTTCCACAGATTATGAACTTCATGTTCGATGCGCTGTTAGTTGCACTTCTGTTGCATCCGATGAGTCGCGATTATCAGCGCCTCTGGTTTCGTTGAGTCGAACCAGTCCACCAAGCGAAATCACTTACAGGTAGCTGACCGCCACGATGGAATACAACCTCGCCGATCTCTGGGAATGCGTAGCCGACACAGTCCCCGAACGTGAAGCCTTCATATTTGGAGCGCTTCGCCTTACCTATAGCGATGCCGAGAATCGCATCAACCGGCTCGCGCATCACCTTCTAGAGAGTGGAGTTCAGCCGGGAGACCGAGTGGCTCTCTATCTATTCAACGGTAATGAGTACCTAGAAGCGATGATCGCAGCATTCAAAATCAGGGCCGTCCCTGTAAATGTCAACTACCGCTATGTCGAGGAGGAACTCTCCTACCTCATAAATGACTCCAGCGCAGTGGCAGTTATCTTCCACGCCAGTTTCGCCTCCAAGATCCAAGCAATCAAGGAGCGCATCCCAGCAACATCTTTCCTCTTTGTGGAGGACGAGCATGCCGATGACGGATTGCTCGAAGGGCTTGGTGCAGTTGAGTATGAGGCTGCCCTGAGCGCCTCCTCCCCTCTTAGGGACTTTGCTCCTCGCTCTGCAGATGACCTCTACATCCTCTACACAGGTGGCACAACTGGAATGCCAAAGGGAGTTATGTGGAGACACGAGGACATCTTCTTCGGTGCCTTCGGCGGCGGCGATTTCGATGGGCGCAGCGTGACAACTCCAGAGGAGATCGCAGAGAAAGCAAAGAGTGGCCGACTGCGGTGCCTTCCAGCCTGC
>CAEZWM010000007.1_pt1 | contig 14928 bp, 15 predicted proteins | sample 7264981 | NCBI WGS metagenome assembly CAEZWM01 (sample SAMEA6813880, study PRJEB35770) | uncultured Actinomycetes bacterium | biome: Freshwater; feature: Freshwater reservoir; material: water | place: Czech Republic | collected 2015-11-04 | depth 0.5m m
GAGGTAGTGCCCGTTACCTCTGGCAGCGGAACTCTAAAGGATGCCATCAATGACGCGATGCGAGAGTGGGTTGCAAGCGTTGAAGACACCTATTACTGCATAGGCTCTGTAGTTGGGCCGCACCCATACCCGTGGATTGTTCGCGAATTTCAGCGAGTTGTAGGCGACGAAGCACGTGAGCAAGCTCGAGCTGTGCTCGGAGGAGACCCTGATTTTGTTGTGGCATGTGTAGGTGGAGGTAGCAACGCTATGGGTACCTTCGCTGGCTTTCTAAATACCAAGTCGCGCCTGATTGGAGTTGAGGCCGCAGGCCTCGGTCTTGAGTCTGGGCAGCATGGAGCATCACTGAGCCGCGGCGTGCCTGGGGTGTTGCATGGGGCGAGATCACAGTATTTGCAGGACGAAGAGGGACAGATTCTTGAGGCTCACTCAATAAGCGCGGGTCTTGACTACCCAGGGGTTGGGCCCGAGCACGCTTCTCTGAGTGCGGATGGGCGCGCTGAGTATGTCTCGGCTACCGACGAGGAGGCCCTCGCTGGTTTCAAACTCCTATCAGTTACAGAGGGAATTGTTCCAGCCTTGGAGCCGGCTCACGCTGTCGGATGGTTGGCGCGTGAGGCTGGGAAAATGATTCCCAAGGGTTCGAGCGTCGTGCTCACAATGTCTGGTCGTGGGGACAAAGACGCGCAGCAAGTATCTGAACTACTTGATTTGAGTAAAGACTAATGAATCTCGAATCTCAACTCAGGGAGAATCGCAGCGCAGGGCGACGATTGCTTGTCCCTTATATAACTGGCGGCATCAACGACGACTGGCTCGCAACCATTGAAGAGGTTGCTGCGCGCGGAGCGGACGCGATTGAGATAGGTATTCCATTCTCGGATCCAATTATGGATGGTCCAGTAATTCAGGCCGCTTCGCAGCAGGCGCTGCTACGTGGGGCAACTCCTTATGGCTTAGTGGCAGAGCTCTCTTCGCTAGATATAGATGTTCCTCTGGTCGTGATGACCTATTACAACCCTGTGCATCATTTTGGTCACGTGAGGTTCGCTGAAGCGCTTGCCTCGTCAGGTGTCGACGCTGCGATAGTTCCAGATCTTCCGTTAGATGAGATCGATGAGTGGGCGGATGCGGCATCCAATTCAGGGATTGAAACTGTGCTGCTCGCAGCCCCCACAACCACTGACGAGCGCTTGGCAGCTATCTGCGAGCGATCGCATGGTTTTGTCTATGGAATAGCGCTATTAGGTGTGACAGGTGAACGCGATTCGGTCTCCTCTGAGGCGCTTCAAATGGGGACACGATTGAAGAACGCGACCGATAAGCCTGTGCTGCTAGGTCTAGGTATCTCGAACGCAAAGCAAGCGAGAGAAGCATCTGGAACTGCCGACGGTGTAATTGTTGGGAGCGCGTTAGTTCGCAGATTGCTCGAAGGAGCTTCTCCATCGGAGGCTGGAGATTTCGTCGCCACGCTTCGCGCTGGCCTCGACGAAGGCATCTGAGATGCCCGCTGCATTCCCCGGCCCTGACCATTGCGATCTATGTGAAGCTGCACGCCTAACTGAGTGGTTCTACGAAGACGACGTTTGTTGGATTGCTGAGTGCGAAATATGCGCGGTGCCGATGGTAGTTTGGAGAGTGCACAGCACCTCGCCTTCATTGGAAGTGCTGTCTTATATGCATGAAAAGCTTGCAAATGTCGTAGAGACTTATTTCACATTTGAGCATTTCGTTGACGACAACATGCGCAATATTCCGGATCATTACCACGCCCATGCCCGCCCAGTAGGCGGGTTTTTTGGTCACGGAATACAACGGAGAGCACAGTAATTCCCCTTTCTCGTTTACCGTTTGTTCACCTTCTAAATTTGCCGTTTTTTAAGGGACTGTATGTACGTTTTTAAGGCGGTCTTGATCTTGGGATTTACTGGAGCATCAACGATTCGCATTTACGTATCCGAATAACCAACAGACGGAGAAATAGTGAAATTGCGAAAATTGATCATCAGTGTTGGAGTTATGTCCCTTCTTTCTATGGGTTTTGCTGCTTGCAGCAGCGACTCTGAGACTGCAGAGAAGCCCACGACTACAACTTCAGCTCCTACAAAATGTGACAACACAATCGTTGATGTTGCAGTAGGGAATCCCGACTTCTCTACCCTCGTTGCAGCAGTAACAGAGGCTGGCCTCGTTGATACCCTCAACGGCGAAGGTCCGTTTACCGTATTCGCTCCTACAAACGAAGCGTTTGCGAAGATCCCAGCAGCCGACCTCGAGGCGATTCTCGCTGACAAAGAGAAGCTGACATCGATCCTCACGTACCACGTAGTCGGTGGAAAAATTATGGCGGCCGATCTGAAGCCAGGTTCACAGAAGGTTCCAACTGTGAATGGTGAAGAGGCAGAGGTTGTTGTTTCTGACGCTGGCGTCACCTATGCAGGTGCAAAAATCGTTTCAACTGACATCGAGACATGCAATGGTGTTATCCACGTAATCGACACCGTTGTAGTGCCGATGAGCTAAGGGGAGACCCTTATTACTTGGGAGTGCTGCAGGGGGTAGATATACCCCCTGCAGCGACCCAGGGTTTAGACCTTAGGTTCAGGTTGTTTGCAGTCTTGCGGCAAAGAAATCTAGGACCTTCGAGAAGGCTTCGTACGTGGGATGGCCAGGATCATCTACGAAGTCGTGAGTCAATACGCTATGGGCGCTCTTCTTAATGCCGTTTGCATTTCCCTCAGAGGAGTCGATCTCAATCGAGATGAATGCGTCGCCTAACGCTTCTCTCAGCGCAGCAAAGCGCTCGGCAGGAACTGCTCGATCCTCAGTAAAACGTAGGCCCATCATGCAGGCGCCGGCTGAAGTCTTGGCTTGAATTTTCTCTAGGTCTCCCGGAGCGATCCCAATGTCAGATTTGCGCGCTGCGCCGATTGGCAGCGGTAGCGAAGGTTGGCTCAGTACTGGCGCTATGACGGAGTCGGAGAGCATCATCGCTAAGCCGAACCCTCCTGTGAAGCACATCCCGATTACGCCCACGCCTGGCCCACCGCACTTTGCGTGTTCGCTCTCGGCTAATGCTCGAAGCCAGAGAGTGATCGGCCTTGTTGAGCCGATTGCAAATGCAGCAAATTCTTTTGAAACGCAGCCTTTAATGATTGAGGATGCAGCGTAAGAATTTGTCATTGGCTTACCTGGTGTGCCGAATACCGAAGGCGTCACTGTGGTGTAGCCATGCGCTGCAATTCGCCTAGCGAGCACAGCATGCTCTGGCGTGATCCCTGGGATTTCAGGAATGATGATGATGCAAGGGCCGTCGCCAAGGCGAAACACTTCACGTGTGACGCCTAGGAGGGTTACCTGTTCGGCTTGGAAGTCTTGTAGTTCGCTGCGGTAATCAGTCATGGCAGCGAATCTATCTGTTCTTGGAGAAGTGGACTCAGATTGCGACAGTTCTCAAATTTCGCTGGGGCTTACGTCGTCGAGGCCTACATGGGCTGTCTCCGGGAGTTTTCGAATCAGAAATACAGCAGCGATTAGGGGAGCGATCCCACAGAGCGCAATGGCCTTGCCGATTCCGCCGAGCGGGTCGCTTAGCCAGCCTGCAATCAAGAGGCCGGATGCTGAGCCAACTACGTATGCAAGAAGCATTAACCCGTTACTGCTTCCTCGAACCTCTGTCGGGAACATCTCTGCATCCATCGTGCCGATGGTCAGAGTTGATGACGCGGCAGCAATTATCGCGAGAGTTGAAGCGATCCAGAGAAGTGGTCCGCTAGCCAAGAAGAACGCCATCGATAGGCATGTTCCTAAGAAGAGACTAACTATTGCAACTGGTCGCCTTCCTCGGGTCTCGGCTAGGCGTCCAGCAATCAAAATCCCGATCACGCCCGGCACGCCGTTAGTTATGCCTCTAAACGCAGCGATGCTCGATGAAGAGAATTGATGAACGTCCGCGAGGTATCGGTTTGTCAGTTGAGCAGATGGCGCTGAGAAAATATTGGTCAAGAAGCCGATAGCCGCAAGGAGTATGAACCGATTCCGATATGAGGCGTCGAATATCTCTCGCAAGCGAAGTTGGGCTCTTCCCCCTGGAGCGACTTTCTTGAATCGCGTTGTCTCGGGAAGGTGATTCCTGATGGCTGGAAGCAGCACAAGAGCTAGTGCGCTGAGCCCGAATGCGATACGCCATGATTCAGGGCTTCGATCAGCTAGGGGTAGCAGAATTACGGCGACAGCGAATCCTGCACCTGCTGCGAGGCTAAGGATTGATACTGCCCAAGCTCGCGCTCCATCGGGTGCCTCTTCTATGACCGCTATGCCTCCAATTACTAGAGCCGAGTTCACTGCAGCGCGAAGAAACAATTGGGAACCGGTAAAGATTGCGAAATTTGGTGAGAGTCCGGAGACTGCATTCGCTAGGCAGACCACGGCTACAGACCAGAGAATTACCTTGCGACGACCTATGCGATCCGAGGCAATAGCTGCAATGAGAGCAAAGAGCACTCCTAGTCGTGTGATTGCTAGCGCGGTGCCGAGCCCAGCATCGGAGACCCCGAATGAATCTGCAATCGCACTTGCATTCTGCCCGAAGAGCGCTGCTCCAAAGGCGGCTAATCCTGCAGCGAGTGAGGTTGTGGCTAGGAAATTGATCTGGTGTTCGCTGAACTCTGCAGGGGCAGATAGCGGTGAGCGCTTCAACTCCGAGGGTGCTGCCTGGCCCGAGAGTGAGGCTGTAATGCAAACGACTGAGTGCTTTAGTCCCCGTCGGAGCACCCACCTATGGACTGGATCGAAAGCCCAGCCAAAGAAAGGAATCTCTAAAGGCTGAACAGCGCAGAGAGCGATGCTTGAACCGTGTTCGGTACCTGTCACCACTGCTTCTAGGCGAGCATGCACATCGCCTGGTAGCGGGCCGGAGAGCGAGCCGTTTTGGGTCTTGTTCAGCTGCAATGATGACTCGAGAGCAGCAGCAACTACCTCAGGGGACTCAGTTGCTGCGATCGTTATTCTGCGCTCCACGATGGCATGCTACGGGGAGTCCGTAAGGTATCTGAGTATTCCGAATACGAATTTTCGAAGCAGATTTTAGGAGGAGAAAATGTCAGTTCTCAAGGTAGGGGATAAGGCGCCCCTCTTCACATTGGAGAATCAGCGGGGCGAGAAGGTACGCCTCTCCGGTTTCAAGGGTAAGTCGGTAGTGATCTACTTCTACCCAAAGGCTGATACTCCAGGATGCACAACACAGTCGTGTGCCTTGCGTGATGCTGGTGACGATTTTGCTGGTTTAGATGCTGTGGTGATTGGAATTAGTCCTGATGCGCCGAGCCGCCTACTTAAGTTCGACGACAAGTACACCCTCGGGTTTGAGCTATTGGCAGATGAGGATCACACGGTTGCTGAGGCGTGGGGCGTCTGGGGGGAGAAGTCAATGTACGGGAAGAAATATATGGGGATTATTCGCTCTGCCTTTGTGGTCGATCCGAAAGGAAAACTCTCAGGGGTTTTCTACAAAGTGAGCCCGAAAGACACGGTAGGCAACGTGACCAAGGCTCTCGAGTCTGGGCACTAATCCCTCGACTCCATATTGGCTGATGGCCGGAAGTTTGTTGCTCCTGTGGCATTATCACACTCCCGACTTGCCCGGATGGCGGAATCGGCAGACGCGACGGACTCAAACTCCGTTGCCCGAAAGGGTGTGCGGGTTCAAGTCCCGCTCCGGGCACCAGTTATTGATCCAACGATGAGTGATGCTCAGCCAGTTGTGGATCCAGAGGTTGAGTTCCATCCTGCGATTCAGTTGGAGTTGGAGCAGTCGCAGATTTCGCTCTATAAGACGGATGTCTTTCTATAGCGCATGTATAAAGCGATTCTCTGCGAGTAGGTTCTCCGGTAATGGGCGATGAAATAGTTGTTGAGGATTGGTTGTGGGACGACGACGCACCTGAAGAAGGTGACGACGCGCCCTTAAGTGCCTCGGAGTTGGCGCTACGCAAGCGAATGATCAACATATTCATTGGGTCTGTAATGGGTGTCATCGTCTTGGTCGTACTCTTGATCGTCACGGTAAAGGTATTTACGCCCTCTGCATCTAGCAGAATTCCAAGTGGCTGCCTTCGTGGAAAGCTCGACGAGTGTCCTGTCAACAAGAAACCAACTTCGATAACCCTCCCAGGGGGTGGGACAATTCCAGCCCCTGAAATCGACTCCTCGGATGGAGAGGCAAAGAAACTGCTTGAGCGTTGCCTCAACGGCGATGTAGCGGCGTGTAATGCAAGCAAATCAGGAGGATAGGCCGAGGCGTTTAGCGATTACCTCGTTCATGACCTCGTCGGTGCCAGCCCCAATTCTCCAGAGACGTGCGTCTCGAAATTGTCGGCTCACCCTGTACTCGTCCATGTAGCCAGCACCGCCGTGGATCTGCAAGCAGACGTCTGCGACTCTGTTCTGAACCTGTGCAACATATTTCTTCGCCATCGAGATCTCTGCGACTGGGTACTCGCCGTTCTGAATTCGCCAGACGACCGAGTAGAGCAGCGCTCTTGCAGCCTCTAACTCTGTCGCTGCGTCTGCGATTTTATGTGCAATGACTTGGTGTTGAGAAATAGGTCTGCCGAATGTTTGTCGGTTACGCGCAAACTCAATAGTCTCAGCAAGGATGTCGTCTGCCTGCCCGATACCTGCAGCGGCGCCCGCAAGCCGTTCGTATTGAAGCTGCCACATGAGTTGTGCGAATCCTTGGCCGGGAGTTAAGCCAATCAAATTATTAATAGGAACACGCACTCCCACTAAGGAGAACTCAGCGGTGTCGCTCGATTTCATTCCCAATTTCTTTAGGTTGCGACTCACTGTGACGCCCTCGAGGTTGGTGTCGATAAGCATGAGTGACACTCCGCGGGCTCCTTGCGTGGGATCAGTCTTGACAACACAAGTAAGGAAATCTGCCCGGACTCCGTTAGTGATGTACGTCTTAGCGCCATCGACGATCCACTCATCGCCATCTCGAACGGCGCGCGTTTTAATAGCGGCTACATCTGAACCTGCGTCGGGCTCTGTGATTGCGACTGCGGCAATCTTCTTCCCAGCGATTGCAGGTCGTAGATAACGTTCGCGCTGGTCGTCTGTCCCGAACTCGGCCAGTGCGGGAGTTGCCATATGGGTCTGGACCCCAATAGCCATTGATATTGCTCCGCAGCCGGCTCGGCCAAGTTCCTCCATAAGGACAATCCCGGTAGCGAAGTCGCCACCTGAGCCTCCCCATTTCTCTGGGTAGTGGAGCCCAAGAAAGCCCAGTTCGCCGCATCTTCGGAAGACTGAGTCTGGGAAGAAGCCTTCGGCCTCCCATTCGTCAACAAACGGCGCTATCTCCTTACTTACAAAGGTCCGGATGCTTGCTCGAAGTGCCTCGTGCTCTGGGGTAAAAATCGGGGTTGCCACTCCCTCAGGCTAGTCACTGGCGCCGAGGCTCTACACTCTCAAACGTGAATCGAACAATCCTTGAACGCAGGCTGGTGGATGTCAGTGAACGGTTGAAGCGACTGCGGGCTGAATACAGCGTCACCGCTGAACAGCTTGTATTTATGGAGGATGACGCCGAGGATAAACGCCTGCGATCGCTAGTTGCTGAGACCCCTATTGCCGAGTTTGAGGCTCGCGAAGCCACGCGCCACAGCTCAGCTCTGGCGGAGTATCAAATAGGGCTTGCGAGTACTATCAAAGATCTCGAATTGGAGCAGGATTCGCTCTTGGATCGTATGGCAGGGGAACTTTTACCACCAGAGAACACCCCCTCGCAGAATGCCCCCTCAGAGAACACCCCCTCAGAGAATGCCGGAGTCAAGAGTGAGTAGCGGATCAACGCGTACGAGAGTTGTAATTGCCGAAGACGAAGCGATCATTCGCCTTGACCTTAAGGAGCTCCTCGAGGAGGAGGGGTATGAGGTCGTAGGAGAGACGGGCAGAGGCGACGAAGCGGTCGACCTTGTGCGGAGCCTCATGCCCGATATTGCCATTCTCGATATCAAAATGCCAGGGCTCGATGGGCTCACAGCGGCAAGGCACATTGCAGCGGAGCGTTTAGCTGCGGTCTTGATTCTCACAGCATTCTCACAGCGAGAGTTGGTTGAGCAAGCAAGAGATGCAGGGGCAATTGGCTATCTCGTAAAGCCATTTCAGAAGAGCGATTTAATCCCCGCACTTGAATTAGCCATTGGGCGCCATCAAGAGATGAAGAGTCTAGAGAGCGAAATTGAGAGCCTCTCTGAGCGCCTCGATGCTCGAAAGGTGATTGATCGGGCTAAGGGCTCTCTCATGGACAACTCAGGACTTAGTGAGCAAGAGGCTTGGCGTTTTCTGCAGACCGAGGCTATGAACCGCCGCTCCAAAGTGCACGAGGTTGCCGCCCTTGTGATTTCCGGAGAGATCAAACCAGCGTCCTGAGGCTCAGATTCTTAGCCTTGCGACTTAATGCTCTGACTGCCGTACGATCAGGGTGTGGCTCTCTTTCTCCTCCTCGACGGACACTCTCTGGCCTATCGCGCCTTCTACGCACTACCAGCCGATTTAGCTACCTCATCAGGGCAGGTAACGAATGCTGCTTACGGCTTCACGTCGATGCTCGCGAAAGTTGTTGGTGATCTCGCTCCGGATGGAGTCGGGGTTGCATTTGATACGCCTGCGCCAACCTTCCGCAAAGAGAAGGACGACAGTTATAAGGCCGGGCGTAAGGAGACACCAGATCTATTCCGCCAGCAACTGCCGTTAATTCATCAGGTACTCGAGTCTTTAGGGATTCCAATTATCGAGGCACCTGGTTTCGAGGCCGATGATGTGATCGCCACACTCGCTACGGCCGCAGAGGCACAGGGTCACGATGTCATCATCGTCACCGGGGATCGCGACTCTTATCAGTTGGTCAATGACCCGCATATCAAGGTGCTCTACAACAAGCGCGGAGTCTCTGATTATGCGCTCTATGACGAGGCCGGGATTCTCGAGCGCACCGGTGTTACTCCTACGCAGTATCCCGAGTACGCAGCTCTGCGCGGTGATCCGTCGGACAACCTGCCTGGTGTCCCCGGAATCGGAGAGAAGACTGCAGCAAAACTTGTCAACGCCTATGGAGACCTCGATGGGATTTTTGCCAACGTGCACGAACTCCCCCCAAAGCAACGCACAAATCTAGGGGAGTGGGAGGAGCAGGTTAGGCACAACCACGACATGTCTGTACTGCGCCGCGACGTTGAACTTTCGATAACAATTGAAGACCTTGTTTCAAGGCCTTTTGAGATAGAGGAAGCGAGATCCCTCTTCAACCAACTTGAATTTCGAACTCTCTTCCCGAGGATACTCAGCGCACTCAAAACAGTTGATATCGCTCCGAGCCCCGATGAAGCATTCGATGTAGAGGTCGAGGTGCTCGGCTCGAAGTCAGCCGGCGTGAAATTGAGCTCCATGGTTGCGTCTACGTTGGCGCTCGAACCCGTATGGGCGGGAGCGCGAGGGCGTAGCCCGATCGATGCGCTTGCCGTGGCTACCGGTGATGATTGCGTAGTTCTTAATCCAGAGGCACTGCGGAGCAACGACGTGCAGGCCGCGGTAATCGCATTAATCCGTGATGGAGTAATTGCAGCGCACGGGGCCAAAGAACTTCTCCATGGACTCCGGCGCACATTCGACCTAGGCGAATCAAACAGTCTCCCCGGTCTTACCTACGACACTGCAGTGATGGCGTATCTAATCGAGCCGGGTGAGAGCACCTATGAATTAGAAGCGCTCTCCGCACGCCATCTCGGCATCGAAATCAAGAGCCCAGACCGGGAAGAGGGGACACTTGATCTAGGTGGCGAGGAGTCCTTTATTGATGCAGGGCGCCGTGCAGCAGCAATCCTGCGTTTGGCTACCTCTTTAGAGGCTTCGTTAATCGAGCGTGAGCAGATGGGCCTCTATAAAGAGGTGGAGCTGCCATTGGTTGAGATACTCGCCGATATTGAGGAGCTAGGTGTACGTATAGATGTCGCGTTTCTCGAGACATTAAGAGTTGAGCTCACTGCCTCTTGTGCAAAGCATGAAGCAGCACTACACGAATTTGCCGGCGAGACCTTCAATGTGAATAGCACGACACAGCTAAGGCGTGTCTTGTTTGAGAAATTGGGGCTCACGCCAGTTAAGAAGACGAGTACCGGTCAACCCTCCACCGATGCAGATTCCCTCTCAAAGTTGGCCGGCGAACATCCATTTGTTGCCGAGCTAATGAGGTATCGCGAGGTAGAGAAACTGCGCAGTACTTACGCAGAGGCGCTCCCACCACTAATTGCAGCCGATGGACGTATACATGCAACCCTGAACCAGTTGTCCACCTCTACCGGGAGAATCTCGAGCGAGACTCCGAATCTGCAGAACATCCCCATCCGCACGGAAGAGGGGAGAGCTCTCCGAAAGGCGTTTATTCCTGCGGAGGGTTGCGTGCTCCTCTCCTCTGATTACAGCCAAATTGAACTGCGGATACTCGCGCACCTTGCGAACGACCCTGGTTTAGTGGATGCGTTTGAGCGCGGCACCGATATACACACGGTCACCGCTTCGAAAGTTTTTGGTGTTGCTGAGGCCGATGTTGATTCCCATCAGCGTCGCTTTGCCAAGGTCATCAACTATGGCCTTGCGTACGGCATGGAGGCGTATGGATTGGCGCAGCGTATGGATATTCCCAATGACCAGGCGCGCGACATTCTCGATGCTTTCTTCGCTGGGTTCCCGAGAGTCCGCGAATTTATGGACCAGACGGTTGTTGAGGCGAGAAGGCTTGGCTATACCTCGACAATCATGGGGCGTAGGCGTCGCATCCCCGAACTGGCATCCGATAATTTTCGCATCAGACAGATGGGTGAGCGCATGGCACAGAACGCACCTGTGCAGGGCTCGGCCGCAGATGTATTCAAGGTTGCAACAGTTCGCTTAGCTCACGCTCTCAAGGAAGAAGGATTGCGTAGCCGTATCGTGCTTACCGTCCACGACGAACTTGTTCTCGAGGTTCCCGAGAGTGAAATGGATGCTTGCGAAGCGTTAACTCGTTCAGTAATGGAGGGCGCCGCACATCTTCTCGTCCCGCTAGTAGTTGATATTGGATTTGGACCCAACTGGGCTGAGGCTAAGTAACAGGATTCATGGAGACTCCAAGCGGATCGTGGTTCAACGCACTCGCGTCATATTTGGGCCCTGCTTATCTTCGTAACGCATTTACTTACGGAACAGTGCAGGAGATCGATTTCATCATCGAGATATTGGGCTTGAGGCCTGGCATGAAGGTGCTTGATGTTGGGTGCGGCCCTGGTCGACACAGCCTTGAGCTCTCGAGGCGTGGGTACGAAGTAACCGGAGTTGATCTCTCTCCAGAGTTCATAAACCTCGCAGTGGAGAGCGCAGACGCCGAGAGCCTCTCTATTGATTTTGGGGTGCTCGACGTACGTGATCTTGCATTCGAAGAGGAGTTCGACGCAGTAATTTGCCTCTGCCAAGGTGGCTTCGGCCTGCTAGGTGGCGACGATGATGCAGATGTTTTCCTTCGACTCTCTCGGGCTGTGAAGCCTGGAGGCGGTGTGGTCGTGAGCGCTTTCTCTTCCTATTTCGCCCTACACCACCTAGAGGCTGGCGAGGAGTTTGATCCGAGAGTGGGCGTGCTCCACGAGGTTTCAACTCTGCGTAATAGCGATGGGGCAGAGGCCCCATTCGACCTCTGGACCACCTGCTTCACCTCCCGAGAGTTGTTGCTTTTAGGTGCAGCGGCGGGGCTTGATAGCGCTGCGACCTACGGGGTCACTCCCGGTGATTATGGCGTTCGGCGACCTGCCCTTGATCGGCCGGAAATCCTCTTTGTCGCATCTAGGCGCTCTGGCCTGTAGCCTGCGGGAGCCTTCAACCGGAGGCATTGAGACGCACTCTCTAACCAAGGGGTAAAACCCGAAGATGGAGACCCTGCCCGACTGAGTCAAAATCCAGGAGCAAATTCCGTGTCCGATCAGCCTGAGGTCACACCAGTGACCCCCGAGTCCCAGTCCGCCCCCGCAGCCGTTGCCTTGGCAGAGCCGCCAGCACGAGTATTCGAAGAGGGTGGATTAAGCGAAGTCGTTCTAAACGACCTCGGTTCAATGTCTCTCTCCGATGCCATCGATGCGACGCTCGTCGAGTTCGAAGAAGGTGGGCTTGTCAGCGGAATTGTTGTGAAGATCGATGCAGATGAAGTTCTGCTCGACATCGGTTTCAAGTCTGAGGGAATCATCCCTAAGAAAGAACTCTCGATACGCAACGACGTAAACCCTTCGGAGATTGTCTCCATCGGTGAGCGTATTGAAGCACTCGTCCTTCAGAAGGAAGATAAAGAAGGACAGCTAATTCTCTCGAAGAAGCGCGCACAGTACGAGCGCGCTTGGGGCACCATTGAGAAGGTCAAAGCCGAAGAAGGAATTGTTACCGGCCTTGTGATCGAGGTTGTTAAGGGCGGATTGATCGTCGACATCGGCCTTCGAGGATTCCTCCCCGCTTCACTCGTTGATCTTCGGCGCGTACGCGACTTGGCTCCGTTCATCGGTCGTCAACTCGAGTGCAAAATTATCGAGCTCGACAAGAATCGCAATAACGTTGTTCTCTCCCGCAGAGGATTCCTTGAGGAGAACCAGCGCGAGCAGCGTGATGATTTCCTAACGAATCTCAAGCCAGGGGAGATCCGAGAGGGAGTTGTTTCCTCCGTTGTTAACTTCGGTGCATTCGTAGACCTTGGAGGCATGGACGGACTCGTTCACGTATCGGAGCTCTCATGGAAGCATGTTGATCACCCGTCATCAGTTGTAACCGTCGGCGACGAAGTGACTGTTCAAGTTCTCGAGGTTGACCTGAGTCGTGAGCGCATCTCGCTCTCTCTCAAGGCCTGCCAGCAGGACCCATGGCAGGAGTTCGCCTCCGGTCACCAGGTTGGAGAGCTCGTTTACGGCCGAGTCACAAAACTCGTGCCGTTCGGTGCTTTCGTACAGGTCGGAGAGGGTATCGAGGGACTCGTGCACATCAGCGAGATGGCTGTGCACCATGTCGAGGCACCCGAGCAGGTCGTCAACGGTGGCGAAGAGCTCTGGGTCAAGATCATTGATGTTGATCTTGAGCGTCGCAGAATCTCCCTCTCGATCAAACAGGCTGCAGAGGGTGGAACAGTTGCCGCCGAGTACCAGGATGCATTCGGCGAGCACGCCTTCGACGAGGCTGGCAATTACATCGGCGATCCGATAGCTGTAGACGAGACTGCTGCTGACGATGCAGTAGTCGCAGCTGAGGCAGCTCCAGAGGCTGTAGTAGCCGAGGCACCTCAAGCAGAGGCAGTCGAAGAGGCAGTCTCGGAGGCACCTGAGGTAATCGAGGAGAACCCAGAGGCAGCACCTGAGGCATAGAACTTCGTAGCGCTAAGTGTTTTAGCGTCTGCGTAATTAGTAGAAGAAGTGTGGCCCGAGCATCTGCTCGGGCCACACTTCTATTTGGTCGAAGGGAATCCCTTTGAAGCCCCTTCCAATATGGAGGAGCTTCCTACCCCGTTACTACGAAGCGATTCGAACTAGTCCTAAGCGCATCCCGCTCAGTACAGCCTGGGTACGGTTATGAGCCTCAAGCTTTGTGTAGATGGATCCGAGGTGATTCTTCACTGTCTTGAGGCTGATGAATAGTTGCGCCGCAATCTCCTGGCTGCTTCGCCCCTCAGCGAGTTGCTGAAGCACTTCGTGCTCACGACGCGTGAGCGGTCCTCGGTCAGATGAATTTGAGACCAATCGAAGTATTACGGGGTGCTCGATCGAGGTGACTGCGGCTAGAAATTCAACAGAGCCGTCTTGAGGCCCAATTACAGCTGAGGCACCTGAGACCATTGCATTTGAGCGTTCGGCCGAACCTGACGCACCAATTAAAACGATACGAGAATCAGGAGCCTGCTGTGCAACAGCCTTTACGCTCGCAATTGATGACACGACCACAACATCGGGCGACAGCCCAGCTGCAAGTCTTGCGCCATCTAAGGCCTCTTCGGCCTCTGCGATCACAGTGGCACCACCCTCGGCGCAGATTGATCGCACGGCATCTCTGACGAGTCGTTGATCATGGATTACGAGTACTGAGGTCATCGCGTTGCTCCTAGTCGGATTTAGTCCTGTGTTTCAGGATCTCTTCCTGTGGATGCTTCATCGGCACGCGAATGGGGCGACTCAAGGGCCAAAACCACACTCTTTGGAATATTCCTCGCATATCTCAGTTAGCCCACTGGTGGCCTCGGTTTTTCTCCAGTGTTCCAATGCTCTACGCTCACCATGTGCTGCTCATTGGACTCACAGGCGGGATCGGTTCAGGTAAATCGACGGTTGCTGCTCTATTAGAGGCAAGAGGCGCCCTAATTGTGGATGCCGATGCCATTGCTCGTGAGGTCGTGGAGCCCGGCTCCCCGACGCTGGCTCTATTAGTGGAGCGTTTCGGCGCAGAGATCCTTGGCCCAGACGGTGCGCTCAATCGAACCGCTCTAGCAAATATTGCCTTTGCATCGAGTGAACTTCGCAAGGAGCTCGAGTCGATTACCCATCCAGCAATTGGCGAGGTCTTCTTCAAACGCCTTGCCGAGGCGCCTTCCGACGCAGTCGTCGTTCACGATGTACCGCTTCTAGCTGAGTCCGCGGGAGCGTTGGCTCGTGGATATGGCGCAATCGTTGTTGTTGAGACACCTAAAGAATTGCGCCTGCTCAGGCTTGATGGGCGCGGGATTCCCAGGGCCGACGCTGAGGCGCGCATGGCGGCACAGGCAACAGATGAAGAGCGTCGAGAAATTGCCACTCACGTAATTGACAACCAGGGCGACCATGCGACGCTCGAGTATTTGGTTGATGGATTGTGGAACGATCTACTGATCCTTCGTGA
>CAEZWM010000008.1_pt1 | contig 14558 bp, 11 predicted proteins | sample 7264981 | NCBI WGS metagenome assembly CAEZWM01 (sample SAMEA6813880, study PRJEB35770) | uncultured Actinomycetes bacterium | biome: Freshwater; feature: Freshwater reservoir; material: water | place: Czech Republic | collected 2015-11-04 | depth 0.5m m
GGGCTTCACTGGCGAGAGCGTGACCTTCAGGAACTAGCCGAGCAAGAGGCCGCCGACAACTCCCCAACCCCCGCTGGCGTCTAGGAGTATTGATAAAGATGACCTCGAGACTCACCACTACTCAAACTGCTCTCGTCATTAGGCGTGCAGCTCTCGCCCTTCTAACTCTCGCAACGCTTGTGATGCTCACTGGCTGCGGACCTGACATCAACAACGGCCAGATGGTCGACGCCGGTGGAGAGAACGGCCAAGGCGGACTCGCCTTCGTGCTGTTGGCGGTATTTATCGGACTCCTCTTTGCCTCGCTCTTCTACATGGACCGCATTCGCAAAAAACGCGAAGAGCGCCAAGACGCTGACCACGAGGGCGACGCTAAGTAAGCGTTGCTAGGTAGCAGGCTTTGCCTGCAGTATCTCTAGTAGCAACTCAACAGTCTCGATCTGGGAGGTCCCCTGGGATGCGAGCGAGACCAACTGCTCTGCTAGCCGCTGGGGTTCCACGGACGTGCCGACATTGGTTGCGATGCTCGCTGCTAGTTGGCAGAGTTCATTAAGTACAGAGTGCTCCTCGTTGATGTCGCTTGCATAGCGCACCACCGCTGGAATGGTGTCTGCTGCGCGCGCCAACCTCCTAAGAGAGGCCGCTAGAAGTACGTTCATAGGCTCAAGGGCACCAGGGTCAATCCCCGATGCAATCGTGCGCACACGAAGTACAGAGTCGGCGAGATGATTGATTGTAGGGAAGAGAACCATGAGCGTCTCTAGGGAGGTGTCAAGCTGGATTGAAGCCTCCGCTATCGTCTCCATCCTGCCACCTCCGCTCCAGAAGTTATCCGCAGTAGCTACGAGTTCAGTGAAGACTCGTCGCCCATCTTCATTATCCGGGGTTCTAGGATCGCTCATCGAGCCATCCTCTGAGAGGGCCATTGCGAGTTCAATCATCGCGCTCACAACCTCATCGAGGGACATACACCCTGGGGAGATCAGCATACGATCGACAGCACCATCCGCTAGAGAGTGAAGAAGCATGACGATTGAGTCCATGGTTAACCCAGGTTTCGGGCGACGCCGCAACTCTGAAAATGCTTCTTGACCTATCCATCGCATGTTGTCTGCGATGGATTGATTCGAGGCACGACGGGCCTCGAGTATCTGCAGGGCAAGCTCTCGGCGCTCCTCTCGAATCGCCAATTCGCCGTGCCACTCTGCGCTCGCGGTCAGCGCAGCCGCATCGAGGATTCTCCCAAGCGGTCTCGCCGGAGAGGAGAAATTGGCCTCAAGAAAATATCGCAGTACTGCGGCTGCTGACTCAAGCGCAACCCCTTCATTATGCGTCTCAACCCCTAGGCGAGTGACCTCTTCGAGAGCGTTCCAGCCAATTTTTGGGGCTGAGAACTCAGGCGAGGCGACGCTCTCGACCACGAGCGCAAGGGTTGCCTCGGGTGACTCTAGGAGTCGGTATGCAGTATCGACACTCACTGTCTCTGAGGTTCGGGCTAGCACTGAGGGGTTTACGAGTGAAGCAAGCCCATCTAGTGAATGAGTTAAGAGGCGCTCAATGGCGACCTCCACTAGCGCCTGCCTACTGGCCTCAGCCTTCGCTGCGACTCGCCCAGACGCGACAGCGGAGCCTTTGTTCTCCTTTTCTCCTGCCCTCATGTAGTTATTATCGTATACAAAGTACGATTTGTCCATAGAGAAAGTACTTGCATTTTGCAAATATCTCTATGACACTTACCTCAGCAATTGGGGGTTGTGGGGTTCAAAGCCGGGCAGACCCATTCCCTTTTGGAATGCTCCGGGCTCTCCCCGCTATTGAGTGCGCAGACCAGCCTGGAGTAATCCAGCCTTCATCGCGGCCGCTACCGCATCCCCAGGCTCACTCAACCTCTCAAGCGTCACTCCATGGATCTCGGCGTTGAAGGTGAATCCGTGCGGGTAGTTACCAACCGGAGATCCGGTATCAATGCCTACATCGAATGTCTCGCCGCTCATAGAGAAGACGAGCGGTACGGTGCGCTCAATACGCGCGTGCGCCACTGCATCTCCATCGATGCTGAGCACTAGCTCGCCTCCTGCGCCGAACCCTCCGTCGTAGTCGAAGGTTGCAGCGACTTCGTGGCGCCCTGCTTCAAGGACCCGATCATTCATCAGGGTTGTGACCTCGTGCCCAAAGCAGTTATATACAAACGCGGGTCGTCCACTATCTAGATAGAGAGACCAGCCAGACATATTTCCGCCCTGGCATGCGACCACTCCCTCGGCGGGGGAATCAGCACTAACTGTTATCTCGCCTGTTATGCGCCACGATGCGTTCTTTAAATTCAAGACCGATGACTCCGGCATACGAACATGCGCGGGCGTGTAGGTCATCGATGTGCGCTCACCTAGTAGCGAGGGCACACCGAACTCACCAGCGCGCGGCGAAGAGACATCGCGCAGCGGGTAGACACCAAATCGTCTTGCCTCTTCGTCGAACTTCTCTAGTAATTCGCTAAGTTTCTCTGGGTACTTCTCTGCTAGATCTACTGCCTGCGAGAAATCGTTACGAATGTCATAGAGCTCCCAGCGCTCCTGCTCGCCATCGAACTCAAACCCCTGAAGGCGGATCCAAGGAAGCCTTCCATGGAAGCATGCAGCTACCCAGCCCTCGTGGTAGATCGCCCTGTTGCCGAGAATCTCAAAGTACTGAGTAGTGCGCTTGCTCTCACCATCATTATCAAAGGTGTAATCCATTGAGACCCCATGCATCTCCATCTGTGAGATCCCGTTCACGCTCTCAGGCTCTGTGATGCCGGCCGCTCGGTAAATCGTGGGAGCAATATCGACCACATGATGGAACTGGCTCCTCAATGCTCCAACATCTTTTATTCGTTTTGGCCATGAGATAGCTAGAGCGTTTCGTGTGCCACCAAAATGCGAGGCAACCTGTTTCATCCATTGGAACGGAGAGTCGAGAGCCCAGGCCCATCCGACATTGAAATGATTCTCGCAGAGCGCTGTTCCGAAATCGTCCATGTGCTCGAGGAGCCACTCGGGGTCTTCGTGCACACCATTCTGAAATGAAGGCGCACTCCATGCACCGTTTACTGTGCCCTCGGCAGAGGCGCCATTGTCACCGGTGATGTAGATAACGAGCGTGTTATCCGTAAGACCTAGTTCGTCAATCGCATCAATAACTCGCCCAATCTGAGCATCGGTATGTGCAAGAAACCCTGCAAAACACTCCATTAAGCGCGTTGCGACAGGTTTGAATCGATCTGGATAGTCATCCCATGCGGGTATCTGCTCTGGGCGCGGAGTTAGAACAGTCTCCGGTGGAATAACGCCGAGTTGTATTTGGCGCTCATGAATATGGGTGCGCATCGCGTCCCAGCCGTCGTCGAATGCACCGGCGAAGCGATCGATCCACTCGCGTGGAGCATGGTGCGGTGCGTGTACCGCTGGAGTTGGCAAGTAGCAGAAGAAAGGCCGATCGGGCGCAGAGACATGCTGACGCTGAATCCAGTTGATTGCCTGATCAGCTAGGTCTTCGCTCAGGTGATAATCATCGCGACCAATATGTGGATTGATTGGAGTTGTCTGGTCGTATACCGCGGGCTCAAACTGAGATGCCTCTGCGCCGAGTATTCCGTAGAAGCGATCGAAGCCAACGCCGGTTGGCCAGCGATCAAAAGGCCCTGCAGGGCTCTGCTCCCATAGCGGCGCGAGGTGCCATTTTCCAAAACAACCAGTTGAGTAACCAGATAGTCGTAAGACCTGGGCAATCGTTGCGGCCTCGGAAGGGAGAACAGAGTCATAACCCGGGAATGAGTTTGCGATCTCAGTAATGCCACCCATGTGTACTGAGTGGTGCTGGCGACCGGTTAGAAGAGATGCGCGCGTTGGGGAGCAGAGAGCCGTTGTATGAAACTGGTTATAGCGCAGACCACGGTCAGAAATAGCTTGAAATACAGGGGTATCGATCGGTCCGCCGAATGTTGAGTACGAGCCAAAACCAACGTCATCAAGCATCACAAGGAGGATATTGGGCGCACCCTCAGGAGCCTGCGCGTTCTCCAACCTACGCGGTTTGGAGTCGTTGATCAGTCTGGAGATCTCCCCCTCAAACTCTGGAGTGGGGTGGGGAAGATTGTGTTGATCAGTTGCCATTACCTAAATGATGCGTGGTCTAGGCAACGAAGAGCATTGCGCGCGCTAACTGCATCACCGATGACGCTGAATCTTCCTTCTTCAACCGCCTGATCGATCGTCCCCTGACCGGAGATAACCCATCCCCAGTCCTCGCGGGATCCTACGTAGGTTGTACTCGCGCCATCTCCGTTGGTCTCGCAAGCAATCGCGTTACGGAAATGCAGGCCCGCTATCTCGCCGTCGAGGTTCCACGCAACATGGGCGTCAATGCCGTCAGTTGTGTCTGGGTCAACAAATACTTTCAGCACACCAATGGCAGTCTCGATGGGCCACTGCATAATCTGAATTGGGAAGACGCGATGCACCTTGTATGCGCTCATGTCGAGTGCGCCCTCAAGATCAAGCGCACGAGTTATGCACCAGTTACGTATGTTGGCAGAGGTAGTGCGCTGCCCAACTAGTCGCAACGCCGCACTTAGGAGTAAACGATCTGCCTCATCGGAGTCGGCTGCTGCTACGAGGATCCCAGAGAGTTCGAGTGCCCAACGCAGGTCATCGGCGAGTGCAGCGCTAGCCATCTCGCGGACTCGCTCCTTGCCGCCCATCGCCTCAATAAAGCGTTTTGATCGCTCTACAGGGGCGTGCGGGAGAAGTTGCTGCGGGTCGCCGTCGAAGAAGCCAAAGAGTCCACTCCGGATCTGGCGCGTATGGTGCTCAACGATTCCGTATAGCTCTGAGGTTAAGTAATCCTCGTTGTAGAACTCAGGGAGGACAACAAGGTGAGCAAGCTCAGTTGAGGTTGCTCCGCGGTTTGTCCATCGCACTGTTTGATCCCAGAGAAACTGAATCGCATCTCGTGAACGCGTCACTCGAGTTGAGATCTCGTCAGTACCCGACATGGGCGGACCATGCGTCGCGATTATGTGGGCAGGCTCTAGGGAGCGAAGGTGATCGATACCGCGAAGCATGACGCGCGGGTCGCGATACTCCTCGCCGCGGATAGCAAAGATGTTGAATAGCGCAGGCCACACAAGGTTGTGCACTGCTACCCCAAGGCTCGGGAACCAGTAGGTAACCGAGTCATCCGCATCACTTGGTGCCGGTTCGACATGAATCTCGAGACCAGCAAGGTTAAGAACCGTTGCAGTCTCAAACGTATTTGTAGGCGAGAGGTATCCGTTCGTCCATGGAGCGTGATCCGCTAGCCGAAATGCAAGACCAAGGCCTACGTTCACCACACCATCAGGGCCGGAGTCTGGCATCCGAATCGCGAACTGCTCCACGAGTCCCCGCAGATATGCAGGCGCAATTATCCCGCCTGCTCGCAGACGGTTGCCATCGATTCCTGAGTGCCCCCAGATTGGGAGTGCCGCTCCTTGCGGTGTTGTTGCCTCCTCGAATACCGCGGCAGTTCCCTGCACGTAGTGGAAGTGCGTGTAGAGCACGGCGACGATCGGCTCGCTAGCAACTCTGCGCAGTTCTTGAATAGCCGCACGCAGCTCCTCGACCGACTCGCCTGAGTCAATAGCGATGATGCCCTCAGGTCCGCGCACGAAGGTTTGGTTGGAGAGGCCATTGCCTACAAAGCACCAAGCGTTATCCCCGACCGCGTAGAACTTGCGCACCAGGCGCTCGGAGTGGGCAACATGTGCCTCATGTGCGATCTGACCGCGAGTGTCAGTAATAGTGCGGGATGAGTCTGATGCGATGCTTCTCGGCTGTGTCATGCGGGCGACTCTAGGCCAGCGGCTATTGACGGCGCATCTACACGAGCGAGAGTGCTGCCTCTATTGCTATCTCGTCGGTCTTCACTAGATCGGTGGCACTGTGTGCGAGGGACGGGAAGAGCGTCTCGTAGCCACTTGGTGCGAACCACACTCCACGATCTAGGAGCGCATGGAATAAGCGCGCATAAATCTCGTGGTCAGCGCTCTGGGCCTCTGCGTAGTTGTTTACGGAAGAGTCAGAGAAGAACATTCCGACAAGCGTGCCAACTTGAGTAATTCGAGCGCTCAGACCAGCTGCCTCAAACGCTGTCTCAAGCCCCTCGGCTAGGAGGGTCGCATTGGCCTCAAGGCGAACGTATGCAGCGTCATCAAGGTGGGAGAGCACCGCAAGGCCCGCTGCGGTTGCTAGCGGGTTACCAGAGAGGGTCCCGGCTTGGTAGACGTCTCCGAGCGGTGCAAGGTGATCCATAATCGCCGCCGGTGCGCCGACAACAGCTAGAGGTAACCCGCCACCTACAACCTTCCCAAATACTGAGATATCTGGAGTGATCCCAAAACGCTCTTGAGCTCCACCACGGCTCACGCGAAAACCTGTGATGACTTCATCGAATATAAGTAGTGCACCAACGCGATCGCAGGCAGCACGCAACCCCTCTAGGAAACCGTGTGCAGGGGGCACCAAACCCATGTTGGCGGCTATTGGCTCAACGAGAATCGCAGCGAGGTCTTTGCCGTGCTCATCGAGCGCACGATCGAGTGCAACTAGATCGTTATAAGGAACAACGATTGTGTCTACAACCGACCCTGCGGTAACGCCAGCAGACCCTGGGATCCCGAGTGTTGCGAGACCGCTTCCGGCGGCCACCAACATTGCATCGAAGTGGCCGTGGTAGCAGCCGGCGAACTTAATGACCTTTGATCGGCCAGTTACACCGCGAGCGAGGCGCACTGCGGTCATTACAGCCTCTGTGCCACTAGAGACCATACGCACCTTCTCAATAGATGCGACACGCTCAACTATCGCCTCGGCGAGGAGCGCTTCGCGCTCTGTTGGCGCGCCATAGGAGGTACCAGCAAGCGCAGCCTCTCTTATCGCCTCAACAACATCGGGGTGGGCATGCCCAAGGATCGATGCACCCCATGACTGTACATAGTCAATGTATGTGCGCCCATCAGCGTCAGTAATTGTTGAGCCATTTGCAGACTGAACAAAGAAAGGAGTTCCACCCACCGAGCGGAAGGATCGCACAGGCGAGTTAACTCCACCAGGTATCACTACCTGCGCGCGCGTGAACAACTCTTCATTGCGACTCATGCGTTGAGAACCTCTGCGACCTCGCGGGCCAAGTATGTGAGTATGAAATCTGCACCCGCACGCTTGATAGCTAGAAGGTGCTCGAGTGCGACTGCGTCTCCATCAATCCACCCACGCTCTGCAGCGGCCTTGATCATCGAATATTCGCCGCTTACGTGGTAGGCGGCAACCGGAATATCGAATGAGTTTCGAAGAGCGGTTATTACATCCAAGTAAGCGACCGCGGGCTTGACCATCAACATATCGGCACCCTCCTCGACATCGAGGGCTGCCTCCTCGAGTGCCTCGCGCGCGTTCCCTGCGTCCATCTGGTAACCGCGACGGTCCCCAAATTTGGGCGCGCACTCTGCAGCATCCCTAAAGGGGCCGTAGAGCGCCGACGCGTACTTAACTGCGTAGGAGAGGATCGCAGTATCAGCGTGGCCTGACGAGTCGAGCGCGGCGCGAATTGCACCGACCTGCCCATCCATCATCCCGCTAGGTCCGATTACATCTGCACCTGCGTCGGCCTGAGAGATTGCAATCGATGCGTAGCGCTCAAGGGTGGCATCGTTATCAACACTGCCATCCGGTCTAAGTAATCCGCAGTGTCCATGGTCTGTGAACTCGTCAAGGCAGTCGTCGGTCATGATCACAAGTGAGTCACCGACCGCGTCTCTGATTGCACGCACTGCCGTCTGCACGATCCCGTCGGCTCGATCGGCCCCGCTACCGCGCTCGTCTTTAACTAGCGGTACCCCGAAGAGAATTATCGATGGAACCCCGAGTGCTACCAATGCCTTCGCCTCTAGGGTGACGCTCTCAATCGTGTGCTGTGCAACCCCGGGCATCGAGAGCACGGGCTCTGGAGCATCGAGTCCCTCTTTCACGAAGAAAGGAGCAACGAGATCATCAACCGAGAGGCGCGTCTCTGCGACTAGTCGCCGCATTGCAGGGGTGGTGCGAAGTCGCCTCGGGCGACGCTCGGGGAAGGCCATAACCCGTGAGGTTACCGCTATGCCCTTGATTCCCACGCAGCAAGGGCTGTGGCGATCACTCCGTCAATGGTGTGCTCTGCTGCTTCGTGGGTCACGACCCAGCCCAGGCCAGTCGCTACCTCTGAGGTAATAGGGCCGATAGATATAACAGCGGCCTGTGGAGAAGGCACCCCGCCGAGAACCTCTGTCAGGTTCTTCACGGTGGAGCCAGAGGTAAATGTGACTAGATCCACATCGCCACTGCGCACTTGCTCAAGAAGAACGGGGTCTGGATCTGCTCGTACCGTTCGGTACACATCAAGAATCTCAACTGAGAAACCGCGAGCCGTTAAGCCTTCTGGCAGCACATCGCGAGCGTCCTCGGCTCTTGCGATGAGTACGCGCGCTCCCTCGCCGGTCGGGTCGGGCATTGCCTCTAGTAGCGACTCTGCAACAAAGCGCTCTGGCAGTAGGTCGCAGCGCAATCCGCGCGCGGCTAGTGATGCTGCAGTACCTGGCCCAATCGCCGCAACCTTTACCCCCCAGAACACGCGCGCATCTAGCCCTGCGACATCCATACCGCTCTCAAAGAATCCATCTACGCCATTAGGTGAGGTGAAGATGATCCACTCCAAGCCACCGAGCTCAGGGAGAGTGACCTCGAGGGGCTCGATCCTGATGGATGGCAGCTCAAGTACGAGTGCACCGAGAATCTCTAGTCTTTCTCGCAGTGAACTCGCTTGTTCGCGAGCGCGCGTTACAACGATGCGCGCACCTAGGAGTGGTCGCTGCTCGAACCATGAGAAGTCAAGAGCGGCAACCTCTCCAACAACGATTGCTGATGGCGAACGAATGCCAGCATCGCCCGCCTCGGCGAGTGTGGTGCGCAGTGTCTGCTGCTCTGGGCGCGTTCCGTAACGAACTGCAGCGACTGGAGTATCGCCACCCCTACCACCAGCCATAAGGCGCTCTGCAATATCGCGAATGTGCGCGGCACCCATGAGGATTACAACGGTTCCGCCAACCGCACCGAGTGCCTCCCAATTCACATCGGTGCGCCCCTTTGCAGGGTCTTCATGGCCGGTAACAATCGTGACATGTGTAGATACGTTGCGATGGGTAACTGGAATCCCAGCATAAGCAGCGGCTGCGATTGCACTTGTTACGCCGGGCACGACCTCGAAAGGCACGCCTGCAGCGATCAAGACCTCTGCCTCTTCGCCGCCGCGGCCAAATACAAACGGGTCGCCACCCTTTAAGCGCACCACCTCGAGACCCTTCAGCCCGCGGTCAACCAAAGTTGCGTTAATGCCGTCTTGATCCATCGCAACATTGCCAGGAGATTTTCCGACGTCGACCAATTCGGCAGTGCGCGCAGCGAGTGCGAGTAACGATGGGTGTGCAAGGCGGTCGTAAACAACCACGTCAGCGATACGCATAAGAGCAGCGCCTCGCTGCGTAAGCAGCCCGGGGTCGCCAGGTCCAGCTCCAACTAAGTAAACGGTCATTCCCCATCCTCCATCAAGAGTGCGCAGAGGCTTCTACCGAGGGCATCGGGATCGCTCCCGACCCCCTTTGCTCGTCTGACAGCAGAGCCGTCTTCTTGCGCCACCAAAGCCTGCATCGAGATCATTCCGCCAGACTTGATTGTTGCGTAGGCGCCGACCGGCACATCGCAGCCGCCGCCGAGCGCTGCTAGAAAAGCGCGCTCCGCCTTGACTGCTAGATGGGCAATCGCATCGTCGATAGCGGCAAGCGCAACGAGTGCCTCCGCATCATCTAGGCGACACTCAACTGCAAGCGCACCCTGCGCAACTTGGGGAAGCATCACCGATGGCTCTAAGCGTTCAGAGATGCGATCTCCGAGGCCGAGTCGATCTAGCGCAGCGGCGGCCACAACAATTGCATCGAAATCTGCTGCCTTACTAAGGCGAGTTCCGATATTGCCGCGCAGCTCTCCGAACTCAAGATCTGGGCGAAGCGCTGCTAACTGCGAGCGCCTGCGAACAGATCCGGTGCCAATGCTTGCTCCCTGTGGGAGCTTGTCGAGTCGCGAACCAACGAGCGCATCCCTCGCGTCTGCGCGCTCTGGAACTGCAGCAAGAATCAAACCCTCGATAGTTATCGCCGGTAAATCCTTAGCAGAGTGAACTGCAAGGTCGGCCTCTCCGCGCAGCACAGCCTCTTGTACTTCTTTTACGAAGACCCCGGTGCCACCGATCGCATGAATTGGGCTGGTCGTGTCTTGGTCGCCGCGAGTCTCAATAATTACTAGCTCAGCTGGTGAGCCAAGCAGCTCAGCTACGCGCTCGGCCTGCCATAGGGCAAGAGAAGATCCTCGTGTCGCAATACGGAGCACTCGACTTGATCCGGAGGTCACGCTCTTCGGCTCGTGCTATCTCGGGTCTCGAGCATCTCAGGTAGCAGACTCATCGCCGGGCTCTTCAATATCAAAGAGTGCAGCAACTGCATCCGCCAGGAGCTCGCCGCGTGCACTTCCAGCGGACTCTTTAAGGCGTGTTGTCGGCTCGTGCAGAAGTTTGCTAACGATTGACTTTGTGAGGGCCTCGACGCTTGCACGCTCTTCATCGGATAGGCCAGCAAGGCGAGATGAAGATCGTGCTAACTCGTTGTTACGCACCTCCTCGCCACGTTCGCGAAGCGCAGTGATCAAAGGAACGACAGTGCGCATCGTGCGGTCTAGTTGAAAGCGCTCAAGCTCCTCCATGAGGATTCCTTGAACTTTTGGCACCTCACGGCGACGCTCATACAGAGATGCATCGGTGAATGCCTTGAGGCTGTCCATATCGAAGAGGGCCACCCCGGTGATGAGACCAACGCCGGGATCAACATCTCGCGGCACTGCCACATCAACGACAACTAAGGGGCGGCCAGCGCGAACCTCCATTACCGCCTCAATGTCTTGTCGCTCAACGTGAACCTCTGTTGAGTCTGTAGCGGTGAGCAGTAGATCTACGTTCGCTAGAACATCGCCGACCTCGGCGAGCGTCACAGAGCGGCCACCTACGCGCGCTGCTAACTCCACAGCGCGTGCATGCGTGCGATTTGCGACCGCCACATCGGATACACCGGCAGCTGCAAGAGCGCGCGCCATGCCCTGTGCAACATCACCTGCACCAAGAATTAGCACCGATCGATTATCGAGCGTCCCTAGGTGCTGCTCTGCGAGCGATACCGCCGCAGACGAGACAGAGAGAGTGTTGCGGCTAATAGTTGTCTCGGAGCGAGCGCGCTTGCCTGCCTCAATTGCATGGCGAAAAACTCTATCCAGAAGCGGGCCAGAGGCTCCTTCTTTCTCGGAGAGCATCCAGGCCTCACGAACCTGCCCCAGAATCTCTCCCTCGCCAACAATCATTGAGTCGAGCCCGGCAGCGACGCGAAATAGGTGAGCAACTGCGCCGTCGTCGTAATAGGTATAGAGGTGCTCTGCGAAATCATCGGGCTCTAGCGATGCCTGATCGGCCAAGAAATCCTGCACATCAGATACGCCATTGTGAAACTTGGTGCAGCGCACATAGATCTCGGTGCGGTTACATGTTGAGAGAAGTACGACCTCGGCAAGGTGGTTGCGGCTCGCTAGATCATGTACTGCTTTTACAATCCTCGAAGATGGCACAGCGACTCGCTCGCGCATCTCAACGGGCGCGGTGTTGTGATTGAGGCCTACAACAATCAACGACATGCTCGAAGTGCCTCCCTGGCCGCGTCTATACGGCCCATTCGTACATCCTCAAGGATTCCCGAATCCAGCGCCCGTCGCCAATCGAGGCCCTCAGTGGGCAGCCCTAGGGCCTTCTGCTCGTCGCGAATCTCAGCCATCACATCTAGAAGCGTCTCATACTCAGGCCCAAACTCTTCAGATAAGCGCTCTTTTAGCCATGCAGCCAATGCGGGGCTTCGCCCACCGGTGCTGATGGTGAGAAGGAGGTCGCCCCTACGCAGGACCGTGGGAATACTGCAGGTCGAGGCGCTCGGGTCATCGGCTGAGGCGACCCATACCCGATACTCGTCTGCGCATCGGGCTACCTCTTGGTCTACCTCGAGGACTCCGGTTGCGCTTAGGGCCAACCAGGCTCCATCAAGGTCTTGAGGGGCGAAGCCACGGCGGTGCCACGTAATCAACCCTCTCTCCGCCAGAGAGGCGATCTCAGGGCTCGCGTCCGGCGCGATTACCTCGAGATCAGCACCCGCCTCTAGGAGCGCTCTGAGGCGTCTGGTAGCGATACGCCCACCGCCGACGACCACGCAGCGCCTGCCCTCAACTACTAGCCCAACCGGGTACACATGGTGGACGGGTCGCGGGTTATCCCCAAGCGGTGACTCAATATCAGCACCGATATCTGCCTGCTTTTCATCGCCCTTTTCATCGCCCATTTCATCGCCCACACCCCCGACGGTACCCCCAAGTGCGCTTGGGTTTACGCTCAAGGCCGAATGGAAGCCTCCCTCGCCTTCATAGCCACTGTGGTGGCCACCCTTTTTGCTCAGGCCACGCTGGCTCGCGCCACAAGACACCGACGACCTCAAGATGGTGCCTGGGCATTTGCACTCGCAACATTTGCCCTCGCCTCGGCTGCCCTCTTCATCGGGGTAACCACCGGTTGGGACAATGGAACCTTCCGAGCCTTCTATTTACTCGGGGCGATTCTCTCGGTTCCGTGGCTTGCCCTAGGGACGATCTACTTGATTCACGGCAACACAATTGGGCGCAGGGTGCAGTGGTGCTTGGTTGCATTCAGCGGAATGGCTCTCGGTGCAATGCTCACGTGTGCGATAGCGCCTGGCATTGCCGGATCGGCCATTCCGGTCGGCAAAGAGGTCCTGCCCGTACTGCCGAGAGTCCTCGCTGCATCTGGGAGTGGCCTAGGCGCACTCGTGATCATTATCGGCGCAGCGCTCTCTGCAATTCGCTGGATGCGCGAGCCGGGCACAGTTGCGCGAAGACGCGCGATAGCGAATGCACTAATCGCGTTAGGGACACTAATTCTCTCCGGCGGAGGGCTTATCCAAGGGGTCGTAGGTAAGGACACCGCGTTCACTGTTTCGCTGGCTCTAGGAATCTCTGTGATCTACGCGGGCTTCCTAGTTGCATCCGGAGCAGGCCAAGGAGCGAATCAAGTCGAGCCTTCAACAAGCAACTAGAGGGTAAGCGCGCGTCGCAGTAGTTTCCCAGCCTCGCTGCGGGGCAATTCATCTACAAAAGTGAACTTGCTCGGAATCTTGTAGCGCGCGAGTCGAGAACCAACGTGGCGACGGAGTGAATCAAGATCGACTCTCTCTCCCTTCTCCAGCACAACCCATGCCCCTACTGCTTCTCCAGTACGTTCGTCTGGAATCGCGGCCACGGCACAATCGACAACACTGGCGTGCGTACGAAGCACATCCTCAACCTCGGCCGGATAGACATTGAAGCCAGAGACGATGATCAAGTCTTTAAGCCTGTCAACAAGACTCAAATAACCATCTTCATCAGAGACCGCAACATCACCGGTGTGAAGCCACCCATCAGTGAGCACGCGTTGAGTCGCTTCGGGGTCTCCCCAGTATCCGGCGAAAACATTTGGGCCTCGCACCCAGATCTCCCCCGGGTCACCGGCAGAGACGTCCGTACCATCGGGGCCCACTAAGCGAACCTCGACTCCTGGAACACTTGGACCGATTGATCCGATGCGAGCAGCGCCCCCAGATGCAGTGCTGGTAACGATCGGAGATGCCTCAGTAAGTCCGTAGCCCTCGTGGATAGTTACGCCGTAACGCTGTGTAAACGCTGCAGATGATTTAGCGGAGAGCGTCGCGGCGCCAGACACAGCTAAGCGTACCGAGCCGAGATTCTCGCCTAATTCGCTATCCGCAGCGCTGAAGGCATCGAACATCACTGGAACACCAGCTACGACAGTGATCGAGTGCTTACGGATTAAATCGATTGCCTGGGGCGCAGTGAAAGGATCAATCAGTACGACCGCTCCACCAGCGACAAGGGTGACGCCGAGCACAACGTTCAATCCGAATACGTGGAAGAACGGCAGCGCGCCGAGCGATAGGTCATCCGGTGTGATTGCAAGGCCAGTGTCATCAAGAACTTGTTTGATATTCGAGGCAAGGTTTCCATGAGTAAGCATCGCTGCGCGCTGCGCGCCTGCCGTTCCAGAGGTATAGAGCAGCACGGCGACATCGCTATCTTCACGCTCAACCGCAGAGACGTTCCCCGACGGTGCCGACTCTCTGGACTGCATCAGCTCTTCAAAAGAAACTGCACCGACCAGGCCTAGGTGGATGCTGCCTGCGCGCCCACAGACCAATATTTTTGCTCCGACGCGCTCAAGCTCCTCCGCTACAGCAACAGATGGAGCCTGCGGGTTAAGTGGAACAGCAATGGCTCCAACCCAGAGAGCGCCTAAATAAGTAA
>CAEZWM010000009.1_pt1 | contig 13954 bp, 14 predicted proteins | sample 7264981 | NCBI WGS metagenome assembly CAEZWM01 (sample SAMEA6813880, study PRJEB35770) | uncultured Actinomycetes bacterium | biome: Freshwater; feature: Freshwater reservoir; material: water | place: Czech Republic | collected 2015-11-04 | depth 0.5m m
GATGAGCGCATACTCGGCGCCCATCTCCTCATCCTCGAGGATTGAACCCTCAGCGGCGCGAACAACAGAGGAGTTATACGCTCCACATAGCCCACGGTCGGCAGCGATAACAATGTGCGCAGAACGCTTTACCCTCTCGCGAGGCTTCAGGATCGGGCTGTTGATGCTGCCTCCGCCTGCGGCGAGGTCTGCAACTACCTTGGTGATCAATTCGCTGTAAGGAAGCGCGCCCTTTACTGCAGCCTGAGCCTTGACGATCCGACTACCCGCTATGAGCTCCATAGCGCGCGTGATCTTCTTGGTTGAGCGTACGGAGGAAATCCGTCGCTTGAGGATGCGCTCTTGGCCGCCGGCCATCTGTCCCTATCCCCCGCTACTACTCGGTTGGGAGAGTCTTGGTTGACTCGGCATCGCCGAGTGCCTCAGCATCTGGATCAGGGGTGCCGGTTCCGGCAGCCGCCTCTGCAGCATTAGCGGCACGGAAAGCAACCTTGACATCCTCAATAGCTGCGATCATCCGCAACTCGTCCTGAAGTTCCTTAGCTTGATCAGGCAGAGTTCCCGTATCACGAATGTGTGCGAGAAGATCTGCGTAGCGAGAGTGGAATGCATCGAGAAGGGCTGCCTCGAATGCCTTAATCTGAGAGACCTCGATGTCGAGGAGGAGTCGCTCTAGCCGATAATTGTCTTGCCTTTCCGGTGTTGGGGGCAGCGGAATTTTCTTACGAGCTGTACCGGAGAAGATGACTACTACCTGATCCTCAACGTCCATTGGAGAGTTGAGTGGCTGCTTTAGCAACTCAACAAGTCGGTAACCGCTCTCAAGCTGCTCTTTGGAGACAGCATCAAGGTCAGAACCAAATGTTGCGAATGCCTCGAGGTCACGGAACTGCGCAAGGTCGAGCTTGAGGGTTCCAGCTACGCCCTTCATTGCCTTGATCTGTGCAGCGCTACCGACTCGAGATACCGAGATACCTACGTCGACAGCGGGGCGCACACCAGACTTGAAGAGGTCGTCCTGTAGGTAGATCTGACCGTCAGTGATCGAGATCACGTTGGTTGGGATATACGCAGAGACGTCGCCTGCTTTGGTCTCAATGATTGGAAGCGCTGTAAGCGAACCAGCACCTAGATCATCGGAGAGCTTTGCAGCACGCTCGAGAAGACGGCTGTGGAGGTAGAAAACGTCACCTGGGTAAGCCTCGCGACCTGGTGGACGACGGAGCAACAACGAGAGTTGACGATAGGCCTCAGCCTGCTTGGAGAGGTCGTCGTATACAACGAGTGCGTGGTCGCCGTTCTCCATCCACTCCTGCCCAATGGCAGAACCCGTGTAAGGAGCGAGGTACTTGAATACTGCCTCGTCACCCGCGGGGGCGTTTACAACAACCGTGTACTCCATTGCGCCGTAACGCTCAAGAGTTGCAACAGTCTGCGCAACCGATGATGCCTTCTGACCAACAGCGACATAGATGCACTTAACACCCGATCCGCGCTGGTTAAGAATGGTGTCGATAGCGATCGTGGTCTTTCCGGTCTTACGGTCACCAATGATCAACTCGCGTTGTCCGCGGCCGATCGGAACCATGCCGTCTACAGCCTTGATGCCGGTCTGCAGTGGCTCGTGTACAGGCTTACGCCCGACGATTCCAGGGGCCTGGACCTCAAGACGACGAGTCTTGTCGGTACCGAGCGGACCCTTTCCGTCGATTGGCTGGGCCAGTGCGTTTACTACGCGACCTAGAAGGGCATCACCTACGGGCACGGCAAGGATACGGCCGGTTGCCCGCACTGCCTTACCTTCTTCAACGCCCTCAGCGCGGCCAAGCACAACTGCACCAATGGCGTCCTCGTCAAGGTTGAGGGCAAGACCAATCAGGCCACCCTCAAACTCGAGAAGCTCATTGACTGCAGTATTCGGGAGGCCCGCAACGCGTGCGACACCATCGCCAACGCTCAGTACCTGCCCAACCTGCTCTGCAGCGAGAGTTGGTGAGAATGAATCAACGTGCTTGCGCAGCGCTGCGGCAATATCGGCTGCGTTAATTGTCAGCTCAGCCATGTCAGATCTGCTCCTTGAGTTGCTCGAGCCTGTGACGGACGGTCCCGTCAATAACAGTGTCGCCGACGCGGGCCACTAGACCCCCGAGAACCTTCGGATCAACGACGACTTTCACTTCTACGTTCTTACCTACAGCGCGACCAATTGCAATGGCAAGGCGCTCTTGCTGCCCTGCATCAAGCTCAATAGCGCTACGCACCTCGGCTACTTCGTGCTCACGACTCTCTGTTGATTTCTTAACAAAGAGATCGATAATGGCCGGTAAATCACTACCTCTGCCCGCAGCAACCACGAGCGATGCAAGCGAAGTTGAAGAACTAAGGGCCTTAGCCCCCATCAACTCAGCTACCACTGCGACTCGACGCTCTGCTGGGAGTGAAGGGTCAACAAGCGCTGAACGTAGAGAGTCGTTGGCCTCGAATGTTCGGGCAAAACGAAATAGCTCGTCCTCGATCTCGTCGACGTGCCCCTCGGCACGCGCGATTACGAGGAACGCCTCTGCGTAAGCCTCGACGCGCTCCGCACTCATGCCCGGCTGCCCCCAACCTCATTGATGAAGGACTCGACGAGAGCCGTCTGAGTCGCAGCATCGAGATTGTGCTGAACAATGCGCTCCGCAAGCCCAATGGACATCGCTGCCACCTGGGTCTGTAGATCTGCCATGGCGCGCTCTGTTGCGAGAGCTGCGTCAGCATTGGCGCGTGCACGTACATCAGCGGCATCCGCCTCTGCTCGGGCGATCATGTCGATTCGCACCTGCTCTGCAGCCTTGCGTGCCTCGTCTACCAAGCCTGCGCCCTCGGCACGAGCCTCTGCGAGGATCTTCTCGTGGTCGGAGTCAGCGGCCTGCGCTGCGCTCTTAGCCTGCTCGGCTGCCTCGAGGTCTCCACGTATCTTGTCTTCACGATCCGCTAGCCCCTTACGAAGTGCAGGGAAGCCGAACTTGATGAGTCCGAAGGCGACGATTCCGAAAGATAGGAGGCCCCAGAAGAGCTCACCTGTCTCAGGCAGGATCGGGCTAGGAGCGGAGTAACACTCCTTTGCCTGCTCGTCGAAGAGGGCAGCGTCTCCCTTGCCCTCTTCCACAGCGGCTTCATATTTCTCAGCAGCCTTCACCAAGCATTCGGCAATCTCGCCCTTCGCCTCACTTGCGTGAGCCGCGACAGGCATCGCTATGACCATGCTGGATGAGAGCATTGCTACTGCTAGCAGTCTCTGGATGCGCATTGCGCGTCCCTTCCCTTCGTGCGCCGTGGCGCCTAGATGACTTAGATGACGAAACAAATTAGATGAACTTGATAACGAAACCGATGAGGGCAAGTGCCTCAGCGAAGGCAATACCCAAGAACATTGTGGTGCGGACGTTTCCGGCCATCTCTGGCTGGCGTGCCATTGCCTGAACCGATTGACCAACTAGATAGCCGATACCGATTCCGGGGCCAATTGCGGCGAGGCCATAACCAACAGCGCTGAGGCCGTTCTTAAAACCGTCGTCAGTAAGGCCAGTTGCGGCCAGGTTCATGAGAGTGCTCATGTCAGGTGTTCTCCTTATTATTTAGGGCTGTAATTAGTTAGGTCTGTAATTAATTAGTGCTGTATTGCTCTTAACTATTAGTGCAGGTATTAATGCTCGGGGTGCACAGACTCGCCGATGTAGACGGCAGTCAGGATCGTGAAGATATAGGCCTGCAGCAAAGCAACTAGCACCTCGAAGGCAGTCATGAATAGGAGTCCGAAGAAGGGCAGCGGAACGAATGCGACTTGGTACCAGCCACTGGTGTGCTTCATGAGCTCTATGCACATGACGGCAAAGACTGTCAGCAGCACGTGCCCGGCCACCATATTTGCAAAGAGTCGTACCGCGAGCGAGAAGGGTCGCACGAGGTACTTGGAGATGAACTCAATCGGGATAACCAAGATGTAGAGAGGCTTGGGCACGCCCGGAGGGGTGATGTTCTTGAAGATGTAGAGAGGTCCCTGCGTCTTAAATCCAGCCCCGATGAAGACCACCCACACGATGACTGCGAGCAATCCCGGGAGAGCAATTCGCGCTGTCGCGGGGAACTGAATCCCAGGGACAATGGACCAAATGTTGATGAAGAGAATGTAGAAGAACATCGACGCTAGGAACGGCGTCCACTTCTTACCCTCTTCGGCGCCCATGACCTCAACGGCGATCTGCGACTCGATGGCGAGGTATCCGGACTCCGCTACGTTCTGCAGGCCGGTAGGAACAAGTGCGCGCTTACGCCCTCCGATAAGGAAGATCGTTAAACAAATAACCATGGAGACAAGGACCATGATTCCCGTTTTATTTAGCGCAAAATCGGTACCTCCGAAGAGCACCGGCTTCCACTGGAACAACTCTGTGATCCCGTTAGGGAACAACTCGGCGACAACGGTCACCCTTCCTCCTTGCTTACGCGTTGCGAAATTGGTAGCGGTGCATCGGGCTTGAGGCCCGGCGCGCCGAGGGTCAGACTAAGCGATGGCATCTCCCAAAACAGGAGTCCAAGGTGCATTCCTGCAACCGTAATCACAAAAGCCGCGATGCTCACACTCGGGCGCCCTGAAATTGCAACGACTGCGAGGAGGATTAGAGCGATGCGGAGCACGTACCCACCGATGGCCGCCACTGAGACTGCCTCCGGCGAGATGCGGGCTGACCATGTTATGAGGCGGGATGAGAGCAAGAAGTTCGCGCAGACCACCAGGACACCCAAAAAGGCTCCAATTGCAGACTTTTTGCCACCTAAGAGGGCGGAGACAACGATCACCAGAGGGGCGATCATGAGCGCTCTTCGGACGATATGGTCGGCTATTCGACTCTCGTGATCCTCTGGGAGACGGGCTCTAAGAGGATCACTCCTAAGAGCATCATCCCTAGACCCATTTTCCGGGGTCGTCATTGGATCTCCGGTGCTTGCTCGAGAGGCTGGATCCCTGGCTCTTCATTAGGGCGCTTCTCCCAAGGCTTACCTGCGTCCTCAGCAGCTGAGGCGGCTTGGTACCTGTAATAGATGGTGGTCGCGACAGCGATGAGCCCGATTAGTGCAAACAGCACTGTAAAGACGCGCCCAGTTCCGAAAATGCCATCTAACAATGCACCGACAAGGCCGAACATCAGAGGCCCAAGCACAAAGGTGAGGGAGGTCGATAGCGCATCGGTATAGCCAGGTTTGGGTTGTGGCACGATCGATTTAGGTCTAAGGCCTTTAGGGATTAGCGATCTTGATTTAGGCCCAGAAGTAGACCCTGAAGTGGGTCCTGAAAGATCTGACATTCCCCTCCTCCGAGTCGCGACGGCTACGAGCGAATACCGAGCAAGTAGGGCTCGAAACGCTCAAGTGAACCCTTGAAAGTTACCCGATAAGGCGCCCCAACTCCCCAACCCGGCTCCGATTAGGCGCTAAACCGGATCTCAGAAGGCTTAGCGACTACCCCTTTGAAGACTCGATGCCCACTGCCTTAGCGGCCGCGACCTCGTCCTCCCAGTCACCTCTACGAGGGAAGAAGAAACCGTAGAGCAGAAGCGCAAGGGCGAAGATCACAAGCGGTACAAGCGCATTGCCCTGGTCTGTGTACGTCGGGATTAGGGCAACTCCCGAGAGGAGCGCCGTCCAGAGCCAGAGAATCGCAACGGTTCGCCTTGGGCCGTGCCCTAAACGCATTAGGCGGTGATGCAGATGCTCTTTATCTGCAACGGCAAAGGAGCGCCGTTTGATCAACCTTCTTAGGAACGAAAAAGCTGTATCGATAATTGGAACACCGAGAATTACAAACGGAATAAAGAGTGGCGCAAAGAAGAAGTACGTAACACCGCTGTACTGGTAATCGGCTCGACCACCAATTGTGATGGTTGTGACAGCCATAAGAAGCCCGAGAAAAAGAGCCCCCGCATCCCCCATCATTATTCGTGCAGGGTGCCAGTTGTAAGGCAAAAACCCTAGGCAAACACCTACCGCTATAACGGCTATCAAGGGAGCAAGGTTAGATCCCTCAAGAAATCCATTCTTAAATAACCGGTCGCTATAAAGAAACAGTGCAGTCCCTGCGATGGCGCATATCCCGCCGGCTAACCCGTCAAGCCCGTCGATGAGGTTGATTGCATTTGCGAATAAGACCACCATCAAGACGGTAACTACAGGAGCAAGATCCGCGGAGAGCACCACAGTGTCGTTGAGCAAGAAGGGGACGCGAAAGAAGAGCATCTGAACGCCAAATAGCGAGAGCACTCCTCCGGCTAGAACCATCCCGGCGATCTTGGCTGGAGGAGATACATCTCGAAGGTCGTCGAGCGCTCCGACTGCGAACATCACTGCTGCGGCGAGCATTACGCCTAGAGGCTCTGAAGAACCGTTGAACATCTCATGGAACTGGGGAATCTGGGATGCAACCGCCATAGCGACCACGAATCCCATGAACATTCCCGCTCCGCCAAGCGAGACCATCGGGCGCGTGTGTACGCCGTGCGGATTGGGGGGCACCACTGCTCCGGCACGAATGGCGAGGCGACGCACGAACGGCATAACCGCGAGCGTTACTCCAAGTGCTACGAGAAACGCGACCGCGTAACCCCCCACAGCTCCTCGTCAGTCGTAGAGGCCGGGGTACGGCACGAAGTTGGCACAGAGCGAATTCACACGCGACAGAACGGAGGCACGCACCTGCTCATCCTCTGGAGACCTCAAGACCTCACCGATCATCGCGGCAATCACGGCCATCTCAGACTCAGTCATACCTGTAGTGGTGACTGATGCGGTTCCGAGCCTGATTCCACTCGTAACGAAAGGCTTCTCCGGGTCGTTCGGGATTGCGTTTTTGTTGCAGATAATTCCGGCTGCGTCGAGAGCGTTCTGGGCAACCTTGCCGTTTACTCCAAAAGGACGGAGGTCAACGAGCACCATGTGATTATCTGTACCACCGGAGACGATTCTGAATCCCTCAGCGATTAGGCCATCTGAGAGAGCACGCGCATTACGCACGATCTGCGCTGCATACTCCCTGAATTCAGGGCGCTGAGCCTCTGCGAAGGCAACGGCCTTTGCAGCGACTACATGCATAAGCGGGCCACCCTGGAGACCGGGGAATATTGCTTTGTCTATAGCGGCAGCGTGCTCTGCACGACTCAGAATGCAGCCAGCGCGCGGTCCGCGCAGAGTCTTATGTGTAGTGAACGTAACGACATCTGCATAAGGAACTGGTGAGGGGTGCGCTCCACCTGCGATGAGACCAGCGATGTGTGCTGCATCAACCATTAGCAGCGCTCCCACCTCGTCCGCTATCGACCTGAACTCCGCGAAATCGATAGTGCGCGGATACGCGGTAGCCCCCGCAATGATCAGCTTCGGCTTCTCTGCCACAGCGAGCGCACGAACCGCGGCGTAATCGATGCACTCAGTCTCTGGATCAACGCCGTAAGCCACGAAGTTATAGAGATGACCACTGAAGTTGACCGGAGAACCGTGGGTTAAGTGCCCACCCTGATCCAGACGCAGACCCATTACCTTGTCGCCTGGGTTGAGGAGGGCGAAGTAGACAGCCATATTTGCGTTGGCGCCGGAGTGCGGCTGCACATTGGCATGCTCTGCACCGAACAAAGCTTTTACACGCTCGCGAGCTAGCTCCTCGGCCTCATCAACGACTGCGTTTCCGCCGTAATAGCGTTTACCCGGGTAGCCCTCGGAGTACTTATTCGTAAGCGGTGAGCCCTGCATCGCCATCACCGCTGGGGAGGTGAAGTTCTCGGAGGCAATCATCTGGAGTGTCGAATTTTGGCGATGGACTTCGCGCTTAAGAATCGCAGCGAGAGCAGGGTCGGATGCTTGCAGAGCAGAGAACGCTGGGTCGGTCATTTCGAAGTCCTTATGAAGTTGAGATTTATCTAAGTAGAACAGTGTTTAAGTAGAGCAGTATTTAAGTAAAACAGTGTTTAAGTAGAACCTTTAGTTCGATTCGAGTTCGGTAATTTTTGCCACGCGAGCTGCATGGCGACCGCCGGCGAAAGTAGCAGTCAAGAAAGCTCTCACTGCGTCCTCGGCTGTCTGCTCCCCAATGAAGCGAGCTCCGAGTGAGCAGATATTTGCATCGTTATGCTCAACCGCTAGGCGAGCGGAGGTTGCATCGTGCGCCACTGCGCAGCGAACCCCATTGATCTTGTTCGCTGCAATCGCAATGCCGTTGCCACTTCCGCAGATCAAGACTCCGCGGTCAGCATCGCCGTTGGCCACAGCCCGCCCAACCAACGCACCAAGATCCGGGTAGTCAACTGACTCAGAGGAGTCGGTCCCTAGGTCAGTCACATCAAAGCCATCTGCCTCTGCGAGGGCTACTAGGTGCTGTTTGAGAGCAAAGCCTGCATGGTCGGAACCGAAGACGACCCTCATGATGGGTCTCGATCTTGACTCAGTTGGAGCTTGAGCATTTCTCCTCTAGAGGTCATCGCTTCACTCTAACGCCGGGCCACCGTTGGGAACGTGCCGTTAGCGCGCCCCTGCATCTCGATATGCGGTCATCAGCCCCTCAAGGTGGCCTGCCCAATCGAGGGGGGCGAGCTCAGGGGGCGCGGTGTAATCCGCTGGGGCGGCAGCAAACATGCGCAGGCGATCTGATAGCGCCCCCGAGTCTCTAGACGGGAACAGCAAGGCCGATGCCTTGGGGCTGATCAACTCGGGAATCCCGCCGGCCTCAGCACCAATTACCGGAATTCCGCGCGCACGAGCCTCGTTGAGCACGATCGGGGCAGGGTCGCTCCACTCGGATGGCACTACGAGGCAGTCAATCTCATTGAAGAACTGCTCCTTCGTATCGCCTCCAACCCAGCCAAGTGCCTCTACGCCATCACTACTAGGAGCAGCACCACTAGGAGCAGCACCACTAGGAGCAGCACCACTCGGAGCAGCACCGGCACTCTGCACTTCGCTCAGAAGCGGCCCGCGTCCCCCTACAAGTAAACGCGATCCGCGAATATCCGCAGCCTTGAATGCGCTCAGAAGCGTACCTACGCCTTTGTACGCAGCGAGCTGGCCGAGGTATCCGAAGACCGGCGCACCGACATCTCGAACTGGGCGCGGCTCCGGAGGACTCTCCACAGGGTTATAGAGAATACGAAGACGCCCCGATGCCCACTCGAGACGTTCGTGCTCTGCTGCAACTGCCTTTGAGACTCCGAGCACTACGTCGGGAGCGTTCCCTCGAATCTGGCGCTCGCGTACCGCTGTAATCGCAGCGCAGCCCCTGCATGAAGTGGTGCAGGCTGTGCCGTCTCGCTGCACCATTGAGGTTCGCTGGCAGAGCAACCAGTAATCGTGGAGCGTATGCACATGGGGAATCTGCATCTTCCCTGGTCGAGTTAGGGCAACCGCCGACATACCTTGCACCGTGTGTGAGTGGACAACATCCGGTGCGAAATCACTTATCACCTTCTCGAGAATCGATGCCGTGTCAGGGTTCCAAACATCTCTGAGGTGCATCAATGCCCGTTTTGAGGCGGGTTGGCTGGCAAATTCCTGCAGTGGATACGGCTTGGAAGGTACCTGCGCTATTACACGCTCCCCCGGAGAACCATATGTAACTACCCCAACCTCATGACCAGCATCGACGAGGCGTTCGGCTAGTTGGGCAGCATGGAGTTCGGCTCCGCCAAGAACTGCAGGCGGCCAGAGACTTGAGAGCAGTAATACACGCACGACGTTGCGTAGGCTACAACCCAGTCGCGAGGCGCGCGACCGAGAGCGAACACAGGCAGGGTCTCATCCGTACTGCAATTGTCCAAGACCATTTAGTCCAGATCGGTGGAGCAGAGCGCGTACTTCTTGCCATGGCTCGAGCACTCCCCGGGAGCGACGTCTACACGTCTTTCTATGAGCCAAGCGCTACGTACCCAGAGATGGAGAGCCTCGACATCAATACGATGCCGATCAATCGGATCAGTGCGCTCAGATCGCATCACAGGCTCGCCTTCCCACTTCTTGCACCCTCATTTAGCGCCACGAAAATCGATGCAGATGTCACCGTCTGCGCCACTGCCGGTTGGTCACATGGTGTGCGCACCTCCGGGGCCAAGATTGCCTACTGGTATGCCCCAGCTCGCTGGCTTTACCAACTCGACGAGTACGCAGGGCCTCGCAGATCTGTGCGGGCCGCGGCGAAAGCCATGGCGCCATTCCTTGGCCCTTGGGACCGCCACGCTGTCGCCTCCGTTGATCGACACATCGCTCTGTCAAGCGTCATACAGAACAGGATCAGAGCGTTGTACAGAGTCGAGGTTGATCTACTCGCACCGCCATCTACGTTTAGAGCCGATGGGCCAATCGATGATTCCTTAGGGATCAATCCAGGATTTATTCTCTGTGTAGCCCGCTTGCTCCCCTACAAGAATGTTGATGTAGTGATTGAGGCGATAAAGCGCACGCCACATCTCCAACTTGTGATCGTTGGTCGTGGACCAGAGGCTGAGCGCCTCAAGTCATTAGCCCCAAAGAGCACTGTTTTTCTAGAGGGTGTTACTGATGCGCAACTCAGGTCGCTCTACCGAGACTGCTGTGCATTAGTTGCTGCAGCTCACGAGGATTTTGGGCTCACGCCACTTGAGGCCGCAGCGTTTGGGAGACCGAGTGCGGTACTCGCGTCTGGCGGGTTTCTAGATACCGTGATTGATGGCGAGACTGGCGTGACCTTCGAAACTGCTACCCCAGAAGCAGTATCAGAGGCAATTAACAGGGTCACGAGTGAAACATGGAGCGAACCCGCCCTAATCGCCCGCGCGGATACCTTCTCCGAAGCAGTATTTGCAGCGCGCCTCAACGAAATTATTGCAACAACTGCAAATGAGCGAAGAACCGCGTAGAGCTCTTAGGCCTTATCGACGCGCCGACGCCGAGAGGGCATCGCTGTAAGACTCAACGAGAGACTCGGCGACCATTGCCACAGTAGGAATCCAATTCGGGATCACGGGCGCGTGGTGCTGCGCGGTGGATCGCGCTGCCGCAAGAATCGCATCATGCCAACCCTGCGAGTCATCAGGGTCTAGGTGCACGGCGCCTCCATTCGCAACCTCAACAAGAGCCGGGTCCGTAGATGCAATCACCTGCGTGCCCACCGTCATTGCCTCAACTACCGGCAGGCCATAACCCTCTTCGCGCGACGGGTACAGGAGCGCGGTGGCGTACTCGTACATCCACCTTAAAGATGCATCGCTGGCACCGACCACTCGACGAGCCGAGCCTTGGCCTATCAAGGAGTCAATTGCTCGTTGCGTCTCTTCGCTCTTCCAGCCACCACTGCCGACTACTACAAGGAGCATCCCCGTCTGCTTAAAGACGCTAGGCCATACGCTGATGAGCGCATTGAGGTTCTTCCTAGGAGAGAGGTCCCCTACAGCAAGACAAAATTTGGTGTCTACTAACTCGTCAACTGCCTCTGCGGGCGCTGCGAAGAGTTCGCCCCCAAATGGAAGGCCAACTTTTCTCGACTTGGAGCCCCATTTCGCGTTGTAGGAAGCAACAGAGGCGACTACCGCTTGCGTGTGCGTCACTATCGCATCTGCTCGCTCAATGGAGTCAACATATTGCCGCGGAAGCAATACGCGTTTCGCTAGACGGAATTGGCTCGCATCATGCAGAAGTGTTAGGTCGTGAACGGTAAGGACTCCAGCCAAACGAGAGACCGGGAGCACGTGCTTGCTGGCATGAATGAGCTCAGCCCCCCTCTTCGCAAACTCGCCACCAAGACGCCATCGGACCCAAGCCGCCTGCGATATCTGCCCGCTATGAGGTATCGAGATCACATCAATAACGTTGCTCGGGAGCTTACGGTCTCCATTTTGCAGGGCAACCTCTGGCAGAGCAAGCACGAGTTCAATGTCGCTTCGAGTCCCCATAAGAGTGATCAACTGCCTGCCGACTCGCGCTATACCGTCATGCCTATTGAAAGTCTCGGCCACTAATCCAACGCGAAGCGTCAAGGTGTAGCTCTCTGCCACTCGCTAGCGGGTCCGTAGGATTCCTCGCTAACTTTCTCAACCTCGTTGGTTGGTCCCGCACGAACTACGGGCGCCAACTCGCTCTCGCTGACTCCCCTCATTCGAGGCGACATCGTTGAGACAATCGCGAGCATGAGCCAGAAGAGGGCGTCCATTGGAATCATCTCAAAATATGACGCAACAAAACATGCACCCATGATCCCGAGAACCTGAGCAGACCATCCAGCAGCAAAATGCTTGTCTTCTTCCTCTACGCGCTTCTCGACATACCTGCCAGTCAGAAAAGCAGAGACAAGAAGCGAGACGAAGAGCCAAAGGCCAACAAGCCCTATCTCCAATCCCACCTTCAGATAAGCATTATCCGCCTGGAATGTGTTTACTCCCAGAGCGGTGGGCGCCGCGGTTGTTGCCACCTTCGCAGCTGCTGCCCCTGTGGTTCCGATCCCGTCGCCGATCGGATTACTCCAGACAGCTCCACCACGATCCGCCCAAGAGGTTGTTCGAACATTGAGGCTGTTGGACTGCAGAGCGGCACTTGTGAACGAACTCCCACCGGGCATAAATAGAAGCGCAGCGAAGGCAAGCGGAATAAACGCAACGAGGATTTTATAGCGATGAAACGCGAGATAGAGAAGCCCAATTCCTAGCCCGAGCCAAGCGCCACGAACATAAGCAAACACGATCGCTACGCCAATTAGGGGAAGCGAAAATAGGAATATTCGGTTACGCAGGCGCTTCGGATCTGCAATGGCACGAGGAAGCGCTATGAGGACAGTGAGCATGAGGTAGAACGCGAAAGGAAACGGCTGGTTAAACGTCGAGAATGATCGCAAGCGCCACCCATTCGCAAACCTAATTACCTCGTTGTACGGGTATCCCCAGGCAGCGAGTTGAGCGTGCCCGACGAATTGTTGATAGATGCCGTAAATAGACGAAATAATTGCGACACCGATAAATATATTTATCAGCTGATCACGATCATCTCTGTTGAGAGGGCATCTCCATACCACCACAGCAATCAAGATATTGAAGTACGAAATTCTCAAACCAATTAGAGCTGTTCCCATTCCGACCATAGGTACTGTGACGACTGCAATTGCAAACAGAGCTGCGACTGCAGGCACCCAACCCGGAACGCGTCGCCCGCGGGCACCACGCGCATCAGATGGGCAGAGAAATGTTGCGATTACGAGGCCTAATACGAAAGCCTCTTTCCACCCCTCAGCCCATACTGGGATTGGAACGACGTAGTGGAGGCCGTCAAAGGGGATCAAAGCAGCAAAAATCAGGATCCCTGTCTGCGGACGCTTCACAACTGTTAGCCCTAGCGGGATTAATACGGCCAAAAAAATAAGGTAAGGCCATAGCCCTGTAATGACCCCAAGGGAAGCAACCACTGCCCCTAGAGCTAGAGCCAAGGAGGTAGGCAGGTCGAGGCTCGCGAGACTAAAACCGCGAAGCCGGGGGTTTTGAAGCAGACCAACCATGAGTCCTGATACTACCCGTGGTACAGAAGCACTTGAACGGCGCGTATCATGTCGCCATATGGATCTTGCAGCACATTTTCGAATAATCGCCAGAGCATGGAAGCAAATTCTGATTGCAGGCGTATTGGTTGCCGTAGCGATGTTCTTCTGGTCGAACAAGGCCGACCGAGTCTACGAGGCAACCTCGCTCCTATCTGTCACTCCGAGCGATACCGGGCTCGGGATTAACGCAGATCAAGCAACCTTCCTAGCGAAGAGTTACGCACTGTACGCAGAGACGCCGCGTGTCACAGCGGAGGCGGCGAAATCTTCAGGGCTCAATATCACAGCCAACGATGCCGCCTCACTGATCTCCGCATCTGCTGTTGGAGACCTTGGATTCCTAGAGGTATACGCAAAAGGCCCATCTGTCTCCGATGCTGA
>CAEZWM010000010.1_pt1 | contig 13924 bp, 13 predicted proteins | sample 7264981 | NCBI WGS metagenome assembly CAEZWM01 (sample SAMEA6813880, study PRJEB35770) | uncultured Actinomycetes bacterium | biome: Freshwater; feature: Freshwater reservoir; material: water | place: Czech Republic | collected 2015-11-04 | depth 0.5m m
ACCGTTGCTGCTGCGGCTGGACTCCTAAAAGAGCGTGGCGCTGCATCTGTGCGCGTGCTTGCTACCCATGGTCTCCTCTCTGGGCCAGCGATTGAGAGGCTCAAGGCAGCCCCGGTTGAGGAGGTTGTTGTGACCAATACAATCCCGATCCCCGAGGAGAAGCGCTTCGACCGATTGACGGTTCTCTCGATCGCCACGATCATCGCCGATGCCCTTGATGCTGTATTTGAGGACACCTCGGTGAGCGAACTCTTCCGCGGAGACAACGTTTAACACGCTTAGCCCTGGTTCGGGTAGCCTTGCGGAGCCCGAATTTACGGGCTAAATCCTCTCCGTTTGGCCGTACGCCTCCTCGGCGGGCCACAATAGGGACCCCACAAACACTTTAAGGACGCATAGCGCCATGACTGACGCAACTCTTCTAGCAACAAACCGAACCTCACGCGGCTCCGGCCCGGCTGGGCGCATGCGTAATGCAGGCGATGTGCCGGCAGTCATTTACGGACTCGGTGCGGATACCGTGACCATCTCCGTCTCGGCCCGCGAACTTGATCGCATTCTCCACTCGGACACCGGAGTCAACAGCCTCATCTCCCTGAGCGTTGAGGGCGAAGAGGTTCTTGCGCTTGCTCGTCAGATTCAGCGACACGCAACGCGAGGCATCCTTCAGCATGTCGACTTCATTCGCGTTCGTCGTGATACCGCGGTATCTGCTGAGGTGCCTCTGCACTTGGTCGGCGAAGCGCCGGGAACCAAGCAGGGCGGAAAACTCGAGCAGCAGCTCTTTACAGTTACCGTCGCCGCAAAGCCCGACAAGATTCCTTCCTCAATTGAGATCGACATCTCCGGCCTTGAGCTTGGCGACCAGATTCACGTAGCGGACATTCCAGTTAGCGATGGTGTTGTGATTGCGCTTCCTGGTGACGCTCTTGTTGTTCAGGTTGCAGTTCCTCGTGGTTTGACTGATGGTGATGGTGGCGAGGGCGCCGAGGGTGCCGAGGGCGCAGAGTCCGCCGAGGCCTAGTCAATGCCGCGGCGCTCTCCTGATGCGGCGCGGAGGGGTACCCCAGCCGACTACTTGGTAGTTGGTCTAGGAAACCCAGGCGATGAATATGCGCGCACGCGACACAACGTAGGCACAGACGTTATTGAGATTCTCGCCAAGCGTCACTCTGCGAAGTTGCGTAAGGGTAAAGAGCGCGCATTCGTCGACGAAGTCCGTGTTGGCGAGTTGAGAGTAGCGATGGCGATCCCACAGACGTACATGAACGACTCCGGAGATGCGGTTCGCCTGCTCGCCCACCGCTACGGCGTGACGACTGAGCAAATAATTATCCTTCATGACGAGCTAGATCTTCCGGTGGCCGCGCTGCGCATCAAAGAGGGTGGCGGACTAGCGGGGCACAACGGCCTGCGCTCCATTAAGTCTCATCTGCACTCTGATGCCTTTCTTCGAGTGCGAATCGGAGTTGGTAAGCCAACTAGTAGCGCTCAGGGTGCAGACCACGTCTTGGATCGCTTCTCCAAACGCGATCGCAAAGAGATTGACGTGACCCTTGAACTCGCTGCCGATGCTGTTGAGGCAATCGTCTCGGAAGGTGTCGAGGCCGCGATGAACCGATTTAACTAAGACCACTCGTGCCTACACCTCCTCTACACGCGCTACCAGCGCTCCTCTTTGAAGACCCAGCAGTTATGGCTGCTGCTGCTGCCGCTGAGTTGGTCTCAGTCCCAGATGCGGCCCGCCCGTTGTTCATCGCTGCATTAAATCGGCTGACAGGTAGGCGCCCTCTCCTCGTTGCAGCACCGACAGCCGCTGAGGCCGAGCGCATAGCGGGTGATCTAATTCCGTTGCTTGGGGCTGAGGCGGTTGAGTTGTTCCCAGCATGGGAGACGCTGCCCTTCGAGAGGGTCTCGCCGAATCTTGAGACGATGGGGCGAAGGCTTCGCGTTATGTGGCGCCTACGCACTGACGATGAAACGCTCTCTGTAATCGTTGCTCCCGTGCGCGCTCTCGTGCAGAGGCTTGGCCCTCATGTTGAGGATGTAGAGCCCATAATTCTGAGCGCTGGCGAACAGATAGATCGCGATGCGCTTGTTCAGAGCCTTGTAGAAGCAGGTTATCGACGCGAGTATCAGGTTGAGGCGCGTGGTGAGGTCGCAGTACGCGGTTCAATCGTTGACGTTTATCCATCAACCGCTGATCATCCGGTTCGAATTGATCTCTGGGGTGATGAGGTTGAGCGACTCTCTGGATTCTCGGTTACAGATCAGCGCTCAACGCGCGATCTAGAGACGGTCACGATATTTCCCGCGCGAGAGTTACTACCTACCCCCGAGGTTAGAGAGCGCGCACGACTTCTAATTTCCGAAGCACCTTGGGGCCGCGAGCAATGGGAGCGACTCTCTGAGGGTCAGACCTTCGACGGGATGGAGTCATGGCTACCATGGCTCTCCGGAGATGATCATCTGCTCACCGATCTGCTTCCGGCTCGTTCGCAGGTGTTACTACTTGAGCCTCGGAGACTCCGTGATCGAGCAGGCGACCTGTTAGCCGATGAGGATGCCCTAGCTGGAGTGCTTGCAGGAACCTGGGGTGCAGAGCCCGATGCGCTCGCTCGCCTTACCCTTAATTTCGACCGCCTTCTGAGCAACAGCAAGGCGATGGTCACAAATATTCTCGGGAGCCCAGACCGCCCCGAGACTCTGCATTTTGCTGCCTCTGCTTTTGATCCGGTGGTCGGTGATTCTGAGGCGCTGGCAGATCGTGTGCGCCAGCTTCGCAACTCAGGTGTTCGCGTTGTTGTTGCCGCAGAGGGCCCTGCAAGCGCGCGACGCCTATCTGAGGTGCTCACCAACGAGAGCATCGACGCTCCTTACTTAGAGGTACCTCTCGTTACGGCTGGAGCGGTGAGCGTCGTTGTTGCACCGATCGAGCGAGGTGTTGTCTCTGTAGCGTCGGGAATAGCGCTCATTGCAGAGGCGGATCTATCTGGGAGAAGGCGCGTCCATCGTAAAGCGCGAGGCGCGCGCCGCGCCGCTGATTACTACGACGATCTAAAGGTCGGCGACTATGTAGTTCACCAGGTGCACGGAGTTGGGCGCTTCGAGGGCATGGGGAAGCGTTCTATCGGTGGAGTGGAGCGCGACTACCTCATGCTTGCTTATCGAGGTAGCGATCGCTTATATGTCCCGACTGATCAGATCTCAACAGTTCGTAGATACACGGGCGGCGATAGCCCAAGCCTTTCTCGCATGGGCGGCGCCGAGTGGCAGAAGACGCGAAGCAAAGTTCGTAACGCGGTAGCCGCAATCGCTGCCGAACTCGTGACGCTCTACCGAACCCGCCTAGCTACACCAGGGCATGCCTTTGGGCCTGATACGCCTTGGCAGCGCGAGATGGAGGATGCCTTCCCATACGAAGAGACTCCGGACCAAATGCAGGCCATTATCGAGGTTAAAGAAGACATGGAGCGCTCAACTCCAATGGATCGACTTGTCTGCGGTGATGTTGGTTACGGCAAGACCGAGATTGCTATACGCGCAGCTTTTAAAGCCGTGCAGGAAGGTAAGCAGGTCGGGGTATTAGTCCCCACAACGCTGCTCGCTAATCAACATGGGGAGACCTTCCGTGAACGCTTCTCCGGATTCCCAGTGCGTGTCGAGGTGCTCTCTAGGTTCCTGACAACAAAAGAGCAGAACGTCGTTATTGAGGGAGTGACTACAGGGCAGGTCGATATCGTAATTGGTACCCACCGCCTTCTCTCCGAGGATCTTGCATTCAAGGACCTTGGGCTTCTTATTATCGATGAGGAGCAGCGATTCGGCGTCGAGCACAAAGAGAAGATCAAACACCTACGTGCTCATGTTGATGTACTGACTCTCTCGGCCACCCCGATTCCGCGCACGTTAGAGATGAGCCTCACTGGAATACGAGATCTCTCTTTGGTGCAGACGCCACCAGAGGAACGTCAACCGATCCTCACCTATGTAGGCGAGTACGACGAGCGGGCTGTCTCAGAGGCGATTCGACGCGAGCTCCTGCGAGAGGGGCAGGTCTTCTATGTCCATAACCGCGTGAACGATATTGACCACGTAGCAGAGCAAATTCGCGAGCTAGTGCCAGAGGCGCGCGTTGTAATTGCCCATGGTCAGATGGATGAGGGTTTACTCGAGAGAACGGTCATTGATTTTGCGGATCGGAAGTCAGATGTCTTGGTCTGCACAACGATCGTCGAGAGCGGCCTCGATCTTCCTATGGCCAATACCCTGGTTGTCGACAGGGCAGACCTCTTAGGTCTCGCGCAGCTATATCAATTGCGCGGGAGAGTTGGGCGACGCGGTCATCGCGCATATGCATACCTTCTGCACCCTCGAGACAAAGTGCTATCAGAGGAGGCATACGAGAGGTTGAAGGCGATCGGCGAGTTTACGGATCTCGGTTCGGGGTTCAAGCTCGCAATGCGCGATCTAGAGATTCGCGGCGCTGGAAATATGCTCGGTGGAGCGCAGAGTGGGCATATTGCCGCGGTCGGATTTGATCTCTACTGCGAGCTTGTCACCGAGGCAGTTAGCGAACTCAAGGGCGAGCGCATTGAACAGCCGTTTGAGGTGGTTCTAGACCTTCCAGCGGATGCACATCTGCCCCGCGATTATGTCGAGCGTGACGATGTGCGTATGGAGGCATACCGCCGCCTCGCAGGCGTAGAGAGCCCTCAAGATGTAGATGACATTGAGGCCGAGTGGCTCGATAGGTATGGGCCTCCACCTGCTGCAGCAGATGCGCTCCTAGATGCAGCGCGACTGCGCGCCGAGTGCGTCAGGCTGAGAATTAGCAACGTGAGCATTATGCGTACAACGGCAAGGCTCGTGGGGCTCTCGCTCCCCGAGAGTCGCAAGGTGCGCCTCACCCGCCTTGCCCCTAAGTCCATAGCGAAGGACTCGGAGGTTGTGATTCCCTTAGATGCGGCTCCGAACCGTGTTGTCGCTGCGTTAACAGCACTCCTATTGGAGTTAATCCCTCCAGAGGATGCTGCCGCGAAGAGTTAGATTTTTAGAGCTTTCTTGGAGCAACGCTCTATCCCGAACCCACTTGACCCCTCGGGCGCCGGTAGCATCTCCACTTCATGACGAAACGATCGCTCCGCCTCATATCGCTCCTGCTCATCTCTCTTTTTGCGGTGACCGCAAGCGCGTGTGGTGCGCTAGACGGATACGCAGCGAAGGTAAACGGAGAGGTCTATTCGCAGGCGGCCTTCAAATCCGACCTTAAGGCCCAGAGAGAGAACAAGGTATTTTACGACACCGTCACAAAGGCAGCAGGAACTACGACTAGCGCCGGTACGGTTAGCAAACAGATCTCGAACGACTGGTTGACGAACGTTGTATACCAATTAGTTCTTAGTCAGGCAGCGAAAGACAAGAAGATAAAGCTGACCGATAAGGACTTAAGCATCGTCGAGGCAGAGTTTGCACAGAGCACCGCCGGGTGGAGTGCGTTCCCAAAGAGTTTCCGCTCGAAAATTGTTAAGGCAACTGCTCTCACCCGCGGTCTTCAGGCCGACATTGTTGGGGAGCGGTCACCGAGCGATGCAACCGTAGAGGCTTTCTACACTCGCAACGCCGATCGCATCTGCCCGAGTCAAAAAGTTGTCCTACATATTCTTGTCGCTACGGAGCCTGAGGCTGTAGCTATTGGGAACTCCCTCAATGGAGGTGGCGACTTCGCTGCTATAGCGAAGGCGCAATCTACAGATACCGGATCGGCCGCAGCCGGAGGAAGCCTGGGTTGCCTAGCCGCAGGGAGTTTTGTTACAGAGTTTCAAAATGCAGCAGATGCGTTGGCCCCCGGAGCTACTTCGGCTCCAGTGCAGTCGCAGTATGGGTGGCATGTGATCCGAGTTCTCCCAGCGAGCTACGCGCTGCTTACTGATCAAGTCCAGCAGGCTTACTCTCAAATCGCGCAATCAACCTTTAATACATGGTTCCAGAAGAAACTAGCGAAAGCCGTAGTCAAGATTGACTCCTCAAACGGAGTCTGGGCTAACGGCAAGAATGGTTATGCAGTTACCTCTAAGCCGGCACCCAAAGTGCGAGAACTTCCGTCGAGAACCTCTGGGTCACAAGGCATCACAGGCGTTACTGGTAACTCGACTCCGTGACTCCAAAAGTCGTTGTCGTCGGGTTAGGCCCGGGAGGCGCCGACCTAGTGATGCCGCGGGCAGTAGCAGCTCTGAGGCGTGCCCCTGTCCTCGTGCGCACTGAGCGCCACCCTGCAGTCCAAGAACTGCGAGAACAAGGCATAGAGATGCTCTCGCTTGATGAGGTCTATGAAGCTGCTGCCGATCTTGATGCTGCCTACGCGGAGATAGTGCGGAGAGTTGTTGAGGCAGCAGGAGTTTCTGGGAGTGTCGTGTATGCAGTGCCTGGGAATCCCGGGGTAGCAGAGCGCGCTGTAGGGATGCTGCGCGTGCTTGCTAGTGCAGGAGAGATTGAACTTGAGATCGTGCCAGGGCTCTCGTTCGTCGATATTGCTTGGGCTCGCATTGGTGTAGATCCAATGGCTAACGGTGCGCGAGTAGTGGACGGAAGAAACTTTGTCGTATCTGCTGCAGGGTTGAGCGGAGCCTTACTGATAGCGCAGTGCGACTCTAAGTTTGTACTCTCAGATGTAAAGCTCGCATTGCTTGAGGTACTCCCTCCGGAGTCTGAGGTGCTTGTCCTGCAGCGCCTAGGCCTCCCGAGCGAAGCTGTTTTCTCGCTTGCTCTCGAGGACCTTGACCGCCGAGTAGAACCAGATCACCTAACTTCAATCTATGTAGATACAGGTGAAGCATTGGTAGCAGGGGAGTTTGCAAAGCTCTTCTCGATAGCTGAGCAACTGCGTGCTCCCGGTGGTTGCCCGTGGGATGCAGAGCAGACTCATCGTTCCCTCTCTCGTTACCTATTAGAAGAGGCCTACGAGACAGTCGAGACGATCGAGGGACTCTCTACAGAGGCTCCAGCAGGCGAGGCTGATCTCGATGCGTATGCACTACTCGCCGACGAACTTGGTGATGTTCTCTACCAAGTTGTGTTCCACTCAATTCTCGCCGAGGAGGCAGGGGCCTTCACGATGGCAGATGTCTCGCGAGGAATACAGGACAAATTGATTAGGCGCCATCCTCATGTTTTTGGAGATGTTGAGGCGAATACATCAGACGAGGTCCTTGCGAACTGGGAGATGATTAAGCAGGAGGAGAAGGGCACATCCTCAATAATTGAGGGGATTAGTTCATCGCTCCCCAGTGTCCTCTACGCACTAAAACTCTTTCGCAAGGCAGAGACAGTAGGGATGCTCCCCGTGGGGCGCGCTGGAGCGCTCGCTGAGTTAGATGCGAGCGTTGATGCCGTTCGTCAAGGAGTAAGCGGGGCCGATGATCCACTCATCGGAGATCTATTAGCGGCAGCGGTCGCCTTATCGCGTGCCGATGGCGCCGATGCCGAGGCAGCTCTGCGGGCATGGGCGCAGCGTTTTCGAGCTCATTTTCTGGCTACCGAGGCGCTCGCCGCATCCGAGGGAGTTGACCTGCGCGAAGCCGAGCCTGGGGTCGCACGTGAGCTCTGGGGTCGGGCTGGTTAAGCACAGGTGGCGCGAGAGTGCCCATGCGTGCTCCAATCCCTAGATGGCTACATACGAAGTCCTTGGAAGTCAGGTCTCTACCCCCGTTGAGATTCGCGATGCGCGATCTTGGTTCTCCACATTTGCGGTGCCCCTCGAGAGCGCGCGCGACCTAATTTCGTATAGCGGTCTTGAGCCGTCACCAATGATGGGCAAGCGCGCTCTAGTGAGTCTTGGATTCGTGAGGTACGTGGATGGAGATTTGGGTCCGTATCACGAAGTAGTCGTCGCCGTAATAGTGAGCGCACCTGGGAACGCAGCTGAGAAAAAGAAGAGTGGCGAGACTGGTGCGTTTATCCATCAGTTGCCGGTAAACCAGCCGTTTACTTGCGCCGCTGGGAGAGACATCTGGGGGTTCCCGAAGTTTGTTACCGATATTGAGATCGACGAAGGTGTGCATAGAGACACGGGGACACTCAAGATCGATGGCGAACTGGCATTGAGAATCTCGATTGCTCACGGTGTGCCAACCCGCTTGCCAGACACATCTCTAGCTGCGTATTCATGCGGCGATGGAGTGCTGCGTCGAACCGAGTGGCGTCTTGACGGTGAAGGATCACGCGGGCGGCCGGGAGGCGTCAAGATCGAACTAGGCAACAATGCATTCGCAGATGAACTGCGAGTTCTCGGATTCCCTCGCAGAGCGCTTATGAGCGGTTCGATGCGCAGGGTACGTATGACATTCGGAGACGCTGAGATTGTGGATTTGAAACCAGCAAGTAACCCTGACCCATCCGAGTCAATTGTGGGAGCAAACTAGTGACATTCCGAGGTCGCGTCGCTCTAGTTACAGGGGCTTCAAGTGGTATTGGGTTGTTGGCTGCCAAGCGTCTGGCAGCTCAGGGCGCACTGGTTGCTGCCGTGGATCTCTCGCTTGAAGGCTTGGCTCCGGCTCTAGAGCACTCGCCAAATGTGCATGCATATGCTGCGGATGTAACCGATCAAGGTGCAGTCAATGATGTTGTAGCGCGCATCACAAGCGAGCACGGTGGAATTGACCGACTCGTTAGTGCCGCAGGCATTTGTCTCCCAGGTCTGCTTCAAGACCAAGCAGTCGATGACATCTCCCGTGTAATGGATGTGAACTACGGCGGCACTGTGCGGATGGTGAAGGCAGTCCTTGATGGAATGATTGAGAGAAGTCGCGGAGACATTGTCTTGATCGCATCTTTGGCCGGATGGGTTCCGTCATACCGTATGGGGGCATATGGAGCCTCAAAGTTTGCGGTAGTTGCATTCGGAGAGGTGCTATCGCATGAACTTGTTGGAACTGGGCTGCGCACGGTTGTCGTCTGCCCGCCGCCGGTCGATACACCGATGCTCGCTGGGATCAATGCAGCCGACCCGAGGGCGCTTGAAGGGCTCCCGGGCATTGAGGCGAGGGAGGTTCTTGACTCCGCTGAGGCGGCGCTCGAGCGCGGAGAACTATTCGCATTCCCTGGCCCGAAAACGCGTCAGGCAGTGAGAAGTCGCCGCCTTACCCCCGAACTCCTCTGGCGCCGCCTCAGTCGCGTTGAGAATGGACCAGCACGTCAGCCACGCCACGGTGCTCCCCCCGCGTAGGGCATCCCTGAAACGCTGTTTATCGGATGCTGAGAACCCCGAACAGGTGAGATTGGGGTGCTTTGAAGGGAATTGGCTCGAATCCGCCCTCGCTCCTCGGATAGAGGGTTTGGCGTTATTGAGCCTTTTTGGAGGGCAGATGGAGCAAAGTGAAAGCCTCACGGGGCTACTCTTTCAACACTAACCACAAGATTTCCCACAAGATTTCAAGGATTGAAAACCCCTTTTTTTCGGGGTAGAGAGAGACACTATGAGTGCAATTGCAGAGGTAAACGCTCGTGAGATTCTGGACTCGCGCGGAAACCCAACGGTTGAGGTTGAGATTGAACTCATTAGCGGAGCGCGCGGGCGCGCTGCTGTTCCGAGCGGAGCGAGTACTGGAGCGCATGAGGCCTCTGAGCTTCGTGATGGTGGCGAGCGTTATACCGGGAAAGGCGTGCTTCGCGCTGTAGAGAACGTCAAGCAGGAGATCGCCGACGCGATTATTGGTCTTGAGTCTTCGGAGCAGAGAGTGGTCGATTACACGCTCATTGACCTAGACGCAACTGATAACAAATCTCGCCTAGGGGCTAATGCGATTCTTGGTGTATCCCTCGCTGTTGCAAAGGCATCAGCGGAGGAGAGCGACTTGCCTCTGTTTCGGTATGTCGGTGGCACGAATGCCCGCACGCTCCCGGTTCCAATGATGAACGTTCTAAACGGTGGAGCCCACGCCGATACAAACGTTGATATTCAGGAGTTCATGATCATGCCGGTAGGTGCGGCATCATTTAGCGAAGCGTTGCGATGGGGCACGGAGACCTACCACGCGCTCAAGGCATTACTCAAAGAACGCGGGTTAGCAACAGCGCTCGGCGATGAGGGCGGTTTTGCCCCAAGCCTTGCATCGAACGAAGAAGCAGTTGTGCTTCTGGTAGAGGCTATTGAGCGAGCTGGGTATAACCCTGGAGCGGAGATTGCGATTGCCCTCGACGCAGCCTCGAGCGAGTTCTACAAAGACGGTCAGTATGTGCTTGCAGGTGAGGGAAAATCCTTCTCCTCGGCTGAGTTCGCGAGTTACCTCGCAGACCTAACTTCTCGTTATCCGATCATCTCGATTGAAGACGGTATGGATGAAGACGACTGGGACGGATGGAGCGCTCTTACTGAGGCCGTTGGCGATCGCGTGCAATTAGTCGGAGATGATCTATTTGTAACCAATGTCGAGCGGCTCAGTCGCGGCATTGAACTTGGGGTAGCGAACTCCATTCTTATCAAGGTAAACCAAATCGGAACTCTTACGGAGACGCTGGATGCGATCGAACTCGCAACGCGCTCCTCATACACGTCAGTCATGTCTCATCGAAGCGGCGAGACTGAAGACACAACAATCGCCGATTTAGCCGTCGCAACAAACTGTGGACAGATCAAAACAGGGGCGCCTGCGCGTAGTGATCGCGTCGCTAAGTACAACCAACTGCTTCGGATAGAAGAGGTACTCGAAGAGGCGGCGATGTATCCAGGCCTGAGTGCAGTCGCGAGGGGTTCTGGCGGGAGTCGCGTTGGCGGGGCTCACTAATGGCGACACCAAAGAAGAAGGCACCCAAGACGCGTGCTCCGGGAAAAGGCTCCACTGGCACTAATCAAATCCCTAGGTGGGGAAGAATTGCTGCTATTTCTGTAGGGGCAATTGCACTTTTCGCTGTCCTTGCTTATCTCTTCCCTGTGCGTTCGTATATCCATCAGCAGAATCGAATCAGCGTCGCTGAGAAGCAATTGATACTCCTTCGGACCCAGGCCAAGATTCTTCGAGATCAAAAGCAGTTACTAGAGTCCCCCGCCGAGATCGAGCGCATCGCCCGCGCTCGCTTTGGGATGGTTAAGCCAGGGGAGCAGGCATGGGCGGTAGTCCCCGGGCCAACCGGTGCTGCGGGCGGCAACGGGGCAACGGGATCCACTTCCCCATAGCGAAGCGATGCGCTTTACACTTCAAAGCGTGCCTACTAATCCAGCAGACCTTGAGGCCGTGACACTTTTGTTAGGGCGCGAGCCGCGCGCTGAGTTTGAGGTAGTGGTGCGTGGAGAGAATGGCGAGCCAGTGGTTCTCATGAACGCCGCACTTATGTATGACTCAACACCGATGCCGACTCTTTACTGGCTCGTAGATCCCGAGCTCAATCGGCGTATCGGAACGCTTGAGGCAGAGGGTGGGGTTCGCTCCGCCGAGGCTGCAGTAGATGCAGGAGCGTTGCTTGACGCCCACAATGCATATGCAGCCAAGAGAGACGCTTCTCTGCCGGAGAGTTACGAGGGGCCCCGTCCATCTGGCGGCGTTGGGGGTACTCGCATCGGCGTTAAGTGCTTGCATGCTCATTATGCGAATTTTCTTGCAGGGGGAGTCGACCCTGTAGGTGAATGGGTTGAGCAGAGACTCTCGAATCAATTTGAGGAGTCAAAGTAATGCGCTGTGCAGCGATTGATATGGGGACAAACTCAACGCGCCTGCTTGTCGCAGATGTTGTGGGATCTGGCGCTGAAGCAGATGTAAAGACTCTGGAGCGCTTGATGACTATCACGCGCCTCGGCGAAGGAGTCGCCTCGACCCGGCGATTGAACCCCGCTGCGATCGAGCGTGTCTGTGTAGTGCTTCGCGAGTATCGCGACGTAATGAAGAGCATGGGGGTTGAGCGTGTGCGCGCGACTGCGACGAGTGCAGCACGTGATGCAGAGAATGGCGATGAGTTTGTTAAAGCGGTAGAGGATGCTCTTGGTTTTGCGCCGGAGATCATCTCGGGCGAGGAGGAGGCAGCGCTCTCCTTCCTTGGTGCAACAGCGGGCCTCGATGCTCCGGGGCCTTTTCTTGTTGTTGATATCGGAGGCGGCTCAACGGAGTTCGTGGTCGGCACTGATAAACCCGAGGGGCTCATCTCTATTGATGTCGGCTGTGTTCGCGTTACGGAGACATTCCTTCACTCAGATCCGCCACTCCCAGACGAACTCTCAAATGCTGTGCAGGTACTGCGCGATCACATGGCTGATGTCGTGCGAGAGGTTCCAGGTGTGCGTGACTGCGCGACTCTCATCGGGCTTGCGGGCACAGTGTCAGCAGTGGCGTCAATTGAGCAAGGATTGGTTGAGTATGACCGCTCTCGGATCCACGGCTTTCGTATCACCCGCGCAGCTGCAGAGGATGTTTTCCGAACGCTCGCGACTGAGTCGCTAGAGCAGCGGAGATTCAACCCCGGTTTAGAGCCTGAGAGAGCATCAGTGATTGTCGGTGGATGCATAGTCCTCGTCTCCGTGCTTAGGTCCCTAGGGTATGGCGAGGTACTCGTTTCTGAGTCCGACATCCTTGATGGGGTCGTACGGATGCTCGCAGCTAACTAGCCCTAGATACGATCCTTAGATGATTGAGCGACTGTTACTTGGCCCTGGCCCCTCCAACGCCTACCCAGAGGTGCTTGAGGCGCTCTCGCAGCCGGTTCTTGGTCACCTTGACCCGGAGTTCCTCTCGCTGCTCGATGAGACGAGCGAGCGCCTGCGCAGCGTGTTCAAGACCTCGAACGCTCTGACCCTCCCGATTAGTGGAACAGGGTCTGCTGGCATGGAGGCATGCTTTGTCAATCTGCTTGAACCCGGAGACACTGCGATTATTGGTGTCAACGGAGTATTTGGCGAGCGGATGTGTGAGGTGGCGCGACGATGCGGAGCTGAGGTTCTGCGAGTGGAGGCCCCATGGGGAGATCCAATCGATCCGCAGCGATTTCTCGATGCGCAGCGCGCTAATCCGCGAGCTCGCGTTGTGGCTGTGGTCCATGCGGAGACCTCCACCGGAGTCGAGAGCGAAATCGCTCCACTAAGGGATCTTCAAGAGACGGATACTTTGCTCATTGTCGATACGGTCACAGGCCTCGGTGGGGTGCCGGTGGAGGTTGACGCGTGGGGAGTGGATGCGTGCTACTCGGGGACACAGAAGTGCCTTGGGGTGCCACCTGGCCTCTCGCCGATCACTCTCTCGCCGCGCGCAGTTGAGCGCATAAAGACTCGCTCCACACCGGCGCAGTCTTGGTATCTAGACCTTGGGTTAATCGGCGACTACGTAGGCGCAGCGCGTAAATATCATCACACTGCCCCTACCTCGATGATTGCGGCGCTCCATGCCGGGCTTGGGGTGTTGCTCGATGAAGGGCTAGAGGCTTCGTGGGCTCGCCACAAGTTGGTTGGGGCACAGTTGCAGAGTTCGCTGGTTGAGAGAGGATTCAAACTCATTGCGCGTGATGGCTACCGACTCCCGCAACTAACCACAGCTTGGCTACCTGAGGGAAGCGATGAAGCCACACTGCGTCGAGCGCTCCTTGATGGCTGGGGAATTGAGGTAGGCGGAGGGCTTGGTGCTTTCGCAGGAAAGGCTTGGCGCGTCGGCCTCATGGGGCACTCAGCGCGCACCGAATCCGTAGAGCGCCTAATAAGCGCAGTCGACGAACTTGGGTTAAATAGCCAGTCTTAATTGAGCCCTAAGTGAGCCTTGAAGAGCTGCTATTCGGTTGGAGCGGCTGGCAGTTGAAGGAAATTGTCTCGGTAAAAACGTAGTTCCGAGATTGACTCGAGAATGTCTCCAAGGGCGCGGTGCTGCTCTGCTTTGCCTGGACGTTTCTTATAGACGGCCGGGTTCCAGCGTCGTGCGAGTTCCTTTAGGGAGGAGACGTCGATGCTGCGGTAATG
>CAEZWM010000011.1_pt1 | contig 13513 bp, 7 predicted proteins | sample 7264981 | NCBI WGS metagenome assembly CAEZWM01 (sample SAMEA6813880, study PRJEB35770) | uncultured Actinomycetes bacterium | biome: Freshwater; feature: Freshwater reservoir; material: water | place: Czech Republic | collected 2015-11-04 | depth 0.5m m
CGGCGCCCCTTGGTCGCGTCTGCGTAACCTATGCCCCATGCAACAATTTGGCTCCCGCAACAAAGAGAAGTGGCCGGGCATGGGTACGGTGCTTGCACTGCTTGCACTAGCAGTTCTTTGGCACTCGGCCGCCCCTTATACCGGCTGGTCGCGAGTAGTAGCGATCTCGCTAGAGGGAGCGGCATTGATCGCAGCCCTCACCATCAGCGGAGAGACCCCAAAGTTTCGACGCGCCGCTCTGGTCTTGATTCCGATCGCTCTAATACTCGCAATATTGGGTGCGGCAACCTCCGGTGAAGTTGGTCTTCTTACAACATCCATTCTTGGGCTGATGATCGTCATCGTCTCTCCAATTGCAATTATTCGAGCAGTGCTTCGACACCCGATCATTAACCTCCAGACTGTCGCTGCAGCGGTATGCATCTATTTGATCCTCGGGCTCCTCTTCGCATACATCTTTGGGATTGAGTCAACGATCGACAAGGGGGTCTTCTTCTCCGGGACAAGCCGCCCCTACGGGCCAGACCTTCTGTATTTTTCTTTCACAACTCTCACCACTACCGGGTACGGAGATATCGCAGCGGTCACACGAATCGGACGCACCACTGCAATTGCCGAGGCAATGATTGGTCAGCTCTACCTTGTGACGGTTCTCGCGATTCTGGTTAGTAACCTTGGCAAAGACCGGCGCGTCGACGCTGGCGAGACAGGCGCAGATAAGGAGCAGACGACATGATCGAGATAAATGATTTTGAGGAGCGCAAAAATGCGCTTCATAGGCATTTGATCCCGGCAAGTGAGCGGCCTGCTTCATCGGCTCGAGGCGTTCACCACATCGCGATGATCTGCTCTGACCCAGATGCAACAATTGCCTTCTACCAAGGCGTGCTTGGTTTTCCGCTGGTAGAGATATTTGAGAACCGTGATTATGTAGGTTCGATGCACTTCTTCTTCGATATTGGCGAGGGCAATTTGCTCGCATTCTTCGATTTTCCAGGGCTTGGACTCGGGGAGATTGTTGAGGCTCACGGAGGCCTGCAGCACCTTGCAATATCAATGACGCCTGAGAACTTTGAAGCAGCAAAGCTGCGCGTTGAGGCTGCTGGCATTGAGTACCGAGGGCCAGACCTTGGCGTCAAGAACTCTATATACATGCGCGACCCTGACGGTATACAGATAGAGATCCTTTCCCATCCGTTACTTGATACCAACTTCGCTTAGGAGCACAATGCGCGCCGCAGTCTTTGAGTCCGCCGGACAACGCTTCACCATTACTAACGACATTGAGATTGAGAATCCTCGTTACGGAGAAGTAAAAGTACGGGTCTCACACTGTGGTGTATGCCACTCAGACCTGAGCATCGTAAATGGCTCATTCCCAGTAGGCACCCCAGTGATTCTTGGGCATGAGGCAGCGGGAGTAGTGGAGATGGTTGGCCCTGGCGTCACTTCACTTGCGCCAGGAGACAAAGTGGTTCTTACCCCTACTCCAACGTGTGGCACTTGTTATTGGTGCGTGCGCGATGAGCACAGCCTCTGCGCTAATACCAGCGCTATCGCTCTATCCGCTTTCCCTGATGGCACAACTCGCCTCTCTCGCAATGGAGCAACTGTTTACCGCGGTCTCGGCGTCGCCGCATTCGCAGAGTTTGTTGTCACACAAGAGTCCGGAGCAGTCAAGGTCCCCGACGACACGCCATTAGATGTCGTCTGCGTAATTGGCTGCGCGATGCAGACCGGAGTCGGAGCTGTACTAAACACTGCAAACGTCGAGGCAGGCGCGACGGTTCTGGTTGCCGGCCTTGGAGGTATCGGCTTAGCGGTAGTGCAGGGTGCGCGCATTGCCGGAGCAACACGTATCATCGCCTCCGATCCTCTACCCGAGCGACGCGCAGCGGCACTACGTTTTGGAGCCACGGATGTAATCGACCCAACCTCCGATAACGTTGTAGTGGCTTCGCACTCGCTCACTGGCGTTGGTGTCGATTATGCGTTCGAGGCTGCAGGCAAGGCTGCACTTATTGGCCCGCTACTAGATGCCTGCCGTGCAGGTGGATCAACTATCTGCGTCGGAGCACCTGGTCTGGATGAGAAGATCGTCATCGATCCGGCAGTGCTCTTCTCCACGACCGGCAAGAAGCTCCTTGGGTGCCTGTTAGGCAGCGTTAACTCGCGCCGGGAGATCCCACGCCTTGTCGAACTATGGAGACGCGGACACCTAGACCTCGAAGGCATGATCACGAGGCAGGTTGATCTCGCCGAGATTGACTCTGCCTTCGACGATCTAGTCGGTGGCCGAGGAATTCGCACGGTCGTCTCAATCTAATCAGGCCTTAGGCCCATAAAGGGGTGGCACTCGAGCATCGCTGGCAGGCAATCGGCGCGTTCTGAGCAGTAGGCAGGGCCGGTAGGATCCTGCAGACCGAAATTTGATCTGCTACTGCGCTTGACGGGGCTGCTTGAGGGGGCCATGCATGACCGACCACACCGAGAGCAACCCTGGCCCTCAATCGACTTCGCGGTTTACGAAGGTAGTTAGGCGCGAGTTGCGCTCGTTTACCGAGCTTTTTGCGGTATCAGGGATTGCATTCTCAATTCCGATCCTCAATCTCCTATCGAAAAACTCCTCCGTCTTCTCCGTCTACAAGGCAACCCGCCTCGATGTCCTCGCTATCGCGCTTCTAGCAGTATTCGTACTTCCGTTACTCGCTTGGGGGATAGAGGCTTGGGCGGGATTGCTCCTCCCAAAAATTCGCAGATACATTCATGCATTTTTTATTGGGGTTGCACTAGGCATTTACGCACTCCAGTTTATGAAGCACGCTCTGAGTCCTAGCCCCACAGTACTGATAGTTGCAGGCGTGGCCTCTGGCTTAGCAGCAGCGCTTCTACGACTTAGATCTCAGACCTTTGCATCATTCATCGCTGCCCTCGCATTTGCTCCAGCGCTTCTTGCAATCTGGTTCATATTTTTCTCCAACGCATACGCTGTAACGAAACAAGTTTCATTTGATGATACGAAAATCGCTGTTAGCTCTCCACATCGAATAGCACTGATAGCCCTCGACGAACTCCCGATTGGATCACTATTAGATTCGACAGGGCATGTGGATAAAGAACTATTCCCCAGTTTTGCTGCTCTCGAGCAGTCCTCAACTTTCTATAGAAACATGTCTACGGTTGCTCCCATTACCCAATGGGCTATCCCGGCTCTCTTAACTGGCCAGTATCCAGACGAGTCACACCTGCCGATCGCAGCCGATCATCCTGACTCCATTTTCAGACTCTTGAGCAGCACTTATCGCATGAACGCTCACGATGAGATCACGGATCTATGCCCAAGCAAATACTGCCCCAATATCGGAGTCCAGCGTTCGCTCTTGAAGCGAGTGCAGGCGATCGGCAGCGACGGGTTCAACCTATGGCGATCGACTGTCTCGCTGCATGAACAAATTGCTACCTATTCACCTCCCGAAGAAACCTCAAAGCCTTTCGACGATACACGCAGATTCATAAAGTCAATCCGTCGAGATAGTCGCCCAGTATTTGATTACGCACATATAATGCTTCCGCATCAACCTTGGGTATATCTCAATACGTTTCAAACCCACCGGCCCACGAGTAGTCAGACCTTTGAGAACTCGAACTCCGCCGAGTGGACGAGTCTCCATAATGCAGAACTGGGTCGAGAGATCCACCTGCTTCAACTTCAGACGGCTGACACCTTTATAGGCCAAGTAATAGACCGTCTCAAAAAAGTTGGGGCTTGGGAAGACACGATCCTTGTGGTCACCGCAGACCATGGAATCTCATTCTCAGCCGGCGAGTCACAGCGCGCTGTGTCTAGAAATAACGCGCACGAGATTCTCTTTCCCCCGCTTTTCATTAAGTCCCCTAATCAAAGTCAACCAATAGTGGATGACCGCGCAATGCGGACAATCGATGTCTTGCCTACAATTGCAGAGATCATAGGAGCCAGAATACCTTGGCGAATAGATGGGAAACCGGCCACCGCGATTCGCGACGCTGATGAACCTATTCGGCTTTATCAATTCAAGAACCCAATCTGGGACACTCCACTCGTCGCATCTGGAAGCGATTACCTAACCTTCCAGCGTTCGACGAATAAGGCCGCAATATCTATGACCGCCAGTAATTATGCAGGCGACCCTGCAATTCGTATATATAGAGTCGGCGAGTATGGAGGCTTACTTAGTCAAGAGGTCACCACGCTACCGATCACCCCCGCATCAAAGAAGCTCGAATTATTTGTTCCAGGTCTAGGAGCAAATCCTCTGAATGCGTTCAACCCATATTCCCCAAATCTCGATCAGACTTGGCTTGAGGGCTACAGCAAGAATCTAGGAAAGAACTCGACGATTGCATTCGCTATCAATGGCCGCATCGCAGGCTTAGGTTTCTCCAGCCGATTCCCTAACCAGAATGTTGGCTACTACTTCGCACAGCTTGCACCGAGCCTCATCAACGCAGGAGACAACTCCATAGAGGCTTTCGAGGTCACTGGCCCGGTATCCGCTCCACTCCTTACCCCGATTCAGATCGGCTGACCCGTTGGCTAAATCGCCTCAACTCGCGCCGGAGAACACATTGATACGCGGCCGCATCGCGCGCCATTCAACTGGCTTAGTTATCTCAGCATTCGCGGCTCTTGTATTTCTTCCTATTCTTGCCATGCATCCGGGAATGGTTGTTGCTGACACGAAGTCTTATCTCTATCTTGATCCGACCCGCTTCCTTGCGAGAGCGGCGTCGCTCTGGGACTCGAAGATAGGACTCGGTACCCTCAGCCACCAAACGATTGGCTACCTGTTCCCTATGGGTCCTTGGTACTGGGTTACGCAACGCGTGTTTGGAATTCCGACATGGATTTCTCAACGACTCTGGCTAGGAACAATAATTTTTACTGCAGGTCTTGGGGTATGGGGGCTCGCTCGAGAGTTTGGTATTCGCCGCAGAGGGGCTGCGATATCAATGCTCGCATATGCCTTTTCCCCTTACGTCCTAGGGTACTCAAGCTTTTATAGCCTCTTGCTTGGCCCTTGGGCAGCGCTGCCTTGGTGGATCATTTGGACGAAGCGAGGGCTACGCGTCCGCGGGTGGATTTATCCGGCGCTAATCGCTGTATCCGTGCAGTTGGTTGGATCGCTAAACGCGAGCAGCTTGATTCTCTGCCTCTTAGGTCCAGCGCTTTGGATTCCATTCGCCGTTCTTGGCAGGAGGGAAGCCACATGGCGCGATGCGTGGTCCTTTCTATGGCGTACAGCGCTGCTCACAACTCTGACCTCGCTCTGGTGGCTCTCAGCTCTCCTCATCGAGGGCCGTTTTGGTGTCAATATCCTGAGGCTAACGGAGAGTGTTCGCACAGTTGCAGCAACTTCAACGCCATTCGAGATCATTCGCGGTTTGGGCTACTGGTTCCTCTACGGCGGCGACAGAACTGGATCATGGAACGACGCGAGAGGTGCGCTTACTCAGACTTCGCTTGTACTTCTCGCAACGTTCTTAGTACCGACTATCGCTCTCGCAGGCGCAGCACTTATTAAGTGGCGAACTCGCGCGTACTTTGTGCTTCTGGTTGCTGTAGGGCTCATCATCGGGGTGGGCCCAGCCCCTTACGATCACCCTTCATTGCTCAGTGCCGCCTTTAAGTGGTTCACTCTCTCCACCTCTACTGGGTTCGCTCTACGCAACGTCAACAGAGCAATCCCGCTTCTCATTCTTGGCCTAGCCGCCCTCATCGGGGCTGGAGTCGATGTCGTCTCAAGGCGTATAGAGCAGCGAGGCCGTCCACTGATTGCACTAGGCGCTTTCGGCTTAGTTGCGGTTATCTGTATCACCGCTGCACTACCAGCATTAAGCGGTGGTTATTACAGCCGCTATCTAGAGCGCAACGAGGCCATTCCCCCATACTGGACCAGGGCAATAGAGCGCCTCTCCTCAGGGGATCCCCAGACACGCGTACTTGCTCTACCGGGGAGCGACTTCGCCTCATATCGATGGGGAGATACACGCGACCCAATTGAGCCAGGCCTAATGGATCGGCCGTATGTCGCACGTGAGATTGTTCCATGGGGTTCCGAGCAGTCGCTCTCATTTCTACAGGCCCTTGACAGGAGAGTGCAGGACGGAAGCCTCGACCCCGATGGGCTAGCGGAGACCCTCAAATTGATGGGTGTTGGTGATGTCATTCTTCGACTAGACCTTCGAACTGACCGCTGGAACCTAATTCCTGCTGGAGCGCTCTGGAAGAAACTCACCGACAAGCAGCCCGCCGGACTCGGTGCACCTGAGAGATTTGGAAGAAGAATTCCTGGCAATCTGCGCTTCGTAGAGTTAGGCGACCTCACAAAACCAAACGCAGAGACTCCAAACCCGCCTCCAGTAGCGATCATGAAAGTAAACGACCCGGCCCCGATTATTAGAGCGAAATCAGCCGAAGCCCCTATCTTGATTGCAGGTGACAGCGAGGCAATCATGGACCTATCGGATGCATCGCTTCTCGATGCGAATCGCGTTGTGTTCTTCTCGTCCTCCTTTGAGAAAAAGCCAGATGACATGACATCGCTCCCTGAGTCAACGCTTCTTGTTCTATCTGACACCAACCGTCGGCGGGGTCAGCGGTGGGGAGTCCTCCACGACCAGTTTGGATACACCGAGCAGGCAGGCGAGGAACCGCTTGTAACTGATCCGACGGACCAGCGGCTACTCGCCTTCCCTGACGAGACCGATGCTTCGCGTACTGTCGCAGTACTTACAGGAGTGAAGAGCGTTAGAGCGACTTCATACGGCACGCCCGCATTTGGATTTGTCCCGAACGAGAGGCCTGCGTCCGCATTTGATGGAGACCCGTTTACCGCATGGGTCGTTGATAGTGGAGTGCCCGTATCGCATCAAAAAATTCAAGTCGTTCTCACGAAGCCGGTTACGACGAGCTCTATCAATTTGATGCAGACCACCCCAGTGGCTGCTTACTCAGAGAAGAAACGCTACCGAGCTATAACTCGAATTCGAGTGACATTTGATGGAAAAGACTCAATCGAGCGAGATCTCGGTCGCCCTTCACGAAGAAAGAAAGGGCAAATCCTCGAATTTAAGGAACGAACATTTCAGAAATTAGAGGTAACAATTCTTGATTCCTCCGGCAAAGACATACGCGAGGGAGTGCGAAGAAATGGTGTTGGATTCGCTGAGATTAGAATCCCAACCGGGGTAGCAGACAAGACCGTTCACATCCACGAAGTAATCAGAATGCCAGAGCAGATGCTTAAGACACTCGGCCGAGATTCAACAGCCCATCCGCTAATAATCTCGATTGCTAGAGACTCAACAATGGACAACACGAAGATGAATCGAAGCTTCATACTCCCCGAAGCAAGAACTTTTTCTCTAAGTGGCACAGCACGGCTCAGCCCCTACGCAAAAGGCCAGGACATAGATGCTGCACTCGGCGCAACCTCGACTGGACCTGATTCCTACACTGCAATCTCGTCTTCGCGCTACGACTCGAGCACAACAAGAGCTGGCGCTGCAACAGATGGAGACCCCAAAACCGCATGGGTCTCTCAACTCGGTAATCCAAAAGCAGAACTGAAAGTGACCTTTAAGCAGCAGCGAAGCATTGACCATCTCAATCTGCAGGTAGTTGCTGACGGCCGTCACTCGATTCCAACTGTCATTTCGATGCGCGCAGACAAAGGGCCAAAGAGGATCATCCAACTGCCTCCAATTCCCGATCGCGTAGCGGGAGGAGTTGTATCGGTACCCATTTCCTTTGAATCCATCAGCGGGAAGGCGATGAAACTTACGATTCGTAAATACCGCTCGGTCAAGCTCGCCCAAATCGTTATGCCTTCTGCATTAGCGGAACTCGGCATGGATGGAACAGCACGCTCCTACTCCCCCGAACTCGCGAACAACTGCACCGAAGAGCTCATCACGCTTGATGGAGAGCCTCTGAAGGTGCGAATCTCTGGCTCCACGAAGGATGCGCTCCAGGGCGAGGAGCTCGCTCTTGAGCCATGCAACGGGGATATCTCACTTGCTGCTGGACCTCACGAGCTCGATGTATCAGAGTCCCCGCGGAACCCGACAGGGTTCGATATAAGTCGCCTGATTTTCTCTTCGGGCGCAGGCGGCGCAGCAATTAAGGCCTCAGAACTGAGATCTTCCCCTGCTGCACTCGACGCGCCTACTGCGACATCTGAGGCTGGCCTGACAGCACCGACGATCACCGTGCGAGGCGAGACTCGTTCCTCTTCCTCATTAGCGGTATCCGAAGCAACTCAACCATTCTGGCTAGTTCTCGGGCAGAGCCTCAACAAAGGTTGGCATGCAACAATCAACGGCAAGGATCTCGGAACTCCTGTTCTCGTAGACGGGTACGCTAACGGTTGGTACATAGACCCGGACAGAGAAACGAGCTTCAATATTGAACTCGTGTGGAAGCCACAGGGCACCGTCAATGCTTCGCTCTGGATTTCGCTGCTCGCATCTTTGCTATGTGTTGGAATCATCGTTACATCAATGATCAGGCGCAGAAAGCGCAAAGATCTGAATGAATACTCCGAGTATTTAGACTCCCCGAACTTCCGCGAGATTCACACGCGCGAATTTTCAATCCCAAGCCGAAGAAGAATTATTCTCACACTTGCCATGGCTGCAGGAACTGGCGCTGTGATCGCGCCTTGGGTCGGGATAATCGTAGGCATCGCTAGCTGGTTCGCAAGCGGTGGGATGCGCGCCCGCAGGATTATTCGCTATGCCCCACCGGTGCTTCTTATTTCGGTTGCTCTCGGCATTCCGATTATCCAGCGCGTAAAGCGATTCCCACCTTTCTTTGACTGGGTTACACATTTCCAGTGGGCAAACTGGGTCGTCTGGCTAGCTATTAGTGCGTTAGTCCTAGACGTGCTGATATCGATTATCAGCGGCGAGGAAGAGATAGCCACCTTGGATCAGGCGACACGACTCTCCGAGCCAGAGACTGCAGCCCAAATACTCGAACCTGCTAGCGAATAGGCCCAGTAGTCAACTGGTTTTCCACCACGAATGCCCCGTCTACAATGCAGGAGCGCTGAGCAATAAGAATCGTTCAGCAGAATGTTTTCTACGGTGTTGCGGGTCCATTGTGAGACCCACACAGCGAGTGCCGAAGGTCGTCAGGGGGGCTAGCCAATGAACATAGGAAATCACCGTTTCTTGGCGATCCTCATCGACGCCACTTATGCATTCTCTCGGATGGGATAAGCGATGCGAATACTTTTCCTCGCTTGGCGGGATCTTGCACACCCGAATGCCGGCGGCTCAGAGGTAGTGATAGACCGTCTCATTCGCGAGTTGCAGGAGCGCGGACACGAGGCCACCCTCATGTGCGGTGGCCCAATTGAAGAGCGCCCATACCCGGTAATCCAGAACGGCAGCACTTACTCCCAATACATCACAGCGCCGTTTCGATACGCACGCCAGTTCAGGGATGTAGATGTTGTAGTTGATGTGGCCAATGGAGTCCCATACCTGACTCCCCTCTGGCGGCGAGGTCCGTCCGTATGCATTCTCTTCCATGTCCATGGAAATCAGTGGCAGAGATACTTCCCTAAGCCGGTAGCGCGAGTATTCGCCTCACTAGAGCAACGCGGCATACCTGCGATTTATAAAGATGTTCCGCTCGTTACAATCTCCGATTCGGGCGCCCACGAACTTGAAATTCTTGGTGTTAGCCCTCGCAATATTCATGTGCTCAATCTTGGAGTTGATCTAGAAGACTTAGAGAAGGACCCTGAAAAGTCCGTAGATCCGCTATTTATTTCAGTAGGTCGACTCGCTTTAAATAAGCGAATCGATCTCCTTCTAGATATGTGGGCTGAGGTCGGTCCGCAGATTGGCGGACGCCTGCTCATCATCGGCGACGGCCCGGAGCGAGAACGCCTAACTGCGCGAGTGAGAGACGAACCTGCTCTGCGGGGAGCCGAGATCCTCGGTCGCGTGAGCGCGGAGCGCAAGGCCGAGCTCATGCATGAGGCGTGGCTCTTGGTTCACACAGCTGAGCGCGAAGGTTGGGGGCTCGTGATCCTTGAAGCAGCAAGATGCTCAACTCCATCTATTGGGTTTCGCGTCAAAGGGGTAAAGGACGCGATCCTCCACGGCAAGACCGGACTTCTTGCAAAGGACGAAGCAGGGTTCACTCAAGCATGGCTTTCACTCGCGGGCGACACCGAGCGACGCAGCCAACTTGCAGCAGCCGCAGAGTTACGTTCTCGAGACTTCACGTGGCAGCGAACAATCGACACCTTTGTTGAGGCAGTTGAGGCTGCAGGCACGAAGACGGTTCATGACCCTCTCGCAGATGGCCCCTCCAAAGGCATCGCGCGTAGCGTTCATCTTTTCTCACTGTTCCGGAAGGAGACGCAGGAGCCTGACCGCTTTTACCACTACCTAGCAGCCGACACCATCCGCAGCATCGAACGCCACGCGGATGTACGTGGGTCGCTCACACTTGATGTCGGAGGCGGCCCTGGTTACGTTGCCGAGGCGCTGAGACATGCTGGGGCAGACTGCATCGTCGTTGATTACAGCGCAGAGGAACTCGCTCTGCACGGCAGGTCTGCCACTGGAGCAGTCCAGGGAGATGCACAGGCCCTGCCATTTAAGACTGGGAGCGCGCGAGTAATTCACTGCTCGAATGTGCTTGAGCATGTACCGAATTGGCACGCGCTTCTAGAAGAGATTGTCCGCGTGCTCGAGCCGCGCGCGGGTATCGGCTATTTGAGTTTTACGCCGTGGCTATCTCCGTGGGGCGGACACGAGACCTCGCCGTGGCATTACCTAGGCGGCGAGAGAGCGGCAAAGCGCTTTGAGCGGAGAAACGGTAGGCCCCCAAAGAATAAGTTCGGCGAGAGCCTCCACCGGGTCAAGGCAGCCGATGTAATCGCATGGTTTAATTCACGCCCTGATATTGAGGTATTCGATGTTCGTCCGCGTTATCTGCCTAACTGGCTAGGTTGGGTTGCGCGTATTCCAGGCGTACGAGAAGTACTTGCTTGGAATCTAGTAATCGTGTTCAGGCGAAGAGCTTTTGACAAGGTTCCGAGCGCAAGCGCAAACTAAGGTTTATTCATCGCCTGCAGGCGTTCGCCGTATGCAATGCCATCATGGCGTTCGGGCGCCACGCGGTAACGACCGAAAGGGCAACAACGTGAACACCATCTCTACGATAGCGAGCCTTGTGCCCGACAAGGTGTTCGTCGCGGCCATCGCACGCGCTCATAGGAAATTCGAACCTGAGCTCGACCGGATCGTCGCGTCGGTTCCGACCCGAGGAACCGCTGTCGACGTAGGGGTCTGGTACGGCCCTTGGACCTACTGGCTTTCTCGCAGGTGCGAGCAGGTAGTCGACTTTGAGCCGAACCCCGATCTTGCCGCGGTGCTCGACCGCACCGTACGTCCGAACGTGCGGGTCGAACACCTCGCGGCCTCTGACGCCGAGGGCACCGCAACCCTCACCCTGCCCGCAGGTGGTCGCGGCACGGAGGGTCGCGCGTCCCTCGAGGGCCTACAAGACGGTGGACGAACAGTAGAGGTTAAAACCGTGCGACTAGACGACATGGGACTTAAGGATGTCGTACTGCTAAAGATCGACGTTGAGGGTCACGAATTCGCAACTATCACTGGCGCCGAACAACTACTCGCCGAGCAGCACCCCGTACTCGTGGTCGAGCTTGAGGACCGCCACGGCGGTATCGCTCCGAGCGTCGACCTACTCGCCTCGTGGGGGTATGCGGGAAAAGTTCTCGTAGAGAAGCGCTGGGTTCCCCTCACGGAGTTCGACCTCCCTCGACACCAGGCCGAGTACCACGCGCAGCCACGTAAAACTGGCGGGTACCTCTCGATGAGCGTGCGTAAGCAGGAGCCCTATATCAACAACGTTGTGTTTACTCACCCCGAGTGCGCTTGGGACGTGCGCTGACCTTCGATCAGCTACTTGGCGGTGTCGTAACCCGACTCGAGTCCAAACTTTGGAAATGCCCCAAAGATCCCGTGCTCGTGTAGTCCGTAACCAACCTGATCGCCGATCTCGAAACGCGCTACATGGTCAACGAGGCCGAACCATCCCCACGTCTCGAGCTCTGCCATGCTCCACGTCTTCGACTCAACGACAAGATCGGTTCCACGGTACATGCCGTGGCGAAACTCGTCACCGACTCCATAACCAGTGCCTATAGCTATGTAGGAGTGAAGAAGCGGTGTAACGACAACCTCGAACCCTCCGCCCGGAGCCTCTGGGAACTTCAACTTGCTCTGGGTGGAGATCATTCTGGTTCCCGAGTCAAGCCGATGCTCAAACTCTGGGCGACCGAGCCACTCAGGCTCTCGCGATCTGTCAGCCCAGATACGTACCGACTCCTCAATTGTGCGATGTCCGTCTGGCTCTTCCTGCACGATGTAGAGGATGGAAAAGTCGTCAAACTGCATAGGTGCGTAGTTCCAGAGTCCAACCATCTGCCCGACCTCTTCGCGAATGCCAGAGGGCTCTGTCTCCCCTACAGGGCGCACACCCCATGAACGATCGCGAGTGCCCTTCCAGCGATCTGGCGTAACCGAGAAACTCTCCCCTGCTACCTCAACGCTGCCGCTCCAGCAACCAGTCTGCGCAAAACGCATAGTGTCGAAGAGAACCCTTCCAAACTTGCGCACATATTGGCGCGGCTCTTCGAAGGCGGGCATAGCGCCCTCCCATGTCACGTCGCAGGAAATGGCTCGATCCTCCTCTGCTCCCTTAGGCGGCTCGAGTATGAAGCGAACTCGCTGAAGCGGCTCGATGATCTCAACACGAAACGGACCGACAGAGGTATCCATGCGGTCGCCTAATAGTTTGGAGGCACGAACTACGTGGTACTCCTCACCCCTGCGCACACTTGCGAATGCGTCTTGTGTGCCGAGGTTGGGGTACTGCCCCATCCCCATAATCATGAATAGGTCATCTGAAGACCCATGAAGATTGAAGTAGTAGCGGTCATAGAAGTTTCGATCGCTAGTGCCGGAGTGGCGAATCGTCTCCGAGACTTGGTGCACCGGGTAGTCATCCCATGATGAGAGTGAGCCGTGAGCCATTTGTACTATCCCTCCTGCACGACGCCACGAAGGCCGTCGGCACCGAATACATCGCTAAGAACACTCGAGAAATCTGGACCTCTACGAAGTGAGTGTCCGCCGTCAACATTTATTACTTGACCTGTAATCCATGTGCTCTCAGATCCGATTAAGAATCTCGCCATTGCAGCAATATCTGCAGGCTGGCCGACTCTAGAGATCGGCATGCAATCTAGGTAATCATCTAGAAGCGGTCCCCCCGCGATTATGAACTCGACTAGTTCGGTATCGACGAGACCAGGGCGAATTACGTTGACACGAACTGCGCTCGCCCCAAGCTCATCAGCAGCCATTGTGCATAAGGCCTCAATACCGGCTTTCCCAGGTCCATACGCCCCAAACCACC
>CAEZWM010000012.1_pt1 | contig 13307 bp, 10 predicted proteins | sample 7264981 | NCBI WGS metagenome assembly CAEZWM01 (sample SAMEA6813880, study PRJEB35770) | uncultured Actinomycetes bacterium | biome: Freshwater; feature: Freshwater reservoir; material: water | place: Czech Republic | collected 2015-11-04 | depth 0.5m m
CAGATCTCTGCTAACTACCGCCGATACATCGACGTCTACACGGGCTAAGCCCAGATCACTATTTAGGCAGAGGCGTTAAAGCAACGCTTGCAAGAATTGCATCGGCCCTCTTCGCCAGGGACGCGCGTTGCCTAGGCCCGTCACGCGTAACACTCGTGGCCTCGACATCAACGCGACTTCCGGTAGTGCCAACAGGTGTTCTCCAGAACCGCCTGCGAACTTTGCCGACTACTAGCACTGGAGTCCCCTCCCCGGCTGCGAGCAGCCAAGCAGGCGGCGCCCACATTGTGACGGGGACCGTCGCTACTCCATCGAGGGATAAGACGCGAACTTGAAGCGTCGCTACCTCTCCCCTGTCTTGAATCTCTCGAGTCTCTACCTCACTCGAGAGCACCCCTACCAGGATTGCAAAGTTCAAGCCTGTCTCAGCGGGGCTATTGGATTTGTTATCTGTCTTGCCTTTCTTACCTGCCTCAACTGCTTTCTTGCTTATCTCATTGCGTGTTCCTGATTGCATAGCCGTCTCCTTATACCCAAAACTTCGCTTCCTAGGTGGGGGAAATACGGTCTGGCGAACTCCACGCTTGGGGGAACTTGATGCGCTGAATCGAGAGTAACGCAGGCCTGCGACAATTACGCCGTAAAGTGAACGCCATGAATCTAAACCCCCTGCCCCTCAACCCCCTGCCTCTCAACCCCACGCCTCTCAACCCCACGCCTCTTAACCCCACGCCTCTTAACCCCCTGCAGATTGATATCCACGCACTCGCAGCCGATTTCATCGCAAATGTTGAGACCTGCAACCTTGAGGCTTTAGCGGCCATGTATGCACCAGATGGCATTGTAAATATCAATGCCATAGGGGTTGACCAGCCAGCAGCCGAGACATTTGAGACGCTTCGAGCGATGCACCAGAGGGCGGAGTCAATTAGGTACGAAGTATTAGAGGTGATTCCGACGGCGTCGGGTTACGTACAGCGACACCGTCTCCACGTCGTTGTTCCTCAGCGGGGAGATACCGGTCCCCAGCACTTAGTGATCCCTGCCTGCCTGGTGGTCACGCTCAAGGATGGCCTCGTAGCAAGAGTTGATGAGTACCTTGATTCGTCGCAGATTGCTCCGCTATTTCAGAGATAGCAACGCGATAGATGTGATTGCCATTTATGCGAAGAGCGCTCTGAACGTCGGCAACTCCTTGAGGGCGCCTATCCGCAAATGAGCAAGCCTTGGGAGTCAGAAGTGACAAATTGCTGACCTACCCGAGCTCGGGTCCCTATGACAAGAGCCCTCTCAGCGTCGGGAGCAGGAAAGCAAATACCGAGCTAATAACAATCGCTCCCCAGACGACTGCTTTGCCGGAGCGGCTAGAGATACTCGAAGGATCCACCCATCCAACTAGTTCTTCTTGAGAATGTGCCAAACCAATACGCCAGTGCGGCAGCAGCTTCGAATCTGAGTAGGAACGTGTGGATCCAACGATGCGCTGTACGAGGTCTCGCGCTGGCCGTTCAATGAGGATGAATGCAAAATACGCGATGACGATAGAGAGGGCGGTTATTAAGAAGACGTATGTAGCAATGTGCCCGAATAGCGTTGGGAACGGGCGGTGAACCAATAGGTACTCACCGATAATGTCGTTCCATAAATAGATTCCGAAAGAAACCGTCCCTAAAAATACGAACACGCGCGTCGCTAATAAGCGCCGCACCCATCCAGATCGCTCTCCGGGGAGAAGTGCTGGGAGGACTAAGAAGAATCCTGCTAGGAGTGATAGTTGGTTTAATAGGAATCCGGTAACCGCGCCGTCTTGATGCCATATGTCCACGGTGAGCCCAGACCGGGTCAACGCAACGAGGAGCATTCCGCTCAACACCCAGCAGGCCCATGCACGCTGTGCAAAGGCGCTGATGATCTTGGGGACACTGCCACCTAGTTCTCTCCAAACCGAGCAGACCGCCACAACCATCCCAAGAGCAAACCAATCCATAAAAGATGGGAGCCAATAGCCAAGTTCAGAGAGTGGGAACCATCGTCTGAAATACTGCACTTCGCCATTTAGGAAGAGTAACCAGGCCACCTTGACTGCGATTGATGCAGCGGCGATCGTGGATAGCCATACGATTTGAGCACGTAGAGCGCTGAGCCCTGCAATAGCGCCTGCCCTGCGAATAAACCACGCTATGAATGGAACCACGAGGTAGAACGAAACCTCTATCACCAATGTCCATGCGATTCCTATTCCGAGTCCAGTTATGCCTGCGAACCGATAGTTCTGCGCCAATCCGAACGTAAGCGCATAATCACCCAAATTAGCGTTGGGAAAATCCACTGTTCCTAGGGCCATCGCTCCAAGCAACGCAAACCAATACCCCGGGAGTATTCGTCCAAGGCGTCGAAGCCAAAACGCGCCGTATTTCGGTGGTTGCGTGCCACGAAAATGGGCCAGCACGAAAGGCCTATAGAGCAAGAACCCCGAGATAACAAAGAACGCAGCAATTCCCATTCTCCCCAACGGAACTAGAAACAGGCGCAGATAGCTTGGGGCCCAGTTGACCTTAATAAGCGTTGCGAACGTACCCGCATGGTTCAAAACAACAATCAATGCGGCGATGGCCCTAGCGCCATCCATGCAAGGGAACTCAACTCTCGCAGCGGCTGCTTCAGGCAGACTCGAGGAACCAGGGCTAACCGTCATCGTATTCAAATGGCCCCCCTAAGGCTCGGCAGAAAAAGTGCAAAAATCGCTGCGCAGAGAATCGTACTCATCACAATAAATGAATCTGCCCGCCTCGTCTCGGCCCTTGGAAGAACAAACGCTTCGATGCGGGAGGCGTGAACCTGAAAATCGATCACGGCCCAGTCCCTGAAGCGTCTTGCCTCCGGTCGTCTGCCTCCGGTAGCTACCGTTGCCAGAGAACGAGACGGCGACTCCACTAGGACGTAAGACACATAGGCGGCGACACCCGTGAAGATCAACGCCATAGATACGAATACAGGCGCAGACTTCAGCAATGGGAGACTCTCACTCCAACGCTCGATGAGGATCACTAATGACAAGTGCCAGAGGTAGGCACCAAATGCTACCGTTCCACAAAGAAAAAACGGCCTTGACGCAAGTATCCGACGCAGAGCTCCAAGACGCACCCCAGGAATTACTGCTGGGAGAATGATCGCAAACGCCGCGATAATTGATAACTCGTCGCGAATAAAGGCAGTACTTCTCTCAAGGTTAAGAAGTCCAGGGACTAGCGGCATCCCAGCACGCCCCAAGGCAATTACCATGATCCCAGCGATACCCCAAGATGCCCAGGGCCTCTCAGCAAAAATGCGCAGAGCGCGGTTATTCACGCCGCCAGTCTCTCTCCATGCACTCGCCAGAGCAAGCAGCATGCCTAGCCCAAACATGTCGAGAAACGAAGGTAGCCAAGAACCAAGATTGTAAATAGGGAACCACGTTCTTGATGGCCCGCCCCAGTCGCCAATGACAAAGATCGAGATATATCGGCTGAGCATTCCTATAAGAATCAATACGGTTACAACTATCAGATTCGAACGCAATACTGAACTGCGCGCCGGTTTACTGGATCTACCTGAGATTAAACGTGCGAAACCAGCGAATGCTGGAAGCAGTGCATAGAAGGCAATCTCAATCACGAGAGTCCAAGCAACTACAAGTCCGTATGAGAGCACACCGTACGCGTGATAGCTCCCTAGGAGACCAAACGCTGTGGCGTAACTAGTGAAGTCATGCTGATAAAAGACTGCAACCCCAAGCAGCATTGAACCGATTAAGGCGAACCAATACCCCGGGAATATTCGCGCACCTCTTCGAACCCAGAATGCTCCGGCTCGCGGAGGGCTCCCTCCATTTAGGTGAGCAATTACAAATGGGCGATAGAGCAGAAATCCGGAGAGCATGAAGAAGATTGCTACACCGAACCGGTCAAGAGTCGCTACGTGGCGAACAATCAAGCTTGGAACAGCGCCCGGATCGATAACTATCAAAACAGTTGTTAGGTGATAGGCGATAACAGTGAATGCAGCGAATGCGCGCACCCCGTCGAGACACGGGAACGAACGCAGCATCTCAGCGCCACCTACTAAACGGTTATCAGAAATCGATTGAGTACCAATATTTGCCCCCGCACCGTTTGACACAGGTGGAGCGTAACTTCACTACGGATAGTAAATGACCACGAAATCGCTAATACTTCTAAGCCAGTGCAGCTAAACGCTCTGCAACATCGGCAAAACCAGCGTCATGCTGACGGATCCGATCAAAACGCGCTCTTGCGGCTGGGATATTCCCGGCTCGCTCCTCAAGATCGGCAAGTGCGTACCAAAGACGGAGGTGATGCGTTAGCACTCGCTTGATTCCATCGGCGCGCTTTGCAAGCAAAGTAATTGCTTCATCAAGCCTTCCGCGATCGGCGAGGGATCCAGCGAAGACAATTCGCCCCTCAGTGACAAGCTCGGAAGAAGGCGACTCATCGCCTAGTTCGCGCCACCGCGCCTCAACCGTCTCGTGATCCCCAAGGGCTCGATAGCAATCCATTAGAACTGGATGCTGAGTGACGTCGCCGGTCATGGAGTAATACTCCTCGAGTTCGCGCGACGCGTCTCGGTATTTACCATCTCGATAGAGGGCCAGACCAAAGAGTTCGCGCACGCTCGGCGAGGCTGATACCTCTTCGCGAAGTGGGCGAAGTATGCGCAATGCATCTCGCTCTCGCCCCTCAGCAAATGCATCCGCTGCCTTCATCAATGCGTCATAGTGACGTTCAGCTCTCTTGCCGCCGACTCTCAAGATTTCATCGCGCACTGCTTGAGGCCCTGGCCTGCGGCGACGTGATGGAGTTCTGCGGGGAGGTGCATCCGCTACTCGTCGGGCACCTTTTCGCGGTGCGCGTTCCTTCGAGTCTCGCGAGACACGCCTCAGCACATCGCGCTGAACCTGCGGCTCCTGCGCCTCGTCGTTAGAGGCTCCGGCTGGTCGGCGTTTGGGCGGAGGTGTAGGCAGAGGCTCGGAGCCAATGCGGCGCCCTGAACGGGTGATAGCCCCCTCTGCTGGCCCTGAACGAGGAGAGTCTCCCCTGCTAGACCCGCGGTACTCGCCGCGTGAATCAGAACGAGGACCGCCGCGAGAGTCAGAACGAGGACCGCCGCGAGAACCACCTCGAGAATCCCCGCGAGAGCCGGTACGCGAGTCGCCGCGAGAATCACCGCGAGTGCCTCCCCTACCTGCTGCTGGTGAGCCAGGCCTCGACGGCCCACTGCGCGAATCGCGCGAGTCACCCATTGACCAATCGTCGCGCCTTGCAGACCCGCTACTTGATCGTGATCCGCCAGTCGCGCGTGGTGCGCTACGCGAGGTGGAGCGTGGGGCGCCAGAGCGAGGTGCACCACTGCGCGCGCCACTAGCTTTACGCTCAGCTGCGGCTGCCCTACCTGCTGGCGAGCGAGGATCAGGATCGCGCTCCTCGGGGCGTCCGCGCCCCTCACCTCGCCTAGGTGCTCCAGTTCGGCTAGTTGCGCTACTGCGCGCGCTTGAGGAACGCGAATCACGCGAATCCCTAGAGTCGCGTGAATCACGCGAGTCCCTAGAGTCGCGAGATCCTCTCGAGTCTCTCGAGTCTGAGCGACCAGATCGCTCCTCCCCATAACGGTCGCTACCGGAGCGCCCTGATGTGGAGCGAGAGCTTGAAGCCCCTCGCGTACCCGAACCACCGGAGCGTGAGGATGGTGCTCCACGCTCCGAAGAACCGCGCTCGCCACTTGTTGAACCTCGAGATGACGAGCCTGTGCGCGATGATCCAGCCCCTCCGCGAGATCCAGAACTGTTAGCCCCAGAGCCCTTGGAACCAGCACGAGGGGACTGCGAACGCGCAGATCTGCCGCTGGGGGTTCCAGAGGCGCGGCGCGGTGAAGAACTTGATCTTTCGGGCAAGAGATTGCTCCTTAAAGGGGATAGGGCATCCTATCGGAGACGACCGGCATCGCTCACTTGGACCATAAAAACATAGCGAAATCGGCATAAACGCGACTCTGCCGGAGGGCCCTAGGACTCTCCGGCAGAGTAAGCGATCGGTACTCAAGCTTCTAGAGCTCAGATAATTTTACGCCCATGGCGTCGCCCCGCCGGGTCTAGTTAGGTGGAAGGGTCGTCGTCGTAGTGGTGGTTGTTGTAGTGGTGGGCGGCAGCATTTTGATCTTGAAGTTTCCGCTCCGCAGAGGGGCTACGCAGCGCTCTGCAAACTCCACTTGACTCCCGATCCCCACATCATCCAAGACCCCGCCTAGCTCACGACAAGAGGTATACGAATAACGAGCGTCAGGCACGGTTAGCCCGGGCTGCCCGGAGTACGGACCGCACATAGAGACCATCAAGAACTGGTCCCGCTCTCCACCTCGCCGATCATCTGAGTCAATCTCGCCATTTCGGTTGGTGTCTACTATCAACATCAGAGCAATTCCTGTCGCCAATTTGCTGCGATCCGAACGCTTTGAGTCCTCTCGCATTCGCTCCTGCAGGCGAGACACCTCTTCTCCAGCAGCACGAGTAAGAGCGGATTCGCCATTCGCGCTAGTCGAACCAGCGATCGACTTTGACTGTAGAACCGCTCCCCCTGAAATGCTGATGCAATTATTGTTTAACACATTGGGGTAGTGGCGCTCATCGCCTGAGCGGTAGCCAAAGGCCCCTAACCAGCAGGTACTGCCTGTTGTTGGGCAGTCAGTGGCTGCGGCACTCTCCGCTATGTCATGTTTTAGCGATATCCCCAGGCCTCCCTCAAACTTCATCGATACCCCATATGGCCAGGCAGCGTTCTTGCCAGAGTCTGTGAACTCACCCTTAATGAGCTGGCCCATACCTCCATATGGGAAAACACTGCACTCAGGCTCGGTGCCTTTCACGCAGAGCCCTTTGGTCTCCAAGGAAACGGAGATCTTTCCTCGCGAGGAGATAGCAGAGTCAGCAGAACCGCCTCCAGAGACCTCACCTACACCACAGGCGGCGGCAACTAGTACCAAGACCGCTGCAGCGGCAATAACTTTCAAATTCTTAAGCCTGCTCATTTTGGAAATTCCATTCGTTAGTTAGTCAGTGAAGTAACGCGAGTTAGTTCTCTGTATTTAGTTTGGCGGAAGGGTCGTCGTCGTAGTGGTGCTTGTTGTAGTGGTGGGCAGCATTTTGATTTTTAGGTTTCCGCCACTTAGCGGAGCAATACATCTACTGAGCCAATACGCGTCGTTATTCGACCAGATTCCTGCTTCCTCAGCGCAAGACGCATACGAGTAAACATCAGTCTCGGTAGTAATTCCGCTTACCTTAAAGAGGCCAGGGATACTTGAGTATGGCCCGCATAACGAAGCAAGCATGAACTCGTCACTAGGAGCACTAGGACGAGACTCTCGCCCTTCACGACTGTCACGATCCGAGCTGTCGATACGACCATTGTTGTTCGAATCAATAATTGCTATCAATGCAATTCCCGAGGCTGCGTTCCTGCGATCGGAATGCTCTCGATCGCCGCGCAATGCTTCTCGGGATTCAGAGAGAGTCTCACTCAATAGAGGCGCCGAACTAACTCCCCCGAAGGATCTGTTAACAAGGTCAAGAAGCTGGGCGTCGACTACCACTCCGCCAGAGGTCCCGAATAAAGAATTGTCGAAGCAATTAGTGCTTGTCGCATTCGGGTAATGCCGCTCGTCAGTCGACTGGTAACCAACATAAGCAAACCAACAAGTGAGACCCGCTTCTGGGCAATCAACATCGGCGGCAATATTCTGCGCTAAGTCTTTTGGATAGGTGCCGAACCTGCCCTCGAACCTAATTGAGACACCCGAAGGCCAAGCGGCACTCCTACCGGAGTCCTTGAACTCCCCCTTTACTAACTGGTAAGCACCCCGCGAAAAAATAGATTCTCCGTTATATGGCAAGTCAGCACATTCGCGCTCAGTTCCCTTTAGGCATAGCGCCTTTGTCTCAATGGCGATCGAGATCTTCCCCCTATTTGATATAGCCGAGACCGCCGAACCTCCTCCGGAGACCTCTGCAGTGGCGCAGGCCGAAGCAACGAGCACCAAGACTGCTGCAGCGGCAATAACTTTTAGATTCTTTAGTCTCTTCATTGAAGGAGTTCCGATCATTAGTTAGTAGTTAGTGAAATAACGTCAGTTGAGTCGCTCTACCTAGTTCGGTGGAAGCGTCGTAGTTGTAGTGGTTGTCGTTGTAGAGGTCGAGGTTGTCGGAATGATCTTGATCTTTAGGTCTCCGCTGCGCAGAGGCACAATGCAGTCCGGGCTAATAACGCCGCCAGTAAAAGCATCGCTCGAGAAAGTTCCACCGGAACAAGTTGCATAGGTGTATCCAGAGCCCAAACCTCCGCCGCCACCTAACGAAGGTTGGTTTGAGTAAGGCCCGCAGACTGATGCGAGGATGAAGCCATCTGCGCTCCTATTTGATTCGGAGTCTTCATCTAGTCGCCCATTGTGGTTAGCGTCAACAATGAGCACCAATGCAAGACCAGTAATTCGGTTCTGCTCTGTTCGATCATCCCCACCCTTATTGATCTCGCGTTCTGCGCGCTTTATCGTCTCGCTCACAACAGGATTCGCTAACGACCTCGCTATACCTGATGGCAACGAATTCGATACAACTGCTGACTCTCCGAAGCAAGGAGTTGTGTTTGGATAGTGCCTGTTATCCCCCGAGCGATAACCAATTCCGCCTAGCCAGCAATTCGCATGCCGCGTATCTTTAGCGCCCTTTACCTGACTCCCTGCGGGAACACCAAGGAGGTCATTACATACATCTCCGGCGAGCAGTAATACGCCGATGTTGCGCTTCTCAGTCGCCGTGTAGGCGCCATCGAACTTCATAGATACGCCATAGGGCCAAGAGGGACTTGTGCCGGAGTCCTTGAACTCGCCGGTCACACTCTGGGAGCCTCCCTGGAAGGAGTAGTTCGCACAGTCGCGCTCTGTACCTTTAAGGCAGAGCTCTTTAGTCTCAATCGCGAGCGAGATCCTCCCCCTCCTGCTAATTGGAGAGTCTCCAGATCCGCCGCCCGAGAGCGTTGCGAGATCACAGGCTGCAAGCATCATGACAAGCGCACCTGCGAGGGCGACAGTCTTGATAACCCTCAAATTCCTAGCCTTGAAATTCCGTGGATTCTTGGGCCTTGAACTCTTTGAAGACGAGTTCTTTGACCTCTGGCTTTTTGAAATCAGCATTCTCAAAGCCTAAACCACTTTAAGTGAACAGGCAAGATTAGCGACAGATAAAAAACCACTCATAGCGAACACGCATAGCGACCACATTTGGTGCTGGAACCTCCACAGAGATCAACTCCGGGCGCCCATCGCCAAATCGAATTTGGGCGCGAAAAAGGGGCACCAATTGGCACCCCTTTCTCAAAAAAATTCCGGCGACGACCTACTCTCCCAGAGGGCTTCCCCCCAAGTACCATCGGCGCGGGCAGTCTTCACTTCCGTGTTCGGGATGGGAACGGGTGTTTCCCCGCCGCTATTGCCACCGGAAATCAGTTGTCAATTAAGTACGCGCATATAGCTGCGCCCTTAAAGACTCCATAGCGAGCACGAATACCGAGAAAATCTCAAGCCCTCGGCCGATTAGTACCGGTCGGCTAAACACGTTGCCGTGCGTACACCTCCGGCCTATCTACCTAGTCGTCTACTAGGGGCCTTACCCGGTTAACCCGGTGAGAGATCTCGTCTCGAGGCGAGTTTCGCGCTTATATGCTTTCAGCGCTTATCTCTTCCGCAGGTAGCCAACCAGCCGTGCTCCTGGCGGAACAACTGGCACACTAGAGCTGCGTCCATCCCGGTCCTCTCGTACTAGGGACAGCTCCCCTCAAATCTCTTACGCCCGCAACGGATAGGGACCGAACTGTCTCGCGACGTTCTAAACCCAGCTCGCGTACCGCTTTAATGGGCGAACAGCCCAACCCTTGGGAGATGCTTCACCCCCAGGATGCGACGAGCCGACATCGAGGTGCCAAACCTTCCCGTCGATGTGGACTCTTGGGGAAGATAAGCCTGTTATCCCCGGGGTACCTTTTATCCGTTGATCGACCGCGCTTCCACACGCCACGGCCGGGTCACTAAGCCCTGCTTTCGCACCTGCTCGACTTGTAGGTCTCGCAGTCAAGCTCCCTTGTGCCTTTGCACTCGACGCCTGATTGCCAACCAGGCTGAGGGAACCTTTGGGCGCCTCCGTTACTCTTTAGGAGGCGACCGCCCCAGTCAAACTGCCCACCTGACGCTGTTCCCGACCCGGATAACGGGCCTGGGTTAGAGTTCCAATACAAACAGGGTGGTATTTCAACGTTGTCTCCACCATGGCTAACGCCACGGCTTCCAAGACTCCCACCTATCCTACACAATTTGAATCAAAACCCAACAGCAAGCTGCAGTAAAGGTCCACGGGGTCTTTCCGTCCTGTTGCGGGTAACGAGCATCTTTACTCGTATTGCAATTTCGCCGAGTCTCTGGTTGAGACAGTAGCCAAGTCGTTACGCCATTCGTGCAGGTCGGAACTTACCCGACAAGGAATTTCGCTACCTTAGGACCGTTATAGTTACGGCCGCCGTTTACCGGGGCTTAGTTTCAGAGCTTCGCCTTGCGGCTAACCCCTCCACGTAACCTTCCGGCACCGGGCAGGCGTCAGTGCGTATACGTCGTCTTGCGACTTAGCACGCACCTGTGTTTTTAGTAAACAGTCGCTTGGCCCTGGTCTCTGCGGCCTCCTCGAGCTCGGGGCGTAAAGCCCTCCACCCTATCGAGGCCCCCCTTCTCCCGAAGTTACGGGGGCAGTTTGCCGAGTTCCTTAACCAGAGTTATCTCGATCGCCTTAGTATTCTCTACTTGCCCACCTGAGTCGGTTTGGGGTACGGGCACCATGTCAGCTCGCTAGAGGCTTTTCTCGGCAGCATGGGATCATTCACTTCACCTTTTACGGTTCGGCGTCACGTCTCAGGATATGTGCCCGACGGATTTACCTATCGGACTCCCTACACGCTTGCCCCAGGACAACCAACGCCTGGGCTGAACTACCCTCCTGCGTCCCCCCTTCGCTAACCGCCGGCCCCTGGTCCAGATTCGTCCGAAGACATCCTCTGGGCAGCGAACCCTTGGCTTGGGCGCGGACATGGTGGTACAGGAATATCAACCTGTTGTGCATCGACTACGCCTTTCGGCCTCGCCTTAGCTCCCGACTAACCCTGGGCGGATGAGCCTTCCCCAGGAACCCTTGGGCATTCGGCGGAGGGGTTCCTCCCCCCTCTTTCGCTACTCATACCGGCATTCGCACTCGATCACGCTCCACGGACGCTTCCGCCCCCGCTTCACTGCTGAGATCGACGCTCCCCTACCCATCCTGCTAAAAGCAGAATGACGCAGCTTCGGCTCTGTACTTGAGCCCCGTTACATTGTCCGCGCAGGATCACTCGACCAGTGAGCTATTACGCACTCTTTTAAGGATGGCTGCTTCTGAGCCAACCTCCTGGCTGTCTATGCAATCCCACATCGTTTGCCACTTAGTACAGAATTTGGGGCCTTAGCTGGCGTTCTGGGCTGTTTCCCTTTCGACCATGAAGCTTATCCCCCATGGTCTCACTGCCGTGCTCTGGAGTATCGGTATTCGGAGTTTGGTTGATTTCGGTAAGCTTGTAGGCCCCCTAGACCATCCAGTGCTCTACCCCCGATACTGAACACACGACGCTGCACCTAAATGCATTTCGGGGAGAACCAGCTATCACTGAGTTTGATTGGCCTTTCACCCCTAACCACAGGTCATCCCCCATGTTTTCAACCATGGTGGGTTCGGCCCTCCACGAGGTCTTACCCTCGCTTCAGCCTGCCCATGGATAGATCACTCAGCTTCGGGTCTACCGCCTGCGACTATACGCCCTATTCAGACTCGCTTTCGCTCCGGCTCCACCTCTCGGCTTAACCTCGCCACAAACGGTAACTCGCCGGCTCATTCTTCAAAAGGCACGCTATTACAGTGGACTAGCCACCGCTTTAACTGCTTGTAAGCCAACGGTTTCAGGTTCTATTTCACTCCCCTCCCGGGGTACTTTTCACCATTCCCTCACGGTACTCGTGCACTATCGGTCGCCAGACTGTACTTAGCCTTACGAGGTGGTCCTCGCAGATTCACGCGGGCTTTCCCGGATCCCGCGTTACTTGGGAACATCGCTGGGGTGTCAATGGCTTTCGTGTACGGGGTTATTACCCTCTATGACGCGCCTTTCCAGAACGCTTCCACTAGCGATTGACTATTGCCCCTGGAATCACTGCCGAGATTCCTAGCAAGTCCCACGACACCCATGCAGCATCGCCGGCAGGCTGTACCACTGCATAGGTTTAGGCTTGGTCCCGTTTCGCTCGCCGCTACTCAGGGAGTCACTTTTGTTTTCCTTTCCTCGGGGTACTTAGATGTTTCAGTTTCCCCGGTTCCCTCCAACTGCCCTATATATTCAGGCAGAGGTAATTAGGCATTACCCTAACTGGGTTTCCCCATTCGGACATCTACGGATCAAAGCTTGGTAGACAGCTCCCCGTAGCTTTTCGCAGCCACCCACGTCCTTCATCGGCATCTGGCGCCAAGGCATCCACCGTTGGCTCTTTATAGCTTGAGATATTTTTCTTGATGCTCGTGCTCGCTATGCAGTTCTCAAGGGGCAGGTACTACGCCGATTCAGGCGATGTATCGACTTCACCGGCATCTAGACCATCCGTAAAACGGGGTCCAGGCGGTGATTGGTCGAGGAGCATGCAGACGCCGAGCCCAAAAAGGGCCCGGAGTGGGCAACTCCCTCAAAACGGAGCAGTGACGCACCGGAAGACTGGGTCCCGGTGGTGCCGATGTGTACAGGTGAGCAAGCTCACCCGACATCGGGGTCGGGGTTGGTCCGGTAACCGAATAACCAGTGATTGACGTGGGAGCTGATCGAGCAACCCGGAAACATTCGTTCCGGACCCGAGCAGTTGGCTCCTTAGAAAGGAGGTGATCCAGCCGCACCTTCCGGTACGGCTACCTTGTTACGACTTCACCCCAATCGCCAACCCCACCTTCGACAGCTCCCTCCCCGAAGGGTTGGGCCACTGGCTTCGGGTGTTGCCGACTTTCGTGGTGTGACGGGCGGTGTGTACAAGGCCCGGGAACGTATTCACCGCAGCATTGCTGATCTGCGATTACTAGCGACTCCGACTTCACGCAGTCGAGTTGCAGACTGCGATCCGAACTGAGACCGGCTTTATGGGATTGGCTTACTCTC
>CAEZWM010000013.1_pt1 | contig 12052 bp, 10 predicted proteins | sample 7264981 | NCBI WGS metagenome assembly CAEZWM01 (sample SAMEA6813880, study PRJEB35770) | uncultured Actinomycetes bacterium | biome: Freshwater; feature: Freshwater reservoir; material: water | place: Czech Republic | collected 2015-11-04 | depth 0.5m m
GCATAGCCCTGTGCATTTAGAAGAAGCTGGAAAAGGTTTAGTGACGCAGTCGGGTTAGAAGGGTCATATCCGGAGTACTCGACGACGACTGGGTACGGCCCATCCTCGGCCTTACCGGGAAGCGCAACATTTACGCTGAGTTTTGTTCCGTCCCGTGTGGTTAGGTAGCCATACCCGGGAGCCGGGAGATCTTGTTTGGAGTAGAGCGAGGTTGGGGGCTTATCGCGGTTGCTCGTAACGGTAAGAGATTTTGAGGGCTTTAACCCGGTAACTGATACGCGGTATCCGTCGCCTGGTTTGACATCTCGGAACACGAACCCACCGAGCGAGTCGACCTTGCCCTTGCCGACGGTTCGGTTGTCCCCGTTCTTAATGGCGACTGCTGCACCGGGTGTCGCCTCAACTACATAGACCTGCTCGACGCTGCCGTGAGCATTGACCTGATTCGGAGTGGTAGCGGCCCGCGCCGTCCCTGCACTAAGTGCGACTCCGCTAAGCGCTACAGCGCTAGCAATTACTGTTGATGTGAAGCGACGGCCGAGATGGTTCACGAAGTCTCCCAAATTAGATTTGTGGCTAAGTCCCAGCGGTTCCCCCCGCAGGCTGTGGTTCCGCATAGTTCCACACTTAGGGGCATCGCGTCCTGTCAGACAGAGTTTTTAGGGCTCAGATTTCTTTATCAAGTTCGGACTGAGACACCGACGCTGGTACCGTCAGGCGTGTGGGACTAGTAGTGCAGAAATTTGGTGGAACCTCGGTGGCCGACCCTGATCGCATTAGGGCTGTCGCCGATCACGTCGTGGCTACCCATAATTCGGGGAACGAAGTCTGTGTAGTGGTCTCCGCAATGGGGAAGGCAACGGACGAACTGGTCCGCCTCGCCCATGATGTATCGAAGAATCCGGCTGGCCGTGAGCTCGACATGCTCCTAACCGCCGGCGAGCGAATCTCCATGTCGCTGCTCTGCATGGCGATCATCGATCGCGGAGTGCACGCAGTCTCGTTCACAGGGTCGCAGGCAGGGATTGTCACGGACACGGTCCATGGCAAGGCGAAGATTCTTGAGGTTAAGGGAGATCGCATTCGCGAGGTACTTGCAGATGGTGGTATCGCCGTGGTCGCCGGATTCCAGGGAATCTCGACATCGCGAGATATCACAACTCTTGGGAGAGGTGGATCCGATACAACAGCGGTTGCCCTTGCTGCTGCGTTGGAGGCCGAGACCTGTGAGATCTACACCGACGTACCCGGAATCTTCACAGCGGACCCTCGCATTGTTCCGAACGCAACGAAATTGGAGAGAGTCTCTTACGACGAAATGCTGGAGATGGCCGCAACAGGAGGGCGAGTACTCGCTCTGCGATCGGTCGAGTTTGCAAGGAATTACGGCGTGCGCGTGCACGTTCGCTCGAGCTTCACATGGGAGCACGGGACCTGGGTTGCTGAGGAGGACCCTTCAATGGAGCAAGCAATAATTAGTGGAATCACACACGAAGCCTCTGAGGCAAAGGTAACGATTACTCGGGTTGATGATCGCCCAGGTGTCGCTGCACGACTCTTTCGCGCGCTCGCAGATAGCGAGATCAATGTCGACATGATTGTTCAGAATGTCTCCACTGAAGGCCACACTGATATCTCGTTCACTGTTCCGGAGTCAGACCTCGCACGCACGATTGAAGTTGCTGAGAAGATTGCCGGAGAGGTAGGCGCAAGCGGAGTCTCCCAGGACTCTGACATCGCTCGCGTCTCTGTGATCGGTGCCGGTATGCGTTCAAACCCTGGAATTGCAGCGCGGATGTTCGAGGTGCTCTCCGATGAGGGCGTAAATATTTTGATGATCAGCACTTCATCAATTCGCATTTCGTGCGTTGTGCGTGCTGGCGACGTCGAGAAGGCTGTGCGGTCGCTTCATACCGCATTCGGCCTAGACGCGGAGTAAGGCTGTGGGATCACGTGTTGGAATTATTGGTGCTACTGGATTAGTTGGCGAGGAGATGCTTCGCCTGTTGGCCGAGCGTAATTTTCCGGTCGATGAGTTGCGCGTCTATGCATCCGCACGCTCCGAAGGCAGAGCGCTCCCGTTCGCGGGTGGCGAGGTGCTCTGCGAAGTGCTGCGCGATGGCTGCTTCGACGGACTTGATCTTGTAATAGTTGATGTTGATGACCCAATTGCGATCGAGTGGGCCCCAGTTGCTGCCGCAGCTGGTGCGCAGGTGGTTGATAACTCAGCGGCCTTTCGCATGTACGACGATGTTCCGCTTGTAGTGGCAGAGGTAAACCCCGAAGATTTAGATGAGTTGCCGCGCTCAATTGCCGCGTGCCCAAACTGCACGACCATGGTCTTAGTAACTGCGCTGGCGCCGCTCCACCGCGTTGCGGGCATAGACCGCCTCGTTGTCTCGACCTATCAATCGGTGAGCGGCGCAGGTCAGTCTGGAATTTATGAGCTCGATGCCCAGTGGGCAGAGCGGGCCGGCGACCTCACTTCATTAAGGCGGGCAGCTGCGATTGATGGAGTGATAGTCCCCGGAAAGGTCTGGTCGAAGCCGATCGCTGGGAATGTAATCCCGCTCGCTGGTTCAGTACAAGAATCTGGCTATACCTCTGAAGAGTGGAAGCTTGTTTACGAGACTCGCAAGATTCTCCACGACGACTCGATACGTGTCTCTGCTACGTGCGTACGCGTACCCGTCTACGTCGGGCATGCGATGACCGCCAACGTCTCTTTTCACTCCGCAATGGACCGTGCTCGGGCTGCCGAGATTCTCGCTACCGCTCCAGGGGTATTGCTCGTTGATGGTGGTGATGGCGCTCCAACTCCATTAGATGGAGCTGGGATTGATCCGGTTCTGGTAGGTCGCTTACGCGATGACCCGAGCCAAGCCAACACGCTCGATCTCTGGGTTACCGGCGACAACCTGCGCAAGGGCGCAGCCTTGAACGCCGTTCAGATGGCCGAGTTGCTAATCGCTCGTCGATAACCAGCCTCTCCGCCCTAATCGGCCTATTTAGAGGCGCTTGGCTCGAGAGCCCCACAGGGCTGCGCCCACTGTTAAGAGTCCTTAAAGGGCCGGGCATTTTGAGCCGATACCCCAGTAGGCGATCCGGAGGGCGAGGTTCTCTCCCATTGGGTTCATTATCGGGCACCGTGCAGAGCAGGCTTAGAGAGCGATGAGAAGGAAAATGGGTACTCGAGGTCTAGGCCAAAGGGCTGTGCACGCGCGCCCGCGGGTTTTAGCTCGTATCGGAAAGGTGGCGCCGCTAATCGCACTCTTCGCTGCGAGCCTCTCGATTGTGGCTTCCCCAGATAACGCGAGCGCTGTTGCGCCTGGTGGATACACAGGCGTAAATCCTTTTCGCGTCATAGATACGCGAGTAAGTGGTCAAGGCCCGTGTCTTGCTCCAGGGACAATTCGCTCAGTAGTCGTTGCAGGCATCGCTGGCAGCGGGATCCCGTCGGACGCCGCCGGTGTTGCAATGAACGTCACCGCAGTCGGATCTGCTCTCCCTGGATTCATCTCAGCATGGCCGCGCGGTGGTGGCCGCCCGGCGACTTCATTACTCAATTACGGAGCCAATGATGTGACTCCGAATAACTCCTTGATGTCGGTAGGTGCTGGAGGCGCGATCGATTTCTTTGCAAACCAAGGCTGCCCGTCCCTCGTTGTGGACGTGGTCGGGTGGTTTGCGAGCGGAACCGGAACAGTCGGCGGTTTTAATGGCGTGGCGCCTACGCGGCTGCTCGATACTCGTTCCTCTGGTGATGGAAGTTGTGTTACTGCGCCGCGTTCACTGGCTGTTGCAAATGTCGCCGGGGTACCAGTCAGTGCGAGCTCGGTGGCTTTGAATGTAACCGTAACTAACAGCGATTTGCCTGGGTATGTAACCCTCTGGCCAGCGGGAGCATCGCGGCCAAATTCGTCAACAGTAAATTTTGTAGCGGGAGAGGTGCGAGCAAACGCGACGGTCGCAAAGGTAGGGGCGCTCGGAGCTATCAGCATCTACTCGAGCGGCGGCTGCCCTCACGTGATTGTTGATCTTGTTGGATGGTTCGATGGTGGGGCTTCATTTGGAGTTGGCGGAGTAGCCGCGGTAACGCCCTATCGGCTTCTCGATACGAGGAGCGCGAGTAACACAGAGGGCTGCCTGCGTGGTTATCGCGCAGTAACGATGGCTGGTGTTCCCGGAAGCGGGGTTCCATTTGATGCAACCGCGGTATTGCTCAACATAACGGTTGTCTCGCCAAACGCTTCGGGGTACGTAACTGCATTCCCTGATCTCGCAACTCCACCAACTGCATCGAACCTTAATTTTCGCGCGGGTCAGGTTGTGGCAAACGGAGTATGGGTAAAGGTGAACTCCGATAACCACCGCGTAACGCTCTTTGCTAGTGGGGGCTGCCCGCATGTCATTGTTGACATAGTCGGTGCAGCGGTCTCATCAATGCAGCCAGCGCCTGCGCCTGCAACTGTCACAACTCAAGCAGTAACAGGAGTGAAGTGGCCTGACGTAAGCGACCCAGCAGTGATGACAGAGGGCGGCAAATACTATGTATTTGGCTCTAATACGAATGTGCGCAATATCCCAGTACGCACCGTCACTGACTTAACGCGTACCTACACATCTAACTCTTGGGAGCAGGCAACAAGCGAGGCCATGCCGACTCGCCCATCGTGGGCCCGCCAGAACGAGAAGACTCTCTGGGCTCCTACTGCAGCGAAGCTCGCTCCAAATTTCTATGTCATGTACTTCGCTGCGAATAGACCCAACGCACCGCAACCTTGGAACCCGCAGTGCATCGGCCGCGCGTATGCATCGCTTCCACAGGGACCGTACACGCCAGAGACTGCACCCATAACGTGCGGGATCGAGGGAACCGGCGGAGCACTCGACCCAGAGTATTTTCACGATCCTGTAACTGATACCTCGTATCTACTTGCGGCGTTTAGCGATACTTCATCCTCGATACATGTAATTCCAGTGGATACTTGGGGTACGCCAATACAGCAGAGTGATGCCGCTCCGGCGCGCGTTATCGAACTACGCAGAGCGCTTGTTGGAAAGCAGACTCCGCCCGAGCCAGGTTTCATTGAGAATCCGTCGATGGTCTACGACGCTGCGACCGCGACTTACCTTCTCTCTTATTCATATGGGGATTGGAATGCTGCTAATTACTCAACAGGCGTGGTGAGGTGTGCCTCGCCGGTAGGTCCTTGCTCGCTTCAGAGCCCAACCCCTTGGTTGGCTAGCGGTAACTCGCGTACCGGAACCGGAGGCCTGTCTTTCTTTGCAGGGCTCGATGGTTCGACGCGTGCCGTATACGCATCTTGGCCGCAAGGGCATGAGGCTCAGGGCGGCTACTGGCGCGCGGGCAGCCTTGCAGTTGTTGCGACCGGATCAGTCCCGACGCTCAGGTAGACCAGCTCGCATTTGGCCTTGAGTGCTGTAACGCGAAAACGGCGCCCCTAGAGGCGCCGTTCACGATGGTCGGGATGCCGGGATTTGAACCCGGGGCCTCAGCGTCCCGAACGCTGCGCGCTGCCAAACTGCGCTACATCCCGAAGGGGTGGTGATTGTATCCGGAGCGGTTCAGGCGTCGTCCGAGGCCGCCGAGACCGCTGCGGTCTCTAACGGCGAGAGGAGCTTCTTTATGGTTCTCCTGAGCAATCCAGCGTCGATCGGCTTGACGAGCATGGCGTCTGCGTCGGTGCGAGTTGCAAGGAATCGATCCGCCTCGCGGTCCAGCAGCAAGAGAATGGGGGTCTCGGGGATACGCCCGGCACCTGCCTCTAAGCGAAGGTCTAGGGCAACTGCGATCCCCCCCATATTTGCAATCTGTAGATCAAGGATGACTAGGTCCGGAGAGTTGCTTAAGACAGCCTCTCTGACATCCTGGCCACGATCTACCTCGATAACTAACTGCCCTGGTCCTGTGAGGCTGGTTCTAACTTGGTCTCTAACCCAGGAGGCTTCTGCGGCAACAAGAATTTTGGTCACGAGCGCAACGCTACCGGCATTTTCATGGTGGGGGCAGATTCAGGGATTCCCTAGTGAGGGGAGGGCTCAGGCAGGAGACGCAAAGATAAGGGCAGCGATTTCGTCGAGCGCCTCAATGCTGTGTACGTCCCTAGCTAGAAAGGGCACGAAGGCAACTGCTGCGCCACGCCCGAGTCTGAGTTGAACGCCGTCAAGGTTGTGGCGTTCCCTCGCCCCCACAGTCTGGAAATCGGCGAGGACGTCTAGGTGCTGAGCCATCCTGTCCCTTGCTGACGAGGCTCCACTCTGCATCGCCGGAAGACCCCGCAGAGCGGATGCCCGTGAGCGCAGGGTATCCCCGTGCTCACTGCCGAACATTGGGTGTACTCGATTCACAATTAGCCCTGAGACGCGATACCCATGGTCGCCGATTCGCTCCGCAAAATACTCTGCCTCCTCGACGGCATCTCGGCGAGGTGAAGTGATTAAGACAAATTGAGTTGTGCTCTCAGCGATTAGCGCGCGCACGCTCATCGCTCTCTCCCTAAAACCCTCCTCCATGCCCTCGAAGGCGCGGAAGAAAGCAACTATGTCGTCCACGACCTCGGCGCCGATTACGCGACTGATGGCCCGCACCAATGTTTGTACGGCGACCCCTGCAGCACGGAGACCGGTTCGCGCAGGTGCAGTGATTACACGAAAGACGCGATTGTTGAGGAGGCGTAGTAACCGTTCGGGAGCGTCTAGAAAATCGAGAGCGTTGCGGCTTGGAGGAGTATCAACAACGATGAGGTCATAATCCCCACACTCCGATAGCTCATGGAGTTTCTCCATCGCCATGTACTCCTGTGTTCCGCCGAGCGCGGACGAAATGGAGCGATAAAAACTATTGGCAAGTATGCGCTCGGCCTGCTCGACTCCGTCTGCATAACGAGCAACCAATGCATCGAATGTTGCTTTTGGGTCGAGCATCATTGCTGAGAGTTGCCCGCTAGAGGAGTCGTCAGTACGCCTCCAGAGTTGCTCGTCGATAATGACGGGATCTGGAGCAAGCTCTGGTAGTCCAAGCGCATCGGCAAGGCGTTTTGCAGGGTCAATTGTCACGACAATGCTGCGCTGCCCATTTCGCGCGGCCTGAATCGCCAGTGCCGCTGCGGTCGTGGTTTTCCCTACGCCTCCACTCCCTGCGCAGATTATGACGTGGGAGTCAGCAAGCAGAGATGCGAAAGTGATCGACGTGGAATCATTCGGGGAACCACCCATTGCCGCACTATTCATTGTTGGCCTCAGGTTCACGGATAATTGGATCTGGGAGCATCTCAATCTGAGCACCGAGTGCATCTGCGAGTTTCTCTATCTGGGCAAATCCAATCTCGCCATCAAATAGATAAGGGAGGCGCAACTGTGGAATTGGAAGAGCGTCACGAAGTTCGTCAGCTTGATGCGATTGCACCTGCCTTCGTGCATGTCTAAATGAAACGGCATCTGCAATGTCGCGTATCTCGTTAGAGCTAAGAGGAAACCCAGAGTCTTGAGCATCGAGCGATATGGATGCCTCAAGCGCTGCGTGATCAAAGACGCCTGGCTTAGTTAGATCGTTCTCGGATGCGATAGCGGGGTCGTCTGTATAGATGCCGTTGACGATGATTGGCCCTAGTGCCACACCGACTCGGTCTTCAAGAGCAAAGGCCGTCTCAATCGCTTCTCGAACTGGAGTCTCTTCAGGGGTGGTAACGAGCATTACCTGCGCGCGAGTTGGATCAGAGAGCATGGCTACAACGTCACTTGCCTGGGCCTTAATTGGGCCAACGCCGACGGCCTCAAGCAATCCGAGTGGAGAGGTGAGGAAGGAGACTGCATGGCCAGCAGCCGGTGCATCAACGAGGATCAAATCGAATGCTCTGCTCTGCTCTAAGCCCTTGATCTTGCCCAACACCAGAATGTCCTTCATCCCCGGTACCGCCGTGGCGACAATCTCAAGGATCCCTGAGGCGTTGAGCCGGCGGGCGATTCGACCCAATCCGTTACCCTTAAGCCACTCAGCGAGTGCTGCGTCAGGGGTTAGGGTCCGTGCGCTAATACCTTTGGACAATACGATCTCTTCATATTCAAGATCGCTTACACCGAACGCCTTTGAGAGCCCAGATTTGCCTTCGACCTCAGCAATGAGAACACTCAAGCCGGAGCGCGCCGCTACGACCGCTAACGCGGCCACGACGGTCGTCTTTCCGACACCGCCCTTCCCGGCCACGATGATCACCCTCGCGGTGGTACAGAATCGCCGCTGATCCATTAACCGTGATGCTACGGGAGACTAAGTGCCACACTTCAGACGACTACTAACAATTCTTTTAGGGGCAGGCTTCATCATCGCCGGGGTTGCCCCGCTTGCTGGCGCCGGTGGTGCTGGCGCTCCTATTACGGCCGCCCCATCTAGTGGCCGTGGTGGAGTGATAGTGGTCCAGGTCAAAGGGCTACTAGACCCGCCAAATATCGAGATCATGATGGGTGCTATCCGCGAGGCCAACAAGGCTCGCGCCTCGGTTGTGGTTATCAACCTCGACTCAACGGGCGCTGTAGACGTCGACCTCAAGCCACTATTAAAAATGATCCGCAATTCGAGAGTGGCCATCACTACCTGGATCGGGCCATCGGGAAGTGAAGCCAAGGGGGGAGCAGCGGTAATCGCAGCCGCCTCAGCGATTCTCGGAGTAGGAACCGGCGCCCATATTGGTGCTGCCTCTCCTATGAGACGGGACGCCGATACTCCGAACTCGTCACAGACGAGCGCTCTACTCGCAACGGAGGCGCTAAGGGTTGGGCGTAACGCGTCGGAGTCAGAGTTGATTAGCACCAAACGCATTAACGCGAAGGATGCAACTTCATCAGGTGTCTCTGATCGTGTCTGCGGTACTCGGAAGAATGGCGACGGCTGCGCAACTCTCGGGGACTTTGTTGTGCGGATCGATGGCCACATTGCAGCGACAGCGCAAGGCCCAGTAAGAATTGAGACCTCACGTGTCGTAGGTGAAGGGCAAGATCGGCGTAGGCAACCAAATCAAGATGTGCGCTTCCGTAAACTTGGTTTAGTCGGCCAGATGGAGCACACGCTCACTAATCCTTCGTTTGCTTATGTGTTGATTCTCGTGGGCCTCTCCTTAATTATGTTTGAGTTCTTTACAATCAGCATTGGCCTAGCTGGTGGTGCCGGTGCCATCTGCGTGATCGGAGCCTGCATCGGGTTCTCTCACCTGCCAGTCTCAGGATTAGGTATCGCTCTACTCCTGCTATCAATGTTTGGATTCGCTGTAGATGTGCAGGCTGGGAAGCCAGCTGTATGGAGCGGTATAGCTACCGTCGCACTCATTGCTGGATCCTTGATGCTTTACGACGCAGGGTCGAGCCTCAACGTTCCGTGGTGGCTCTTGATTGTGATGGTCGGAGCGACTCTGCTTTTCATGATTACGGCAATGCCGATAGCGGTACGTTCACGTTTCTCAACGCCAACAGTTGGGCGTGAAGGTCTGATTGGAGAAATGGGTGAGGCGGTCGTAGCGATCAATCCTGATGGGGTAGTGCTAGTTCGTGGAGCGCCATGGCGTGCGCGTACAAACCGCGCTACTCCGATCGCAGCAGGTGACGTTATTCGGGTCAGCGAGGTCGACGGACTTGTCCTTGAGGTGGAGCCTGAGGAGGGTGCCGCTCGGGACTACCGCGAGATGCGCAGAGGAAGCGTCGGCGATCCTGATGCTCTTAATGATGATGCTCTTATTGATGACGGTCTTAATGAAGCGGGTCTTGACCCGAGCTAAAAAGGCTTAGATCGTCAAGAAACACCTTAAATAACAAGGTTGTTATCAAGCATCGTCCCTCTGCACCATTTGTCTCTAATTGCGCAGTGATTACACCTACACGCGCCATTTTGAGTTGCCGTCATCTACCCGTAAGCCTATGGGCAACTACTCCAGGTCTAGGTCGCTCTTTACTTGGAGTGCTGAGCGGGGATAGGTTCGGCCACGAAGGCAATTAGCAATTTGTCTAGAGGGAGCGGTGAAGTCGTGTCGGGCAAGACTGAATTTCAAATCAAGACCGTAAATCAAACTTGGCAGATCAACTCAGCATGCCGAGGACCCGAGGCGGTTCTGTTCTTTCCTCCGACCACGAGCGAGCGCCGTGACGATCGCGATCTGCGCGAGCGACGCGCTAAAGCAATATGCAGCGGATGCAGCGTGAAGGCTGAGTGCCTTGAGTATGCACTAGAGATTCGCGAGCCATTCGGTATCTGGGGTGGGCTCAATGAAGTTGAGCGCCGAGGGTTGCTTCGTATTTAAGAGATGGTCTTTGATATTGATAGTCATTGCGTACACTGAGAGGCTGTGGCATCGAGTGCAGCTTCTGACCTAGGAGTAGCGCCCCCTGTCCGCGAGGCTGCAACTGTCATGCTGGTGAGGGACGCTCCTCACCTAGAGGTATTTATGCTGCGCCGCAACCTTGGCGCACTCTGGGTAGGCGGCGCGCATGTATTTCCCGGCGGCGCTGTTGATGGCGATGATCGCGATGAGCGTCTGCTCTCACGCTGCGATGGCCCCGACGATGCAACCGCAAGCCGCTTGCTTGGTCACGATAGCGGCGGTCTTGGTTACTGGGTTGCTGCAATTCGAGAGACGTTCGAAGAGGCCGGAGTGCTCCTTGCGCTCCATTCGGATGGTTCGTTGATAGATCCGCGCGAATCTGCATGGGGCCGTCTCGTAGAGGCTCGTTATGCATTGAATGCTGGTGACTGCAGCTTTATTGAGGTGGTGGAGTCAGAAGATCTGATGCTTGCCTGCTCAAGTCTGATGCTCTTTTCACATTGGATTACACCCGTCGGTATGCCGCGAAGGTACGACACTTGGTTCTTTGTAGCCGCTGCTCCCGAGGGTCATTCCTATCTTCACGACGATGGAGAGACCGTCGAGTCTGCTTGGAAGAGACCACCAGAGGCCGTTGCCGAGGCAGAGCGCGATGAGATCGATCTGATTCTTCCAACACGCAGAAGCCTCGATGCGCTTAGTCACTTTCTTAACACTGAAGGATTATTCAGCCATATTGAGGAGCATGCGGGAGAGGGCAACCAGCGCCTTCCTATGGTCCTTGATATTGCCGGTGGAGAGCGGCTAGCGCTTCCCGGAGAGACAACATCGAGCGCGAGGTCTAGTTAAGTGGCGCGCACAACCCACACCGCTCCTGATGTCTTATCGCCCTACGTGCGCAGAGTGCTTGCTCCAAACGCCAATTACATGACAGGGCCCGGTACCAATACTTGGCTAGTCGGCGACTCGGATATTTGTGTCATCGACCCTGGGCCCAATGACGCAAAGCACATTGACTCAATCATCGCTGCCGCTGGGCGTAGAAATATTCAATCGATTCTCCTCACGCACACGCACTCGGACCATGCCCCGGGCGCAGCCCTCCTGGCTCAGAAGACGGGAGCACCGATACTCGCGTACCCGACTCGCCAGAGGGGAGTGCACTTAGACGGTCGGCTTCTTGATGGAGCGATCGTTGAGGGTTCTGGGTTTTCACTTGTAGCGCTTCACACGCCAGGGCATGCACCGAATCATCTCTGCTTCTGGTTAGAGGAAGATGGGGCACTCTTCACAGGCGACAACATTCTCGATGGAATGTGGTCTGTCATCTCGCCAAATAGAGGAGGCGACATGGCTGAGTACATCGCATCTCTAAAGCGGATGCGTTCGATTCGTGCAGAGTGGATAGCGCCGGGGCATGGTCAGCGAATAGAGGATCCCCGATTTCGAATCAACGAATATCTTCAGCATCGCCGCAAACGTGAGAAACAAATCTTGAGGTGCTTGGGTAAGGGCCCATCAACTATTGCTGGGATTGTTAATGAACTGTATTCAGAGCTCGCGGGGCCGCTGAGACCTGTTGCGGGTCGTCAGGTCCACGCTCACCTACTCAAACTTCGCAACGAAGGAAGTGTTATCGGTAGCAGCGCTCGAACTAAGTGGAGCTTGAGTTAGGCGCGGTCTCTGTCGTCAAACGCTGCAGCTGCTGCCTCAAGAATTCGGGC
>CAEZWM010000015.1_pt1 | contig 11874 bp, 11 predicted proteins | sample 7264981 | NCBI WGS metagenome assembly CAEZWM01 (sample SAMEA6813880, study PRJEB35770) | uncultured Actinomycetes bacterium | biome: Freshwater; feature: Freshwater reservoir; material: water | place: Czech Republic | collected 2015-11-04 | depth 0.5m m
ACGCAGTGCAAAATCAACGACACGCTCATTCAACACAGGTAGAGAGCCAGGGAGCCCTAAGCAGACTGGGCAGATATTTGTATTCGGCTCAGAACCAAACTCATTCGCGCAGCCGCAGAACAGTTTGGTCTTCGTTGCGAGCTCGACATGGACCTCTAACCCGATGACTGTCTCGTACTGAATCTCTGGAGCCGCTTCGGTAGTGCTCATGCGGCACCGCCTGCGGACTCAATAGCGCGTGCAACTCTGAACATCACTGGCTCTCCTAGCGCTGGGGCAAGGACCTGCACCCCAATCGGCATGCCATCACTCCCCACTCCAAATGGAACACTCATCGCTGGGTGGCCGGCGAGGTTGGATGCAATCGTGCAGATGTCAGAGAGGTACATCGAGAAGGGGTCCTCGGTTTTTGCGCCAAATTTGAAGGCCGTAGTGGGGGTTGTAGGAGAGAGCAAGACATCAAAGCGCTCGTAGGCCGAGGCGAAGTCACGAATGATCAACGTGCGGACTCGCTGTGCTTGGCCGTAATAGGCGTCGTAGAACCCAGCTGATAGGGCGTAGGTGCCGAGCATGATCCTGCGTTTTACCTCTGCTCCAAAACCTGCATCGCGGGTTGCGGAGTTCATCTCATATACATCGTCACCGTCAACGCGCAGGCCGTAACGCACGCCGTCATAGCGGGCAAGGTTGCTCGATGCCTCCGCCGGAGCAATGAGGTAATAAGCAGAGAGCCCATATATGCAGCTAGGAACGGATATGCGCTCGACTCTCGCCCCCTGAGCCTCAAGGGCCGATGCAGCACGCTCTACCGCTGCGCGCACCTCTGGGGCTATACCCTCGACGTCTGTTAACTCCGTAACCAAACCAACGCGAAGCCCTGCAACATCTGCACCGTCGTTGAGCAGTGCTGTAGGTGGAGTCGCTATTGAGGTCGAGTCCATCCGATCGTGGCCAGAGATCACGTCGAGAAGCAATGCAGCGTCGTCAACAGTCGCTGCAAATGGCCCAATCTGATCGAGGCTTGAGGCGAAGGCGATGAGTCCATAACGAGATACGACCCCATAGGTTGGCTTTACACCTACAACGCCGCAGAATGATGCGGGTTGGCGAATCGAGCCACCAGTATCCGAACCGAGCGAGAGCGGTGCAAAACGCGCCGCTACTGCGGCGGCTGATCCTCCACTCGAGCCACCTGGGACTCGAGAGGGATCAAGCGGGTTGAGTGTCGGGCCAAACGCTGAGTTCTCTGTAGAGGATCCCATCGCAAACTCATCGAGGTTGGTCTTACCGACGGGGACTCCCCCCGCAGCAAGCACACGCTCTACAACCGTCGCGTTATATGGCGGCAGCCAGCCATCGAGGATTCTTGATGAGCATGTAGTGGGGACTCCGCGCGTGCAGAGATTGTCTTTGAGTGCAACCGGGACACCTGCGAGTGGCCCCGGGTCTTCCCCGCGGGCAACTTTGGCATCGACTTCATCTGCTTGCGCGAGCGCTGCATCCGCTGTCACATGGTTAAAGGCATGTATCTCGCCCTCGCTGCTCGCAATAGTTGCAAGGTGCTCCTCTGCCACGGAGCGTGCGGTGCGCGCCCCGCTGCGAACCGCTGCTGCGATCTCAATAGCAGACGACATCACGCCTCACCCATGATCCGCGGCACGCGAAAGCGCCCCTCTTCAGCGGATGGCGCTGCTGCTAATACTTCATCGCGATCGAGGCTTGTTCCTATGACATCCTCACGCAGCACATTCGTCACTGGGAGCGGGTGCGCGGTAGTTGGCACGCCAACTAAGTCAAGGCTTGAAATATCTGTGGCGTGGCCGAGAATCGCTGTGAGTTGCTCGGCGAACTCCCCTACTTCTTCGGGGGTAAGCGCAAGGCGAGCAAGCATTGCAACGTGCTCAACATCAGATCGCGTAATGCTCACTTGCTCAGTTGGCTGCTTGGGCATCTCGTGAGTCTACGGTTTCGCCTCACTCGATCGCCGTGCCGGGGCCCGCAAGGCAGCCCGGACGCCCTGGAGCTATTCGCTCGGGCTATTTGCTCGGGCTATCTACTCGAGATATCTGCTCGGGCTATTTACTGGAACTATTTATAGGGGTCGTTGGTGCCGAGCGGATGGACCCACCAAGACTCCTCAGCCGGGCTCCACTCGTCATCCACGATGATGCAGTTGACGGGACAGACTGGTGGCAGGCATTTGCCACATCCGCTGCAGAGTTCAGGGATGATGATGACATCCATACCGTGGTTAAAGATCGCCCCAAACTGAGGCGGGCAGGCACGTAGGCAGGCATCGCAGTTGATGCAGGTCTCCATATCGATACGCAGCGGAGCCGGCTGCCACTTCGGGTTACGAGTCCTCGACTCAATCCGCTCTTCGCGACCCTCAGATGCCATGCCCCGGATCGTAGGACAGCGAGCGCCCAGAGCGGCACACCTAGGCCGAATTCAGCGACCAGTTCGCCCGCGGCGATGGGTACACGCCCTCGAAGCGCGCTGAACCGCCGACAACCCTGCAACCCTGCAACCCTGCAACCCTGCGACCCTGCAAGCCAAAACGCAGATCAGTGAGCACAGCGCCGATTGCCGTTCTCCGCGACCCGAATGAGCGCAGCCATCACCCTGTATCTCGGCGGCTTGGTGGTGCTCGCCATTCCCAGGCACCCCCTTCGCCGTCGTTTGCTCTCACTAGGCCGAATCCATCGTGTGTTTTTTGAAGGTGATGTCGCTTACAGAGCCGTACGAGGTTCTCCAAACTTGCAGGGCCGCCTTCAGAGAAAGGGACGATGTGATCTATCTCTAGGCCAAGACTCATGTCACAGGTTGGTACCTGGCAGACACGATCTCGCTCTTCAACCGCTGTTCGCAGTGGCGCAGGGATGTGTCTGCCCATATGCGCAACTGTCTTGATATCGACTCCATCGCCTACAAGAAGTTTTAAGAATGCCTCGCCCAAATACTCAGTTGCAGTCGCTACAGGGATCGGCCCAACGCCAGCGATCTCGCAGAGTTCTCCATGCTCGGTATGTCCACGCTTTAGTGCATCGATGTCGATTCGAATATTCATCATGGCGTGAGGGCGACGTGTCTTGGTCTCGATCACTCCATGCGCATGCCTTGAAGCTCCATTACTAGTCTTCTCGCAGAGTGCCATTAGAGCATCAGCTGCGTAGGCCTCTGGCCTTTCACGATTCCCACTCTTGCGTGCGGCCTTAAAGACCTCATCCTGTAGTGGCTTTAGCGCTGCCATCACGAGCGCGCCATTGGCAACGGTCATGCGCGCTTTTAGATTGAACGAACCATCGAGATCGGTCCACGATTTTAAGTAACGCGATTTATGAACCTGCCTATGGCGCTCTGCCTCATCGGTTGCAGCTGCAACTACTCGAGAGGTTGCATCGCGCAGGTCGCGAACTGTCGCGTGTTTTGAGAGGTTCAAGAGTTGAGTCTCGGTATTAGGCGCAACGATTGCACCTCGGGCTACCTCGACAGCCTGTGTGCCCGAGAGGTCGCCTGAGAGCAAGGCTGCCTGGGTAACAGGCAAGTGCTGCAGTTGATTGGCGAGCACGACCACGGACTGAGCTTCGTAGTGAGCGCAGTCGGTCTCGTTCGAGAGCCACTCAGAAATACTCTTCGCTCCCTCACCCTTCCAAGCGTTGGTTCGCTCTACTTGGCCAACAGCAACTGTGCGCAGAGAATCGCCAGCTCTACGGACTCGCTCGGCGATCTCCACCAATCCCCGAGCGCCGGGCGCATCGATGCAGTTGACCTCGAGAGAGGCGATACATGACTGGAGCTCTGTTGTGAGTTGATTCAATCGGTCGAACATATGTTCGACTCTAAAACAAGGGTGGGACAGTAAAGACATCCACCCGAGACCAGCCAACCGACGAAACCCTCTTCGCAGCAGCAACGGAGGAACAGCCCTGTGACATGGCACTTAGCCCTCTCCGTCACTAGCATCAGCCATTGCTGCCACGACCTCGCGTCAGCACTTCTCGAGATCCATCCTCTACTTCGTTAGGAGACACAGTGTCTAAGCATCCGTTCCTGTCCGATGAGTGGTTCGCAGTAGTTCAGAGACTCATTGAGGACCACGGTGCCGAGGCACCCGCACACGCCAACATGGTCATGAACCTCACCGTTACAGATACCCCATTCGGGCCAGAGCGTCACCTCCACATGGGGACCGCTGACGGCAAGGGTCGCGTAGGTATCGGCCACGATGCAGCCGGTGAGATCACCATCACGACTGACTACGAGACCGCTAAGCAGATCTTTATATCGGGTGATCCACAGGCGGGCATGCAGGCCATGATGTCTGGAAAGTTGAAGATTCAGGGCGATATGTCGAAGCTCATGTCCATGGCGCAGCAGGGTGGCGCCCCTGCTGGCGGCCCAGCGCTTGCAGAGGCCATTCAAGGGATTACCGAGTAGTTATCTCACTCAGCTATTTGGCAAGAGCTATTTAGTCACCTTGAAGTAGGCAATTGTTAAATGGGCACCATGAGAGCGGGGGCCGAGAGTCCTCCGTTTTCGCGTTATTCCATCGCGAATGCGTAGCCTCAAGGTATGGCACGCAGCGCAAGCCGACCCGCACCCCGCCCGGGTACAGCAGGCTCTGCGTTACGCCACCGCGATTTCCGAATCGTCTGGGCAGGAACATTCACCTCAAACATCGGCACGTGGATGCAGAACGTGCTCCTCGGGGCATGGGGATGGGAACTCACTCGTTCAGCGACCTATGTGGGCATTCTTTACTTCGCACAGCTTGGACCGCTCCTACTCCTCTCCGTATTTGGCGGAGTGCTCGCTGACGTACTTGATCGACGACGCCTGCTTGTGATCACACAACTAGAGCAATTGGTTGGGTCTCTTGTGCTTGCTGGCCTCGCGCTGTCAGACAATCCCCCTCTCGCCGGAATCGCTCTCTGCGTGCTTGCGATTGGAGTCGGCAACGCATTCGCTGCCCCTTCAATAGGCGCAATAATGCCGACGCTTGTCCCGCGTGAAGATATTCCAGGCTCGGTATCGCTGCAGTCGGTACAGATGAATCTCTCGCGGGTTATCGGCCCTTCAATCGGGGCACCTCTCTACGCGGTCTTTGGAGCCGCACCGGTATTCGCAATAAATGCCGCTACTTATCTTTTCGCCATCGTGAGTTTGATGGTTGCGAAATTCCCGAGGCTCTCGCCCCACCCTCCGACAGAACGCGGCCTTGCACGGCTCTCATCAGGATTTCGCATCGCTTGGAATGACCCCCTCGTGAAGCGCATCCTGATCACACTCACGATCTTCTCCTTCTTCTCGCTTACTTTCGTTGGACTGATGCCTGCAATCGCGGCACAGAACTTTGGGATTAGGCCCAAGAGCACCGCCTACGGAGCGCTATACGCAGTCTTCGGATTTGGTGCTGCGATGGGGGCGATCTCTGTTGGAACGATTCTGCATGGGCGGCGGAAAGAACGAATAGTTCGTCTCGGATTGATCGCCTTCGCTGTCCTTCTCGCGATATTTGCCTGTATTCGCAGTCCGTTCTGGGCATTCCCTGCGGTATGCATACTCGGATTCGCTTATTTTGCAGTCATTACATCCCTCTCGACGGTTCTGCAGTCTCACCTCGACAACGCCGTTCGGGGACGAGTCATGGCACTTTGGATCATGGCATTTGGAGGTACTGTGCCAATCGGCGTGCTCTTCGGCGGGTGGATCGAGAACTCGATCGGAATCACTGCGGTCATGCTCTACGGGGCATTCGTCGCCCTATGCCTCGCTTATTACTCTGACCTTGAGAACGCTCACCGCTCGCACCGCACGACTTGATGATTCAGAGGCAACACTCCACCCGAAGGCATTCAGGCGTGCCGCACTCGTTTCGGTAGGAATGCTGATGCAGTAATACCGATCACCGCTATGACTCCCCCAATAACGTAAGCCTCACTAAACGAAGATGACGACTGCGCGCCGCCCTGAATAGTGGAGAGCACTTGGATACCAGCAACGGTTCCAATCGCTGCGACCATCTGCTGAGCTGCGTTCGCCACGCCCTGATCTTCATGGGATACAGCATTGGCGGCACTAGAGACCAGCGATGGCGATGCCGTCCCCATTCCGAAACCAGAGAGAAAGAGACCTGCATATACGAGCCCAATCATTGAGAATGCTGCAGCAGATGCGAAGACCCCCATCGATATCACTAGAGCACTCAACCCAATCACAGCACTCTTCCTCGCACCGATGCGCGCAGCGACATAACCGGCCGCCGCTGCACAGAGGCTAAATGTGAGTGGGCGAACAATCGACGCACCTGCAGTCTGCGATACCGAGTATCCAAAACGGTATTGAAGCAATAAGGGAGTGACGATGAACCCACCCATGTACGCGAAGTTTGAGGCGAACTGCGCCGCGAGCGATGCCGAGAAACTCCGCTCTTTGAAGAACTCGAGAGGTAGCAACGGGTGTGGAGCGACTCTCTCAACGCGAATGAAGAATATGTATCCAATAACTGCAGTAATCCCCAGTATTGGAATGATTGGTTGGCCCCATCCAGATCGGCCCCCAATGGTTAGAGCAAGCAGAGCGCTAACTGTGCCCAGGGCTAGCCATGCGGCACCAGCGATGTCAATTGGCTGACGATCACGACGCGGCGCTTCGCGAAGCACCACATACCCAAGAACAAATGCCGCAATAGAGAAGGGCGCCTGAGCAATAAAGAGTGAGCGCCATCCAAATATCTCTACTAGCGGCCCTCCAGCAATTACCCCTATCACCGGAGCTCCGGCCCCGACCAGGGACCACCACCCCATCGCTTTGACGCGCTCCTTTGGAGGGAACGCGCGCATCACTAACGCCATCGCCGTCGGCCCCATAGCTGCCCCTGGGATTGCACCAAGAATGCGAAACGCAATCAACGACGGTCCATTCCACGCGAATGCAGTGAGGATCGATCCCACGGTAAAGCCGAGTAGCCCAATTAGGTAGACACGCCTAAGCCCCCAGACGTCACCAAGTTTTCCGAAGAGCGGCATCGTCAAAGCAACCGCTAGCAGCGGCCCTGTTACAACCCAGGTAAGGGATGCGGTATTTGTACCGAGATCGGCTGCGACTGTCGCAAGAGAGACGCCGATGATGGTGATGAGTGCGCCAGAGACGAATACACCAGCAAGGACAGCGCCAAGGACCCACCAGCGATAGTGAGGGCCGTCGTGGAGCCTCAGCCGCCCCTTCACTTCGTCTAACTCTGTTGGTTCAGGCACTCTAAGACTCTCGGACGGTAGGGGAAGCCCACAGCCTACGGTGGCGAGACTTCAACGATAGGGCTGGGGCCTGCGAGACGAATATGGACCCCGGATTGCTCCGGGGCCCATATTCAGAGACTTTCGCTACTACTCGTAGTGCGAGACTGCCCTCTCGGAGTTGCTTCTTGGCTGTTACTTCTTGGCTAGCCCTGTCGGTGCTGCCGCCTGAAGTTGAGCAACAGTCCAGCGCTCCTTGTCGTTCGAGATCTTCTCAGCGAGACTCCATGGAGCACAACGCTGCACCGAGTCGCCCTGGACAAGGAAGGTCTCGCCTGTGAAGGGGCAGTCCTCTGTAGCGAGGTACGCAACCATTGGAGAGACATTCGCCGGCGCCCATACATCGAACTTCGCGGCATCTGTCGGTGCCTTTACTACCTCGGAGAGCCCGGGTGCGCCCTCGGTCATACGCGTGCGCGCGGCCGGCGCAATAGCGTTTGAGCGCACTCCATAACGATCAAGCTCCATAGCGATGATCTGCGAGAAGGAAGCGATCCCACTCTTAGCAGCGCCGTAGTTTGATTGGCCAGGGTTTCCGAATATTCCCGAGGTAGACGAGGTGTTGATGATCGCGGCGTTTGTTGTCTTGCCGGCCTTGGTCTTCTCACGCCAGTAGGCAGCTGCAAAACGCGTTGGAGCAAAGTGGCCCTTGAGGTGGACGTGAATTACTGCGTCCCACTCCTGCTCGCTCATGTTCACAAGCACGCGGTCTCGCAGAATTCCAGCGTTGTTCACGAGAACGTGGAGGTCGCCAAAAGTATCGACTGCGGTCTGCACTAGGCGCTGCGCACCCTCCCAATCCGCGACGTTGTCTACGTTCGCTACTGCCTCGCCACCCATCGCAAGAATCTCATCGACGACAACCTGCGCTGCAGCACGATCGGCCCCTGACCCATCTACGTTTCCACCAAGATCGTTTACAACAACCTTTGCGCCCTCGGATGCAAAGAGGAGTGCGTGCTCACGCCCAAGGCCACCGCCAGCACCAGTAATAATTGCAACGCGCCCATCGAGTGCACCCATCTGAATTCTCCCTAACGATTTCCGGAGCCACCTCGGTTGGAGGCCCTCATTGAACCTAAGGAGATTAGGCCTTAGACCCCAGCAAGCGCATAACTCGGGTCAGCACGCAGAGAACTACTTAGAAGAAGAGCGTTACCGTGGCTCCACGCTTGACGACGGCCCCATTTGGAGGGTCTTGTGCGCGCACCTTCGCGCCCGGTCTATATGCGCCTGATACTGACGATGTCAGCCCGGCTGCTTGGAGCTGCGCAGATGCAGCATCGAGCGTAAGGCCTCTCACATTCGGCACAGTTACGACATCTGGGCCCTTACTCACAATTATCTTGACCGTGCTACCAGGTTGGGCCTTCCCGCCGCCGGCAGGCTCTGTATTGATTACGGTCCCGGCTGCCACTGTGTCACTAAAGGCTTCGCTCCGCGCCGGGATAAAACCAGCATTCGTCAATGCATTAACTGCGTTGTCATACGTGCTGTTAGCGAGAGAAGGAATCGCGACTGGGGCCTTACCATCGGAGACCACGATCACAACGCTGGAGTCGCGAGGAGCACGCTGTGCTGGCTTCGTTCTAATCACTGTTCCGCTCGGAGCTGTCTCGTCGAATCGGTGCTCCTCTATGACCGCGAATCCGGCGGCTGCGAGTTCGGCGCGCGCGTCTGCGACTGTCTTGCCCGCGACCCTCGGGATAGCGATCGGAGCCGGACCCCTTGAGACAACTATTTCAACGCGCCCCCCAGATGTTATGTCACGACCTGCCGCAGGCGACTGGGAGATCACGACGCCTCTGGGGTCATCAGAGAAGCGCTCTTTCTCAGTCACGAGCAGACCGCCGCTTGCTATCAAGTCGCGCGCGTTCGAGATGGTGCTGCCGACAGCATTGGGAGTAACAACAGCTGCCCCAAGATTTGCGTTACTTAGAAGGAATGCCGCTGTGAGAACAGCTGCAGAGGCTGCTACACCGACAACGATCGCAGCGGTCGGTCGACGCCGCGCAGGGGCTGGGCGTCTCGCGGTATTTGGCGATGGCTGGTCTGGGCGCTCTTGGTCAAAGAGGAGCGCTCGCGATACAGGTACCTGTGTTGGATTTGGGTCGCTAACGACATCATCAAGCCCAGCAAGGCGCAGTGGCCCTGGAGGAGGAAGCATCTTGACTGCATCCTCTAACGCGCTTCTCATGGTTGCTGCGTCGGGATAACGGTCATTCGGGTCTACGCGACCAGCACGCTCAACTACTGCAATGAGCGGCCCTAGCTCTGCCGGCGCGGCCACTGGAGCCTGAGTGCGCGCGGCAAGAGTTGCAAGCGTTGTATCCGTCGCGAAGGGAAGATCCCCTGTCACTGCCTCTACCAATACGAGAGCCAACGCGTAAAGGTCAGAGCGCTGATCTAGCGGAGACCCGCTCACCTGCTCGGGGGAGGCATACCGCGCTGTGCCGAGAATTGTCCCCGAAGGCTCTGTCCATGATGCCTCTGCGAGAGCACGCGCTAAACCGAAATCAGCGACCCTCACTATTCCATGTTCATCGAAGAGCAAGTTTGCTGGCTTGATGTCTCTATGTACAAAACCGTGGCCATGCGCATACTCAAGTGCCGATGCAACCTGAACTCCAACATGAGCGGCCTGTGAGGGGGTAAGAGTCGCCCCCGCATCGAGCATGCCGCGAAGCGAACCTCCTGTTAGGAGCTCCACCACCATGAAAGGCTCGCCCTCATCGCCCCAGTCGTGTACTGCCATGATGTTGGGGTGATGCAGCTGCGCGGATAGGCGCGCCTCGTTTCGAAAGCGCCGGAGAAAACCTGCATCCTCAGCGAGACCTGGATGCAGCACCTTCACGGCTACTCGGCGCTTGAGTTTTACGTCATCGGCGATGTAGACGCGTCCGCTACCCCCAGCCCCGATAGGGCTGAGGAGTCGGTATCGATCGGCCAAAACACGGCCGACGAGGTCTCCTCCGCCGCCTACTGCCATCGCGCCACGGTACCGGGCAATCGACCCTAAAGCGTGGAATACGTCATTGTTAATCCTTTGCGACGTGAATCAACCGCACTTAGTGTGACCGATTCCGCAATTGCGATAACAGGGACACGTTGATGCCGGAGTACCGTAAACACATGGCGAATGCAGGGAATCCGGGTAATTCAGCGAACTCCACTACTCCGGTAAAGCGAAAGGCATTCAAGCACCCCGGGCGCTTCGCCGTCGTCGCAGCTGGGGTAGTTGCAGTGCTCAGTATCTTCTTGATCGCCGGATTCAGTGCAGATACCACTACACGCACCCAGCGCACCCCGAACGGCAATGTTACGGACATCGCGCCAGAGCCCAACACGATTGTTCCACCACAATCCGCAATCATTGTTGACCTGCGCGATGACCTCTTTGCCACAATTGATGTCTGCGGACCAACCAAGACCTGCACCCCAATTCCTGAGGATCAACTCTCACGCGTCAAGGCGCTGGGTCGCCTTACTTTCCAGCCGGGGGCTGACAAGGACATAAATCGGTATCAGCCGGGTACCAATACCGTTGTCGTACACATTGAGCGCCAGACCGACCCCGGGGTCGAGATCGACACCTATCAGTGGACCTTCACCTCTAAGAGCTAACTACTAGCGAGAGTAACTAGGCCGCTTCGGTATGGCGTCAGGCAACCACGAAGGTTGCTTCGCCTTTAATGGCACTCCCACCACCAACGCGCGCAACATTTAGCTTGAGGTCGATGCTGCGCTCACCCGTACCGGCATCGGCACCATCGAGAATTGCCACTACCTCTCCCGTGCAGATAAGTCGATCACCCGCCCATACCTGCTCACGGAACTGCACCGAGAAGCGACGTACATTCTCAGCACCAAACAGATCGGTCACGTAACTTCCAAGGATTCCGGCCTGGAGCATCCCCACGGAGAACGGCTCAGGGAACCCTGCAGACTTCGCGAACGCATCATCGTGATGGATCGGGTTGAAGTCACCAGATGCGCCTTGATAACGCACAAAATCAGTAAGTGTTAAAGGCCCGTACTCGCGCTCAGGAAGCTCAGTACCAACCGATAGATCTTCCCACTTCAGATTCATGATGCATCTTTCTCAGGGGCTCGCCCAGTCTCAATAGCAGTTGACCTTGCCTCTGCAACCAGAACGCCTTCGGCATCACGAAACTCAGTCACGGATACAACGAATGTCATTGTTCCGCCGCGTCTCCCCTCTTTCTCGTAAATGTCGTCAATGCGTGTCTGCACGCTCAGGGTTGTTCCAGCCTTAGGCGGCGGACCATGAAATACGTACTCCTGTGCGCCATGCAGAAGTCGGCGTCGATCCATCTTGATTTTGGAGAACACCCCACTCCCCGGGGTGGACCAAAACTGCTGAGTAGTTAAGAATGTGGGTGGAATCACAGGGTTAGCGGTCTCTAGATATGCGGTATTCGCAGACTGAGTGGCGCGTGCAAACTCGCGAATCTTTCCGAGCTCAACCTGCATCACATAACCATCATCGGTAGAACCAATTGCGTCTTTATCTATCACTCTGTCTCCCTAGTTTCACTCTTCATCCGCACTAAAC
>CAEZWM010000016.1_pt1 | contig 11308 bp, 9 predicted proteins | sample 7264981 | NCBI WGS metagenome assembly CAEZWM01 (sample SAMEA6813880, study PRJEB35770) | uncultured Actinomycetes bacterium | biome: Freshwater; feature: Freshwater reservoir; material: water | place: Czech Republic | collected 2015-11-04 | depth 0.5m m
CCATTAGCAACCGTCATGCGCGCTTTCAAATTAAAGGCACCGTCTTGGTCGGTCCATGTTTTTAAGCAACGGTTCTTATGTATGCGTTTGTGGCGCTCTACCTCGTCTGTGGCCGCTGCTATTACACGCGATGCTTCATCGCGCAGGGTTCGCACTGTCGAGGATTTAGCAAGGTTTAAGAGGCGTTCCTCGGCATGAGGCTCTGCGGTAGCGCCACGCGCTACCTCGACTGCCTGAGCGGTGGAGATCTTCCCCGAGTTCATGGCCTCGACAGTCTGGGGAAGGTGACGAAGTTGGTCGGCGAGTACCACGACGGCTTGGGCTTCGTAGATTGGGGTACCCGTGTGGAGTGCTACCCACTCTGCCGAGTTCTTAGAGCCCCCAACTCGCCATGCCTCTGTTGTGCCGACTCGCCCGATTGCCGAGGTGCGCAGACCATCGAGGACACGGCGTGCGTCCTCTGAGATCCGGACTAGCTCGGCAGCTGATTTCCCGTCGATCACCTCGACATCGATACGTGAGGAGACATCTCGTAGTTGGGTGACTATGTTTTTAAGTTCATCGAACATATGTTCGACTATAAAACAGGGGTGTGACAACTAACAAGAACGGTTGAAAGGTATCCGAGTACCAGGCAACCGGCGATCACGCCTTCGATGCGCTCGGCCCCGATTAATACATTTACTCCTGAGTAGCACGCGCTATACGGCTAATGATCGACTGCGCTTTCGCTGCGTTGGCCGATGTCAGTCCGCGAATCTCGAGCCGCCCGTCGTCGCCATCGATAGTTAAACGCAGCCCAGTGAAGACCTTCTTGGATCGAGCAATTCTCTTGAGGCCCTCGATCTTCAGCGTGCGGCTCTCTTCTTGGGTAGTGGTGACGATTCGGTCAGAGAAGATAAAGACATCCCCTCGGCGCCAGCGCCGTGACTTTATGAGGACTTTCTTCATTATGAGCTGCGCATCTTCTGGCATGCTCAGAAACTAGTGGAGCCACGCGAGGCATGGGCTACCGCACGGCGCTAGCGTCTCCCCCAACTGCATTCGGCGGTTAATTCGGCGGTTAATTCGGCCGTTAGTTTTTGGAACTCTGGGGGAAATTTTTATGAAGGCTTGGACAAGATCGTGGCGCGTAATCGTGCCGGTAATGATCGTGAGTCTGCTCTCCCTATCGGGGTGTCAGTTCTATGTGCTCTCGCTCACCAACGCTGGCGATAGTGATGGACCAATGTGGTTCAGCGCACCCGAGAATCGCACGCAGGTTGATGCCACTATCTCCACTGTGCCGGTGACGATCGAGATCCCAGGAGTTGATCCTGGGAGCGTTCAGGTTCGCATTGAGACCGGGTCGCAGACGCGGTCAGCCTCTATTACAGATCGATTTACTGCTGCTGGCGATACGCTCTCTGCCACTCTTATCGGTTCAGATTTCCTACCCGGAGTCACTTATTTAGTCGCTGAGGCTGACGCTGTTCTTGGTAGTGAGCATGTCGTTCGACGCATCGCTCTCTCGTGGGAGCCGAGCATTGATGTAACTAATGCCGGGCGCTGTGAAACGCTCGGTCAAGCACGCTGCCTGCTTCCATTTCCAAGTAATGCGTATACCGTCGAAGACCCGGCTACTGATACCGGCTTGCGGGTTGATTTTGATGTGGCATCGATGCCATCGAATAAAGACTCTGTGCATATAGACCCAACCGAATGGAATCGCAGCGATGGATTCTCCCCGGGCGCAGAGATACTCGTAGAGGTCCCAGGGCTTGATCTCTCCCGCACTGACGAACCTCAGATTGATGCCCTTGGGCGTGCATTGCTTCCAGACTCTCCGGTGATGGTGATTGATGCAGACTCTGGGGAGAAAGTGCCTGTATTTGCAGAGTTAAATGCATCAGGCACCCCAGGCCCGATACCGCTCTTGATTATTCGACCGGTAGTGAATCTGTTAGAGGGGCATCGCTACATCGTTGGTCTTCGTAACTTGCGGAGGTCGGATGGTTCGCTCATCGAACCCGACCGAGAGTTTCGGGTTCAGCGAGACATCGTCCCAACCTTCATTCCAGAGATCGAGCAACGTCGCGCTCCAATGCAGGAGATGATTTCAAAGTTAAACACTGCAGGCATGCTCCGGCAGGACATGTACTTGGCGTGGGACTTCACTGTTGCGAGCGAACGGAGTATCACTGAGAGATCGTTATCAATTCGGGATCAGACATTTGACCCACTCGGTGCTGACGGCACTCTCGGATTCACTGTTAGCAGTGTGCAGGAGAATGTAAGCGCAGATATTTTGAGGCGAGTAACTGGAACTTTTGAGGTACCGAATTATCTGACGGGCGATGGAGCCCCTGGGACTTCATTTAACTATGACGACCCAAGCGATCCTGATGCTCTCCCGTCTGCCAATGGAGTATTCAATGCAGGATTTATCTGCAATATTCCGCGATCATCGGTAAACGGCGAAGGGAACGCCAACCCCGGCAGAAGCCTTGTATATGGGCATGGACTCCTAGGTGCGTCGACTCAGGTCAACTCCTTTGGAAAGCTTGCAAATAGTTTTAATTACACGATGTGCGCTACGGACTGGATCGGGATGTCTACATCAGACGTCCCGAATGTTGTTGATGTTCTTGGCGATTACTCAACATTCAAGACGTTGCCAGATCGACTTCAGCAGGGGATGCTGAACTTCCAAGTGCTGGGGCGCTTACTAAATAGCCCCGAGGGTTTCATGACTGACCCCGCATTTGAGGTGGGCAACGACATGGGTTCGCCGTTCAGGCCGCATTCGCTTGTATTCAATGGCAATAGTCAAGGTGGGGTGATGGGTGGAGCGACAACTGCACTCTCCAACGAGTGGAGCCGCGCTGCTCTTGGCGTACCAGGTATGAACTACTCAACTCTTCTAACGAGGAGTGTCGACTACGACGCTTTCGGAGCAATCGGCAACATTGCGTATCCAGATGCGTTTGATCAGATATTTGGGCAAGCACTTGTCCAGATGCTCTGGGACCGTGGCGAGTCGAATGGATATGCAAATCACATGACCGATGATCCACTCCCAGGGACTCAAGCCCACACAGTGCTGCTCATCGAGGCCTTCGGCGATCATCAAGTTGCGAATATCACAACCGAGAATATGGCGCGCACAGTTGGTGCCGCTACGCATATGCCAAACATGCTGCCTGGTAGATCATGGGATACCACGCCGATGTGGGGCATTGAGCGGATTGGTTCTTTCCCATACACCGGCTCTGCGCTAGTGGAGTGGGACTTCGATACGCCTGCGCCACCGAAGACAAATACGGTGCCACGCGCTGGCACCGATCCGCATGGTTTAGGTGGAGGCGAGCCGCGCCTTGGTCTGCAGGTTGCCTACTTCTTCGAGGGCGTGTTTATCGACGTATGCGGAGGCGGTCCTTGCGTAAGTAGCGTTCGCTGATCGGCAAAATTTAGATAGCGGCGCTTTAATGCTCGTAACCGCTAAGCCATGAGCAATATTTCTAATTAGGAGAGATTCATGTCAGAACCAATTAGCGATCCCACGAGTACTCCGGACTGGAGTCTTGGTAAGTGTCTTCAGTGGAGCGCCGGTTTGCTCGCTATAGCTGCCGCCGGTATCCACTTTGGAGTGATGGGTGAGCATGCGGGGGTCTCGTGGTCGCATGGACTCTTCTTTGCCTTCTCGGCATGGCTGCAACTTGCATTCGCGGGGTGGATACTCTGGCGACCGACGCGCTCCGCTGCAATTTTTGGAGTTGTGCTCAATGCAGCAATTATTGCGGTCTGGATTGTCTCGCGCGCTGCGGGAATCCCGATTGGTGGAGACGGCTCGCCTGAGGCCTTTGGTTTCTCGGACACCCTCTGCGCTCTATTTGAGTTTGGAGCGATCGCCGCGTGTATCGGGCTACTGAGCCCAAGTGTTGCTGCTTCACGTATAAGCAGATTGGTAGGCGTAGTTGGAGTATCGATTATCGGAGTGGTGGCCGTATCGTTAGCGACAGCTGCATTTACTCCTACATTCGTGGATGGACAGGGCGATGGGCATGACCACGCTGCCTCGGCTAATGGTGCCGGGCATTCGCATGGAGGCGCAACGGTTGCGACGCCGGTTGCAACCAACGCTGATGGCTTCCCGCTTTTTGGCACCACACCATGTGAAAAGGCTGGCCCGCCAGCATCGAAGGGGCAGGTCTTGGATGCTGAGGGGCATGATCACCGCGGCCCTTACGCACAGGAATTGTTAACCCCTGCAGAGCGCCAAAGCCTCGTTGCTGAGCAGGAGCAAGCGCGCGCAGTTGCTATCAAGTACCCAACTGTTGCTACTGCAGAGGACGCTGGATATAGAAAGTCGACAGCGTATGTGCCGTGCATCGGAGCTCATTACACGAATACTGCTCTAGCGATTGGCTTCAATGCCTCAACGCCGTCGGAGCTGCTCTACGACGGGACGGCTCCCGATTCGAAGATCATCGGACTCTCTTACTTGGTGTGGCATCCGGGGGGTGCGCCCGAGGGTTTCGCAGGGCCAAACGATCGTTGGCACCAGCACACATTTAACGGCGGGCTATGCATGAAGGGTGGACTCGTAGTTGGTGGCGAGCAACTAAGTAAGGCCGAGTGTGCACAGCGCGGTGGATTCAAGGTTGGGCTTCAAGATATTTGGATGGTGCATGACTGGGTAGTGCCTGGCTTTGAGTGCAGTTGGGGAGTATTCGCAGGAGAGTGCCCAGAGCTCGGCGGCAAGCCCGGGGGAACCGCGTGGGATTGAGCGTCTAAGTGATTGTGTCGCGAAGGTCACACGCCAGTAGAGGCGCGTGGGACTGAGCCTTTAGGTTGAGGCCCAGAGTTTTTTCAAGGCCTCGGCGGTTTCTTCAGCACGCGCCCACGGCCACCAATGTGCGCAGCCCTCGAAGACGAGGAGCTCAGCATCGATCCGCTTCGCTACGCGCCCCCCAAACTCTGGTGGAGCGTGTACGTCATCAGCCCCCCATAAGACCAGGCTTGGGCAACCAACCGGAGAGTTGAGTTGAGGCCAGATCGAGTCTGGGTCAATGACTGAGCGGTACAGACCGAGTATCGAGATGCTCATTCTTGAGTCCCAACTGTTGGCCTGCTCCCGAGCGAGAGCGGGCGGGGCGCCGCCGGCCACGAGGATCAATGCACGATCCTCTGGCGACATTGCGAGAATCCCCTCCATCACGGCCTCGCCAACCTCAGGTGTCTGCCATGCCTGGGCAGTGTCATGCCAGACATAACTCTCATCAAGTGGCCCACTCCCAAATGCAAGGCTCCGAAGCAGGTCTGGGCGAAGTTGAGCCACGCGCTGAGCCAGCAATGCTCCCCAGTCGTGGGCTACGAGGTCGACCGGCGCGCCGATAGTTTCGATACGTTCGATGAGCCATTGGACATAATCGTCTTTGCTTCCACCGAAATCAGATGGTAGATCGCAACCAAATCCAGGGAGCGCCGCTAGCTCTATCTCAAAATCTTGGAGCAGCGCGCTCATCGGCGCCCAGAGGGATGTGGTGTCCGGTACGCCGTGAACAAGAAGAGCGGTCATGCTTCGAATCATTGCACTTGTTTGAGCGAAGTGCAGGCGATGGTTTCTCAAGATTTTAGGTATGGAAAGAATTGACACCGATTGGATCGCTCCATGCGCGATGCTCTCGTTTCACCAAGCTGTTGGAATCTGGAACCTGACTCGAAGGAGTGAATCGTGAGCAATCGGATTAGTCGTACTGCGCCCTCCGCCACTCACCCCAAGGATCGCGCACTCTTCGAGCGGATCGACTCGGTACTCTCCGAGTACGAAAAGCAGATCAGACAGTCGCTAACGCCTCGACGACGTACTCGACGCACGCGGTAAGCGCCTCTACATCTGACGGCTCGATAGACGGAAACATGGCGATCCTCAGCTGATTGCGACCAAGTTTTCTATACGGCTCAGTATCGAGAATACCGTTGTTTCTAAGCACTTTTGCGATCTCAGCAGCGTCTATCGAGTCGACGAAGTCAATGGTTCCGGTGACAGTGCTTCGTGACCCTGGGTCGCGAACATAGGGGCTTGCAAAGTCGCTTGCTTCAGCCCAGCCATAGAGAGTTGCGGCTGACTTATCGCAACGGCTCGCTGCCCACTCGAGCCCGCCTTGCTCGAGCATCCACTCGACCTGCTCGGCGAGGAGAAAGAGCGTGGCCAATGCTGGGGTGTTATAGGTCTGGTCGGCACGCGAGTTCTCGAGCGCTAGTGGGAGGCTCAGGCTTGGCGGCATCCATCTCCCTGAAGCTGCGATCTGCTCAATTCGCCTAACTGCACGTGGTGAGCAGGTTGCGATCCATAGCCCGCCATCCCCGCCGAAGCATTTCTGCGGAGCGAAGTAATAGACATCGGTGGCGCTGGCATCGAACCTAACTCCGCCGGCGGCCGAGGTCGCGTCGACAAGCACCAGGGAATCTCCCGGAGGACGGATCACAGGGCATGCGACTCCGGTGGAGGTCTCGTTCTGTGGGAAAGCACAGGTATCGATGCTGGAGTCGGGGCGCAGAAGTGGCGGGACGCTACCTGTCTCGCACTCAATCACGCTGGGGCTCTCAAGGTGCGGTGCATCGAGCGCAACTTTCGCAAACTTAGATGAGAACTCGCCGATTACGAGATGCTCCGATCGCCGTTCAATCAATCCAAATGCGGCCGCATCCCAGAAGAGTGTTGAGCCTCCATTGGCGAGTAATACCTCGTACCCATCGGGGAGGGAGAACAACTGTGACATACCTGCACGTACGCGGGAAACAACTGTTTTTACAGTTGGCTGCCGGTGACTTGTACCAAGGTATTTAGGCGCAGCAGCCGCTAAGGCCGATACGCCAGCGGCGCGAACCTTGGAGGGGCCAGAGCCGAAGCGTCCGTCGGATGGGAGTAATTCAGATGGGATGCGAATGGCGCTCGTGTCGATGCTCACCCTGCGAGCCTACGCAACATCGCCACTAGCTAAGGGGTTGGGATCAGTTTTACTAGTTGGGCTGAGCTTTGCCGAGGGCTAGTACCTCTTCAAATGATTCGCGTTGAGCCTTTAGGAATGTCTCTATATCGGGGACCGCCACTGCGTCAACGTTTACGCCGATGCATGCTGTGCCGCAGTGAGAGAGCAGTGTGAGATTGGCTGCTGCTCCGGAGAGCGGACCGAACGCGTACATGCGCTGCAGCTCTGCTCCAGCTGCATAGAGGGGGATCGGCGCGCCTGGAACATTGCTCGTTACAAAATCTGCGCCCTTGAGCATTGCCCCAAAAATGGCGGTACTGAGAGTTGTCGGGAGTTGGTTTAAGACCCCTGCCAATGCATCCGTGAGAGCGATTGCTGGTTCGTCGCGTATCCAACGGCTAAGGCGCCCAACCTCCGCTATGCGTTGGGTTGGGTCTTCAATAGTCATCGGGACCAAGAACCGAGCAGGCGTGAAGTGGTTTCCTCCGAGAGCTGATTCCTCATCGCGAATACTGATCGGCATCACCATGCGGAGCGACTCCGGGGACTCCCCGTGAAATTGGTGGTACTTCATTAAACCGCCAAGCACTGCTGCTACGTACGCGTCATTGAGCGATCCGCCGGTGGCCTTTGCTGCGCGCTTTAGATCGTCCATCGGGACCTCGAGCGTGCCGAGCGATCGAGCAAGGGTGCGTGACCCCATAATTGGCGACTTGGGACTGGTGGCTGGCTCTAGAAAACGAGCGACGCTGCCGACGGCTCTTCCTGCCTCGACAGCGGTGTCCTTTGGTTTGCTCAGTACTGAGCGACCGATGCTCCCCGCGGATCCAAAGCTTCGTCGCGCGATACCAACCGCTCTGCGGCGTCGGTGTTTGATGGACTCGGTGATGAGATCTAGTGCGCCGAAAGAGGCCAACTCGGCAGCAGGTTCCTGCGATGAAAGGGGTTGCCCGTCGCGCTCGAGATCAAAGAGCATCATTAAGAGCTTCATCCCGCCCACGCCATCAGTTAGAGAGTGGTGGACTTTCAGGACCATCGCGGCGCGATCGTCGTGTAGCCCTTCGACGACTGTGTACTGCCAGAGCGGCCTTGCTCGATCGAATCCCGCCATCGCGCTGTTGCGCGCGATATCGAGCACGGAGTCGAGAGTTCCGTCCGAGGACCTAAGTCGCGTCATGTGAAAGGAGAGGTCAAAGTGCGCATCGGCGGTCCACATTGGCGGCCCGACTCGCAGCATTGGTGACGCCACGCGTTGACGCATTCGAGCAATGGCCTTAGTGCCAGCGTCGACTCGTTTTACAAGGGCATCCCAGTCGGGTGCCTGGTCGAGCAGGAGAACCGTAACAATCGTTGACCTAAGCAGAGGGTCTTTCTCGATATTCCACATGAGCGCGTCTGAGTCGCTCATATGAAGATCAAAGCGCTCGCTGCTCATTGCGTATTCCTCTCGGCGTCGTCACTGCTGCAGTGCGAAGTGCCATTTGGGTTAGACCAGATTATTGCTGTTGTCCTCTGCCGCGATCAACTACATCGCTGCGGCGGCGGGCAATCTCGGCTGCATCAAAGCGCCAGTTCCTGAAGCTCGCGCGCTCATTTGCCAACGCATCTTGAGCTGTCATCTGAGAATTCTCGTCGTATAGGCGCTTGAGGGCACGGACCGCTTTCTGATCGTTGCTAGCGATGTCTGCTGCGATCTTGATAGCGGTAGGCATTAGGTCGTCATGCTCAACAACACGATTGACAAGGTGAGCACGCAGGGCGTCATGAGCATTCATGAAGTTTCCCGTGAGGCTCATCTCTTTCGCTCGCCGAAGCCCAACAGCCTCCTGGAGAAACACGCTCATCCCGCCTGCGGGGACAAGCCCGACACGTGCGTGGGTATCTGCAAAAGTCGCGCGCTCTGAGGCAACAAGAATGTCGCAACCAAGAGCGAGTTCAAAGCCTCCAGTTACGCAGGCTCCATTGATGGCTGCGATCACAGGTTTCGTCGTACTCCAGAGAGCAGTGAACGGACTGAGTGCGGCAGAGTCGCGTCCACCAACGAGGTTGAGCTCCGCCGAACCAAGTTCACGGAGATCGAGCCCTGCACAGAATGCCGGGTCTGCACCAGTCAAGATAATGACGTCGGTATCTTCACTCGCCTCTGCATCATTGATGGCAGTTGAGAGTTGGGTAAGCAGCGCCGAACTGAGAGCGTTTCTAGCCTCAGGGCGATTGAGCGTGATCGTGGTTACTCGCTCGGAGGTTGCACTCAGCACAAGGTCCGTCATAGAGAGGCCCCCTGCACTGCGGTTACTCGAAGTGAGGTCAGGTTATCGACGGCCGACGAGGGGTCGCTTGCCATGGTTGGCCTTATTGCGACGGGCTCGTAACTTACGCTTTTTTGTCTTCTTGCTCACGACAGACTCCTGGGACACTTGTGCGGATTGGGGATCGTAGACCAGAGCGAGGCGTCACGTCCCCTCGGGGTGGCAGATGCCTGCGCTACAGGGGTTTGGGGTCTCCGACCGGTACCCTGTGCACCGTGGAGCATCTTGGGCTAGTTGGCCTCGCCGATTCAGGGCATGACCGTTTATTCGCCGCGCTGACTGGAATGACAGTCGGCGGAGCCTCTGAGCGCACGGTAGGTATCGTGAAGCTCCCCGACGACCGCCTCGATCGACTCTCTGTGATGTCGAATACCGAGAAGATTGTCCCTGCTTCTTTTGAGATTGCCTATTTACCCGGACTCGCACCTGAGCCAGGCAAAGGACTCGGGAGCCGACTCCTTGGAACCTTACGCGACTGCGACGCGATCTGTTTCGTCCTTCGCTCAGATGGTGTTGACCCCGAGGATGATCTCGCGACGATCGAGTACGAACTTGTTCTTGCAGACCTCGCCTCTGTTGAGCAACGACTTTATAAGCAGCAACGTCTCGCAAAGGGCGACAAGTCGCTGCTCGCTGAGATTGCGGTGCTTGAGTTGTCAGTCGCAATTCTTGGAGAGGGTACGCCGATCTGGCGATCTGATCTCACTGATGAGCAGCGCGTGCATCTCGCCCCGGTCTTTCTCCTTACGAATAAGCCAGTACTTCTCGTAGTTGATGTCCCGATCGATCGCATTGACGAGATTGACTCAATCGCAGCGCCGCTAGGTGAGGGCGCTCTCGGGGTATGCACGGAGATTGAGGGCGACCCAGATGTCATCTCGTCGGATGGAGAGGAGCGCGCCGCGCTGCTTGCCGATTTTGGAGTTACTGAGAGCGTGGTACCGCGTCTCGCTCGCTCTGCTTTCCTGATGCTTGGTCTGCGCACATTCTTCACGACCGGCGAGAAGGAGACTCGTGCTTGGATCTTCCGCGCTGGGGCAAAAGCCCCTGAGTGCTCGGGAGTAATCCACTCTGACCTTCAACGAGGATTCATTCGCGCCGAGGTAATTCACTGGGACGAACTCTTAGAGATTGGAGGCTGGTCGAAGGCAAAGGATGTCGGCCGCCTCCGTGTCGAGGGCAAGGAATACGTAGTCGCTGATGGCGACGTCATGGAGATTCGCTTCAACGTCTGAGGTGAGGGGTTTATCGTGTGGCTCATGCGCGGTCTCTCAATCATCGACGCTGCTGAGGTTCCCGCTACTCGAGGTGCGCGTCGAAAGGGCCTTCTCGGGCGCAATGGAGTCGAGGGAGCATTTGTCATTCAACCTTGCAAGCAGGTTCACACTGTGGGTATGAAGTTCGCAATCGATGTTGCGTTCTGCGATCGCAGCGGGTTAGTGATTCACACGGCCACGATGCGGCCCGGGAGAGTAAGTCGAGTGGTTTTTAGCTCGGCCCTAGCGATTGAGGCCGAGGCCGGTTCCTTCAAAACGTGGGGGCTAGCGATTGGCGATGTGATTGAGGTGAGGGAGTGAGCGGTTCTCTAATTGTTGTTGCTACCCCGATAGGCAATCTTGGGGATCTATCGCCGCGAGCCGTCGAGGCACTTGCAGGCGCAGATGTAATTGCGTGTGAAGATACGAGACGCACGCGCGGGCTCCTTACTCACTCAGGAATTGCTGCGGCTGGTCGACTCGTAAGTGTGCATGCGCATAATGAGGATGAGCGAGCGGAGCGTCTTGTGGCGCGCATGCTCGATGGCGAGAGGGTCGCATACGTAACCGATGCTGGCACTCCTATGGTGAGCGACCCTGGTGCTCGCTTGGTGCAGGCTGCCGTGCTTGCCGGAGTAAATATCGAGGTAGTGCCGGGACCGAGTGCCGTGCTCGCCGCGTTAGTGCTCTCGGGGTTCCCCGCTGATCGCTTCGCGTTTGAGGGCTTCATTCCTAGACGCGGCAAAGAGCGTGCCGCGAGGCTCTCCTC
>CAEZWM010000017.1_pt1 | contig 11271 bp, 8 predicted proteins | sample 7264981 | NCBI WGS metagenome assembly CAEZWM01 (sample SAMEA6813880, study PRJEB35770) | uncultured Actinomycetes bacterium | biome: Freshwater; feature: Freshwater reservoir; material: water | place: Czech Republic | collected 2015-11-04 | depth 0.5m m
CCGTGAAACCGGTTGAACCTTTACCGGTGGAGATAAAACTGATCTGGTACTGCGAGGCCAACTCGCTGCCGATTTTAGTGAAGATGCCTCGAAGACCACTTGGGTCTGTGGCTCGTGCGACCTGGCCCCCTGAAGCGGCGGCGTATGCGGTTGGTGCTACGACATCGGAGTCTGCAGTATCGAGTACAACTCCGTAAACAACTGCGTTAGAGGCCTTCACATCTTTTGTGGCCTGCTGTGTTGAGCCGGTGCTTACGGTGTCGCGCCCATCGGTGAGCACTACAAGAGTTCGGCGAGCGGACGTGAAACTCTTAGCACCCATTGAGACAGCGTCGTTCAGGGCAGTCTCTCCATTCGCTTTCAAATTGTTGATCGCCGAGGTTGTAGCAGCGCGATCGGTTGTGAAGTTGCTGGCGACGTAAGGAGTATTTCCAAAGCCTGTAACTGAGACCGATGCGGCGGGAGGGAGTTGAGCTAGAAGAGCGACCGCTGCAGCCTTTGCTCCGTTGAGCCCTGCCCCAGACATGCTTCCCGAGGTGTCGATGACTAGAGCAACCTGTGACGCGTCCCCTGGAAGCCCTATCACTTTGGCGCTTCGCTTAGATGTGGTCTCGAGAACAGTAAAAGCAGAGGAGTTGAGATTTGGAGACCCTGATGCGGTAGTTACAGCGACAGTAAGCGTTACTTTTGGTGCAGCACTTAGGTCTGCACCGCTCACGACTACAGAGTCTGCGGCGCCGGCGAGAGTTGGGAAGAGCGCTGCTGTAAAAAGAGCAGCAGCAGCGGCTAGCGGGAAGAGTGATCCCTTTCTCGAGATCATCGACCCTGATTCTTGGTTCGCTCTGAGAGTACAAAGACTGAGTCGGGGACCTCAACCCCTTGGTCGCGCAGTTTGTTTAGGAAGTGAGGCCGCAACCCGGTGCTAAACGGATCCCCAATAAAGAAGCCGTTTTCATCAATCCCTGCCTCGTAGTCGAAAGCGAATAGGTCAGTGAGGAGGAGGCGATCGCCCTCCATGCCGTTGACCTCTGCGACCTGGGTAATTCTGCGGGTTCCATCTCGCAATCGACTCACGTGAATCACAAGGTCAATAGCCGAGGCAGCCTGCTCTCGGATAGCTCGAACCGGCAGATCGACTCCACCCATAAGCACCATCGTCTCGAGCCTCGAGAGTGCATCTCTTGGAGAGTTCGCGTGCAGCGTGGAGAGAGAGCCTTCGTGCCCGGTGTTCATTGCCTGAAGCATGTCAAGAGCCTCAGCACCACGAACCTCTCCCACAATGATGCGGTCGGGGCGCATGCGCAGAGCATTACGAACTAGATCTCGAATTGATATCTCGCCCTTGCCCTCAATGTTGGGTGGCCGACTCTCCATACGTACAACATGGTTCTGGACCAAACGAAGCTCTGCGGCGTCCTCAATCGTTACAACACGGTCGCCATTGGGGATGAACTGTGAGAGAGCGTTGAGCATCGTTGTTTTTCCGGTACCTGTGCCACCAGAGACCAAGATGTTCAGGCGCCCCTCGACGCAGGCTCTTAAGAGGTCAATCATCTGCTCCGTGAGAGCCCGCATGCCAGCAAGATCGTGGAGTGAGTAGGCCTTCTCCGAGAATTTTCGAATGGTTAAGACTGGACCATCGATAGAGAGGGGAGGGATGACTGCGTTTACGCGGCTTCCGTCGGGCAAGCGGGCGTCAACCATTGGAGAAGACTCGTCGATTCTGCGCCCCACCTTTGAGACGATGCGCTCAATAACCTGCCTGAGGTGCTCCTCTGAGACATAGCGAGCATTTGTTCTAACTAGGCGCCCTGCGCGCTCTACGTAGATTGAATCAAGCGAGTTCACCATAACTTCGGTGATCTCTGGATCCGCTAGGAACCGTTCAATCGCGCCGTAGCCGAGCACGTCGTCACAGATTTCGGCGACGATGCGCGCCCTCTCTGCGGGAGTCAAGGGTACGCGCTCAGCATCAATAACTCGAGAGAGTTCCTGTACCACGTATGAGTCGAGTTGGTCCTCACCTAGAGACGAGTCGTAAAGGCGTGAACCGAGTCGCGCAAATAACGCATCCTGGGCCCTGCGTTTGATTAGAACAAAAGGATCTGCAACAGGTGCCGCAGCCGGATCGAACGCTGTTTCGGTAGCGTTCGATGTCACCGAGTGGTGCTGCTGTGGAAGGGCATTGTCGTTCGCCCCTAGGAGGCGATCCTTGAGGCTCATCGGACTTCGCGCTTGCGTCTAAAGCGCGACACGGCAGCCTCTGTTGATGCTGCAAGAGATGGCGAGCCTTTGGGTGGAGCTAGGAAATGATTTACGAGTTCGCCATAGGCGCGCGCAACTGGGGTTCGTGGAGACGACTCTAGGATTGGAGTTCCTTGGTTCATTGAGAGGGGAACATTGCGGGAAGACGGAATCGCAACGTTGACCTCCATCCCAATTGTTCCCTCGATGTCTCGGATCTCTAGACCAACTCGGGCATCCGCACGGTTTAGAGCAAAGTGCCGTCGCTGCGTTGTGAGACCAATCTGATCGAAGGCCTCGATCTCTTTGCGCATGCTTCGAGTGCTAGCCACATCAGTTGCGCAGACAAGCAGGAGGTCGGTAGCGCTCTCCATGGCGGTCAATGTGAATTCATCTAAACCAGCGGCGGTATCGAGAATTACGTACTTGAATTCCTTGGCAAGAATCTCAATGATCTTTGTAATCTGCTCAGGAGAGACATCATCTGCCTCGGCAGGGGTATCAGGCGCTGAGAGAACAAATAAACCACTCGGGTGAGGTGTCAGGCATGCCTTGACAACAGTTGCATCAAGGCGCGACCCCTGAGCTACGACATCGCTGAGAGTGCGCTCCGGAAGTAGCCGCAGCGCGTGGCCGACATCGCCGAATTGAACATCAAGGTCCATGACCACGACTTGACCAGGGAGCTGCTGCGCTAATCCGATAGATAGGTTCGTGGAGATCGCAGTCTTGCCAGCACCACCTTTTGGAGAGACAACCGCTATGACGCGTGATTCGATCTCTGTATTCTGAGGTCCAGAGGAGAGGTTAGATCTGCGCTTGAGAGCTGTCTCCTTTGCTCTATCAAGGGTCTCGCGAATCTCGGAGGCATCAGCAAGTGGGGAGACAACATCTCTCACCCCTGAGCGTAGAGCGCGTTCGAATACTCCATCGCCGGGTTCTGACACGAGCACAACGCATATCTCGGGGAACCGCTCGTCGATCTCGCTGCAGAGTTTGAGAGCGGATTCACTCGCGAGTGCAGGGCCTACGGTGACTACCAGAGGCTCGATAGATCGAATGTCCCCGAGCGTCTTGCTCGTGTCGTCCTCGCTGCTCTCGTTCCACGCTCTTAGCTCGCCGCTAATAGTTCCGCCGAACGCCTTGCGGACGGACTCCTCCCATGAGTCGTCTGACCCAGCTAGAAAGATTCCGCTCACTGATACACCGAACTACGTGTTGCTGCTCCGCCTGGCGCGTTCGGTGCAGTCTTGGGATCAGCTGAGAGCCAAATCGTTCCATGCTCTGCTGCGTAAATGAGTTTTGTAAGGCTCGCTGGTTCAATAGCGAGCGTCACAAGAATCTCGCCCTGTGGCGAGGCTCCTGGAAGATTCGCATCTGGAGTCGCCGCTCCCTCTGCAGCTACGGCTGAGGGGTCTGCCACCTGCACATTGGTTACGAGAATGCGCTGCAGAATCACGCCAGTCTGCGTTGGTATGGAGCCATCAGAGGGGAAGGAAGCGGTAACTAGAACAACTGAACCAGGTGTGAGGAGGCCCCCCACTGCGCGATCAGCGCTGAGAGAGATCGTCGTGGTCACAAGCCCGGGGGGGATTGATAATGATGAGCCTGTTGATTGAAATGCCGATGGAGTCGTAAAACGGGCTCGTACTAATTGCTCACCAGTAACGAGTACCGCACCTGAGACCAAGTCTTTTACTTGATCAAGATTTGTGATGGCACCTTCAGCAATAGCGGTATTCGGGAGCGGCTTCTTAGCCACTCGGTCACCCAACTCGTTCACTGAGGTTCCAGCAGGTATCTCGCTCTGCACTACGAATACCGATACAAGCTTCTGCCCTTCCTGGGCGCGCGAATCGGCATTGCCCGCATAGGCGAGCACCAATACGGCTCCAAAAAGTGCCAAAACTACAGCGGCAATGATTCCGCCTACTCTGCGATTCACGGGAGAATCCTCTCGACTCGTTTATTAGGGGTTCGAGCGTGCGTAACCCTACTGCCAGAATGCTTTGGCTCAGACCGTTCTTTCGGTGAGTATTTGATCAGATTCAATGGCCTCTTTGAGCCAGGAGGCGCGCCGATCAAGGAGTTCTCTGAATGGTGGTCATCGTTCTCTTCTTCGTCGCAGCGTTCATCGTCGTCAGAGTCGTGGCAATTCTGGTCAAGGTAATCAAGGCAAGCGGCAGGGGAGAGTGCTGCCGCAGTCGTAGCAATATTCACAGCGCATATTCGATAACTGTAGAGTTCGTTTAGTCCGATGCAGCACGAACTCTTGTCACTCGCTGTACGCAAGTAGGTCATCACCAGACGTGAGAAGTCGCCGACGGGAGCGACTGTGGTGGTAGTCGGCGGCACGGTCGTGGTTGTGGTCGTTGTGGTTGTCGAAGAGGTTGTAGTAGTCGGTTGCGAGGTCACCGTTATCGTCGCCGCACGGTCGTTATTCTCGGGAAAACTTTCGTTAATCTGACCTGCGCTCAGACGCACCGCAACGGAAACATTGTTGGTGGATAGCGCAGTAAATGTAAACGACTGAGTTGCAGTTGTATTGCTAGCCCAACTCTTGGGAACTACATTGCAAGTGAATACCACGGAGTTCGCGCCGCTTGCGGCGGACTTGCAATCTGATGGGGCGCTTGGGAGCGGTACCGTCGGCGCTCCATTATTAGTGGAGAGCGTTATTGTAAATTTCGCGTCCGTGACGGTAATTGATGAGTAATTATAGGCCTCAATGGTCAGTACGGTTGGAGTGTTAATGACGACCGATGAAGGCCAAGTTGGGGTAGTGGAGATTGAGAGGTCGCCGACGGTGGCCGTTTTGCGTGTCGAGGTAAGCCTAAATTGCGCTTTCCTGTTAGCGGGCTTACCGGCTGCGAGGGTTGAACACTTATCTTGGTTCGTGCCCGTCGTGTAATTGTCGATCGTTACAAGGGCAAAACCTGAGATGTGGACGATCCAATCTTTGCCTGAGGAACTACCGCTCTTGGCCTTTAAGTCATCAACAATCGGGATTGCCACTTCTTTTCCTCGCGCTTGGCAGATCGCTTTATCGATTGCCGCTCCATAAAGCTGCCCAACTGCAGCGCACTTGTAATCGCCATCCTTGACGGTTGCCGGGTAACCGGAGGCCAGCCAATCAGCAATATTGGTTTTTAGCGCCGCTTGATAGGTAGCGTTGGAGGAGTTGCACTTACTGAACTCAGACGAGCCAGTTCCATTTGGGCTGCTGGCCAGATCAATAATGCCGTACCCTCCGGAAGCCCCTCCAGAGCAGAGTGTTGCATTGGCGCTGCCGCTCCAATCTGAGGTCACTTTAAGCGGGGACCTAGTTGCGGATTTGTTGGCAACCCAATCGGAGACTCCCTTGTTATTCGTATCCGAAGAGTTCCCTTTATTTGCACACCCGACTATGGGGAGCAACGGTGCATCGTTCCATCGTGCTGTCGTCGATGAATACACGTCTTTAGAGTTGAGTCCAAAGAGTTTGGAGAAGGAGAACGTTGCTGTCTGCTTGGCCCGCACAGTTACTATCCCGGAACTCTGAGAAGCGTTGGAGGGGGTTGTGCTTATGCCAGCCATTTGGCAGAAATCGATCGTTGGTGCCGATGTATTTGCATTCAGGTAACTGACCGCTTGGTCCTTCACGCTTGTCGGGCAGGCTCCGCGCACCGATAAATTGTTGATATCAGTGGCTTTCTGGGCTGCAGCTAGAGCAGCGGCATCGGTAGATTTCACCATTGAGCGCTTTACTTGCCACGCGTAACCCATGTCGATAGCGAAGGCCAAGCAGACGATAAGCAGAGTGGCTACAACCGCCACCATCACCGCTATTGCGCCGCCCTCGTCTTTGGAGTTCCTATAGGGATTAGAGGAAGTTTTCTTCATGCTGCCTACTCGCAGAGAAACATAGCGGTGGAGGACACGTTCTTTACTCCGCTATTGGGCCAGAAGGGAATGGAGATTGTTACATCTCCAGATACCCGCACATAAACATTGGATCCGCTCGTGGAGCACAAGTATTGGGTGCTAGAGCACGAGTTGGATGTAGCAGTGCCTGTGGGTGCTGCCGATCCAACCTGCACAAATGTGTTGGAGATTGCGATTCCGCCGAGTGAGCCGGTTGCCTGGAAACACGCATTAGCTGAACTGCTCGCACGCAGCGAGGCCACCCTTGCGCCTTCTCTGGCTGCTGCTTGCACGCCTTGCTTGGCGTTGAAATAAAGGGAGAAATAAATTATTGAGAAGAGAATAAGCAGAAGCATCGGCACGACGAGCGCGAACTCAACTGCCGCTGCGCCGCGCTGTCTCTCGTCGAGTGTCGGGGGTTTCATTCTGTTTCCGAACGTAGAGGGCTGCGGAGAAGGCTCCCGGGAAGCAAATAGGACGCCAGCGCCTTAAAATTTAAGTCGCTGGCGTCCTTCAATGCTACCTCCCAAGAAGGGTATAGAGCGTCCCTTGGCTTTAGAGAGTCACCTTGTTTAGCGCAGTCGAGATCCGACCCTGCAGGGCAATGACGGCCACTGTGATGACTGCTGCAATTAGGGCTACAAGCAGTGCGTACTCAACAGCGGTTGCTCCGGTCTCGTCGTTGGATCGAACCGACAGGTTGGTGAGGGAAATGTAGAGGCGGGTAAGTGTTTCCACGGTGGGTCTCCTGGTTCTATTTAATAAGGATTAGCTATTTCGGCGGGTGGTTTTCACATCTTGAGTGAAACTCAAGATTTACTCAAGGTACAAGTGCTGGAGGCATTAGTAGTGGACCTATTGAGGGACACACCTTTCCTGCCGCTAACACTGGCCTTAATCTAAGGCTTTCCAGTTTGACTCTCTAACCCAATATTGGGGTTATTCCAGCCAGCAGAATTGGCCTTTGCTACAGCGGCTAACTGTGAATTTACCCCTAGTTTTGTGAGAATTGACCTTATGTGGCTCCTCACAGTGGCCACAGCAACAAATGTTTCGTTTGAAATGACCTCCGGTGAGTGGCCTTCGATGAGTAAGCCGAGAACCTCTGATTCCCGTGTTGTCAGGCGCTCGAAGGCCTCCATCCGAACTGTTTGAGCTCGTCGATGCTCCCGGAGAAGCGTTAGTAGTTCACTGCGCCTCTGGATCGCATTCGAGAAGTTCCCGGCGGCTATTGCCGTGACCCGATCAATCAAATCTTCAAAGGCGATGGATTTACTCAGAACGTCCGCTGCGCCGGCCTCGAAACACTCGGCCCAAAAAATGGGGTCCTGTTCTCCAGTCATTATGAGCACCGCTGCCCCTAGGCCGAGTATCGGCTCGATTAGTGGCAGCGACGATCCGATCGGACCGAGCATTAGGTCGAGAAGAACAATCGCAGGACGCTGCTCTGTTAGAGACTCGAGAATGTGCTCCTCTGTCGAGGGCGCAATGATATTTGGGGTGATTCCTTCTCGAGAGAACGCCAGCCCTAGAGCCTGAGCGAGGAGCTCGTGGTCGTCCACTATCGCTAGCCCTATGTTCTCACTTGCTTGATCAGTGTTGCTTTGGCTTGTCATGTTGCTCCGCCTAATCGCTTGATACCTTCCCGTCTCTCCTCCTCTTGAAGGGTCGCGGTATTCGTACGCTCAGATGCATTGTAAGACAGGTCAGTGGTTGCTCCGGGAGTTACGGAACCGTCAATTGACATGAGTCCTTGCCATCTGGGGAGACTCACTACGAACTTTGCACCTCCGCCAGGGCGAGGCGTGACCCATAGATCTCCTCCTGCTCGGGTGATGAGGTCTCTAGCGATAGAAAGTCCAAGCCCATAGCCCTCGGTCTCCTCGAGGCTGGCTCTCCAACCTCGCTCGAAGATGAGATCTCTTTTACCTCGAGCAACCCCAGGGCCTCGGTCCTCGACGAACACGAGGATGTGGTCTGCATCTCGAGCTGCGCTTACGTCAATAGGGGAGCCGGGAGCATATTTGCTGGCGTTGCTGACTAAGCCGTGCACAACCTGGGCAAGGTCCTCTGGTGAACCGACTGCAACTAGGTCTTCGTCTATATCGAATACGACCGGGAGCGAAGAGGCAGCAACAAGAAGCGTTGAACGAAGCGCTTCCAGTACTTGAAAGGGTCCATAAGTAGGAGGCGCGGGTGGAGCGACCAGGTTTCTAAGGCGTTCTATCTCGTCGCGTATTGCTCTCGTCAAGTCGCTTTCATCTCCGACTGAGGCAACTGCAACGCCGCCCTCGATTGAGAGCACGCGAGAGCGCACCTCGTGAATTTGGGCCATGCTTGCCGCTTCGCTGGTCTGCAGCGTCTCAACTTGGTCGCGTAGCTCAGCAGCATGGGTGATCGCCTCGAATTTCTCGCGAGAAGCGGCGAAATGCAGCTCTAGTGACGAACCAGCAATTGCAACGCCAGCAGCAGCAAACCGCATAGCGCCGCCGTACTCGGATCCAAGAATGTCGAAGCCTTCACTGAGTGCAACTAATGGAGCGATTCCAATAGCGAACAGCGTAGGTACAAACCAGATTCCGTTGATCGAGTTCTCTGCCTTGTATCGCCGGTAGGTAGTGATGGCTAGGAATAGAACAAATAGTCCCAGCACTGCGAAGGTGTACTCGTGACGCGGCCCTCTCTCGGAGGCGCCGACCATTAGCCCTACCAGGCCCGCTGCAGCAGCAGCGAGAAGCCTCCATCGATAATTTGGGGAGACATCAACCACGTGGCTTCTCAATGCCCAGATTGAGAGTACGGCGGTTACTGCAACGGTCCCTAAGAGCAGGGAGAGCGAGGTTCGCTCGTTAGCCCCGATACCCAATAGCGGAACTATTCCGACGATCGAAGCCAGGCCATACCAAAAGGAGCGTGCCATACCGTCTAAGCGCCAGCGAATGATGGAGAGCATGCCGGCAACGGCTAACGCAATGATTGAGAGCACATAGAGCGTTTCACGCTGGAGGGTTTCGTAGAGAAAACCAGGAAAGTAAACGTTGATTGCTGCCGAGAGAGCGCCTATAAGAGCGATTACGAGAAGGGAGAGTCGGATATCGAAATCAGGGAAATCGGCCATTGAGTTGCGCCTGTCCGGGCCACGGTAGGAGCCATCATGCTTCTTATCGACGTGCTGGGAGTAGGGCATTTTTGGACTTTCCGCTGAGCGAGATTCTGCATAATAAGAGTGTTCGCAACTATTTAGTGCTCTGTGCATAACGAACTATTGGTGTCTGACCTTTTATCCATCGGTCTCCCTGACGCCAAGGTTTAGTGATTTATGGGGCCTAGTACCTGCTTCTCCCTAAACCTCTGAGCGATCACAGGCCCAAGAGTTGAGGCTGCCTGCGCTATCGTGTGGACCTTGCGGGCGATTAGCTCAGTGGTTAGAGCACTTCCTCGACACGGAAGGGGTCGGAGGTTCGAGTCCTCTATCGCCCACCTGCAATGGTCCCAACGGACTATTTTTAGTATTTCGATAGGAGTTGGGGTCTTAGCCAAAGAGGCTTAGACCCCTTCTCTATTTACTCCAAGGTCACGAACGATCTTGGGCCTAGGGGCATCTATGGCGCACGAAGGGTTTATCCATCAACTGCCAGATAACGATCCGGTAGAGACGCTTGAGTGGCTCGAGTCCCTAGACAGCGTCATCAGCACGCAGGGGATTGAACGTGCCCGATATGTCCTGTTACGTCTCCTTGAGCGTGCACGCAATTTGGGTGTCGGCATCGGAGGCTCGCTCACAACTCCCTACGTCAATACGATCCCAGTCGAGTCTCAGACTGCATATCCAGGGGACCTTGTAGTTGAGCGAAGTATTCGCGCCGCCGTGCGGTGGAATGCGGTGGCCATGGTTGATCGAGCCAACCATAGGTTCAACGGCCTAGGAGGCCACCTGAGTACTTATGCCTCTGCTGCTTCGCTGTACGAAGTCGGATTTAACCATTTCTTTCGCGGGCCAGAGGTAAGCGGAGGAGGCGACCAGGTATTTTTTCAGGGCCATGCTTCTCCAGGAATCTACGCAAGAGCATTCTTAGAGCACAGGCTCACCCCGGAGAGGCTCGATGGTTTTAGGCGACAGGCCTCTGTCCGTGGACTCCCTTCGTATCCGCACCCGCGACGCATGCCAGATTTTTGGCAATTCCCGACAGTCTCAATGGGGTTAGGTCCGTTGAATGCTGTTGCGCAGGCGCGATTTAATCGGTACTTATCTCAACGCGGAATCATCGACGTATCTGATGCACGAGTGTGGTGCTTCGTCGGCGACGGCGAGATGGATGAACCAGAGTCCTTGGCGGCGATAGCGATCGCAGGGCGCGAGAGTTTAGAGAATCTGATCTTTGTTGTGAACTGCAACCTCCAGCGCCTCGACGGACCAGTGAGGGGAAACTCGAAAGTTATACAGGAATTTGAGTCTCTGTACTCCGGCGCGGGTTGGAGCGTCATAAAGGCGATATGGGGATCTGGTTGGGATCCATTGCTTGCGGAGGACTCTGAAGGAGTACTGGTCAACCGAATGAACGAGGTTCCGGATGGAGAGTTCCAGCGCTATTCGGTAGAGGCCGGTTCCTATATCCGGGAGCAGTTCTTTGGCTCCGATCCACGACTTCTATCTTTGGTGGCGAATCTAAGTGACGAGGATCTAGAGCGTCTTCCACGCGGTGGGCATGATTTTGACAAAATTTTTAATGCTTATGCGCGAGCGATGGAACTAAATGGCAAGCCTACGGTTGTGCTTGCAAAAACAGTGAAGGGTTGGGCGCTCGGAGACAATGTAGAAGGGCGCAACGCAACGCATCAGATCAAGAAACTCTCCAAGGTTGATCTCTTAGCTCTTCGTGATCGCCTCGCTATCCCCGTCTCGGATAGCGAATTCGAAGATGGCCTAGCACCGTATTTTCGCTTTGAGAAGGGGAGCGAGGAGTTTGAATACCTTGCCGAGAAGCGCAACATGCTCGGCGGTTGGATCCCTCAGCGACGATCAGTATCAGTTCCGCTCGCCATGCCTGATGACGAAGTGTTCGAAGAGTTCAAGCAGGGCTCGCCAGAAGGCTCCACCGCAAGTACCACGACAGCGTTTACTCG
>CAEZWM010000018.1_pt1 | contig 11179 bp, 10 predicted proteins | sample 7264981 | NCBI WGS metagenome assembly CAEZWM01 (sample SAMEA6813880, study PRJEB35770) | uncultured Actinomycetes bacterium | biome: Freshwater; feature: Freshwater reservoir; material: water | place: Czech Republic | collected 2015-11-04 | depth 0.5m m
CATGCCCACCTTGGAGACCTAACGTCAGCCCAACTGCGAGGGCTCGCGGCACTACAGCGAGAATTGGCCTGCGAGATGCGGATCACCAACCGTCAGAACCTTGTGCTGCGTGGCCTCGCCGAGGGCGACCTGCCGCTTGTACATGAACGCCTCATTGCGCTAAACCTCGGCGCCCCTGGTGCAGAGCTCGCTCGCGATGTGGTCTCATGCCCCGGTGCCGATACCTGCAACCTTGCAGTAACGCAGTCTCGTGGCCTCGGGGATGACATTGCACGGGCACTCGAGGAGGCAGGCCTCTCTGAGGTTGGTGGCGTGCGCGTCAACATCTCAGGATGCACTAACTCCTGCGGACAGCACCACACCTCTGATATCGGTTTCTTTGGGCTCGAGCGTCGCGCACATGGCCGCGCCGCTCCCGGGTACCAGATGCTTCTTGGTGGACGCGTCGGTGAGATGGAGATCGGTTTCGGGGCTAAGGCAACGAAGCTGCCCGCAAAGGCTGCGAGCGAAGCAGTTGTGCGCGTTGTTGGCCGTTTCGCCGAGGAGAGAACCGCAGGCGAGACCTTCGGTGGCTGGCTAGATCGGAGCGGCGGAGCCGAGGCGATCGGCTCGACACTCGTTGAGCTTGATGTATTCCCCGACCCGGACGAGCACCCAGAGTTCTACACCGACTTCGACGAGACAGGCCCTTACGTATCCGAGGTTGGAGAGGGCGAGTGCGCAACATGACACATTCGTTAGAGCTTCCTCGCGTCAATACTCCAGACCTCGGTGAGATCTCTCGCGCTAACGAGACCTTTGAGCACTCCCCCGCATCACGAATAATTGCATGGGCCGCTGAGACCTTCGAGAATCGGATTGTTCTTGCTTCATCATTCCAAGATGCAGTGCTCGTTGATCTAGTAGCACGCACAGTGCCGGGGTTGCCGGTCGTCTTTCTAGATACCGGGTACCACTTCGCTGAGACGCTCTGGTATGCAGAGCAACTCAGGCGTCGCTACAACCTTGATGTCGAGTTCATGACGCCAGTAAATGCGACCGAGGATCAGTGGATGACAGACACGGACGCTTGCTGCAAGGCTCGCAAAGTTGAGCCGCTAGAGCGAGCACTTCTTGGGCGTGATGCTTGGATGACAGGCCTTCGTCGCAGCGAGACCGAGCAGAGGCGCAATGCTCCGATCGTCTCGTATGACATTGGTCGAGGGGTTGTAAAGGTAAATCCCATCGCTACCTGGACCGATCTCGACATCGAGGGGTATGTAAAGGACCATGAGCTCCCAGTCCATCCCCTTAGCGACCGTGGATATGCATCAATAGGTTGCTGGCCATGCACGCGCCAGACCACTGGGGAGGACTCTCGCTCCGGGCGCTGGTCGAGCGTTGATAAGACAGAGTGCGGGATACACGACTGACGTAACGATTACACCGCACCCACTGGATTGGTGCGATGATGCGCAGGTGAGTAGAGCCCGAAGCCAAGCAGCGATCACCGTTGGTCGCCTTGCCGGCTGGGCATCGCGAATTACAGGTCGCGGCGCAGGCACCCAGGTAGGCGGACGCATCATGCTCGCCATCGACCCTGGACTCCTTACCAAGCTTGGGTCGCAGGACAGGGTCATTTGCGTCTCTGCTACGAACGGCAAGACCACCACTACACGGCTAATCGCTGACATTCTGCGCGCCGCCGAGATAGATGTTGTGACCAACCACACAGGTGCCAATATGGCCAGTGGGGTAACAGGTGCTCTCGCCGCTCCGCACAAACCATCCGTTGCAGTTCTTGAGGTCGACGAGCGTTGGCTAACACATGTCGTAGACCCGCTCTCACCAGAGCTACTGGTATTTGGCAACCTAAGCCGAGACCAACTAGATCGCTCGGGCGAGGTAAACGCGATCGTTAAACGCTGGCGCACGATTACAGAGGCAGACCCCACGCGTCATGTAATCGCAAACTCCTCTGATCCCCATGTTGTATATGCATCGCTCCCAGCGCGCGTCACATGGGTCGCACTAGGCATTCCGTGGATACATGACGCGACCACCTGCCCGCAGTGCAGCGAACTCCTTACATGGAGCGACGAAGGATTTAAGTGCAGTGCCTGCACATTCTGCGAGCCAAAGGCAGATTACCGACTTGATGGCGAGTACTTCATCGCAGGCGAGCGAAGAATCCACCTAGACCTCTCCATACCTGGAACATGGAATCTCATGAATGCTGCCCTCGCTGCGACAGTTGCAGAGGCGCACTTTGAGATACCTGCTGAGGTTGCGATCAAGGCTATGAGCACCGTTGAGGTTGTCTCTGGCAGATTCTCCAAGCACCGCCTCGATGATGGCCGCGAGGCGCGCGTAATTCTTGCCAAGAACCCTGCGGGCTGGACAGAGGTACTCAACTGGCTCAATGGGCGCGACGCCGGAGTTGTGGTCGCAGTAAACGCCCACATCGCTGATGGACGTGATACTTCGTGGTTATACGACGTTAATTTTGAAGCACTTCAAGGCCTGAGTGTCGTTGCGAGTGGAGAGCGCGCCCTAGATGTGGCGGTACGGCTTCGCTATGCAGGTGTTGAGTGCATCGTTGAGACCGACCCACTTAAAGCGGCTCTCGCCGCAGGTGGTAAAGAGGTAGACATAATTGCTTCTTACACGCAGTTCACGCACTTAACCAAGAGGTTCTGGTGATGGAGTCCACACTTCGCATCGCACTCATCTATCCAGACCTTCTCGGCACTTATGGCGATAGAGGCAACGCCCTTGTGCTCGCGCATCGTGCGCGCGCACGCGGGATCACGGCCGAAGTCATCGAAGTAGATGCACGGAGTTCGATACCGGAATCATGCGATATCTATCTGCTCGGTGGCGGCGAGGATGCCGCTCAGGTCGCAGCGGCCGAGGGGTTAATGCTCGCTAAGGCAACCATTGAGCGATCAATCGAGGCTGGGTCTGCAATATTCGCTGTCTGCGCTGGTTTTCAACTCCTTGGAAATAGTTACGCGGCGGCCGATGGATCGGAGCTTCAAGGAATTGCACTTCTCGACATGGTTACAACCGCGGGGAGCGACCGAATTATCGGCGAGGTAGTGATTGAGCCTGCTCAAGCCTCAGGTCTGCCGCTACTGACTGGCTTTGAGAACCATGGCGGGCGCACTCTGCTTGGCCCAGGCGAGGCTCCACTCGGCAGAGTTATAGCGGGCAGGGGAAACGGCAATGGCGTAGACGGAGTGCTGCGAGATGGAGTCATCGGGACCTACCTACATGGCCCGGCTCTTGCGCGAAATCCAGCGCTTGCCGACTACCTAATCAGCTACACAACAAGAATCTCGCTTGAGCCTCTGACAGATGATCTTGTAGAGCAATACCGTGCAGAGCGTCTCGCTTATGCGTCGCTCACCGGTGCGAATCTAAAGCGCGCCACGCGAAGACTGCACCGCGGGTAACACAAACGCTCTAACTTCAAAAACGCGTACTACTCAGCAATCTCGCGGATGCGCGCCACTCGTGATGCAGAGTTATTTGCGTCATCGCCCTGGCTCCCAAGAAGTTCGACGCGAACTGCCTCTGCCTCCTCGGCTGCACCGACCTCTGCGGAGGCAATCACGGCCTCGATGCCGTCCTCCATAATGCGCTCTGCAGCCTCGATCAACGCCTCAACCATCTCATCCTCAGGGACAACGCGCACAACATGCCCTTTGACGAATAGATGCCCTCTCCCCTTACCGGCTGCGATTCCTAGGTCGGCCTCGCGAGCCTCGCCGGGGCCATTTACGACACAGCCCATAACGGCGACCTGCAATGGGATATTGCGAGACTCCAGTGCCTCCATTGCTTCCTTCGCTACCTTGATGACATCAACCTCGGCGCGTCCACAAGACGGGCAGGCAATTAGGTCGAGTCCGCGACGTTCGCGAAGGCCGAGCGCCTCGAGAAGAGTACGCCCTGCTCTCGCCTCCTCAACAGGGTCCGCGGTAAGCGAGTAGCGGATTGTGTCGCCGATACCTTCGGCAAGAAGAGTGCCAATGCCGGCGGTGGATTTAACCAAACCTGCAGGCGGAGGGCCAGCCTCCGTAACTCCGAGGTGGAGCGGGTGGTCGACAGTCTCAGAGAGCAATCTGTAGGCATCGATCATTACCGCGACATTGGATGACTTCACAGAGATCTTGCAGTCCTCGAAACCAACCTCTCCGAAAAACTCGAGCTCACGCATTGCCGATGCGACTAGTGCCTCTGGTGTTGATCCACCGAAACGCTCTGCAATATCAGGGTCAAGGCTCCCGGCGTTTACACCTATGCGAATCGGCAGGCCCCGATCTTTGGCCTCACTCGCAACAAGTTTGATGTGCTCAGGCTTGCGTATGTTTCCAGGGTTGAGGCGAAGAGCTTGCACCCCTGCCTCCATAGCGGCCAAAGCCAACCGATATTGAAAGTGGATATCAGCGACGATCGGAACCGGTGACCGTGGCACGATATGTGCAAGGCCCTCTGCGGCCTCTTCGTCGTTACATGTGCAGCGCACGATGTCTACACCTGCGGCGGCGAGTGCGTAGATCTGCGCCAAGGTGCCCTCGACATCAGAGGTCTTGGTGGTGGTCATCGACTGAATCGTTACTGGAGCGCCACCCCCAACCGGGACTTTTCCGACCATCAACTGTCGAGTAACACGCCTAACAGATCGGGTAGTTCGCAGTGGCTCATCCATTGGTTACAGCCTACGACTAGATCGCCGCTAGGTCAGACCGAAGCGGCCATAAGTGACCGATAGATCAGGTTCCCGAGACGATGCTGCGCAGGTCGAGGTACATCGTTGATAGCCCAAGCATTAACAACATGACGATAACCACTGCGGTCACTGGGAATAGGTGCCGCTGGTCGATCACGACACGTCGGCCGCGAATCTTGGATGCAGCCGCCTCGAAGGTGGCAACTACTGCGTGCCCGCCATCGAAGGGTAGTAACGGAATCAAGTTGAAGAGCGCAAGGAACACATTGATAGCCGCAAGGAGTCCGAGTAATCCCCAGAAGTCGTTCCCGACCAAACTTCCACCATCGGCGACTATCCCGATAACGGACCTTGGGCGCTCATTCTCAGAGAAGCCTCCCTTGGCACCTGGGCTCGTAACGGTCTTGGTGTACTTGGATACCCCAGATGGGGAGACGATGTCACCGAGCGCTGTCACAGTCTGCCCAGCACCAGTCACAATCACTGTTGCCGAGCGGCCGACCGCCGTTACGACCGGAACACGGTTGGTCTCGATGGATGCTGTAATTCCAATTCGCACAACACCATCGATCACCTCTGGAGTAGCGACGAGCACTTTGGTTGCTCCATCTCGCTCAACCTCGATCTCGATCGGCTTACCGGCCGCTTTGCGTACTAGCGGAGAGACTTGGTCCCAGTCTGAGATCTCTACTCCCCCGATTGAGAGCACACGATCTCCAGGCTTCATGCCTGCAACTTGAGCAGGAGACTCAACAGATACCGACCCGACGCGAGTCGATACAGAGTCCTGGCCCCTACCAACAAGGATTGCAAACGTAAAGAGATAAGCAAGAAGGAGATTGACTGTTACACCCGCAAGGATCATCACCATTTTGCGCTTGTAGGGAGCAGAGCGATAGGTGCGGGCCTCGTCCTCTGGCTCAACCTCCTCGAGATTGGTCATTCCAATTACGCGCACGTATCCACCGGCAGGGATTGCCTTGATCCCATACTCAGTCTCTCCACGGCGGAACGACCAGAGTCGCGGTCCGAAACCAACAAAGAACTCTGTCGCCTTCATTCCTCCACGCTTGGCTGCAATTAAGTGGCCAGCCTCGTGAAGCATGATCGTAAAAATGAGCCCAATTGCTATTGCGATGGTCATGGCCATTGAGGGCCGAACAAAAATCAAGACAACGAACAATGCAATAGCTACGGAGACTCCAAGAATTGCGCGTCGAGAATCGACGCGTGGCGCATCACCTAAAGGGTCCTTCATTTACTCAAATCCTTAAGTCTCGTCGAGTCTTAATTTAAAAATACTGGCTTACATAAAACTGGCTTACATAAAACTGGCTAACTAGAAACTGGTCTGGAGCACTCGCTCGGCTCGCTCACGTGCAACCCTGTCAGCCTCTAGAACGTCCTCGACCTCTGAGATGTTCCCGGTTCCAAGATTTAATACCTCTGCGACAATATCTGCGATTGAGATCCATGGAATCCGTCCATTCAAGAAGGCCTCCACCGCTACCTCATTCGCTCCGCTGAGAGTTGCAGGGGCCGATCCACCGGCGCGCCCAGCGGCATATGCGAGGTCTAAGGCTGGGAAGGCTGCCCTATCCGGCTCCATGAATGTGAGCTCGGAGAGGCTGCTCCAATCGAGCGCCCCGAAGAACTCATTCAGGCGCCCAGGAGCGCCGAGTGCCAAGCCGATAGGGAGTCGCATATCGGGCATTGAGAGCTGCGCAATAGTTGCACCATCTTGAAACTCCACCATCGAGTGGATAATCGATTGAGGATGAACCACAACCTCGATCTGGTCATACGAGACACCGAAGAGCTCATGTGCCTCGATTACCTCAAGACCTTTATTGATCAGCGTGCTCGAGTCGATTGTGATCTTCGGGCCCATCGACCAAGTTGGGTGATTGAGTGCCTCTGTAATTGTCACAGCGGCGAGGTCTTCGCGAGACCGCCCGCGAAATGGTCCCCCACTCGCAGTCAATACAATCTTGGAGACTTCACTACTAGCGCCTGATCTAAGGCATTGGTAAACCGCTGAGTGCTCGGAGTCAACCGGGACAATCTCCCCGCCACCTGAGTCGCGTACCTTTGCCACTACCGGCCCACCAGCGATCAGGCTCTCCTTGTTCGCTAACGCCAACCGCTTTCCGGCTCGGAGTGTCGCGATAGTTGCGGGCAAGCCAGCGAAGCCAACAACTGCGTTGAGGACCACATCGACATCATCGAGGGACGCGAACTCCTCAAGGATTCGCGAGTCCTGACCCGCGCATCGAGCCCGCTCTGGTGCTACTCCAAACTCGAGTGCTTGAGTGCTGAGGAGATCTTCATTGCTCCCAGCGCTGAGGGCTACTACCTCGAACTCGTCGCGATGACTACGTATGACATCTAGAGCCTGGGTACCGATAGAACCGGTTGATCCGAGGATCACAACGCGTCTCAATTAAAAGTCCTTACGCATAGTTGCCGCCAAAATTCTGGGGACTGTTCTGGGGACTGTTCTGTGCTCTCACCATTGCTGACGCCCCGCATTTGGCGGTAGATGCCTCAGCCGAGTTTGAGCGCACGAGCCAGAAAATACCCAGCCGGCAGAACAAACAGCAATGCATCAAATCTGTCCAGAACACCACCGTGTCCAGGAAGAATGCTCCCAAAATCTTTGATTCGAAGATCACGCTTGATCATCGATTCACAGAGGTCTCCGAGGGGAGCCACTACTGCGACGATGAGTCCGAGTAGGAAAGAGTGGCCGATCCCGCCCCATGGGTGGATATGGGAGACGAGCAGAACCGCAATCACGATTGACGCGACCATGCCGCCGACTAGGCCTTCAAGAGTCTTCCCTGGGGAGATGTGAGGAGATAGTGGCGTGCGCCCAAACTTCTTTCCGACGAGGTAGCCAAAAGAGTCATAAGAAATAACGCAGATTGCGAGTCCGATTACTAAGCCGATGCCGTTGGAGTACCCAAGCATCAAACCAGCGAACCCTGCTAGCCCACCTACGTATGCAAAACCTCCGATTGTGACGCAGACTCCAACAAGGGGTCGCCCGGGTCCTGCACGGAAGAGGAACCACAAGAGGCTAAAGGAGACGACAAGTGAGAGCACTAGTGGATATGCGAACTCGCCACGACTAAACGCAATCGGAATAATTGCAACAGAGGCAATTACCCCAATAAGGGTTGCAGGGCGAAATCCAACTTTTCTCATTGCGTCAAAGAACTCAAGCGCTGCGAGCCCGACAATCACGGCGACTAGTAAGGCCGTGGTGGTGCGCCCCAACTTGAAGCAGATTAGTGCTGGCACTGCAATCGCCGCACCCGTTATCAAACGAGTGGTTAGATCTGCGGGAACGGAGGCTACGACCGCTGGTCGGGCTCCCCCACCCTGTGAATTTACTGAGCGCACTCTTCGGCGAGCCTCTACCTCTGCGGCGAATGCTGCATCGTCATCAGAGGCAACTGTTGCGATAAAGCCGCCTGGCTCATCGTCGCCTGGCTCATCATCAACGACTATTGCGTCATCAATTTGATCCCAGTCGTCTGCACCGGATCTAAAACGCGGCGCATCTGTTGAATCAACAGAGCCAATCGCTGCATGCTCACCAGTGGGGGGTTCGCTCCAGTGTGGAAGGTCCTGTGGAAGGTCTTGTGGAAGGTCGCCAGCCTCGGTGCCCTCAACCGATTGCGAGGCTTCTTCGAAGGATGCCTCCGCTGTTAGCGAGGGTGTGAATAGAGCTGGAACCTCTCCGGTTGCCTCGCCTGCGGTAGTAGCGCCGACGATACGGACACCCTCCGATGCGAGCGGGGCGCTCTCTGGGGCTGAGTCAACGGGCACTAAGCGCGGCTGAGGAGTAATCGAACGCACCGATGCGGTTGGGTGTGACGAATCTCCAGCAGGCGGAAACAAAAGCCCAAGCGAACCAGCAGACTCTGGCTCTTCGTCTACCTCTACAGCGTGCCCCTCGGCCAGACCTGCCTCAACGGCGGATCGTGCTTCTTCAGGCGCGATAATTCGCACGCCATCAGAACCGCTACGCGGCTCTTCCTTCGATATCCCTAACTCATCACCTTCGAAGCGGTCGTTCACTAGTACCCCCTGTTCCGCATCATGCTGAGGCTAGACGGGTGAGGTCTAGATCGCCGGGAACTTGGCAATCGACCCCAACATCTAGGCCTTAAACCTCTAAAAGTTCTTTCTCTTTATGCACAAGCATCTCGTCGATCTCGGCAATTACCTTGTCAGTCGTCTTCTGGAGATCCTTCTCAACGCGCTCCAACTCGTCACGTGAGATCCCTCCATCCTTCTCTAGGGCCTCGAAAGACTGCTTGGCGGCGCGACGCACATTGCGAACCGCGACCTTGCCATCCTCGCCCCGATGCTTGACCATCTTGACCAGCTCTTTGCGCCGTTCCGCGGTCAACTGAGGAAAGGTAAGACGAATAATTGAACCGTCGTTGGAAGGAGTGATTCCGAGATCGCTCGACTGGAGAGCCTTCTCGATGTCTTTTAGCGCAGTCTTGTCGAAAGGTGCAACGACCAAGACTCGCGGCTCAGGCACAGAGAAACTCGCCAACTGCTGAAGTGGAACCTCAGATCCGTAGTACTCAACGCGAATCTTCTCAACCATTGCTGAGGAGGCGCGCCCTGTGCGCACAGTTGCGAACTCTTCCTGAAGGTGGACTACAGCCTTCCTCATGTTCTCTTCGCACTCTTTAACTATCTCTGGAACGCTTGGCATCTCAGCTCTCCTTTGCGTGCACCAGTGTGCCGATTGGCTCACCCTGGAATACCCGCCGAATATTCCCAGGGGCCGATACATCGAAGACGATGATCGGAAGTTGGTTATCCATACAGAATGTAATTGCGGTTGAGTCCATTACCTTCAGACCTCGGTTCAACACATCTAGATGCGAGATCGAGGTGAGCTTGACTGCGTCAGCATCGAGCCTTGGGTCTGCTGAGTAAATACCGTCAACACCCGAGTGAGTGCCTTTAAGAATCGCCCCTGCACCAATCTCCGCCGCGCGTAATGCTGCAGTTGTATCGGTGGTGAAGTAGGGGTTTCCGGTACCCGCCGCGAATACGACGATACGGCCCTTCTCGAGATGACGAATCGCTCGACGTGGAATGTAGGGCTCAGCCACCTGAGCCATTGTGATCGCTGTCTGTACGCGAGATTGTTGGCCAACGGCCTCGAACGCATCGTGAAGCGCTAATGCGTTTATTACGGTTGCGAGCATCCCCATGTAATCGGCGCGAGCGCGATCCATTCCACGAGTCGCTCCGGCCATTCCGCGGAAGATGTTTCCTCCACCAACGACTACAGCAATCTCAGCCTCGAACTCTTCTGCAGCCGCTGCGGTCTCCTCGGCTACGCGAGCCACGATCGACGCATCGATTCCAAACCCAGTCTCCGGGTCTGCAAACGCCTCACCGGAGAGCTTGAGCACCACTCTCTGGAATGCTCCAGAGTCGGCAAGATCTCGGGTGTTGGTTGCGACGATGACTATTCCTCGCCGATCTTCACCCGAGCAAAGCGTTTGATAGCAGCAGCGCCGCCGAGCCCGGATACGAGAGAGCCAACCGTGACCTTGGGGTCCTTTACGAATCCCTGCTCCTCAAGGACGTAGTCCTTGTAGAAGGAGTTAAGGCGAGCCTCAACGATCTTCTCGATAGAGGCCTCTGGCTTGCCCTCGTTGCGAGTTAGCTCGGTAAGCACTGCACGCTCACGCTCAATAGCATCTGCAGGCACCTCAGAACGCGTCGTGTAACGCGGTGCTGCGCTAGCAATGTGAAGCACAATGTCGTGCGCGACCTCTAGAGCAGCAGCGCTAGACGCGTCGACCCCGGAGAGCTCAACGAGCACTCCGATGACTCCACGGTCGTTCTGAATGTGCTTGTAAGAATCGACGAGTCCGTCAGTTGTCTCATAGCGAACAACGCGACCAATGCCTACATTCTCTCCAAGGCGAGATGCTGCTTGAGTTACGTACTCTCCAACAGTCGTGCCCTCAAAAGGCTGCTCGGCTAGGCCGGCGTCTCCGTTAGCTGAGACCTGGGCGACTAAGCGCGCTACAAGTCCGCGGAAGTCTTCGCTCTTAGCAACGAAATCGGTCTCCGCAGTCAGCTCAACTAGCGCCGCTACTCCGCCATTAACAGAGACATCGATTGCCCCCTGATCAGCAGAGCGGCCAGCGCGCTTTGTGGCTCCTGCGAGCCCCTTCTTACGTAGCCAGTCTTTTGCTTCTTCAAGGCCGCCAGAGGTCTCCTCAAGCGCCTTCTTGCAGTCCATCATTCCGGCGCCGGTCTCCTTGCGGAGCGCAGCTACGTCTTTAGCTGTGTATTCACCCACGCTTAGCCGGCCTCCGTGCCTGATCCCGTCACGGTCTCAACCGCTGGGTCAACTTCCTCTACTGCAGCCTCTGCTGGAGCCGCGGCAGCCTGTGCCTTGGACTCCTC
>CAEZWM010000021.1_pt1 | contig 10878 bp, 7 predicted proteins | sample 7264981 | NCBI WGS metagenome assembly CAEZWM01 (sample SAMEA6813880, study PRJEB35770) | uncultured Actinomycetes bacterium | biome: Freshwater; feature: Freshwater reservoir; material: water | place: Czech Republic | collected 2015-11-04 | depth 0.5m m
GCTGCTGTCGGTGCATCTAGCAACTCATTGGTGATGCGCAGAATCGTCTCTGCTGAGATTCCACAGATGGGCGCGACTGCCTCGGGAGTAAAGCTCTCAGCGAGGCGCCTCAGGTCTTCGATGCCATCAGTGAGGCCATCGGCGCGACCAAGGTCTACGCGTCCGCTAGCGAAGATCGTATTTACAATTCCAAATAGAAAGTGAGCATCGGTACCCGGTCGGATAAAGAGATGCTCGTCTGCCTCCTCAGCGCTCTTAGAACGCCTTGGATCCACGACCACAAAGCGCGCCCCTCGATCCTTCATGGCCCTAAGACGCCCTGGCATATCTGGCGCTGTCATGAGACTGCCGTTCGAGGCAAATGGGTTAGCACCGAGCATTAACAGATAATCAGTGTGGTCAATATCTGGGATCGGCACTGAGATTGGAGTACCGAACATCAGTCCCGAGGAGACATGCTTTGGCATCTGGTCAACCGTGCTCGCTGAGAATACGTTCGTAGATCCAATCGCTTGAAGCAAAACTCTGTTGTAGATAATCGGGGCCAAGTTATGAGCACATGGGTTACCAAGGTAGGCACCGATCGACTGCCTGCCGTGACGGTCGATGACACCCTTGAATCCCTCAGCGATAACTGCGAATGCCTCATCCCACGAGACCTCATGCCACTCGCTTCCGCGCCGCACTATCGGGCGAGTGAGGCGATCGGGGTCGCTATTGAGATCCTTTATTGCCGCACCCTTAGGGCAGATGTATCCCTTCGAGAAGACATCCTCTTTGTCGCCGCGCACGAGGGCGATATCACGGCCCTCCATGTGAAGCTCAAGGCCACAGGTGGCCTCACACAACGGGCAGGTGCGGTACTCGATCTGGCGCATATTTCTGGCTCCATCGGCTTGTCTGAAGAAGGTTGTGGAGGCTCTATCTGAAACCTCTCCCCGCAGGTTAGGCAACTTGCAAGCCTCGCGCCGGTACGCTCGTGGCCATGACTCAGAATCGCCTCTATTTTCGACAGCTCCTAGCCGGGCGTGACTTTGCGAAAGATAACGAGATAGCACGCCAGATGGTCAACTTCGTCTACTTAGTCGGCGATCGGGAGACCGGCGAGGCCATGATCATCGACCCGGCGTATGGGGTTCAAGAGCTCGTCGAGATTGCCGGTATCGACGGCATGAAGATCACCGGAGCGCTCGCAACCCATTACCACCCGGATCATGTTGGCGGATCGATGATGGGTTGGGAGATTGAAGGAGCAGCGCAGCTCTTAGCGTTAGATGGAGTAAAGGCGAAGCTCCATGTTCAGAGAGACGAAGCCTGGGGGGTCAAGCGAATGACCGGACTCTCCGACTCAGATCTGATCGAGCATGATGGCGGAGACGTGGTCACCATCGGGGCTATTGAGATATCGCTTCTGCATACACCTGGCCACACCCCAGGGAGTCAGTGCTTCCTAGTTGATGGATGCTTACTCGCCGGAGACACTCTCTTTCTCGACGGCTGTGGACGTACCGACCTCCCCGGCGGAGACTCCGACGCTCTCTACGAGAGCCTCACACAGCGCCTCGCCAAACTCCCAGATGAGACCGTCCTATACCCGGGCCACATGTACTCATCCGATTCCTACGCGACCATGGGGCAGACCAGAAGCTCGAATTATGTATTTCGACTCCCAACCCTTGAGCAGTGGCGAACAATGTTCGGTGGCTGAGCCCCTCTAATTATCTGGCCTCTAATTATCAGGCCTTAAGCATCAGGTTGAGTATTCGGCCTAACATCCGCCCATGACAGATGCACCGTGGTCCGGAGATACTTGTTCGCTAGTTGATGCTTTCCGCTCAGGGGATCACTCCCCTAGTGCTGAGCTCGAGTCGACGCTCGCCGCAGTTGCAGCATCGTCACTCAACGCATTCTCATTCTTAGATGCTGACGCCGCTCGCGCCGCAGCCTCCGTTGCTGATGTGTCTCTTCCTTTTGGTGGAGTGCCGATCGGGGTCAAAGAGTTGGATGCCGTTAAGGGCTGGCCAATGACCGAGGCAAGCGTCCCGCTACGCGACGAAATCTCAGACTTCGACTCCACAAAAGTTGCACGACTTCGTGATGCGGGAGCGATCCCATTCGGACTCACAACATCAAGTGAGTTCGGTGGCGTGAACCTCACCTACACAAAGCTCAATGGCGCGACGAATAATCCATGGAACAAAGATCAAACTCCGGGAGGATCCTCGGGTGGTTCTGCTGCTGCGGTTGCAGGCGGAATAGTCACGATGGCTACGGGCGGGGATGGCGGCGGATCCATTCGAATCCCTGCAGGGTTTACTGGTCTCCCCGGACTCAAGGGAACCTACGGCCGTATACCCAAAGGCCCCAATATGGTTATGGCGTCGTTGACTGCGGTTAGCGGATGCCTCTCGCGCTCAGTGCGCGACATTGCGCGATTCTTTGATGTCACGAATGGATTCGATTCTCGCGACCCATACAGCCTTCTACGGGTTGAGGGATGGGAGAAAGGCCTTGGATCCCAGCTCGATTCGCTGCGCGGCAAGAAGTGCGCAATCTCGGTTGATCTCGGCCGTGCGAGTGTCGCTAGCGATGTATCGGATCAGGTTCAGGAAGCAGCAGAGTGGCTCGCCTCCGAGCTTGGCCTTGAGATCATTGATGTTGACTTTAGGGTTCCAGAGCTCTCCTACGAATGGGCGCTCTCTGGGATGGGCGAGTTGTTAATGCGACTCGGCGATAAATACCCTGCATGCGCCGAGGATCTAACACCGCAGATTGCATTCGGTTTAGAGCTAGGAAAATCGATGTACAACATTGAGACACGCGGGCGCATCGAGTCGCAGCGGGTCCGGATGAACGAATGCATGGCCGATGTATTTGATCAAGTCGATTTTGTATTCGCCTCTACCAACCCAGACGTTGCATTCGGATCCCACGGTCCACTCCCCGAGACCATCGACGGAAAGCACGTAGGGCTAGGGAACAACGGCGCGTTAACGATCCCTGCCAACATCTACGGAAACCCTGCTGTGAGCATCCCAACTGGCCTAGTCAGAGGACTCCCCGTTGGTCTACAAGTTCTTGCACCGCACCACCGTGAGCAGTGGCTTCTCGACATGGCACTCGCTTTCGAACGTGCTCGCCCCTGGCCGCTAACTGCACCTGGTGGCCCCGCGTAGCAAGCACGCTTTCCTGATCACTCCCGCGCGCAACTGTGTCGCAATAGCCCAATACCTGCCACTCTTGGAAGCGTCTGGGCATAAGGTGTATTCATGCAACCTGTAGAGATCATTGTCTGTGTCGAGTGCGGTGGCCGTGCTCACCTCCTATACGTACCTGACCCAGAGTCGCCATTTGTGGAGGGCGACTACGCGGCATACCGATGTGAGGAGTGCATGGATCGCTTTGACCTAGAGGTCACAGCCGAGGATGTTGCTGACGAGGAGCGCGGCGCTCCCGAGTTCTAATACGCGAAACAGGCCCGACCGAAGTCGGGCCTGTTCACACAAAAATGGGATGTTGCGAGTTAGCTGGGGATCTGAAGTGACTTCGTCTCTAGGAACTCACGGAGTCCGTATGTGCCGTACTCACGACCGAGCCCAGACTGCTTGAATCCACCGAAGGGTGCAGCAAGGTTGAACTGCGGTCCGTTGATGTCGACCTGGCCAGACTCAAGGCGACGCGCAACACGAACCGCCTCGTCCTTGTTGGCTGAGTAAACGCCAGCGCTGAGTCCGTAGATCGTGTCGTTTGCAATGCGCACAGCGTCATCTTCATCTTCGTATGTGATGATGCAGAGCACTGGACCAAAGATCTCTTCACGAGCAATGGTCATGTCGTTCGTAACATCAGCGAAGACAGTCGGCTTGATGTAGAAGCCCTTCTCAAACTCCTCAGGCTGCTCAACGCCACCGGTTACGAGAGTTGCCCCTTCGTCAATGCCCTTCTGAATGTAGGCACGCACGCGCTCCTGCTGAACCTTTGAGGCCATCGGCCCAAGCCCAACAATTGTGTCGCCGGTTGGGTCGCAGGGAGCGTAAGACTCCGCTACCTCTTTGGCCTTCGCCACGAACTCGTCCTTGCGGCTTGCAGGCACGAGCATGCGTGTCCATGCGATGCAGGTCTGCCCACCGTTCATGTATGCAGACTGGAAACCAGCGTTGACTGCCTCATCAACTGGAGAGTCCTCAAGAATGATGAACGGAGACTTTCCACCGAGCTCAAGCGTGACCTTCTTAACGTGCTGAGCGGCAAGCGCCATGATCTGCCTACCTGCACGTGTGGATCCTGTGAAGGAGATCTTCGCAATGTCGGGGTGAGTCACTAGCGCCTCACCAACAGTTGTCCCGTGGCCAGAGACGAGGTTAAACACACCAGCTGGCAAGCCGATCTCGTCGAATATCTCAGCAAGGATGAAGGCGGTGATTGGGGCAACCTCGCTGGGCTTCAAAACGACCGTGCAACCAGATGCAAGTGCAGGAGCGATCTTCGCCACTACCTGGTGCAGCGGGTAGTTCCAAGGAGTGATGCATGCAACTACTCCGATTGGCTCATGCACTACGAGCGATGCACCGACCTGCTCCTCGAACTGGTAGGTCTCCGCAATCTCAACGAAGGAGTGCGCCATTGCGGCGGGGAGACCGGCCTGAGCGATCTGGCTAAAGAACTTGATTGTTCCAACCTCGGCGGTCACGGAGGCCGCGATCTCCTCTAGTCGAGCGTTGAGTCCCTCGGAGAGGCGCTGCAAGTACTTTGCACGCTCATCACGAGAGGTCTGTGACCAACCCGGGAATGCAGCCTTCGCAGCAGCAACGGCCTTATCGACGTCAGCGGCAGTTCCCTCAGGAATAGTTGCCATTAGCTCCTCAGTAGAGGCGTTAATAACGTCGTGTGTCTCGCTGCTCGTGGATGACACCCATGAACCATTGATGTAGATCTTGTCGTAGACGCGCATTGCTACCCCCGAGGTTGGAAAGTTTTTGGATTAATTACTTGATTCACTTATCAGTCTGTCTTGAATAAGTCTGTCTTGAATAAGTCTGTCTTGAATAAGTCTGTCTTGAAATAGATCGTCTTGAATTCGATTGTCTTGAATTAGTTCGTCTTGCTTCTGTGCAGGCTAATACTCATAGGAGTCATTTGCCTAGCCGGCTAATCCGTTGATTCATTGAGAATTAAGCATCCTCACCGGTGCCATTAGATTCGGCTTCATCGCCTTCCTCGCCGGGGTCATTCGCACCGATTGCCCATGCCTCCCCGGTATCAGGGTCATCTACTGCGAGATAGAGAGACCAACCCGATACTGGCTGACTTGGCTCCCAGCACCACCAGTCGAATCCGCTGAGGGCCACGCCGAGCTCGTCTGGGTCCACTGGCCACTCCTCGAAGCCGGCCAGAGCAGCGACTGCAACCCATGCATCGAGGCGCCCGATTGCGCCACCACGCCTGCGACCAGTAGCGCCGCCGGAGGATGCCGCCCACGCCATCCATGCCATTGCATCAGAACCCGATATTTGAGCCATTCGTGTTACTTCTGGGTCAATCACAGCCACTGCTGATGCTGCGTCTCCATCAACCGCAACTGCCTGAGCCACGGTTCGCGAACTGCCACGCCATCCCTGCACAAGAGCAAGCAGTGCGCCTATCGACTCTGGATCTTCGAAAGTCTTTGAGAGAGCCGCCATTGGCTGGCTGCGAAAATTAGGTGGTGGTGGCGAAGGAAAACTCGCTCCGTCGGCCTTGTACTCAGCGAGCGCGTACCTAGGCTCCCAATATTGGAGGACTCGCGGCAGGTCGAGCGGGTCCGGCTCATCGAGCACGTACTCGGTGAGATCCTCTCCCCTCAATACTCGCTCGTACATTGCGAACGCTCCGGCCGGGCCCTCTGGGATAAAGGGTGCCAACTCTGCCCATTCATGGAACTGGGCGACTACCTCGGATAGCGGGCCTGGGGCGAACTTGGCAGCACCGTCTACGACTACTTCGCCGGCCCACTCGCTCGGCGCCTCTAGGGCAAGCCGGTAGGCCGCATGGTGAGCAGCAGGCCAGAGTTGAAAACCGCGGTCAATTGCTCGCTCGCACCGCTCCCCGATCTCGACAAGCGCATCCCAGTCATTTCGAGCGCAGGCCGCATTAATTGCTCGGAGCAACTCATTGAGGTCATTTCCGGCGACAATCTCTGCAATTGATTTATCTGAGCCGCTATCCATGCCCCTTGCGTATCAGATACTCCAGGGCTTTGCCCGCACCTAGCGGATACTCGAGGTGCAGAACAGGCCTAAATTTTTGTTGCGCGCACGTGAACAACCTAGGCAGAGTCCGCCACTTCAGGGCTATTTTCGGTAGATTCACTTGTAGGTCAAAGAATTCCCAGCGAATTATGAGACCGTAAATAGTCCTAAATGAAACCAAAAGAGGAGCGCATCGTGACCGATGCCGAACAGTTCGCCATCCTTCGCTTCGGTGATAAAGAAGTGAAACTCCCAATCGTTCGAGGTAGCGAGAACGAGCTGGGCATCGACATCGCAAAGTTGCGGGCCGAGACTGGGCTCATCACACTCGACTACGGGTTTGTGAACACCGGAGCTACTGAGTCTGCGATCACTTACATCGATGGAGACGCAGGGATCCTGCGCTATCGAGGCATCCCGATCGAGCAGCTAGTTGAGCGCCCATCCCCTAGTTTCCTAGAGACCGCTTACCTTCTTATTTATGGCGAACTGCCCTCCTCTTCAGAGCTAGAAGATTTTCGATTCGGTATCCGACGCCACACGCTCCTCCACGAAGATGCAAAACGATTCTTCGATGGTTTCCCTCGTGACGCCCACCCGATGGCGATTCTCTCTAGCGTTGTGAGCTCGCTCTCAGCCTTCTACCAAGACTCAGATGATCCCCACGATCCAGAGCAGGTACAGGTCTCCATAATGCGCTTGATGGCAAAAATGCCGACAATTGCAGCGTATTCCTACAAGAAATCGATAGGGCAGCCGTTCCTCTACCCAGATAACAGACTTGATCTTGTAGAGAATTTCCTCACGATGATGTTCGCCGTTCCATCTGAGCCTTACCACGCAAGCCCCACAGTCGTGCATGCTCTAAAGCAACTACTGATTCTCCATGCAGACCATGAGCAGAACTGCTCAACATCCACAGTCCGCATGGTTGGCTCGAGTGACGCCAACTTGTTTGCATCAGTGACAGCCGGAATCAACGCCCTATGGGGACCTCTCCACGGTGGAGCAAATCAGGCCGTGATTGAGATGCTTGAGGGAATTCAGGCAAACGGTGGGGACATCACCTCTGCTGTAAAACGCGCCAAAGACCCTAATGACTCATTTCGACTATCCGGTTTTGGGCATCGCGTCTACAAAAATTACGATCCCCGTGCACGCATCCTCAAGACTGCAGCCGAGGGAGTGCTCTCAGAACTAGGGCGCCACGACCCATTGCTCGACCTCGCAATGAGGCTTGAGGAGGTCGCCCTTACCGACTCCTACTTCATTGATAAGAAGCTCTACCCGAATGTCGATTTCTACTCAGGCCTCATTTACCGTGCCATGGGCTTCCCGACACCGATGTTCCCAGTGCTCTTTGCGATGGGGAGACTGCCAGGTTGGATCGCCCACTGGAAAGAGATGATGGAGAGCCCACGGACCAAGATTGGCCGCCCTCGCCAGATCTACTCCGGTGCAACTGAGCGCCCATACATCGCTATATCTGAGCGCTGACCCTGAGGTAAGTCAAGAGCCCGTAAGCGTTACAGGGCGCGGTTGTAGGGCATAAATGCTGGCAATTCTAGGTATAAGTACCTACTGTCTCATCTCGGGTGGCTCCCCCTAAGCCCGAAGATAAATGAAGCATTTGTGGTTGTGCCGAGAATAGGGACTGTGGGAGCATTCCCGAAGACCAATGAGTCCATCGGTCTTTAGGGGAGTCATCTGCACTCAGTTTTATCTGGTGCAGAAGAATCGGGGGGAACCGATGCGCCTACGAAAAGTACTAATCGCCACCACAGTAAGTCTTTTGATCGCGACGGCATCACCAGCCGCAGCCGGAGCAGCGGGGCCAAAAATCTCGCCGTCCTCCAATCTTGCTCGGGGGGCCGGAACATACTCGTCGTTTATCTCAGCGAGTAAGGGTGCTTTTCCACGTGTGCCGGGCGCAGCCTCATCAGATTGGACTGGCGCCACTATTACAGGGGTTGCTGGAAGCACCAAAATTACATCTGCCGCCGGAACCTTTTCGAGCACCTCAATCGGCTCTTTTGTTGATGATGGTATCGGCGGGACCGTAAGCGATGGAGTCTCGGTTATAGGGATGAGTGCGCTAATCGCCGTATACCCACGCCAAGGCCTCTCTAAAATAAAAGCCGTCTCGTTAGATGGGGTCACTGCAACGCTCACTATTGCCGCAATTAACTCTGGTACCGGTGGGGTCTACATAGTTGCCCCCGCCCAAGCAGTAGTTGCAGTCGTTCAGGGACTTGGCGGATTGCCATATCTGGCCGATGTCTCAACCCCCGTGACTAGCGGCCTCTGCCTAGGCACTCTCTGGCTGGGGTCAGTATGCCCGTATAACTCAGACTATCTATCATTTTTCAGCAGCCTGGCGCTACAGACTGCCTCTGCCGACGGTAGCTTCCCCGCCGCTGCATTGACCCTCAAAGAAGGGCAGCCTGACTCTAACTCCGTACTCGGGATTGTAAGCCCGGGGACCATTTGGGCGAAGTACTACGACCCCGACGGCGCCGGCTCACTCCCCCTTGCCCCATGGGCCGTGCCCAGCTCGACTGCCGGAGCGATTGCTCGAGAATGCAGGCCAGATGACCTCGATCGACGAATGCCTAATGCCGGAGGAGTCGATTACTGCGCAGTCAATTTTGTTGCTCTAAATGCAGGCCAGAACTCACTCACCGGCAGGCCTTATAACTTCTACTCCCTCCCCATAACGTGGGCAGCATCAATGTCCGCGAGTATTAGTGCAGGGGACGTTCTCATCAGCGGAGATGAATTCGCTAATGGCGATGTAATCACCAAACTGCAGGTAAAGAACTCAAAGGCAAAACTCACGGGGACCCTTCTGCCATGCCCGGCCCTCAACAGGATCTACACCTCCTCAGAGGTTGGGCCCGCTAATGACGTGGGAGATTTCGACCTCACCATTAGCAATTACGCCTCAGGGTGCAATGTGCCTGCTGGGTCCTCCACCAAGATCCAGGCTATGGGATCCAAGGACACGCAACTTTCCCAAATTTCAGGAGAACCTGCACTTGGGACAAACCTGGCGAAGAAGGCTTCCTTCACGCTGATAATGCCGTAAATCTGCAGTGGTTTCAAACGGGCGAGCAGAGACTGCTTTGTCAAAATAGACGTGTCTAAAAATGGATAGTGCCTCGGGGATGACCCCGAGGCACTGCCATTTGATTCGCTCTACTTACCCACCGATTCGCAGGTTGTATTCCTTTATCGCTGCATCGGCGCCGGTCTTAGCTTCTTTCAGTGCCTTCGCCGGGGAGAGCCCCTCTAGGAATAGTTTCTCCTGGGCTTTTAGTACCGCATCGCGCACTGCTTGATAGGCACCGATTACAGGTCCAGCAGTTGCAGAGTTGTTAGCACCATTAATGAGTTGATCGTATGCAACTTTGAACTCAGGGTCTGCAATCCACTTGTTCTTCAAGATCGCTACATCTACTGCTGATTTGCGGGTTGGAACGTAGCCAGTAGATGCGGACCAGTCGGCCTGGATCTCTGGCGAGTTCAACCACTTTGCAAAATCAAACGATGCGAGTTGCTGCGCAGGAGCGCTCCCCTTCTTGACTATGTAGAGAGCACCTCCACCAACAAGAACTCCGCCCTTGCCCGCTGGTCCAGGCATTGGCCCAACACCAATCTCAGCACCGCCAGACTCACCAGACTCAATTACCTGCTGGATCGTTCCAAGCGCGGCGGAGGTATCGATAGTCATACCGACATCCTTGCTGCGAATACCTAGAAGGTTGTTGAAACCAGCGGTACCGCTAGCGGAGTTTGTAACAGCTAAGCCGTCTTTCACCATTGCCTGCATCCATGTGAAGATCTCAAGGCCAGTTGCGTTATCGAAGGTAACTGCTGATGCTCGCTCTGCGCGACCATTCTCGTTATTCGCATAGAGCACCCCAGCCTTAGCGGACCACTGCTCTAGGTACCAAGGGTCGAGTTTCTGTCCCCAGCCGTACTTATATCCAGATGCCTGAAGTTTGACTGCCGCAGCACGAACCTCTTCGAGGGTCTTGGGCGGGTTCTCTGGGTCTAGCCCTGCTGCACGAAAACCGTTCTTATCGAAGTACAGAATTGGGTTTGAGACGTTGAACGGCATCGGCTGCAGGTCACCCTTGACCGAGTAGTAGCCGAGCACTCGCGGAATGAAATCAGAGGTGTCGTACTTGGTCGCATCGATACATACCTGTGCAGGGAGAATCGCTTGCGTATCGATCATCTGTTGAGTACCAGAGTCTTCAATCTGGACGAGGTTCGGGAGATCGCCACTGGTGAGTCCAGCTCGAAACTTCTCAAGAGACTCTCGGTATCCAGTCTGATTGATGAGGGTTACCTCAACTTTTGACTGAGACTCGTTGTACTGCTTAGTCAATCGCACCAAGGCCTCTTCGTTGGCCCTGTTCATCGCATGCCACATCGTTATCTTGACCGGTGCGGTTACCTTGTCCAGCGCAGAAGTTGGGCACGATGCGCCAGACCCAGCTTTGTCATCGCCGCCGCTCGACCCCCCACCGCAAGCCGCAAGGCTTAGGGCGATGAGTAGTCCAGCGAGTATGGCAGCTGAGGTCTTCATTGGATTGCGCACTCTTGCTCCTGAGTTTTGGGGATACATGGTCAGCCTTTCACA
>CAEZWM010000023.1_pt1 | contig 10233 bp, 10 predicted proteins | sample 7264981 | NCBI WGS metagenome assembly CAEZWM01 (sample SAMEA6813880, study PRJEB35770) | uncultured Actinomycetes bacterium | biome: Freshwater; feature: Freshwater reservoir; material: water | place: Czech Republic | collected 2015-11-04 | depth 0.5m m
GGCCGCGGTGGTCTCGCTGGTCAGTTGATTGGGATTGCGAAGGAGAAGTCCAAGAACTCGGACACAGTCGTTCGTCAGGGTCTTGCCCAGCTCTGGATTCTTCAGCAGATCGGTAGGTATACCTCGCTTCGGATGCGCGGGCGCGGAGTATCGATTGGCCTGCCCAACGTTGCAAAATTGATGATGTCAGAGATGCTTCGTCTGCACCGCGATGTAGCAACAAGCATCATGGGGCCAGACATGATGCTCTACGGAGATGACGCGCCTACCGACGGTGTGGTGCAGGAGCAGGTTCTGTTCTCTCCAGGCCCTGCCATCTACGGAGGAACTGATCAAGTGCAGCGCAACATCATTGGAGAGCGCGCACTTGGGCTCCCCAAAGAGCCTGATCCATTTAAGGGCAAGCCCTTCAAAGAGACCCCAAAGAACGCATAGAGATAACCCCTCGAGATTGCTGGGTTTAAGTAGTGATGGGTTTTAAGTAGTGATGGCTCTTAGATAGTGATGGATCTTGCACTTACACTTCCATCCTTTGTTGCAGGAACTGATCGCGCAATGACACTCGAGTGGTGCCGTCGCATTGATGATGGGCCAATCTCCAGTATTGCTGTAGGTGAGCGGACTGCATTTCATAGTCACGAGATGGTCACTACACTTGCTTTCGCAGCGGCAGCGACTGAGCGCGTGCGGATCATCGCGACCATCGCGGTCTTGCCTACGCACGACACGGTGCGTATTGCTAAGCAGGCTGCAACGATTGATGTGCTCTCAGACGGCAGGTTTACCCTCGGTGTCGGAGTAGGTGGGCGAGAGCAGGATTACGACGCTCTGAGCACGCCCTTCCGTCGACGATTTGAGCGCCTCGATGAGCAGGTTGATCAGATGAAGCGAATCTGGCTAGGCGAGGAGGTTATTGATGGAGTCCCATGTATCGGCCCTGCCCCTGTTCAGCAGGGAGGGCCGCCATTATGGACTGCATCGATGGGACCAAAGTCGCTAGCTCGTAGCGCAAAGTGGGCCGATGGTCTCGCTGGATTTAGCCTTGGGCCTGATGCCGATGAGGTTGCGGGAACCTTCGCAGCTGTTCGTGGAGCTTGGAGCGATGCAGGGCGAGAGACAAAGCCTTTCCTAACAACGTCTTCGTGGTTTGCTCTCGGGCCTGATGCGAAGCAGCGACTACACACGTATGCATCAGAGTATCTATCTACATTCGGCCCGAAGGCAGCTGCAGCAATGGCTGATCTCTGCAGCCTCTCTGACCCAGGCGTTTTGAGAGAGCGAATGGGGGCTCTAGAAGAGGCTGGGTGTCAGGAATTCATTTTGGTTCCAACCACAAATGATCCATCGGAGATCGACCGACTTCTTGACGCTATTGCCTAATACTATTTTTATATCCATCGCTCTCCATCACTAAAATTCCTGCTAACTCCCAGTAACCATCACTACTCGCCCAACGAATGAAGAGGCCCTGAATAATGTCTAAGCAACTCAAACTCGGTTTTATGATCGGCTACTGGGGAGCAGGGCCGCCCACCGGAGTGCCTGAGCTTCTCGCGTTAGCGGAGGATCTTGGCTATGAGAGTGCTTGGACCGCTGAGGCCTATGGCTCGGATGCACTTACTCCGCTCGCATGGTGGGGATCAGCTACAGAGCGAATCCATCTAGGTACTTCGATTGCTCAGATCTCTGCGCGTACTCCTACGGCGATGGCGATGGCTGCTATCACGATGGATCACCTTACAAATGGGCGATTCATTCTCGGTCTCGGCGCCTCAGGCCCGCAGGTAGTTGAGGGATGGTACGGCGAGGAGTACGCAAAGCCCCTTGCGCGAACTCGAGAGTATGTAGAGATAATCCGCAAGATTCTTAAGCGCGATGAGCCCCTTGTATATAGCGGCGAGCACTACAAGCTCCCCGTCGAGGGTGGAACAGGTTACGGAAAAGCGGTGCGCTCTATTACTCACCCGCTTCGCGAAGACCTACCTATCTACCTTGCCTCTGAGGGGCCGAAGAATGTCGCTCTCACAGCTGAGATTGCTGACGGTTGGCTCTCTATCTACTTCTCACCGAAGGCAGACGATTTCTATCGCGCGGCTCTCAACGAAGGGTTCAGTCGACCGGGTGCACGACGGAGCATCGATGATTTCGAGATTGCTGCGACTGTCCCCGTAATTATTCACGACAATGTTGAGGAGGCTGCGTCTTTCCTCCGCCCAGTGCTCGCTTTATATATCGGTGGCATGGGTGCACGCGATATGAACTTCCACGCCAATGTATTTGGGCGCATGGGTTACGAGGCTGAGGCTAAGAAAATTCAGGAGCTCTACCTTGAGGGCAAGAAGGACGAGGCCGCAGCGATGGTCCCGCTCTCCCTAATCGAGGAGACTGCGCTCATTGGCCCCAAAGAGAAGATCCGCGACGACCTCGAGATGTGGCGCGAATCATGTGTTACTCAGATCCTCTTGTATGGAGATGAGAACACGCTGCGAACCATGGCTGAACTCTGTCTCTAGTCTTCGCAACGCGTCGAGAATTACTCGCTTCGAGTTAAGAGCGACGGTCGAGTATGACTTCCTCGGCGTCGGTTAACAACCAGATGAGGTTGTCGCGAGCCAAGAACTTCAGCTCGTCTGGGTGGATCCGCTCTGCATAGATAGGGTCGAGTGCCATCGCGTAGAAGTCTCTAGCGCTCGCAAAGGTCTGGATAGTTACACCATCAACATCGCAGTCCTTGCGCGCGTAATCGGAGCGCATCCGGTGATTCTGCTCATATGCCAAGAAGAACTTGCGAATGTCAGCGTCGTCACGATTTAGCGGGCCGTGCTCCTCGAGCCAGTAAGTATGAAACTCTTCGATCTCCATGCCCGGCTTTCGGCGCACCGCACAGCAGAGGCGCGTATACGGCGCAGTTAAACCCTCTGGGCGTTCTACGATTACATCCTCTACCTCGGTAAAGACAGCAACGAGAGCCTTCTGATCGAAGAGGTCGTTCTCGTCTGCTCCTACCGTTGCTTGGTACTCGGTATCGGAGTACATATCAATGAAGGCATCCCAGGATTCGTACCACTGTGTGGCCATTCCATCGAAGGGGCAGTCTTCGCGCTCGTAGTCCCGAAGTGAGCGGTGGCTCTGCTCGTAACGAATGAGGCCCTTGGTGGCCGGGCTCTGCGCAATTAGATCGGCATGGCGACCTCTCCAGCGATCGTGAAACTCCTCGATCTCGATACCATCCCTGCGCTTCACAAAGGCAATGACCTTGAACATGGGTATCTCCGTCTCCGGTGCTGTGTGTGGGGAGGTGCTGCCCCAGGGTCTAGGTGGAATAGTTTTGGTGGAGTATTTGTATCGCCAAGTTGGCGCCGACATCTCCCGCCTGACACCCTGACAGATACAGAGCCTCCAACGCTATGTTTGTGGCCTAAATGTTTGGCGATTTTCTTTGAGGTACTCCTCGAGGAGGGGCCACCTATGGATAAGGATTTAGATAATGGGTCTATTAGACGGCAAGGTAGCAGTCATCTCTGGAGTTGGCCCCGGGCTCGGGCGAGCGACCGCCCTGGCTTTCGCTCGGGAGGGCGCCTCTCTAGCTCTGGCTGCTCGCAACGAGGAGCGCCTGAACGAGGTTGTCGCAGAGGTAGAGGCGCTTGGGGTTAAAGCAATAGGCGTACCCACCGATGTTGTTGATCCTGAAGCCTGTGAACGAATCTGTGCAGAGGCCAAGAGCGTTTTGGGCGGCATCGATATCGTCGTAAACAGCGCCTTCCGTGGAGATACCTTCACCCGCTTCGAGGATGCCAAGATGGCGACCTGGCACAAGATCTTCGAGGTGAACTTCTTCGGGGCAATGAACTTGACCAAGGCTGCACTTCCATACTTGCGCGAACGCGGCGCTGGTTCGGTCGTGATGGTTGCCTCAATGAGTGCAAAGAAAGTACGCGAAGCTGAGGCTGGTTATGCGGCTTCTAAGGGAGCGCTCCTTGTCGCAACCAAGTCGCTAGCAGCGGAGTTCGCCGCTGACAAGATTCGCGTCAATGCAGTGGTTCCCGGTTGGATTTGGGGGCCGAACGTGCAGATGTATGTCGATTGGCAGAGTCAGTCCCGATCAATCTCTAAAGAAGAAGTAATCGCAGAGATCACTCGCGAGATTCCACTCGGCGAAGTACCGCCGCAGGAGGACATTGCAGAGGCAATTGTTTTCTTCGCCTCGGGGATGTCTCGCATGATCACTGGACAATCACTAGATGTAAATGGTGGGGAGTACTTCGGATGAGTAACGGTGCGATGGCTAGCGAGTTCTCCAACCGTGCGGGAATAGTTACCGGCTCCTCATCGGGGCTAGGGCGCGCAGCTGCGATTGCATTCGCAGAGTTAGGTGCAAGCCTTGTGCTCGCAGATATTGATGCCGAGGCAGGTGAAGAGACTGCAGAGTTGGTTCGGCAAGCGGGGGGAAAGGCTCTGTTCCTCAAGACGGACGTCACTAACCCCGAGCAAGTCGGCGCAATGGTCTCAGGATGTGTCGCTGCTTTCGGTTCGCTTGATTTTGCAGTAAATAATGCTGGTACTACAGGCAAGGGTGGACGCACGGGGGAGTACGACATTGCTGATTGGCATAAGACTGTCGGGATAAACCTCGACGGCGTATTCCACTGTCTACATGCCGAGTTGCCGATCATGGCCGCTGCGGGTAAAGGCGCAATCGTTAACGTCGCATCAGGTGCCGGCCTTGTTGGATTCCCTGGTCTCCCTGCCTATGTCGCTAGCAAGCATGGAGTTGTCGGCCTAACTAAAGCATCCGCTCTTGAGTACGCCCCTCTTGGCGTTCGCGTCAATGCGGTCTGCCCCGGTAGCACGCGTACAGCGATGCTCGAGTCTTATATGAAGGGCAGCCCAAAAATAGAGAAGATGATGGTGGCAGGGGTTCCCCTAGGGCGCTTGGGCCGCCCTGAAGAGATCGCAGCTGCGATTCTTTGGCTCTGCAGCGATGCATCTTCTTTCGTAGTTGGGCACGCGTTGGCCGTCGACGGCGGTTCAGTAGTCCAGTAGTCCAGTAATTCTGTAGCCCAGATCTTCGGACTCCCGGTGACCTCTAACGATGCCGTTGTGACCTAATCGAGTTAGGCGCGACCGGCCCACATCTCGCGCTCGCTGCCGAGCGGGTCGTTTATGACTCCAGCATCAGTTGAGTCGAAACGCATGGTGGAGCGAGTCTCCTCTGTGTAGGCGTCCCATCCAGGGTTGCCTTCGTGAGCAAAACGTATCCACGCTGGCTGCATCAAATCCACAAGCCCTTGGAGGTCATCGCCGGTGCCGATCAACATCTCGAATGCATCGAGATTGTCGAAGACGAATGGAATCTCGAGTGCATGAGCAGACTTGAGAATCCCACCGAACGCAGGGCTAGCCCACGTGAACCAATACATCCATGCCTCGCGTCCCTGGGCTGCCTGTGCTTCTGCCATACGAATGACCGGTAGACGAAACATTTGATCGGTCATGTAAGCGATCAAGATGTCAGTCATAGTTGCTTCTGGGCGCGCAGACTCATATGCAGAGAGCATCGCTTCGGCGCTACTCCCCACTGTCTTGGAGGCTTCCTCTAAGATTTCTTCGCGCGTAATGGTTGCTATTCGTGGGTCCATTAGAGCAAATAGGGCGAACTCGTCGTGGTTGGATCCGGTTAGGAGTTTTACATCTCCAAGGCCTTTTCGAACTCCAACAAGAGGAGCATCGGGGAGCATGTCGTTGTCGATTACCGGAGTGAATGGCATATCTAGTCGACCGCCAGACATAAGTGAAATCTGGGCATCAAGCAGCGACTGAACCGGGAGAGCTTGGAGTTCTTCAACGGTTGTGACTCCAGCATGCTCCATGATCAGCTTGGCATTGAGTGTTGCATCCTCGGCCGAGGTGCAGAAGTTTGCTCCGCCGCTCTGTGTTATTGCCTTTTGAAATAGGCCCTGCGCAGCTGGTAGTCCAAGAAGCGTGCAGATGCTCATTGCCCCTGCAGACTCACCGAAGACCGTTACGTTTGATGGGTCGCCGCCAAAGTTTGCGATGTTGTCGCTAACCCATTGAAGAGCAGCAACTTGATCAAGGCTGCCAGCAAGACCTGATCCCCTGAAGGCCTCTCCACCAAGATCGGCAAGATGAAGAAACCCGAAGACAGCGAGGCGGTAGTTGATGGTGACAACTACAACATCGCCCTGCTCTGCGAGTTTGGTGCCGTCATAAACAGGTAGCGATCCTGCGCCGTTGAGGAATGCACCTCCATGGATCCAAACCATTACCGGTCGTGAACCATCGAGGTGAGGCGTCCATATATTTAGGGTGAGGCTTGTTGCTTCATCCTGAACGGAGTGCGGCGCACCAGGAGCGAGCGCTGCATCCATCATCGAAGGCATCTGGGGCACGATCGGGCCTAGGTGCTCTGCGTTTAGAACCTCAGACCACGGTGCAACCGGTGTAGGTGGCATGAAGCGGAGCGCTCCAACAGGGGGTGCTGCGAAGGGGATTCCAGCAAAGCGACTATGCCCATCGTGGGTAGTTCCGCGTATTGGACCGCTTTTCGTCTCAACTATTGGGTGGCTCATGGAGTGCTCCTGATTAAGTCATGCCGCTAATGGAGGGCGGCTAAAGGCTGGCTCGCTCTCGGAGAGGATAGAGCCTTAGCAGCGGTGGCGCCTGCCGCTGCGCGTACCCTGTACGTTCGCGTCGATATTGACTGAGTTATTGATTGAGTTATTGAGGAAGACCGGAGGAAAACGTGGCCCGAGGCCAATACCAGAGTGACAAAACAATTAGCTCCATCTCTGGGAGAGCCTCAATTGTTGGGGTTGGTGAGACTGAGTATCTGCGCGGATCTGCGCGCCTTCCCGTAGAGATGATGCTTGAGGCATCAATTAACGCGATTGCTGATGCAGGCCTTGCCCCTAGTGACATCGACGGGATACTTCCCCCTCCCGGATATACAACCGTCGAGGAGTTGGCGGTCAACCTTGGTATTGAGGACCTCGCCTTCTCGTCGACTGTCCATATGGGCGGTGCATCCTCTACGGCAGCGATTCAAAATGCGGCGATGGCCGTGGCCACCGGTATAGCTAAGAATGTTCTCGTTGTCGTCGGGTGGAATGGGTACTCAGCATTTCGGCCGCGTGCTGGTGTGCCGGTTCCCAAGCGCGGGTTCGATGCGAACGCTGTTGGAGACACAGTGCTCGATTTTTACCTTCCCTATGGAGCGCGCTCCGCTGCCCAGTTTTACGGTTGGATCGCAACTCGCCACAGAGAGATGTACGGAACACTCGAGACAGACACAGGCGAGGTAGCGCTTGCGTGCCGCGCCCATGCGCAGACGAGCGAGCTCGCTCTCATGCGCGGTAAACCCCTCACGATGGAGGACTACTTAGCCTCGCCATGGGTATCAGAGCCATTTCGCCTTCTTGATTGCTGCCTAGAGACCGACTGCGCTGTTGCAGTAATCGTGTCGTCTACAGAGCGAGCCCGCGACCTTCGCCACGACCCTGTTGTTGTGCTTGGGGTAGGCGAGGGCCATCCGTACCCAGCGGACGACATCGCAGGGCGCCCTGATCCGTTCCACATTGGCTTAAGCGACGCTGCTCCACGCGCGTTTGCAATGGCCGGTGTATCCCCTCACGATGTGGACTTCCTCCAGATATATGACTGCTTTACCTACGTTGTGCTCCTACAGCTAGAGGCTCTAGGTCTCTGTGAGCGCGGTGGGGCCGGTGAGTTCGTTCGCGATGGGCGCATCAAGCTCGGTGGAGAGTTCCCGCTGAATACTCATGGAGGGTTGCTTTCACAGGGTCACATGTGGGGAATGAACCATGTTGTTGAGGCGGTCAGGCAGCTGCGTCACGAGCGCGGCGACGGTCAAGTAGCGGGTGCAGAGATGGGGCTCGTAACTGGCTGGGGCGACTTCGGTGATGGCTCAATCGCGATTCTCGGGAGGGATCGATGAATCAGCGTGACGAGTCTTCTCTCCCGCCGATTGACCGGATGCTTCCAAACCCCTCCGGGCTGAACGCAGACTTTTATCGGATTGCAGCAGAGACTGGAGTGATCAATATTCAGCGTTGTAGCGACTGCAGCGCGTATCGGCACCCACCACGTTTCCGCTGCGCAGCGTGCGGCTCTGATGCATGGAGCTGGAGCCCTACAAGTATGCGCGGTGTCGTTTGGTCTTGGACCATTACTCATCGCGCAATTGATCCGGCGTTTGCGGAGCAACTTCCCTACGTGGTGGTTGTGGTGGAGATGGAAGAGGGTGTGCGGGTGGTCGGCAATCTTCGATCCATTGAAATCTCAGAACTACGAATTGGATTACCGGTAGCTGTCTTGCTCGATAAACGCAGTGAAGCGCTAGCTCTAATTGACTTTACCCCTCGGTGATCCCGATCTCTCTGAGCAGATCTGGCTCAAGGTAGATAAGGCGCGCAGTCGGCACCACTGCACGGATGCGTGCCTCTGCGGCATCAATCGCCGCAGCTATTGCAGGCAATTCTCCAGAGAAGAGCGCGATCTTTGCCGCAACTAAGAGGTCCTCCGGGCCGAGATGCAGCGTGCGCAGGTGAATAACACCCTGTACCTCAGGGCTTGCAAGCATCGCCTCGCGAACTGCCGCTTCAATCTCTGGGTCTGCTGACTCTCCAATTAGGAGGCTATGCATCTCAAACGCAAGCACGATAGCGATTGCCCCAAGCAGTAGACCGATCAGGATGCTTGCGAATGAGTCGAAACGAGGCTCACCTGTAGACCAACTAAGGCCAACTCCACAGAGTGCAATGAAGAGTCCGGTTAGCGCTCCCACATCCTCAAGAAGCACTACTGGTAACTCTGGGTTACGTGTTGAGCGTATGAACTGCCACCAAGTTTTGCGCCCCTTCGATGGGCGTGCTTCGTGTACGGCAGTCCGAAGAGAATATGACTCCAGACCGATTGCAACAACCAATACTGAGACTGCAATTAGTGGTGATTCGAGCTCGGCGGGGTGAGAGAGTTTGTGGATACCTTCATAGACCGCAAATACCGCTCCGAGAGTGAAGAGAACAAGGGCTACGACGAATGCCCAGAAATAACGCTCGGTGCCGTAGCCAAATTGATGAGTCTGCGACTCCTTGCGCTCTGAACGGCGTCCGCCAAAAATAAGTAGCGCCTGATTGCCGGTATCCGCAACAGAGTGGATTGCCTCTGCAAGAAGTGCAGACGATCCGGTGATGAGAAACGCGATCCCTTTGGCGATTGCGATGCCCAGATTGGCGAATAGTGCGGCGATGATTGCCCGTCGGCTTCCTTCATGCATCTGCTGTGTCTACCCGATTGCATCCCAGACCATTGGTCCGGAGCCGAGTTTGGTTGGATTTTTAAGCAAGAACTTCGGGTCGCTCTTATTGATATGACCCATGAGCCCGTTGTAGATGCCGTAGCCAGCAAGGCGCTGAAGGAGGGGAGAGAACGTAGCTGCCACTTCGCGTGGGATGCCTAACTGTTGGTTCTCCTGCTGGCGGAGAAACCCAGCGCAGTAGTTCATGGCGATACCAACGCGATCCTTCTTGGTTGAGTTAGCTCCGCCGCCGTGCCAGAGGCTTCCATTCCAAATGAGGACACTCCCGCTCTCCATCTCTGCTGGGACTGTCTCGTAATCGGAGCCAAAATCAGGTGCGCTATCAAGGAGGTGGGAACCACTAACAAGTCGCGTGGCGCCGTTCTCTTCGGTGAAGTCTGTAAGGGCCCACATCGAGTTGCAGACAAATGGTTCGTGCGGTCGCGCGACGGGTATCAACTGATCATCAGCGTGCAGGGGTTGTTGCTTCTCGCCAGGTTGAATTCGGATGGACGAGAGCGAGGAGATCAAGCAGCCGGCGTCTAGCACTTGCTCAACTATCGGAAGCACATTGGCATGAACCGGTACTTGCTGCCAGATCTCGCTACGAGCTAAGAGGTTATAAACACGCAGTGTGCTGTACCCCTCAAAAACGTTATTAGCAGGTACAGCCTTTAACCGCTCTTCGGTCTCGTTGAGGTCCTCAATGAGCGATGCAATAAGTTCGGGCTCGATGGCGCTCTCGACCACTGTCCAGCCGACAGTTGAGATTCGCTCTACATGGCCAGCAAGAACATCCGGGCTCAGCACGATCTTCAGGGTATCGCGAAGTCTTGCGGGTAGCCTGAGACAATGGCTATTTACGCGCTAGGAAAGCACACCCCGAAGATCGACCC
>CAEZWM010000024.1_pt1 | contig 10101 bp, 8 predicted proteins | sample 7264981 | NCBI WGS metagenome assembly CAEZWM01 (sample SAMEA6813880, study PRJEB35770) | uncultured Actinomycetes bacterium | biome: Freshwater; feature: Freshwater reservoir; material: water | place: Czech Republic | collected 2015-11-04 | depth 0.5m m
CGGATCAGCCTTCCTACGAGGATGCACGCGCAATCGGGCAACTCGTTAGCGAGCGATTCATCAACGAGGAGTACGACAAGGTCGAGCTCATCTACACACGATTCATCTCCGCTGGTAAGCAAGAGGTTGTGCGCAGGCCTCTTCTCCCTCTAGAGCGTGAGGTGGTTAGCGGTGGCGATGGAAAGCCCGGAGACGATTCTTCGAACTCGGCTACCGCTTCTTACGAATTTGAGAGCTCCCCAGAGGCGCTTCTCGCAGGGATTCTCCCTAAGTACATAGAGGCGCGCATCTTTGCAGCGCTTCTAAATGCTGGTGCATCTGAGCATGCTGCACGCCAGCGAGCAATGAAGGCAGCGACAGATAATGCTGAAGAATTAATTAAAGAGCTGTCTCGAGTTATGAACCGCGCTCGTCAGGACGCGATCACTACCGAGATCATGGAGATCGTTGGTGGGGCAGAGGCACTCTCCTCTAGCGACGCCGACGCAGATGAAGACTCTGCAGCACGCGCAATAGCGTTTGAACGTGACTACCTCGAGCATCAGGGCTGAGGGCCCGACAACTAGGCCCAGGCCATAAGAAGGAGCATCAAACAAGATGACAATGACCGCAGATTCAAACAAGGTTCTCAAGGATGGGCGAGTAATCGCTATCGCTGGGCCCGTGGTGGACGTCGAGTTCCCAACGGGTTCGCTACCTGAGATCAACTCACTTCTCGAGATGGATATTGTCCTCGAGGGAGAGACAATTACTGTCCCCGCAGAGGTTGCTCAGCAGGTCGGTGCAGGGCGAGTGCGCGTTATCTGCATGAAGCCCACCGATGGTCTCAAGCGAGGCACTCTCGTTCGTAACACCGGCCATGGCATCTCAATGCCGGTTGGTGACGGCGTGCTCGGTCACGTATTCAATGTTCTTGGCGAGCCTCTCGACATCACTGCTGAGGAGCTCACGAACATTGATGACCGCTGGGAGATTCACCGCCCGCCACCCGCATTCGACCAGTTGGAGCCACGTGCTCTCATGTTCGAGACTGGCATCAAGGTCATCGACCTTCTTGAGCCATATGTACAGGGTGGAAAGATCGGACTCTTCGGTGGAGCCGGTGTGGGCAAGACCGTTCTAATTCAAGAGATGATCAACCGTGTTGCAACACAGCACGGTGGAGTCTCGGTGTTCGCCGGTGTAGGCGAGCGCACACGTGAAGGTACCGACCTCTGGATCGAGATGCAGGAGTCCGGAGTTATCGAGAAGGCTGCACTCGTATACGGCCAGATGGATGAGCCGCCAGGGGTGCGCCTTCGTGTTGCCCTTAGTGCGCTAACAATCGCTGAGTACTTCCGCGACGTTAAGAACCAAGATGTTCTTCTCTTCGTGGACAACATCTTCCGCTTTGTGCAGGCCGGCTCTGAGGTGTCAACCCTTCTCGGTCGTATGCCATCTGCTGTGGGTTACCAGCCAACACTCGCTGACGAGATGGGTGAACTACAGGAGCGCATCACGTCAACCAAGGGTCACTCGATTACATCGCTTCAGGCCGTTTATGTGCCTGCTGACGACTACACCGACCCTGCTCCGTTCACGACCTTCACCCACCTTGACGCCACGACTGAGCTATCCCGCCAGATCGCAGCGCTCGGTATCTACCCGGCCGTTGACCCGCTTGCGTCTACCTCCAACATCCTCACGCCTGAGATTGTTGGTGCACGCCACTACAACGTTGCACGTCGCGTTCAAGAGATCCTCCAGCGCTACAAAGAGCTTCAAGACATCATCGCGATTCTTGGTCTCGATGAGCTCTCAGAGGAGGACAAGATCACGGTTAACCGTGCGCGCAAGATTCAGCGCTTCTTGTCTCAGCCATTCTTCGTTGGAGAGGTATTCACCGGACTCCCCGGTATCTTCGTGCCGATTGACGAGACCATCGAGTCCTTCGAGATGCTCGCAAACGGCGACTTGGACGATGTCCCCGAGCAGGCGTTCTTCAACGTAGGAAACGTAGAGAGTGTCCTCGCCAAGCAGCGCGATCTAGAGAAGAACGCCTAATGGCATTTCTCGTTGAGCTCGTCTCTCCGGAGCGCATTCTCTTCGAGGGCGATGCTGTAATGGTCGTTGCCCGCACCACGGGTGGAGACATTGCGTTTCTACCTGGGCATGTTCCGTATCTCGGGGCGCTTGAAATATCCAAACTTCGGATCATGCAAGAAGCTGACGGTGGGCCACGCTTCGAGACAGTGGTAGCGGTTCACGGTGGCTTCGTTGAGGTATCAGGAGAGGGCGTAAAGATCCTCTCGGATGTTGCCGAATTGGGCACTGATATCGATGTTGTGCGCGCACGTACCGCAATGGAGGCCGCTGAGGCGGCACTTCGTAGCGACCCTGAGAACGTTGAGGCTAAGCAAGCTCTCCAGCGTGCATCGGTGCGCCTAGACGCAGCCGGAGCAAGCGCTTAAATCCCTAAGAAGTTGATCGCCTAGAAGGAGCTGTTCTAGGGACGGCTTTTCTAGAAATCGCTGTTCTAAAAAGGTCTGTTCTAGAAATCTATAGCTGAGATCTTGGCGAGCTTGGTCCAGCGGTGCTGCGAGCGGATCTTGCGAATGGTCCCACTTCGAGAGCGCATCACCAAAGTCTCACTGGTTCCGTGGTCTCCGAAGTAGCGCACACCCCTCACCAGATCGCCGTCAGAGACCCCTGAGGCAGCGAAGAACACATCATCGCCTGATACGAGGTCATCGGCGGTAAGCACCTGGCTGAGGTCATATCCGGCGTCTAGAGCGGCTCTGCGCTCTGCTTCATTTCGTGGCCATAGACGACCGAGAATCTCGCCACCGAGGCATTTCACCGCGCATGCTGCGATTACCCCCTCGGGGGTTCCGCCGATTCCAAAGAGGATGTCGGTACCAGACTCAGGCCATGCCGCAGAGATCGCACCGGCTACGTCGCCGTCTTGGATGATGCGAACTCGTGCACCCGCCTCACGGCATTGCTTGATGATGTCGGCATGGCGTTCGCGGTCAAGAACCACTGCGGTCACATCGCGCACACTCTCGCCCTTGGCCTTAGCCACGGCTTTAAGGTTGTCAGCGATTGAGGCGTCGAGGTTGATGACGTGGCGTGCCTCTGGGCCTACAGCGATCTTGTCCATGTATACACAGGGGCCTGGGTCGAACATGGTTCCGCGCTCTGAGAGTGCAATGACAGAGATGGCGTTGTTTCGGCCGAGAGCTGTGAGGGTTGTTCCGTCAATCGGGTCGACAGCGATATCGCATGCTGGCCCACCAGAACCGATCTCCTCACCGTTGTAGAGCATCGGGGCTTCGTCCTTCTCGCCCTCACCGATGACGACTACGCCCTCCATGGGTACCGTGTTGAGCACAAGGCGCATAGCGTCAACCGCTGCGCCATCGGCTCCGTTCTTGTCTCCTAGGCCTAGCCATCGGCCAGCAGCGAGGGCTGCTGCCTCGGTGGCGCGAGCGAGGTCCATTGCGAGGTTGCGGTCGGGTGCTTCGGGCTGATGATCCATGAGGCGAGAATCTACTCTCCCGCGGGAGTTCCTCGTAAGGTGGGGGCAGTAGATATCGCCAAGAGGCGCTTTTTGAGGTAATTCGTGATGGGGGTTCTTAAATGGGGCGATTAGATGCTCGTATAGCGGTAGTCACAGGCGGGGCCTCAGGTATTGGGCGAGCCACGGTTGAGCGGTTCATAGCCGAGGGCGCCACGGTTGAGTCTTGGGACATCGCTGCCTCTCCTGGCGAGACACTTCCACCCGGGGTCGTCTACAGGCAGATCGATGTGACCGACGAGGATGCAGTCAAGGCTGGATTCGCCGCCGTAGTCGAGGCCCATGGTCGGGTCGATTGTGTTGTGCACGCTGCTGGAATTGCAAGCGGCGGGCCGGTCAACATGCTTGAGACCGCTGAGTGGGATCGAGTCATCAACATCAATCTGAAGGGAACGTTCCTAGTAGATAAGTACGCGGCCACCGCGATGCTTGAGCAGGAGCCACGCTTTGGGGTAGATGGAGCACAACGCGGATCGATTGTGAATCTCGCAAGTGTTGAGGGGCTTATCGGGACCGAGGGTGGAAGCGCCTACAACGCGTCTAAGGGTGGGGTAGTCATACTCACCAAGAATCTCTCCATCGATTACGGCCGGCGCGGCATTCGCGTCAACGCGATCTGCCCTGGCTTCATTGATACACCTTTGCTCTCTGGAGTATTTGGGATGCCCGGAATGGAGGCAGTGATGGCGGAGATCGCCGCTGCACATCAACTAGGTCGCCTTGGTCGTGCCGAGGAGATCGCATCGGTTGCGCTCTTCCTCTGCTCTGATGATGCTTCCTTCGTTACAGGCGTTGCTCTCCCTGTAGACGGTGGATACACAGCGGGGCATCGCCATGGCATCTCAGAACTGCTCGGGCTGGCCTAATAACGAATGGGCAAGAGTTTCGGCGGCGTGCAACTATCTCGGCTCATCAAGTTGAGCCAATTCGTAGGGAGAAGGAGGTAAAAGAGGATGGAAGAGCGCAAGGCAGACTTCACTACATACTCAGGCCTCGAGGTTGAGCCCATCTACGGCCCAGAGGGTGCAGAGCGCCCGGGAGAGTTCCCTTATACCCGTGGGCCCCATGGCTCTATGTACAGATCCAAGCTCTGGACGATGCGACTCTTCGCAGGTTTTGGAACAGCACCGGACACCAACATTCGCTTTAAGGAGTTGTTAGCAGCTGGCGGATCGGGCCTCTCAACTGCATACGATCTGCCGACGCTTATGGGGCGCGACTCCGATGATCCGCTCTGCCTCGGCGAGGTAGGGAAGTGCGGAGTTGCAGTAGACACGCTCGCCGACGTCGAGGATCTATATCGCGATATAGACCTCTCCAAGGTAACAACATCGATGACCATCAACTCGCCTGCCCCGATACTTTTTGCCATGTACGTAGTGGCTGCGGAGAAGAACGGGACACCGCGCTCGCTCCTCGGAGGCACGCTTCAGAACGACATGTTCAAGGAGTATCAGGCTCAGAAGGAGTACTTCTTTCCGCCGCGCCCAAGCATGCGCCTTGTAACCGATGTCGTGGAGTTCTGCTCGAATGAGATGCCGCGTTGGCACCCAATATCAATCTCTGGTTACCACATCCGCGAGGCAGGCTCTACGGCTGTGCAGGAGTTGGCGTTTACTCTCGCAAACGGATTTGCTTATGTTGAAGCAGCAATAGCTCGCGGATTAAGTGTCGATGAGTTCGCACCTCGCCTCTCGTTCTTCTTCAATGCTCACGTTGATTTCTTCGAGGAGATTGCAAAGTTCAGAGCGGCTAGGCGAATCTGGGCTCACTGGATGCGCGATCGCTATGGCGCTAAGACCGAGCGAGCGATGCAACTTCGATTCCATACGCAGACAGCAGGAGTCTCATTAACTGCACAGCAACCAGAGATCAACTTGGTGCGCACCGCCATTGAGGCGCTCGCTGGCGTGCTTGGTGGTACGCAGAGTCTGCACACAAACTCATTCGACGAAGCATTGGCTCTTCCATCAGAGAAGTCATCGCGCCTTGCACTTCGTACCCAACAGGTAATAGCGCATGAGACTCGCGTAGCGAATGTCGCAGACCCACTTGGCGGCTCTTGGTATGTAGAGGCCTTAACGGATGAGACGGAGCGCCTAGCCGAGGAGGTATTCGCCTACCTCGACGAGCTCGGTGGCGGCTCAATACTCGAGGGTGTATTCGCTGGTATCGATAGCGGTTACTTCATGGGGGAGATCGCGCAGGCCTCTTATGACCTTGAGCGAAAACTCAACGACGGCCGCCATATTGTGGTCGGAGTAAATGATTTTCTCGAGGGCAATGATGAAGCTGCGCCCGAGACGCTTCAGATTGGACCTCAGTTCGAGGAGAAGCAACTCGCTCGCCTAGCCGAGGTAAAGCGACTTAGAGACGGCGATGCGGTTGCGCGTTCGTTAGCAGAGATTAGGCGCGTTGCTTCCGAGCCAGGGATAAACACGATGCCAGCGATTATTGAGGCTGTGCGGGTATATGCGACTGTGGGAGAGATCATGAATACGTTTGCTGACGAGTTTGGCCTTTACCGAGAAACTCCGGTCATCTAATGCTCACTGCGTCTGAGCTAGCAGTTGCAAAACGTGTCAAGGGGTTCATGCCCGATGACGAGGGGCTTGCGCTCCACGAGGCAGGTTTGCTCGGTGGCCTTGTAGGCCCGCTGCTTGAGATCGGTTCCTACTGCGGGAAGTCTGGCGTGTATCTCGGTGCCGCTGCGCGCGATTGCGCGACTGTGCTCTTCACAATTGATCACCACCGAGGCTCTGAGGAGAATCAGGCAGGTTGGGAGCACCACGATACCGATGTAGTTGATCCTCTAACAGGTCGCATGGACACGCTCCCATACTTTCGTCGAACAATTGAGTCTGCAGGTTTAGAGGCGAGCGTTATCGCTGTTATCGGAGACTCCCCGACGGTGGGTGCTGCATGGCAAACGCCAGTTGGGTTTCTCTTTATTGATGGTGGCCACGCTGAAGAGGTTGCGATGGCTGACTATGAAATATGGGCGAAGCACCTTCTTCCAGAAGGAGTGTTAGCGATACATGACTGTTTCGAAGATCCAGCCGCTGGCGGGCAGGCGCCATTCTTGGTCTGGCAGCGTGCAGTAAAAGATGGATACGTTCCCCTATCTACAACAGGGAGTCTGCGAACGTTGAGGAAGCCCAGCTAAGCGTCACAAACCATTGCGCTGCATTGAAAGAGGAGAGAGTCGTGACGTTTGAACCAACTTGGGATTCAGTATCTAGTCACGAGCTTCCGAGTTGGTACGACGACGCGAAGCTCGGAGTCTTCATTCACTGGGGGCTCTACTCGGTGCCCGGTTGGGCAGAGCAGGTACCCGATATCCAAGAGATGTTGATTACTCAAGGCCCCAAACGCATGCTGAGCCATAATCCATATGCAGAGTGGTACCGCAACACGATGCAGATTAAAGGGAGCCCTACTTGGCAACATCACCGCGATACATACGGTGTTGATTTTGAGTATGACGACTTCATCCCGGCATTCAATGCAGGAACGAGAGACTGCGACCTCGACGCTATTGCAGCGGTCGCCGAGTCGGCCGGGGCGCGCTATCTCGTGATGACGACAAAGCACCATGAAGGCTTTGCGCTCTGGCCATCGATTACTCCTCACCCGACCAAGGGCGAGTATCACGCCGATCGGGATTTGGTTGGAGGTTTGAGCGAAGCCGTAAAGGCCCGCGGTATGCGCATGGGGCTTTACTACTCAGGTGGCTACGACTGGCCTGTAAATAATGCAGTGATGGAGCAAGGAGCTGATGCTGTGCTTGCTGCGCCTAGTGAGCCTGAGTACGTCCCTTATGTAACAAGCCATGTCAGCGAACTAATTGAGCGATACAAGCCTTCGCTGCTCTGGAACGACATCGGCTGGCCAAAGGGAGGCGATCTAGCGGCGCTATTCGCTCAGTATTACAACTCGGTATCTGACGGCGTGATCAATGACAGGTGGATCGTCTCGAGCATGAAACGTTCTCCGATGAGAGACGGCCTCCTTCGCCTTGCAGGGCGGTTACTTCAGGCAGTCTGGAGATTTCTACCTGCCGACAAGAAGCGACTTACCTTCCCAGGTGCGCAGTGGTTTGACTTCACAACCCCTGAGTACGAGGTGCTTGAAGAGATTCGAGAGAAGAAGTGGGAATCAACTCGCGGCGTTGGGCATTCGTTTGGAGCGAATCGAAATGAGAGACCAGAGGACATCGTTAGCGCTACCGAACTCATTCGTTCATTCTGTGACATCGTCTCGAAGAACGGAAATCTCTTAATTGGTATCGGCCCAAATGAGCATGGCGCTATACCAGAGGAGCAGGCGATCCCGCTTCGCGGTCTCGGTGATTGGCTGAGCCGTAATGGTGAGGCTATCTACGCGACTCGTCCGTGGGATCGCGCCTCAACTGTTACCAGCGATCGAACTCAGGTGCGCTTTACTACGCGTGAGGGAGTGCTCTACGCGTTGATTCTTGATCGACCTGCTACCTCAACCTTTCTAGTTGAGGGTATCGATGCAGAGTCTGTAACAGAGGCTCGCCTGCTTGGGACAGGAGAGGAATTGCAGCGCACGACTCGCGAGGGTGTGCTTGAGCTAACAATCCCTGAGACTGCTCCCGATGAGGATGCTTACGCGGTTCGCCTCGGTACAGGCGTCCGCTGGATTAGTTGAGCAGGTATTCGAACGCCGCTACCTAGTGAGACTCGCGCTCGACTTCGATCTCGGATCCAGCCTCGATTAACTCGCTCGCAGTTAGGCCCGATGGGAGTCCCTCGCCACGGAACAACCCAGCAGTTGGGCCAGTTCCTGTGAGTGCATGCGCAGCGAGCACGATTGATGCAGAGTTCCAAGTGGGCTGCTCAACAGGGAAGAGTTGCCCCTCTCCGCTCCAGTCTGAGTTCTCGAAGTTCATTCCGGTCCAGTATCCGCCACCATCGGCACGAAGAAACTGAACCCACGTGAACAACTCGAGGGCTTTATCTGTTGCACCGATTGCATCAAGGGCCATCACGAACTCGCATGTCTCTGCAGCAGTAACCCAGGGTTGATCCGAGACGCAGCGCACGCCGCGACCCTCAGCAACAAACGTGTCCCAGTGGGCAGCAACGCGCGCATGCGCAGCCTCGCCGCGAAGCACTCCACCGAGGATCGGGTAGTACCAGTCCATTGCCCATCTTGATTTATCTAAGAAACTCTCAGGGCGGTGTGCGATAGCAATTGCAAGGGAGCCGAGAGAGAGTTCCCAGTCTGGGCGCTCACGGCCTAGGCGCTCGGCGATTGCAATTGCATTGCGGAGACTGGCGTGGATGCTCGAAGAGCCTGTCAATAAAGCGCCATCGGCTGGGATGTCACCACGCCAAGCAATCTCGCCGGACTCACTCTGAAAAGAGAGTGCGTAATCGATGGCTGTCTCTACGCAGACCCAGAATCGCTCAAGGAATGCAGTGTCACCAGTGCATAGATAGTGGTGCCAAACGCCATTCGCGATGTAGCTAGTGACATTGGTGTCGAGGGTCTCATCTTTAACGTCATTGCCTACGTAGTACGAGTGCCATGCGCCACCTGAGAGTTGCTTCGAGCGCAGCCATTCGTATGCACTAGCGGCTTCGTGGTGCATGCCCCCAAGGTCTAACGCCATTGCGGCCTCAACGAGGTTCCATGGATCGGTGTGCTCACCTGGGGTCCAAGGGATGTTGCCGTCGGGGAGTTGAATCGCAGCGATCGCAGTAACCGTCTCTGTCAATTGCTCGGCAGTGATGATGCCCGGAACGTCGCGAAGAATATTCATGCAGCAGCTTTTCGCGAATAGAGAATGACGCTCTTGCCGAGCACAGGGTTGAGTGCGTTGTCGATGCTGTTTAGCCACTTGGGTTGTTTCATCAACTGATACACGAGCATGTCATGGTATTTGCGTGCAAAGAAGCGATCTGATTCCTGTACGCCACCTGCACAACGAATCCACCAGTAAGGGGAGTGCAGCGCGTGAGCGAAGCCATGACCCTCAAGGGTAAGACCCGTGCGACGGAGTTTGGCCTCTAGGTCAGCTCGTCGATAAATGCGCACATGCCCACCTGGAGTGTCGTGGTACTTGTCGTCTAGAGCCCAGCAGATGCGCTCAGGGAAGCGATTCGGCACGGTTACTGCCATGCGTCCACCTGGCTTAAGAACACGCGTTAACTCTGCAATTGCCCTGTCATCGGCCCACAGGTGCTCGAGTACCTCAGAGGCAATAACGATGTCGAACGAGTTATCAGGGAACGGCAAGTTGAGCGCATCGCCGTTGCATACGCCGCCTGCTGCCTCCATTGGGTTCCCGGGGATCTCGCCGGCAGCGATCATGCCGCCGATGATTCCACGAACGTCTTTTAGCTCGGACTCGGAGTAATCGAGTGCAACAACTGTTGCTCCTCGACGCCAAGCCTCGAACGCGTGGCGCCCGCCACCACAACCCATGTCGAGGATGCGGTCACCGGTGCGTAGACCTATGCGGTCAAAGTCAACTGTAAGCATTAGAGAGTCACGCCCTGCTCTTCGAG
>CAEZWM010000025.1_pt1 | contig 9699 bp, 12 predicted proteins | sample 7264981 | NCBI WGS metagenome assembly CAEZWM01 (sample SAMEA6813880, study PRJEB35770) | uncultured Actinomycetes bacterium | biome: Freshwater; feature: Freshwater reservoir; material: water | place: Czech Republic | collected 2015-11-04 | depth 0.5m m
CGTGGAACCCCAGCGGCTAGCAGAGCAGTTGGTCTCGCTCGCATCCCAGGGGACCTCCCAGATCGAGACTGTTGAGTTGCTACTAGAGATACTGCAGGCAAAGCCTGCTCTGGCAGTGCTTACTTAGCGTCGCTCTCGTGGTCAGCGTCTTGGCGCTCTTCGCGTTTTTTGCGAATGCGGTCCATGTAGAAGAGGGATGCAAAGAGGAGTCCGATAAATACCGCCAACAGCACGAAGGCGAGTCCGCCCTGGCCGTTCTCTCCGCCGGCATCGACCATCTGACCGTTGTTGATGTCAGGTCCGCAGCCGGTGAGCATCACAAGCGTTACAAGAGTTAGAAGAGCGAGAGCTGCACGCCTAATGAAGAGCGCAGTATGAGTAGTGGTGAGTCTCGAGGTCATCTTTATCAATACTCCTAGACGCCAGCGGGGGTTGGGGAGTTGTCGGCGGCCTCTTGCTCGGCTAGTTCCTGAAGGTCACGCTCTCGCCAGTGAAGCCCGAGGAGGAAGAGTGCGAACATGATGCCGGATGAAACCATCACCATGAATGGCGGGAAGCGAAGCGAGCCGAGATCCTTCTCAAGCACAATGGTTGTTACCTGCTTCTCAGCGTCGCATTTCGGCGGTGGAATCGGGTCTCCGAAGGGAACCTTCTGAGCCTCTAGATCAATTGGGCAGAGAACTGCTACTGCAAAACTCGGCACATGAGCAGTTACGTGTATCCAGGGGAAAGAGGAGTTTGTGGTGATCTTGATATCCCCGAGGTGGAGGTAAGGGGAGGTCTTGTCGAGCCATGCCCGGCCACCAGTCGTGTAAGCAGCAGCGACGAGGTAATCGGTAGACGACTCAAAGGTCTGGAACTCATTCGGCAACTCTGCCGGAACGCCACCTACGCCCTTGGGGATGACCACAAGTGCATCAATTGCAGCCTTTACGTTTGTCGTCTCAGCCTCGTCAAGCCTGTTCTCGGGGCCGATTGTCTGTATCGCCTCGATATTGGAGCGTGCGAAGTCATCTCCTGCAATGCTCTCCGTCGTATTCCAACCAGGGATTCGACCCTTGAGAGTATTTAGCGGGGATGCTGTTGTCCACCAGAGTGTTGCGAGGAGCATGAGCATCCCGGAGAGCGCTGCCCCAACAATTAGGAACGCGAGGCGCGCACCTGTGTTGGTTGCTACGAGTAGGTAGGTGCCACCGATGAAGAGCCCAATCGCTGAGAGAACGACAAGTACACCCAGAATCGTTGGATACCAAATGCTCGGTTCCTTGATCCCCGTGTTCGCAAAAATAAGTAGGAGGTTCACGCTTGGCTCCTGGTGCCTGACTTAGAGGCCGCGCTCGTAGCGGACAATGGACTCAATCTGTGCCTTGGTTAGGAAGAGGCCCGCGTGGGGCATCTGTCCTGAAGAGATTCCGCGCACTCCGTACGCTTTGTTTATAGCAGCCCCAACGGCTATCCACTCATACTGCTTCTGGAAGCCTGGGGTAGTGGAGTCGTCTATGGGGGTACCTGGGAACTGCAGAAGTACGGATCCACCACGAAGAGATGGCCCGAGTGCGCCGGAGCCAGCCGGAGGAATATCTGGGATCAGTGGGTTTGACGGGTCGAAGTATGACCATGTCTTGGTGTGGCATCGAGCGCAGTTGGTCTCGAAGAGAAGTTGTCCTTCACTTGCGTTCTTCATCTCGGTCGAGCGCGCCTTGCTGCGAGAAAGCGCAAACGTCGCACCGGTTACAGCGGACTCTGCTGCAGACCGAGCCTCTGGTGTTGCGTTCGCAGGGAGGGCAGAAAGCGCTGCTGTCGCGGTCTCGAGATTGGTCTCTGCAATCTTGACGCTTCCAGCCTGCTCGGCCTTGTACTTGGCCGGAGCAGCAGTAGCTGTTGCCTTTGCCTTAGCGGGCGAGATCTGAATTGAATGAAGGTATGCCATTAGGTCAGTAATGGCCTGGTCATTCTTGGGGCCACCACCGAGTACTCCCCATGCTGGCATCGGGGAACCTGGGCGACCGTAAACAAGAATGTTGTGTACCTGAGTATCGTCAAATCTGTAGAAGACGTTGTTTAATGCCGGGGCCTTCCACGAAACGCTGATCGGGCGAGCAGACTCATTGCCCTGAGCAGCTGGCGTGACAACAAATGGTGCTGCACCTCCGCCGCCATCAGCCCCGTGACAGTTTGCACAGAGAAGTGACTTAGCAGCCTCGTAGGCCGGCATCGTGTCGTTGGCGAAGAGGACTGCTCCACGCTCAACCGCACGCTCATCGAATCCGATAACTGCAGCATCTTGGCGCGCTGGCTCAACCAACCAGTAGAGCGGGAGGCCTGCTGCAAGAATTAGAGAGAAGGTAAATGCCCAGCGAAGCGAGCGCTCAAGTTTGCGCCCCTCCATAACCTCATCTTCAAGAGGCGTTGCGAGGTTCTGTGGTGCCTTCTCAACAGGCTGGCGACGAACACTGAGAATACGGAATGCAACAATTCCGGCTATCGCAACAATCGCAAGAATGTTGAGGGTGATTAAACCCGTGCGGAGTGTGATGGCGAGTATCGGCATCTTGAATCAGCCTCCAACGCAGGGAGGCCCTTCGGCACCCTGACCCGTCGTGTCGGTTCCGATTGGCGCGCCAGTCAAAACAACGGATGTATCGATTGTGAGCGATCCACTACCAGAGATCGCCATTACGAAGTGGTCGAGGCCGCGAGGTGCGGGCCCACCCTTCTTCTCTCCAACTCGGTTGTACTTAGATCCGTGGCACGGGCACTCAAACCACTGAGAGCTCGCACACCACGGAACCTTGCAACCAAGGTGAACGCACTTCTGGTAAATCGCAACGATGCCCTGCTCCATGTTGGGGATGAGCTTCTCGTACTGCGGGACCTTCTTGGCGCTAGATACATCGGCAGTCGGGTAGGGAACTAGGTAAGAACGAGCCTCTGGTACGTAGTAGGGCTCTTTCTTCTCTTGCGTAAATGCAAGGACATCCTTGAGGCCTTTATCTACAGCAACCTTGCCACCAAAACCACCGGTCGATTTGGAGTAGAGGAACGCAAGCGCTGCGGCACCGAATGCGCCGATTGCAAGAGCGAGTGAAAGGACGATTCCACGGTTAAAGAATTGTCTCCGGCTGATTCCTATTGTCTCTTCGTCAGCAGGTGTGTACTTCGCAACCCCACCGGACTTCTTTGTGGCAGGAGCGGAGCTAGTTGCAACGAGAGCGTCGCGCGTCTCGTCTGACCGCTCGCGTGCCTCCGCGCTTGCAGCAGCCTCACCATCAAGGTCAGGGGTGCTGCCTGCTTCACGATCGCGCTGGCGAGTCTCTTGCGTAAGGCGGCCAGTTACGTTTCCCTCGGCGTCTGTTGAGCGCTTACGCGCGGCAGCCATAACGGCGATAACCGCGGCAGCGAGGAGAACAACTATGGCAATAATGACGATCACAGTCTCTTGCTCCTACAGCTCAAAGAAGATTCCGTTGGTCCACGGGAAGACGAAGTTGAATCCTGCTCCACGGAAGAACGAACCAATAATGACGAGGATGGTCCAGAAGACAAGGAAGAGAGTGAACATTGAGATGGCCCACTTTCGATCGTCTGGCTTATTCGAAGGGTTCTTATCTACGTAGGGCGAGATGATTAACAAGAAGATGCCCATTCCCGGGATGGTCACACCGGCCACCATTGGGTGGAACATGGTGAGCATCTCCTGAAGCCCAAGGAAGTACCAAGGAGCCTTAGAGGGGTTGGGTGTCTGGTTTACATCGGCAAGACCAAGGAGTGGGGCGCGCACAAGTGCTGAGAAGATCAGCATCATCGCTAGCACTGCGAGTGCCGCTGCAAGTTCGATAACAAGCAGGTGCGGCCAGGTGTGAACTTTGTCTACAGCCTCAGCGCGGGTCTGCTGAATAGATCCAGACTTAACAACTGTTAGTAGGCGTTGCGTGTGTCCATCGGGGCCAGTGCCAGAAGGAGCGCCGGGAGCGGCGGTCTTAACGGAGGTAGAGGCAGCCGCGGCCGCAGGGGCTGCAGCGCCAGCGGCTCCACCAGCGGCAGCGAGACGACGCTTGCGCGCACGCTCGAGCAGGTGAGCAGGTACTCCGTCTCGATCCTCTGTGATCTCTTGACTGTCATCGCCGGCAACTGCAGCGGGCGCAGCGGCAGTCGCCTCTGCAGGGGCTGCATCAGCAGGCGTTTCAGGGGTCGTCTCAGTGCTGGCCGCAGGCGCGGCTTCACCTGAGGTGCCGGAGAGCTGTGCACGCCTCTCGGCGCTGCGCTTTAGAAGGTGTTCTGGTACTTCAACCATTTATCTACTCCTCGGCCTAGAGCGGACCGGAGATGCCGCCATCCTTGCGGACGCGCCAGAAGTGAATCGCCATGAAAATCACGGCGACAAAGGGCAAGAGAATCACGTGCAGCACATACCAACGAAGAAGGGTGTCTCCGCTGATCTCCTTTGCACCTAGTAACGCATATCGAATTTGAGTACCAAAGACCGGCGAGTAGCCCATCATGTTGGTACCAACGGTCACGGCCCATAGTGCCAACTGGTCCCATGGAAGTAGGTATCCGGTGAAGGAGAGCATGAGCGTTAGCACAAGCAGGATGACACCGATTACCCAGTTGAACTCACGAGGGGCTTTATATGCACCGTGATAAAAGACGCGGCTCATATGTAAGAACACGCTGATGACCATTAGGTGAGCAGCCCAGCGGTGCATGTTGCGAATTAGTGATCCGAAGTAGACCGCTGTCTCGAGTTGCTGGATGTTTGCCCAGGCCTGTGTATCTGTTGGTCGGTAGAAGAACATCAAGAAGATGCCGGTAACCGTTAGCAGGATGAACGTGAAGAACGAGAGGCCACCAAGGCAGAGCGTGTAGGAGACCTTTACAGCATGCCTCTTAACCTTCACGGGGTGAAGGTGGTAGAGCAGGCTGTTCATGACAACATATGAACGGTTACGAGGGCTATCCGTGTAGCCCTTGCGGAAAATCGAACCCGGGCGGAATATTGAGTTCCAAGCCTGTGAGTCCGTGACTTTTCCGCCGAGCTCGCTGGCCCGATCCGCTAATTTTGTGCTGTTACCGTTGCCATCGGCCACGGTGGTCTCTCCTTGTTTAGTGGGTTAGAGATGCTTGTTTTGGGGATTACAAGTGCTTGTTTAGTGGGTTAGAACCGAACTCCGTAGGCGTACCCATGGCGCTGTGTGCGCGAGTGGGGGTCGCCTGCAGTGCCGGGGTCAGTAATTTTTCCTAGAACAATGACTCCGGTGGGGCAGCGATCGACGCAGAGTGCACAGCGTGTGCAGATATCTTCGTCGACAATAAACGCCACGGTGTCGCGAGGGTCCTCACCTGGAAGTTCGGTACCGATGGCCTCGGTGATTGCATCTACCGAGACCATATGGATGCACTTCCATGGACAGATGTCCACGCAGCCCTCGCACATGATGCACTCAGACTGGTCGATGTGAAGAAATTGTTTTGGCTTAACCGATGCCAAGAGGTAACTCGGGTCGACCTCTTGGAGTACGTAATCGGTTGAGAAATCTGGCATTGGCGGATTCGCATCGTTACGTGCCATCGCTTAGGCCTTGGCCTTTAGCGGGCGACCGAAACGCGATGTACCGGACTCGACTGTTGCCTCTTTGAGTGCATCCGCCTCGGCCTGCGTTGGTCGCTTCTGCCACTTGGAGATGATCGCGATGTTTATACCGAACAGGAATATGTAGAAAGTAACGACGACGATGTCGCGGAGTGCCGCGTATGTAAACGAGATTGGAATCTTCACGCCGAGAATTACTTGGCCACTCTGGAGCAAGAACTTGTCTGTTCCCCACTTGAAGTAGCTATCAAAGATCGTGATGATCTCGTGTGGAACTACCGCGTAGGCAAGTGCAAAAATTGCGAATACGTAGAGCGATCCTGCCATTGCTTGCGCCCACGTTGTGGGGCGAACTGGTTTTGGCTTACGCATCTGCCAAAGGATTAGCCCCGTACCAATGATCAGCAAAAGGGATGACCAAATGAGGCGTCCCGCTGGTCGTAGGAAGTGCCAGTCTGGCAACAAGTTGGGCATCGAGCGTGTTTCCTCCAAGGCGAGTGTCGGTCAGCAGGTTACCTATGCCGAGCCTCCTAACGCAGGTTCGGGGGAAGTATTTATGGAGACCCGATACCGTGAAACTTGCCACACGAAATACCTGGCTCTCTTGATGCGCGCGTTGCGGTAAATCGGTTGGAGTTGCGCGACGATGTGGAGATGTCGAAGCGATACGACGCCCTAGTAATTGGTGCTGGGCCGGCAGGTGCATCTGCGGCCTATTGGCTTGCCCAAAACGGACACTCAGTGCTCGTCGTTGAGCGAAAGCGTTTCCCGAGGGATAAAACCTGTGGGGACGGGCTTACCCCTAGGTCAGTGAAGCAACTCACCGACATGGGGCTAGCTGAGCCTCTCTCCGATTTCCACCGATATGACGGGCTTAGATCCATAGCCCACGGGGTGACAATGGAGTTAGCCTGGCCCCAGCACCCCGATTTCCCAGATTATGGGTATGTTGTGCGCCGCAGGGACCTAGATGAGATGGTGGCCGAGCGAGCTGTAAAGGCCGGGGCCACGCTCTGGCAGGGTTGCGAGGCCATTGAACCCACTCTCGAGAACGGAATCGTCACCGGAGCCACAGTAAAACATAAGGACACCGGGACCCTTGAGAATGTCTCAGCCCGCTATGTAGTGGTGGCAGATGGGGCAAACTCCCGCTTTGGAAGGGCTCTAGGGACCACTCGAGACCGCAAATATCCGCTAGGAATGGCGGTTCGCGGCTATTACAGGAGCCCCCGACACGACGATCCTTGGATCGAGAGCCACTTAGATATCGTTGATCGCTCTGGGGACCATGTCCCAGGCTACGGCTGGATCTTTCCCCTAGGGGACGGGCGGGTAAACGTAGGGGTCGGGCTGCTATCTACCTTCTCGGGCTGGAAGGACATAAATACGAGCAAATTGATGGAGACATTCGTAGATGTCGCACCTTCATACTGGGGGCTCTCTGCTGAAACTGCCGAGGGGCCTGTAACTGGAGGAAAACTCCCCACCGGAGGCTCTGTTACCCCCAATGTTGGCCCCACCTGGATCGTGGCTGGGGACGCCTCTGGCTCCATAAATCCCTTCAACGGCGAGGGTATTGCCTATGCCTACGAGACAGGGCGCATGGTTGCAGGCGTAGTTGACCAAGCCTTGACCTCCGGAGACGGACTTGCCCTACAGCAATACCCAGAGCTCTTGGTCGAGACATATGGCCTCTACTTCAAGGTAGCTCGCCTATTCGTCAAGATCATCGGGAACCCTGCCGTGATGCGCGAGCTCACCAGAGTCGGGATGCAGTCGCGAACCCTCATGGAGTGGGTGCTGAGAATCATGGCCAACCTTCTTCGCCCAGATGAGATTGGTCCGGCTGAGGCTGCATACGCGCTTGTTGAGAAGATCGTCGCGCTTACACCCGAGCCGTAGAACCCTCGGGTCTCGCTTAGCCCCGCCCCAAGTAGATCCGGTAAGTAGATCCGGAAAGCAGACCCGGTAAGCAGACTTAGGGGACGATGTTTTTAGCCGCTCAGGTTTCGCACTATTTGGTGCCGCGCCTAATAGCCTCTCAACAGTCAAGGACGGGTAGCGTCGCGAATTGCTGCGTTGCCAGTATTCACTTGCCAGAATTCAATAAGCATTCAATAAGCATTCAATCTGAGGGAGGAGCCAGAGCATGAGTCAGTACCTACCGATACTCACGATGGCGCTCCTCGCTTTTGGTTTTGGCGCTGGATCCTTCTTCGCCTCGCAGTTACTCGCACCGAGTCGAAAGACCAAGGCAAAGACTGCTTCCTATGAGTGCGGAATCGTCTCGGAGAGTGAGCCGGTTGAGCGCTTTCCGGTGAAGTTCTATTTAGTAGCGATGGCCTTCATTGTTCTTGACGTCGAGATTATTTTTCTGTATCCGTTTGCGACAATCCTGCGCGAACTTGGCGCTTACGGTTTAGGTGTCATGGGGATTTTCCTTGGCGTACTAATCGTTCCATTCGCTTACCTACTCTCCACCGGCGCCCTTGATTGGGGCCCGATAGCGCGCATCTCGGATCAGATCGTTCGACCAATTCTGCGCAGCGATGGATCTCCAACAATTTTTGCGAATAGCGACGCAATCAATTCACTCGGTATTCAAACTGAGGAGTCGGCCGCGTAATGGGTATGGAGCAGGTCGGCCATAACTTCATGACTGGGCAACTCGAGGATGTTGTGCAGTGGGCGCGCCGACGTTCGATGTGGCCAGCAGCTTTCGGGCTTGCGTGCTGTGCAATCGAGATGATGGCAGCAGGTGGCGCGCACTATGACCTAGGTCGATACGGCATGGAGGTATTTCGCGCCAGTCCGCGTCAAGCAGATCTCATGATTGTTGCTGGACGAGTTAGTCAAAAGATGGCACCGGTTCTTCGCCAGGTCTACGACCAAATGGTTGAGCCAAAGTGGGTCATCTCAATGGGCGTCTGCGCGAGTAGCGGTGGCATGTTCAACAACTACGCGATTGTGCAGGGCGTAGACCAGATCGTTCCGGTTGATGTTTACATTCCTGGGTGTCCTCCAGGGCCAGAGACCTTGATGCACGGAATTCTTAATCTCCACGAGATGGTGCGCACTGGTGAGATCATGAAGCGCCGTGCTGCGAATAACGGCGGCGCCGGAGTAGAGATCGCTAATGCGCTTCCGGGTGAGCCTGAGTCAACTCCAGTAACAATTGCTAACTCTGCTCGTACCTCCTCGACGTTGACGGTCTGAGTTGACAATGACCCAAGCTGCTTCTGCTTATGCATCACCTACTGACGCTCTTGTCGCTGAGTTCCCAAGCGCAGTAGTTGTTGAGAGCCATGGGCAGAGTGTCGTTTATATCGATAAAGCATTACTGGCCGATGTTGTTGAGTATCTGCGCGTGAGCGAAGAGTTCACGATGTGCCTTGATGTGACAGCGGTTGATCACTTACAAGATTCTGAGCGTGCTCAGATTGCAGGTATCAAGCGCGAGCGTTTTGAGGTTGTAGTCAACCTGATTTCGCACCCTCGAAACACACGTATCCGCCTCATTGCTCAGGTTCCAGAATCTGATCCGAGTGTTCCAACACTTACATCTTCTTTCTCTGGGACTTCCTTCCCGGAGCGCGAGGTATACGACATGTTCGGGATTACCTTCGATGGCCACCCCGACTTAACTCGAATCCTGATGCCAGACGAATGGATTGGGCACCCGTTGCGCAAAGACGATGCTCCTGCGCGCGTCCCAGTGACATTCAAGGGAGACCCGGGACCGCGATGAGCCTCACTGAAGAAGAACTCACAATGCAGAGCGCTGGCGACTCGAGCAGCGCGGACTCTGGTGACGAAGAAGTTCTCGCCCCAGAAGTAGGCGCACCAGAAGTAAATCGACTAGCGCGTCAAACCGGAGAGGGATCGCAGGAACTGCGGCCGCTTCAAGAGATTGTTATAGCTGGAGGACCATGGCCAGAGCTTGAGGGCGATGGCCAGACGATGATCATCAACATGGGTCCGCAGCACCCCTCCACTCACGGAGTGCTTCGCATGATGATGGAGCTCGACGGTGAGACTGTGGTGCGCGCCAAGCCCGTTATTGGATACCTGCACACGGGCATGGAGAAGACCGGCGAAGAGCTCAC
>CAEZWM010000026.1_pt1 | contig 9596 bp, 8 predicted proteins | sample 7264981 | NCBI WGS metagenome assembly CAEZWM01 (sample SAMEA6813880, study PRJEB35770) | uncultured Actinomycetes bacterium | biome: Freshwater; feature: Freshwater reservoir; material: water | place: Czech Republic | collected 2015-11-04 | depth 0.5m m
AGAGAGCGACTTGAGGGGGCGGTTACCTGGGCCAGTTACCGGGCGTCCACGGCGGCCGTTGTCGAATAGTGCATCGACAGCCTCCTGAAGCATGCGCTTCTCGTTGTTGATGATGATCTCTGGCGCACCAAGATCAAGTAGTCGCTTAAGACGGTTATTGCGGTTAATAACGCGTCGGTATAGGTCGTTTAGGTCGGAGGTCGCGAAGCGTCCACCATCGAGCTGCACCATTGGGCGCAGGTCCGGCGGGATAACAGGGACGCAGTCGAGAACCATCCCAAGCGGGGAGTTAACGACCTTGCCATTCTCATCACGACGGTTGAATGCGGAGACAACTTTAAGGCGCTTGATGGAGCGAGCCTTCTTCTGTCCCTTTGCACTCTGGCTAAGTTCTTTGAGCTCAATCTCCTCAGACTCGAGGTCGAGACGGCTGATGAGATCCTTAACGGCCTCTGCACCCATACCGCCAGCGAAGTACTCGCCGACTCGATACCTGATCTCGCGCCATACGCGCTCGTCATCGATGAGCTGCTTGACCTTCAGAGACTTAATCGTGTCGAAGACAGTCTTCTCGAAGTCGAGGTCAAACTGAGCACGCTCGCGGATCTCCTCAACCTCGCGCTCGGCGAGTTTGCGGATCTTGTCGGTATCGGCCTTCTTGGCTCCACCGGCCTCTGCGGTAGCAAGCTCTGTCTCAAGTAGTTGAAAACGTGCCTCAATCTCGAGGTCGCGCTTCTTCTCCATGTCGCCGATCTCGGCCTTGGACTCTGCCTCGATGGTTGGGCGATCGGTGTGAAGACGCTCGGTGTCGACCCATGTAACAAGGTTCGATGCGAAGTAGATGACCTTCTCGAGCTGCTTCGGCGCAATGTCGAGCAGGTAACCAAGACGGCTCGGAACACCCTTGAAGTACCAGATGTGGGTAACAGGCGCGGCCAGCTCAATGTGGCCCATGCGCTCGCGACGAATCTTCGAGCGAGTGACCTCTACGCCACAGCGCTCGCAGATGATGCCTTTAAAGCGGACGCGCTTGTACTTGCCGCAGTAGCACTCCCAGTCCTTGGTCGGGCCGAAGATCTTCTCGCAGAAGAGTCCGTCCTTCTCAGGCTTGAGGGTTCGGTAGTTGATCGTCTCTGGCTTCTTTACCTCACCGTCTGACCACGCGCGGATCTGGTCCGCTGTGGCGAGAGAGATAGAGAGCTTGTCTGAGGCGTTGACGTCGAGCACTGGTGAATCTCCGTCGTTGCAGTTAGTCGGGCGGGTTGACAGGTGTTACTTGGTAAAAAAGGTGTTACTTGTTTGCTTCACGCTCTCTGCGGCGTGCCTCATCCTCTTCATCTGATCCACGCTCATTACGAGATAGATCGATTCCGAGAGACTCGGTTGTTCTAAAGGCGTCCTCATCAAGTTCCTTGATCTGGACCTCTCCACCATCTGCGTCAAGAACACGCACATTGAGGCAGAGTGCCTGCATTTCTTTAATAAGTACCTTGAAGGACTCGGGGATCCCGGGCTCCGGGATGTTCTCGCCCTTCACGATTGCCTCGTAGACCTTTACGCGGCCCAAGACATCGTCGGATTTGATAGTGAGAATCTCCTGGAGCGCGTATGCCGCTCCGTAGGCCTCAAGTGCCCAGACCTCCATCTCACCAAATCGCTGACCACCGAACTGTGCCTTACCACCGAGCGGCTGCTGGGTGATCATGGAGTACGGGCCTGTCGAGCGAGCATGGATCTTGTCATCGACAAGATGTGAGAGCTTCAGGATGTACATGTAGCCAACGGTGATGTCCTGGTCGAACGGCTCGCCTGTGCGGCCGTCGAACAACTGAGCCTTACCGTTTGTGTTGGCTAGACGCGAGTCGTCTGCAGACTCGATGTTGGAGTTGTCTGAGTGCATCTTTCCAAACAACTGCTGAATCGTGTCGTGCGGTCCGGCCTGATCCTCTTCGTCCCAGTGGGCACCATCGAATACAGGGGTCTGAATCCACATTGCCGGCTCTGTGACAGGTCGTGTCTTGCGCGGCTCAGCTGGCTTCTTTGACTCGCCTTCCCAACCGTGACGCGCAACATAACCAAGGTGAGCCTCGAGAGCCTGACCAACGTTCATGCGGCTCGGAATACCAAGCGGGTTCAGAACAATGTCGACAGGGGTTCCATCGGCGAGGTAGGGCATGTCCTCGGGCGGGAGAATCTTGGAGATAACTCCCTTGTTTCCGTGGCGCCCAGCGAGCTTGTCGCCCTCGCTAATTTTACGCTTCTGTGCAACATAGACACGCACAAGTGCATTTACACCAGGTGCGAGTTCGTCTCCGTTGTCACGTGAGAAGACGCGAACATCGATGACCTTTCCGGTCTCACCGTGTGGAACCTTGAGGGAAGTATCGCGAACCTCGCGTGCCTTCTCTCCGAAGATTGCACGAAGGAGACGCTCTTCTGGGGTTAGCTCTGTCTCACCCTTAGGTGTGACCTTGCCAACTAGAACATCACCGGGGCCAACCTCTGCACCAACGCGCACGATTCCACGCTCATCAAGATCTTTAAGGATCTCCTCTGAGAGGTTAGGAATATCGCGAGTGATCTCCTCGGCACCAAGCTTGGTGTCGCGAGCATCAATCTCGTGCTCCTCAATGTGGATCGAGGTGAGAACGTCATCGCGAACGAGACGCTCATTGAGGATGATTGCATCCTCGAAGTTGTGACCCTTCCACGGAATCAGCGCTACGAGCAGGTTCTTGCCTAGGGCAAGTTCTCCACCGTGCGTAGAGGGTCCGTCGGCAAGAATCGCTCCGGCTGTAACAACATCGCCCTCTGTAACCAAGATCTTCTGGTTGATGCAGGTTCCCTGGTTAGAGCGGTTGAACTTACGAAGTTCGAAGACTTCCTTAGTTCCAGAGTTGTAGGTCATGGTGATCGTGTCGCCATTTACCTCAGAGACAGTTCCGTCATCTTTGGCAACGCAGAGTTCGCCTGCATCGTGTGCAGCGCGAGCCTCAACGCCGGTACCCACGTAAGGGGCCTCAGGGCGAACAGTCGGGACTGCCTGACGCTGCATGTTGGCACCCATGAGTGCGCGGTTTGCATCGTCGTGCTCAAGGAACGGAATCAAAGCCGTAGCAACAGAGACAATCTGCTTAGGCGAGACGTCCATGTAGTCGAGATCTGCTGGGCTAACGAACGCAACCTCACCGCGACCCTTACGAGCTAGAACACGCTCATCAAGGAAACGGTTGTTGTCAGCAAGCTTTGCATTTGCCTGAGCAATAACGTGCTTGTCCTCGTCGTCGGCCGCGAGGTACACGACGTCGTCAGAGACGATGCCCTTAACAACTGGTCGGTAAGGGGTCTCGATGAATCCGAAACGGTTGATACGTGCAAAGGATGCGAGGTAACCGATAAGACCAATGTTTGGTCCTTCTGGGGTCTCGATCGGGCACATACGTCCGTAGTGAGAGGGGTGCACGTCTCGAACCTCGAAACCAGCACGCTCACGGCTAAGACCACCGGGTCCAAGGGCCGAGAGACGGCGCTTGTGGGTGAGCCCTGCAAGTGGGTTCGTCTGGTCCATGAACTGGCTGAGCTGCGAAGATCCGAAGAACTCCTTCATTGATGCAACTACCGGTCGGATGTTGATCAGTGTCTGAGGAGTAATTGCCTCTTGGTCCTGAGTCGTCATGCGCTCACGCACAACGCGCTCCATGCGAGAGAGACCTACGCGGTATTGGTTTTGAATTAGCTCACCGACTGAACGAACACGACGGTTACCGAAGTGGTCGATGTCGTCTGGGAAGTAATCATCTGGCTGGTCGTTAGCGTGAAGCTTCACGAGGTAAGAGACTGCAGCGATGATGTCGGCCTTGGAGAGTGTGAACTCTGCCTCACCGCGCTCTGGGTTAGACGGAGGAACCGTGAGCCCAAGGCGATCCATAACAGCCTTGACCTTCGGGTACTCGTCGCCAAGCTTCTTCGAGACTTTGTGGCGGCCAACCTTCGCAAGGTCGTAGCGCTTCGGGTTGAAGAAGAGAGTGTCGATGAGTTTTGTTGCTGCATCAACAGTTGGCGGCTCGCCTGGTCGCAACTTCTTGTAAAGCTCTACAAAAGCCTGATCAACGGTCTCAGTTGTGTCCTTCTCGAGCGTGTTGCGCATCGAGTCGTAAGGGTTTCCCTGTGGGTCAAGGATCAGGTTTAGAAGCTCTTCTTCAGTCTCTCCAAAGCCAAGCGCCTTCAAGAAAATTGTGATCGGCTGCTTACGCTTGCGGTCTACACGTACGTAGACGACATCTTTCTTATCAACCTCAAACTCAAGCCATGCGCCACGACCAGGGATCATCTTGGATCCAACGGTGTATTTCTCTGGCTGCAATTTGTCGGGCTCGACGCTGAAGTAAACACCGGGCGAACGCACTAGCTGCGATACAACAATGCGCTCGGTGCCGTTGATGATGAAGGTTCCGCGAGACGTCATCATGGGGAAGTCGCCCATGAATACTGTCTGCTCCTTGATCTCTCCGGTTAGAGCATTCATGAAGCGCGCTGTAACGAAGAGAGGGCGCGAGTAGGTCATGTCGCGCTCGCGGCACTCGTCTTCGGTGTGTTTCGGCGGCTCGAAGAAGTGGTCGGTCAGCTCAAGTCGCAGCTGCTCGGTGAAGTCCGTCACTGGAGAGATGTCGCGAAGTACCTCGGCTACACCTTCGTTGATGAACCACGCAAAGGATTCCTTCTGCACTGCCACGAGATCGGGCAGGGGAAGTACTTCTTTGTGTTGACCGAATGAATAACGGACACGGGACGCGAGGGGGGCCAACGTCACTCCTTGCAAGAAAGCGGGCGCGAAGCGACCACGGGATTGTGGTCAAGAGCAGGACAACAGGGCACGACTAGGTAAAGGCTAGCCGTCCGCAGCGAGGGTCGCAAGGCGCACGAAAGTGGGCGCCACCAAAGTGGCGTCAACTGACGGGCAGAGTACGACGGCATCGGCCTCAGGTCAAGGACCTTTGCCGATGCCGGTACGACCCTCTTAGCGGTTTGTTACTTGACCTCTACAGAAGCGCCAGCTGCCTCGAGCTGGTCCTTTGCCTTCTGGGCATCTTCCTTGGAGACCTTCTCAACGACGGCCTTAGGTGCGGAGTCAACGAGGTCCTTGGCCTCCTTGAGACCGAGGCTCGTGAGGGCACGCACCTCCTTGATGACCTGAACCTTCTTGTCGCCAGCGGCGATAAGGATCACGTCAAACTCGTCCTGCTCTGCTGCTGCTCCACCGGCATCTCCACCAGCGGCTGGCGCTGCGGCGGCTGCTGCGGGGGCAGCGGCTGTGACGCCGAACTCTTCCTCAAATGACTTCAAGAAGTCGTTGAGCTCGAGAACGGTCATGCTCTTAAATACATCGAGTAGTTCACTGGTGCTCATAGCCATGGTGTTTTCTCCTTGCGGTGTGTCCGCTTCATCTATCTGCGGTTGGATGGGTTCTTCGTATTTCTAGATATATCTAGATTTATAGGTTATTTCTCTTGTTGCTTATGAAAATCTTTACTCAGCAGCGGGAGCGCTCTCTTCTGGTGTCGCCTCTGGTTCTACCGCTGAGGGCTCCTCGGCTACTGCCTCTGCTGTTTCTGGAGCAGCCTCTGTTGCTGCTGTTTCTGGGGCAGCCTCGACCTCGACAGCCTCTGGGCTGGTTTCTTCTGGGGCCGAAGCCTCCGCTGGCGCCTCCTCGGGGAGTGCCTCCCCGTTGGCGACACGCTGCTCGATGAGTGCCTTGACTCCATAAGCAAGGTTTCGTGGAATTGCCTGGAACAGACCAGCTGCCTTGACAAGCGGGCCCTGGAAGGCGCCTGCGATACGGGCAAGGAGCTCCTCGCGAGGAGCGACCTCAGCGAGCTCTGATACCTCTGCTGCCGAGATGAATCTGGAGCCGAGCATTCCGCCCTTGACCACAAAGGACTCTGCGGTCTTAGCAAAGTCACGAAGTGCCTTAGCGGCAAGAACGGCATCGCCCTTGATGAAGGCTATGGCTGTTGGGCCCTGCAGCATCGGGACGAGGTCCTCGACGCCGGCCTCATTTGCAGCACGGCGAGCAAGGGTGTTCTTGTAAATCTTGAGGTCTGTACCCGCTGGGCGGAGTGCTGCACGCAGATTAGCGAGCTGCGAAACAGTGAGTCCTCGGTACTCTGTGAGCACTGTCGCGTCTGACTCCTCGATTCGATCACGAATCTCAGCGACGGTGGCTACCTTCTCGGGCCTAGCCATGTGATTACTCCTGATGGTCGATCTAGACGGCTCACACTCTGCGAACCTGAAATATTAAGAGAATAAAAAACGAGGTATCCCGCGTGCACAGCACTGCGAGGACACCCCGAAATTAAAGGAGTCGCCTCGTTCGGCGGGGTAATTACCCCTTTATCGCTTGGGTTTTAAGGCTCAAACGACCGAATGTCTGTGGCGCAGATTCAAATGTAGGTGGGGACTCTAGCGTGGCGCCCCCGTCGGTGCCTCACCGAGGAGATCCTTGGTGCGGGTTGGGTCGATTCGTACTCCAGGGCCCATCGTCGAGGACATGCTTACGCCCTTGATGTAGCGGCCCTTTGCCGATGCTGGCTTGGCACGAAGTACCTCGTCCATAACTGCCTGATAGTTCCCGACCAGGGCCTCTTTAGTGAAAGAGACCTTCCCGATCGGAACCTGGACATTTCCGTAACGGTCAGTGCGGTACTCAACTCGACCGCCCTTGAACTCGGTTACTGCCTTGCCGACATCAGCGGTGACGGTTCCCGTCTTCGGGTTGGGCATGAGCCCCCGCGGTCCGAGTGCACGACCAAGTTTTCCGACCTGAGCCATGAGGTCAGGCGTAGCGATAGCGAGGTCGAAGTCCAAGAATCCGCCCTCAACACGTGCCACTAGGTCCTCAGCGCCGACGACATCAGCGCCAGCAGCCTCAGCTGCTCTTGCCTGCTCGCCCTGGGCGAATACGACGATACGGATTGTCTTACCGGTACCGGCTGGGAGGCTCACTGTTCCGCGAATGCTCTGCTCGGCTTTGCGAGGGTCAAGCCCGAGGCGGAATACGACCTCGACTGTCTCATCGAACTTCGCCTTAGCGAGCGACTGAATGAGGACAAGCGCCTCAGCGGGATCAAAAATTGCCTCTGCGTCAAATTTCTTTGCAGCGTCTGTGTAGGTCTTTCCGTGCTTCGCCATAAGGCTCCCTCTTTCATCTAGCCCTGTAGCGAGGTCGTCTACAGGGGGTTGGTTTTGTAGTGGCTGGTTTTTGGTGCGTATTTACCGTAAAAAATAGGGTTATTTACTACTTATTTCTTACTACTGGTCTTATTACTTGACTACGTCGAGGCCCATTGATCGGGCGGTTCCCTCGACCTGAGCGATTGCTCCCTCAATGTCGATTGCGTTCAAGTCAGGCATCTTCTGCTCAGCGATCTGTCGAACCTGAGCGCTTGTTACCGTCCCGGCTTTGACGATCGGTGTCGTTGAGGAGCCCTTGTCGATGCCTGCAGCCTTGCGGAGCAAGAACGGCGTCGGTGGAGTCTTCAATACGAATGTGAAGGACCGGTCCTCATAGACGGAGATCTCGACAGGCACAACAGTGCCTCTCTGGCTCTCAGTCGCTGAGTTGTAGGCCTTGCAGAAGTCCATGATGTTTAGACCATGCGGTCCGAGCGCGGTACCCACGGGGGGTGCCGGCGTCGCTGCGCCTGCCTCAATCTGGATTTTTACTACTGCTGCGAGTCTTTTTTTCGCCATTGGATTGCTTCCTTGGTCTAGGTCTAGAGCTTGGCTACGTCGGCGATCTCAAGCTCGACAGGTGTCTCACGTCCGAAGATGTTTACGAGAACCTTGAGCTTGGAGCGGTCGATATCAATTTCGTCGATGATCCCATTGAAGTCTGCGAAGGCGCCGGTAACAACTCGTACCTGCTCGCCCTTCTCAAACAAGAACCTTGGTCGGAGCTTCTTCTCGGGCTTGCCTTCTAGCGGGCCACCACTACCGAGTGTGTCCTCAACCTCGCGTCGAGAGAGAGGGGAAGGCTTAGCGCCGTTACCGACAAAACCTGTGACGCCTGGGGTATTGCGTACTGCGCCCCATGTCTCATCATCGAGAACCATACGAATAATGAGATACCCAGGCCAGACTTTCTTCTGAACAACCACCTTGCGGCCATTCTTAAACTCAATTACATCCTCTGTTGGGATGACGATCTCGTAGATGAGCTCCTCAACATTGAGAGCCTTCATGCGAGTCGTAAGATTCTGCTTGACCTTGTTCTCGTAACCAGCGTAGGTGTGTACTACGTACCAGCGACCTGGTCGGTCGTATGGGCTCGGCTCAATCTCTTCTTCTTCGTCGTCTTCATCGTCATCATCAAAGACGGCGAGCAGTTCTGCATCGCCGCCCAGAGAGACGCTATCGATAACTACCTCTGATGCTATATCTGTAGCGTTTTCGGTCGCCTCAGAGTCAAGCGCTGAGCTCTCAATCGAGTCTTCTGCATTCTCTGCAGCCAAATTGTCTTCAGTTATGTTGTCTTGAGTCATGTCAGCTGCCGTAGAGCTTGAGGACGAACTTGGCCGAGGCCCAGTCGAGTCCGAAGATGAGGGACGTCATTATGACGACCACGATGAGAACAATCACTGTGGAGTTAATTACTTCTGGGCGAGTAGGCCATGCGACCTTCTTGAGTTCGCCTTTGACTTCGCGAAAATAAGTTGCAGGTGAGGTGCGGTTGCGCTCGGAGACAGGAGCGGCAGGGCGGCGCGAGGGACGAGACTTCTTCTCGTCTTCCTGCTTAGCCATCATGCGCTTGGACTCGCGATTCACTACGTACCCCTAGTTCTAAGTTTTTGGTGGTTCTAAGTATCTGGATTTATATTTCATTGATATTTCGAGGCTCCTTGGCAAGAGCCCCGTGCTACTTCACTATCTCTCTTACATTTCTTCTATACGCAGGGCAGGAGGGACTTGAACCCACAACCCCCGGTTTTGGAGACCGGTGCTCTGCCAATTGAGCTACTGCCCTCCGGGCACCTAGGGGCCGGGCGAGGAATCGTATCAGCCAAGCCCCGTCATACGACAGCCGGGGATAAACCGTGGCTCGACATCTCCAAAATAGAGACAGCCCCAAAATAGAGACAGCCCCATGAAAGAACCCGGCCTGGGGTCTCCCCCATAGCCGGGCGCTCACAGAAATATCTCGCTAAACCCCCTTCACCGCGGTGAAGGGCGCTCCCCGCTCAAATCAGCGGGGCACTAGTGGGGTATTAGCGGGTCTCTTTGTGGAGGGTATGAACACGCTCGAAGCGGCAGTACTTCTTCATCTCAATCCGCTCACGGTCGTTGATCTTGTTCTTCTTGGTGATGTAGTTGCGTCGCTTGCAGCTTTCGCAGGCGAGCGTCACCTTGATGCGCTTGTCACTTGCCATTTTTTATTTTCCTCTACTCAAGACTTACTTGATGATGCTGACCACGCGACCAGCACCCACTGTACGACCACCCTCACGAATAGCGAAACGGAGACCTTCCTCCATCGCGATCGGGTTAATCAACTCCACATTCATCTCAGTGTTGTCACCCGGCATAACCATCTCCAC
>CAEZWM010000027.1_pt1 | contig 9504 bp, 7 predicted proteins | sample 7264981 | NCBI WGS metagenome assembly CAEZWM01 (sample SAMEA6813880, study PRJEB35770) | uncultured Actinomycetes bacterium | biome: Freshwater; feature: Freshwater reservoir; material: water | place: Czech Republic | collected 2015-11-04 | depth 0.5m m
GGGGCATCTCGCGAGCAGAGCGCACGCCACAGCGCCAAGTAACTCCGATAGGTCATCTCTGAATTGATATAACCAGCTTGCTCTAACTCTGCGTTGAATTTGGGGAGACTGCGCCACGGCATAGTCATGTCAACATGATGCGCGAGGTGAAAACCTGTGTTGTAAGGCGTTAGCCAGAGGCGTGCAATCCTTGACTGCTTAACATTGTGCGTTGTTAATCGGCGATCAGCGCTCGCTCCGAGCCCGCCATGCTCACCAATCGCGCGCAGTCGGTTTGAGACGCGCCACCCAGTCATCCATGGAGCAAGCCAAAGTATTGGATATGCATACCAGGCTCCAGATACAGCCCACGAGGCACCCCAGATAACTAACTGCACAGCAATGATTGACCAGGCCAATTGCTTTCGTGGGCCGCTAAACGCGCCTCTCATTAGCGGCTTAAGATTTTTATACCCCGAGATACCGAGTGCATCTCTAGTTAGGCGCCTGCGAAGGTCGCGCGGCTCACACGGATACCCGGAGTAGAAAGCAATGTCTGGCTCCTCGGGCCCAAACTCTTGACGATGATGCGCTAGGTGTGAGTGTCTGTAGAGGTGCATCGGGACGAAGACGGGATAAGCAATCAACCATTTGCCGACGAAGTCGTTTGCACGGCGATTTGAGAAGAGGAGTCGATGCGCGGATTCGTGCATCATGATGGCGAAGCGAGCAAAGACGGGGGTCATCAAGAGAAAAGCGAGAGGCCAGAGAAGCCAGACTCCGCTCCGCGCTGGAATCAAGAATGCAAGAAACGTGCAGGCCCACAACGAGAGAACGCTAAGCGCATTGCGAATACTAGGAATCTGCGCCAATTCGTTGCGCACTTGGGGCGCGAGAACGCCGTTTGAGCGCAGGCGCTCTGTTGGGAAGGGGTTCTCAAGATGCTCAGGGTTAAGCATCATCTCGGTGTGCATGCCTAAAAGCGTAGCGATCGGCTGCTCGTGGAGAGGCTGCGGGTAATTGAGGGGTTGTTTTAGGCGGGTCCCAAGCGGAAGTCCCAACATCGCTCTAGGATTCCCCAAGCAGTTTCTCCGCCTCTTGGAATTCTAAGGATTGACCTAAAAATGAAGACTCCGCTTGCTCGCTTCTCCACAGCCGCCGTGGCTGCATTGTTAATCGCATCAGGCATCGTTGCTGGCGTAGGGCTCAATGATGTCACCCCGGCATCGGGTTTAGAGGTCGTGCCAGAAGGCGCGGTCTTCGTCCCTATGAACCCAGTTCGAATTCTCGATACTCGAACCGGTTTTGGTGGAACGGTTGGTCCGGTTGGATCCGATGACACGATCACTGTTGTCGTTGCTGGGGTCTCAGACGACACAATCACTGTTCCAAGTGATGCAGTTGCTGCGGTACTAAATGTCACTTACGTGGATGCAACTGGACCTGGATATATAACTGTTTTTCCTGCGGGAACCACTCGCCCAAATGCATCGAACCTAAATAAGGTCGGCAGGGGACCAGTGCCCAACATGGTGACAGTACGAATCGGTGTATTTGGCGCGATAAATATCTTTAATAATCAATCCCCCGTCGAGATCCTCGCCGACCTTGCTGGCTACTACACGCTCGGTGGAGGCGGAGGTGCTGGGCCGACCGGTGCAACCGGCATGATGGGAGCGGCAGGACCAACTGGGCCACAAGGCATAACCGGCGCTACCGGCACAACCGGCGTTACAGGCGCAGCAGGGCCAACCGGACCCCAAGGCATAACCGGCACTGCAGGCGCGACCGGAGCCACCGGCGCAACGGGTAGCGACGGAGCTGCAAGCGCAACCGGAGCAACAGGTTCGGCAGGCGCAACAGGCGCAACAGGCGCGACAGGAGTAACAGGCGCAGCAGGGCCAACCGGACCACAAGGCATAACCGGAACCGCAGGCGCGACCGGCACCACCGGCACCACCGGCGCAACAGGCTCTACCGGAATCACCGGAGCGACCGGAAATGACGGCACGGCAAGCGCAACCGGCGCCACCGGAGTAACAGGATCGACTGGTGTAACTGGAACAACCGGACCACAAGGCATAACCGGAACCGCAGGCGCGACCGGCGCGACTGGTGCAACAGGTACAACCGGAGTCACCGGAGCAGCAGGACCAACCGGACCACAAGGCATAACCGGCACGGCCGGGGCAACAGGTGCAACCGGCACCACCGGAGTCACCGGAGCAGCAGGACCAACCGGACCACAAGGTGAGAGCGGAACTACTGGCGCTACTGGTGCAACCGGTGCGACCGGTGCGACCGGTGCGACCGGTGCGACCGGTGCAGCAGGACCAACCGGACCACAAGGCATAACTGGAGTAACAGGGCCGACAGGGCCGACCGGTTCGACAGGCGCCGGAGGAGTAGTACTCGCGTATGCAGGTGCCCTTGCTGATGGAAGCACGGTGACAGTCACTAAAGCTGATTGCCCCGCTGGTTCAATTGCCATAGGCGGTGGGTTCTACTTGCCGAATGAATTCCTCTCGGTGCTTTCGTCTCAGCCCTACATGAATCCAACCCCTGGGCCTGGAGACGGCGAGAGCTGGGAAGTACGCGTCCTAAACAGCACAGCAAGCCAAATACCTTTTACCGTCTTTGCCAATTGCATCGAAGGCACCTTCGACAGGTCTACCTTTTAGCTGACAGGTCAAGTCGGCTTAGGCCCCGATACTCCTATTTATATAGCGTCTTGTGGGTTAGTTTTAACAGATAGAGCGCCACTTCGGCGCGTCTTATCAAGACCAGCGAAAGCAGGAAATAGCCTTGCAGTGGATTGACGATTTAACCGCGCAGATTGCGAAAGAGCACTCTCTTGATTCGCAGAGCATCTCTGTTAGTGAATCAGAGGCAGAGGTCCTGCTCGAATTAGCTGGCCTTGCAGCACACTCCAGCGGGGCTCGTACAAATGCACCACTGCTCTGCCACGTCTTAGGGCGCGCCCGTTCGCAGGGGATATCGCTTGAGGCGCTTAGTGAAACTGTTCGAGCAGCTGTTAAGTAGCGGTTTGCTAAGCAACGATTAAGCGACCGGTACACCCTCAAACTTCGCTGCGCTAACTCCACGACGCTCCAACTCGGCGAGGAAAGCCTCGGGCACGACGCAACTCGCAAGCCCACTTACCCCTGGCTGCGCGGCTCCGATCTCCGGAACCGCACCAACTAACAGTGCAGTTGCGACCCCAAGTACTGCGCCCCCCATGGTGGCAGTACGCCCAACGGCTCCGTAAATAACTGGAACCCGTGCAATCCCTATGCGCCCCCATACCTCGACGCGCGTCGCTCCCCAGTTACCGCCTGGATCATTTCTACGAAACCATCCCGTTGACCGCGACTCCGGTTCGACGGCGCGCATTGTGATTCGATCAGCCGATGGAAAGGACTTGTGGAGCAAACCTACGCCGGCGCCGATCAGTTCACACTCTTTGTCTCCAACCGGCTCAGGAAACCAAATTAATTCATGCGTGCTTCGCCGGCGGACCTCGCTCATGACGCCGCCAATTACTTCAGTAGGGCGCTCACTGTGAAGCCTCCGCATCGAGGCCTCACTATCTGGCCCCGCAACACCCGCACGAGCGACGTGAATCTCGTCAACACTGTCTAGGAGCGTTGCGGCGTGAGCGGCGAGTACATCAGATAGCCCTGGAGCGAGCCCGCACCCTGCGAGCACTGCCACTCCACTGGCGAGTGCTTCATCGTTGAGGCGAAGCAGTGTGGCGATGCTCTCTTGATTATCCCCGCTTGTGGCGATCGGAACCCCTGATTCAAGTGCAGCGATCACCAACGGAACATCGTCGCCTGCAGGTAGTGCACAAGCAACAGCATCTACTCCCGGCGGGAGTGGCCTTCTCGCGCTCCACTCAACCGTCTCCGCTTTAGCACCTAGAAATTTACGCAGAGCCTCAGCGCGATCTGCACGTCTATCTGCGACAAGTATTCGATCGACGCCGGGTGTAGCACCGAGTTGGCGACCTGCCCGAGCACCGAGGGCGCCGACCCCTACAAGCAATACGGTGCTCAACGGAAGTTAGGACCAGATAGTTGACGCCATCCGCCAATTGTTGGAGCAACGCTCCCCTTGCCTTGAACGCGAACCAACGCGCCGGCAATCGCTGCTACCACTACAACAATGAGGCTGCGCCTAAAGGCACGACTTGCGCGCATGCCCTTGAGCATAACGACGCCTCGGCTCAAAGGACCACTGCGCGAAGAGAGGCGGCCAAATGGCCGCCTCAACCTCGTTCTTCTCTCAGACCACAAAGGCCAGTGGGGCTAGCTGGAATCGAACCAGCGACCTCACCCTTATCAGGGGTGCGCTCTAACCGACTGAGCTATAGCCCCGCTTAGGAATTTAGGAGGTTATCAGCACCCCTACCGAGGTACTCGGGTCTGCGCTACTCGTCGTACTCTTCGACGAGAATCAGCGCTACTCCGCCGAGTCGCTCGGCGAAGAGGTTGTAGATCGAGGTCGCAACCGTCACAAGAATGGTTGAGATAGCAACCATTATGAGGCCTAAGAGGATAAATCCCTCAAGTATCTGGAGTGAGGCAAATTTAAAGTCCTTAGCAGAGAGCAGGCTCCCAAGGAAGTCCTCGAGGCCTGAGATCGCACCGAGTGCCGCAGCGAGAAGCCAAATAACCACTCCTGCGACGACTATGACCCCTAGCCCGGCGAGGTTAAAGAGCAGGGCGGTACGGACCACAGACCATAGGTCCACTTTTCGAATCTCATATCGCCGGCGCTCAGGGTCGACATCGATCAACTGGCTGCGATCGGGCATGGCGTCCCCAGTGGTGACTGACTTACCCGATCGAGCCATTACAAACCTCAGTCCTCGTCGTCAGACGCCTCGAGCACCAGGGCAACAGCAACCACCGTCTCACCTTCACCTACAGAGGAGACCTTCACGCCGGTTGCGTCTCGCCCCTGAGATGAGATCTCTTTGGCTGCCAAACGAACGACGTTGCCGGTCGATGAGAATACGAGAATCTCATCGTCGGTAAGCACTGTAAAGGCGGCCACAACCCCGACACGGCCTGCAGTAACTCTCATTCCTCGGACGCCTTGCCCACCACGCCCCTGTGCATTAAAGCGCTCGAGCTTGGTTCGCTTGCCATGCCCAGATGCACTGACGAAGAGCATCACTGCATCATCGCGTGCAACATCACACGAGACCACTGCGTCATCGGCATTCTTAAGCTTCATACCTCGAACGCCTGCAGCACCACGGCTCAACGGACGCACCTCTGACTCGGGGAACCGAATCGTCATACCGCTACGGGACACCATAAAGATGTCTTCGTCGCCAGTGGTCTGCACAACCCCAACGAGTTCATCGTCGTCCTTGAGGTTGATTGCAATCAAACCTGTTCGGCGAGATGAGTCGTACTCTCCCATCTTGGTCTTCTTTACCTGACCTTGCTTCGTTGCGAAGAAGAGGAAGGTGCCGTCTTCGTAGGTACGCGTATCAATGACTGCTTGAACCTTCTCGTCTGGGCCAAGTGCAATGAGGTTTACGACCGCGGTACCGCGGGCAGTGCGCTCCTTCATCGGGATCTCATGAGCGCGTAGGCGGTAGACCTTTCCGCGGTTAGAGAAGAAGAGTAAATACGAGTGCATGGTGCTCGTTAGAAGGTGCGAGACAAAGTCTCCATCCTTAAGTGCTTGCCCGCGCACTCCCCGACCACCTCGAGCCTGCTTGCGGAATGCATCCGCCGCAACCGTCTTGATGTAGCCCTTGTTGGTGAGGACAACAATTACCTCTTCGTCCTCAATTAGGTCAAGGTCCTCAAGGTTTCCGGTGTCAATCGTTATCTGCGAGCGACGCTCATCGGCAAACTTATCGCGCACCGCAGTTAGTTCAGACTTAATGATCTCTCGCTTGCGCCCCTCGTCGGCAAGGATTGACTCGAGGTCTGCGATTGTAAGTTGAAGTTCGGCGAGTTCATCACGAAGGCGCTCACCCGGTAGACGGGAGAGGCGACGAAGTGGCATCTCAAGAATATGGTTGGCCTGCACCTCGCTGAAATCAAATGGTGTCGCCATTAATCCAGTGCGCGAACCCTCGTCATCGTCACTCGCGCGAATCAAAGCAATAATCGCATCGATCATGCCGAGTGCTCGAACAAGACCCTCAACGATGTGAGCACGGTCCTGTGCTTTACGGAGTCGGAATGACGTGCGGCGAGTTATAACCTCAACCTGGTGCTCAACATAGACCTTGATTGCAGCATCAAGGGTGAGCAAGCGCGGTACTCCATCGACAAGTGCAAGCATGTGGGCCGCGAAGTTTGTCTGCATCGGGGTGTGCTTAAAGAGTTGATTCAGCACTACCTGTGCATTTGCATCACGCTTCAACTCAACTACAAGGCGAGTTGTTACACCGCTTGACTCGTTACGCACATCACGAATTCCCTCAATGCGTCGGTCGTTTACTAACTCAGCGATCTTCGTACCAATTACCTCGACGGATGTTTGGTAGGGAACCTCAGTAACGACGATCCTCTGATCGCCCTTCTTTCCTTCATCGATCTCCGCTACGGCTCGCATCGTGATCGATCCGCGACCAGTTCGGTAGCAGTCGCGAATCCCGCTTGTTCCGAGGATTAGCGCACCTGTTGGGAAGTCTGGGCCCTTTACAAATGCCATGAGGTCATCAGCAGTTGCCTCTGGGTTATCGACAACGTGCAGCGCCGCATCAATGATCTCGCCGAGGTTGTGGGGAGGAATATTGGTCGCCATTCCTACCGCGATTCCGCCACCTCCATTAACTAGAAGATTTGGGTAGCGCGCTGGGAGTACTGCAGGCTCAACGGTTCCGCCGTCGTAGGTAGCGATCATGTCGACAGTGTCTTCATCGATGTCGCCGAGTAACTGCATTGCAAGCGTTGCGAGGCGAGCCTCTGTATAACGCGCGGCAGCTGGGCGATCGTTGGGGTCTGGAGAACCAAAGTTTCCGTGACCATCAACTAGTGGATATCTGAGAGAGAAGTCTTGGGCCATGCGGGCAAGAGCGTCGTAGATCGCCTGGTCACCATGGGGGTGGTAATACGCCATTACTTGCCCGACGGTATTCGCGCACTTTTTGTGCTGACGGTCTGGGCGAAGTCCGGCGTCGTACATCCCGTAAAGAATTCGTCTCTGAACAGGCTTGAGCCCGTCGCGGGCATCTGGAAGCGCGCGCGATGTAATGACGGACATGGCGTACTCGAGGAATGATCGCTCCATCTCGTCTTGAATCGAGATTGGTTCTACGTTTCCAAATGTTTGCTGCACGCCCTCAGGCATGGTTCTCCTCTTTGCCTCGCGCTAATTGGCGCTGCGTTGATCGGTTTGAGCGTGTGCCCTTAAATGTCAAGGAACCGCACGTCCTGGGCATTCGACTGAATAAATCCCTTGCGGGCCTCTACGTTCTCACCCATCAAGGTTGAGAACACTTCATCTGCGATGGCTGCTTCCTCGACTGAGACCTGCAGGAGGGTACGTGTATCGGCCCCCATCGTGGTTGCGCCGAGCTCTTGCCAGTCCATCTCGCCGAGACCTTTGAATCGGCTCGTCTCGATGCGACGCCCTGGGTGGGCCGCTTCAAATGCGTTCAGAGCGGCCTCATCTTTAAGGTAGTGGCGCTCTTTACCGAGATCGGCTCGGAATAGCGGTGGCTGAGCAATGTAGATATGCCCAGCAATTACGACCTCGGGCATCTGCCGGTAAAAGAACGTGAGCAGAAGTGTGCGGATGTGTGATCCGTCAACATCAGCATCGGACATCAACACAATCTTGTGATAGCGGAGCTTGTCCTTGTTGAACTCCTCCGCGATACCTGTTCCACATGCAGTGATAAGCGCTTGAATCTCTTCGTTCTTAAGCATCTTGTCGAGGCGCGAGCGCTCAACGTTGAGAATCTTTCCGCGAATCGGAAGGATCGCCTGGAACTCTGGATTACGAGCACGCTTCGCAGATCCACCGGCACTATCTCCCTCCACAATGAAGAGCTCGGAGAGTGACGGGTCTTTAGAGGAGCAGTCTGCGAGTTTTCCTGGCATAGATGCAGACTCAAGCAGTGAACGTCGGCGCGTTAGATCACGAGCCTGGCGCGCCGCTAAACGTGCACGCGATGCCTGGGTTGCTTTCATGACTATTGCTTTGGCCTCGGAGGGGTTCTCCTCAAGCCAGTCACCAAAACGCTCGTTCGTTGACTTCTCAACGAGAGAGCGCATCTCAGTGTTACCGAGTTTCGTCTTTGTCTGGCCCTCAAACTGTGGGTTTGTAAGGCGTACAGAGATGATTGCGGTTAGGCCCTCTCGAATGTCCTCGCCTTGAAGGTTTACATCCTTCTCTTTTAGAAAACCTTTGTTGCGAGAGTATTTGTTGACCGCGTTGGTGAGAGCTTTCTTGAAGCCCTCTTCATGCATACCGCCCTCGGTTGTTGCGATGTTGTTTGCAAATGAATGGATTCCTTCGTGGTATCCCGTATTCCACTGCATCGCAACCTCGACAATGCTTGTGCCCACCGCGTCCTCGAAAGAAGCAACCTTCTTAAAGATCGGCTCCTTCGTGGTATTCAGGTGGCGCACAAAATCGACGATTCCACCACTGAATTTGAATATCTGGTCGAGCGGTGGCTCAGGGCGCTCGTCGCGAAAGCGGATCTCTAGACCCTTATTGAGGAATGCCATCTCACGGAGGCGCTCAATAAGTGTCTGCGCCCGGAACTCTGTCTCCTCAAGGATTGTTCCATCCGCCCAGAAAGTGACAGTTGTGCCGGTCTTCTTAGAGTCGCCAACTTTCTTAAGAGGGCCAGTGGGCTTGCCACCATTCTTGAAGGTCATCTCATACTTGCCGCCATCTCGGTGGATCTCGAGGTCGAGACGGCTAGAGAGTGCATTCACAACTGAGACGCCCACTCCGTGGAGTCCGCCTGAGATCTTGTATCCCTCTCCACCAAATTTTCCGCCGGCATGCAGCACAGTAAGAACAATCTCTGCAGCTGATTTCTTTGGGTCTTCAGGGTGTGCGTCTACCGGAATGCCACGACCGTTGTCTGAGACGCGGCAACCACCGTCGGCCAGAAGCGTGACATCGATGCGATTGGCGTGACCAGCCATTGCCTCATCGACCGAGTTGTCCACAACCTCGTAGACAAGGTGATGAAGCCCCGAGATACCGGTCGAGCCGATGTACATACCGGGTCGCTCGCGCACAGGCTCGAGACCTTTTAGAACCGTAATATCCTTCGCGGCGTATGCCACTCGTGAAACACCTCTTCGGAGTTGATTAGGGGTTGGATTGGGGGTGAGTTTGGGCCTTAGAAAGGCCCTACAAACACCTATTGAAAATTGGGTCGGAAATTGAGTTCGAATCGAGCCTTCTCAAGGATCAGAACAACGTGGTGAAAACACGCGAAAGTGCTGGTCAGAGAGGGTTTTTCGACTTCAGGAACCCTATCAGAAACCAGGGACAATTACCTGCGTTTCCGGTGATCATTTA
>CAEZWM010000028.1_pt1 | contig 9496 bp, 5 predicted proteins | sample 7264981 | NCBI WGS metagenome assembly CAEZWM01 (sample SAMEA6813880, study PRJEB35770) | uncultured Actinomycetes bacterium | biome: Freshwater; feature: Freshwater reservoir; material: water | place: Czech Republic | collected 2015-11-04 | depth 0.5m m
GGGTCTCTAGCTCTGCACTCGTCGCAGAGTTGAGATGAATAGGCCCACTCGGCGATTTACTTGAGCCGAGAACAGAGCCCCCGGAACTAGCAGCAGCAATTATCGGGGCGCCACGAACTGGTACGAAAATTCGCTCCCCATCGGCTACACGCGCCGCAAGATTCAATTGATCAACATCTGCATCGGGGCGAGCACCACCAGCCGCTCCAATTGCATCCACGACGCGTTGGCCTTCTTTAAGCGTGACAATGCCTGGTGTGACTACTGCCCCAGCAACATGTGCGACCACTTTGACGGAGTTCGCATCGGATCCGCTCGTTGAAGACTGCGCCGAATCAGCCTGTGCTGAGGTTTCGGGGCGAGCAATGCTGGAGGGTGGATCCAGAGAACTCGGGGCACCATGGGGAGTTCCGATCTGAAGCCATGCATACCCACCAATTATTGCGAGCGTCACTAACGCACCAAGCACGACGCGCGGGTCTTGTCTCCATGCACGAAACTTGGCCCCGAATGCTCTCCCAGCAAATGGACCCCTGCCAACGTCGATCAAGGTAGGTCGGTTGAGGGTCCTTGACTCAGTTAGAGGCTCGGTCTCACTCTCGAAGACGCCATTAGGAGCAGAGCTGCTTCGCGACGAAGACGCGGAAGAAGACGCGACCGAGCGTGAACTTATCGCTGACACGGTTTCTTGCATCTGAGTACCCATCCCGAGACCGATTGCGCGCGCAGAACTGCGCGCTCTATCTAAATAGACCTAAGGGAAAGTTGCTCGGGGAAGTTGCTCGGGAAAGTTGCTAGCGAATATCTCTGCGTGCGTGTATTCACATAGCCCGGGGAGGTATGAAGCGAGACTATCTGAGAGGTGTGACCTTAGCCAAGGACAAAATTAACGAGGCGCCCTGGAACGGCTATCACCTTTCGAACTGTTGCACCCTCTAGGAGCTCAGCAATTTTCTCATCGGCTCGTGCTGCGGCCTCGAGGGTTGCGGCGTCTGCGCTTACGGAGACTGTTACGCGCGATCGAAGTTTTCCATTGACCTGAATCGGTACCTCAACAGAATCAACGACCAATAAGGTCTCATCTGCGACAGGGAAAGGCTCATAAGTCAAGGTCTCCGGGTGACCAAGGCGCGACCAGAGCTCCTCCGCAATATGGGGAGCGAGCGGAGCAACCATCAAGGTGATCCCCTCAGCGATCTCGCGTGGGGCACTCCCGTTCGCAGCGACGACTGTAGTGAGATGGTTATTGAGCTCAAAGAGTCGAGCAATCGCCGTGTTAAACGACATCGACTCCATATCGGATCTCACCGCGAGAATCGTTCTATTCATTAGGCGCAGGGACTCGTCGTCGGCTGGAGTCTCGGAGACATTTACCTCACCGGTCTCCTCGTTGATCACGTTTCGCCATAGGCGCTGCAAGAATCTATGCACACCAACAATGTCAGTAGTGCTCCACGGACGACTCGCGTCGAGTGGCCCCATGAACATCTCGTAGAGGCGAAGTGTGTCAGCGCCGTAGTCGTTGTAGATGTCATCCGGCGTCACAACGTTCTTAAGGCTCTTGCCCATCTTGCCGTACTCACGATTAACTACCTCATCACCGAGGTACCAAACGCCATCGCGCTCAACTACCTCAGATGCCTCGACATATACGCCGCGCTCATCGGTAAACGCATAGGCCTGTATGTAGCCCTGATTGAAGAGTCGCTGGAATGGCTCAACCGTGCTTACATGCCCGAGGTCGAAGAGAACCTTGTGCCAGAAGCGTGCGTAGAGAAGATGCAAGACAGCATGCTCAACGCCACCGACGTAGAGGTCAACTCCACCCGCAGCGGGCTTTTCATCACTATTAAGCCCACCACGCGCGCTCTCCATCCAATAACGCTCGACGCCAGCATCGACCAATGAGTCAACGTTCTGTGGATCGAGATAACGCAGGTAGTACCAGCACGATCCGGCCCACTGAGGCATTGTGTTGACCTCGCGGCGGTAACGCTTAGGTCCGCCGCCGAGCCCAGCCCAAGCAGGGCCAGCAAGATCGAGCTCAACCTCGAGCCAATCACCTGCGCGCGATAGCGGAGGCTCTGGCAGTGCCTCAGGGTCCTCGGAGATTCGCGGCGCAAAGTCTGAGACCTCTGGCAACTCAACCGGCAGTTGCTCCGCTGGGAGCGCGATCGGCAGGCCTGTCTCGTCATAGACAATGGGGAAAGGCTCTCCCCAATAGCGCTGTCGACTGAATAACCAGTCACGGAGTTTGTAGGTGGTGGTCGCATGCCCCAGGCCCTCGGTCTCAAGCCACGCTGTTATTGCGGCCTTCGCACTTGGCGTATCTAGACCATCGAGAGAGATCCCCGAGTTAGCAGATGCCATAGCAACGCCTACTCCGGTAAATGCCTCGATCCAATTTGATGCATCGCTCGAGGTAACGCCGTTCTCATTGAGCCACTTCTCATCGGGCTCAACTACTGGAGTAATTGCGAGATCAAACTCGCGTGCAAATGCGAAGTCGCGATCATCGTGTGCGGGCACTGCCATGATCGCGCCAGTTCCGTAACCTGCAAGAACGTAATCAGCAATGAAGATAGGGATTCGCTCGTCGTTGACAGGGTTAACGGCAAACGCACCGGTGAAGACTCCGGTCTTAACAGTCCCCTCCGCTTGGCGCTCAAGCTCACTCTTGGCAGATGCAAATGCGCGGTATCGACGAACCGCCTCGGGTGGCGATACCTCTGCCCCAAATACTCCGCGCCATGCGGGCGGAATCTCGGAGTGAGCATCATCGAAGAGTGATCCGGACCACTCGCTGGGCACAAGCGTGTCGACGAGTTCATGCTCAGGGGCGAGGACCATATATGTCGCACCGAAGAGCGTGTCCGGGCGGGTTGTAAATACTTTGATCTCGAGACTCTCGTGGAGGTCTACACCAAATGTGACCTCGGCGCCGATGCTCTTACCGATCCAGTTGCGCTGCATCAACTTGATGGAGTCGGTCCAGTCGAGGAGATCAAGGTCGTCGATTAGGCGGTCTGCATAGGAGGTAATGCGCATCATCCACTGCTTGAGCGGTCGGCGAATTACTGGGAAGTTGCCACGCTCTGAGCGGCCATCAGCGGTTACTTCTTCGTTTGCGAGAACTGTTCCAAGCCCTGGGCACCAATTGACCGGAGCCTCACCAACGTAGGCAAGGCGGAACGAATCAACAAGGATGCGTCGCTTTAGGTCATCGAGGTCGGCCCAAGCAAGGCCATCTGTAAGCGAGCGAGCATCGCGCTCCCCAGACTCAAACTCTGCGACTAAATCTGTAATAGGGCGTGCACGATCGAGAGCGTCGTCATAGTACGAATTGAAAATCTGCAGGAAGATCCACTGGGTCCAGCGGTAGTAATCAACATCGGTTGTTGCAACACCGCGGCGAGAATCGTGGCCGAGGCCGAGTGAGCGTAACTGCCTGCGCATGTTTGCGATATTTGCCTCAGTAGTGACACGCGGGTGCTGACCGGTCTGTACCGCGTACTGCTCTGCTGGCAGACCAAACGCGTCGTACCCCATTGCATGGAGCACGTTCGCTCCGGTCATGCGCTGGAATCGTGCGTATACATCTGTGCCGATGTAGCCGAGAGGGTGCCCTACGTGGAGCCCTGCACCACTTGGGTAGGGGAACATGTCGAGCACGTAGACGGAGCGACGATCTTTAAGGGCCTCGAAACCATCCCCGAGCGAGCCGGATGGGTTCGGCGCCCAGAAGGTGTGCTCACGATCCCAACGGTCCTGCCACTCGGCCTCAATTGAGGTAGCGAGCTGCGCGTCGTAGCGGAGGCGTGGCCTTGGGTCGAGAGGAGAGTTCTCCGGCGGGTTCGGAGGAGGGTTCGTAGAACGGTTAGGAGCCATGGGGAGTTGATCGTACCGGGCCGCCTCGCCATCACCCCGCCTAAGGCATAAGAGGAGGTAGCCCTCACTCCCCTGCTAGCCTGCCTGCGTTCCGGGGCTTGCTCCCGGGCTAGTTCCGGGGCTTGTTCCGTGGCTAGCTCCCGGACTTGTTCCGGGGATCGTTTAGGGGCTGTAGCTCAGTTGGCAGAGCGCTTCCATGGCATGGAAGAGGTCAGGGGTTCAATTCCCCTCAGCTCCACAAACCGTTCTCGGCTAGCTCCTGCTCACGGCAGGTTTTTCGGCCCTTGAGTCCGTAAGTGCATTTACCCCAGGAAGTTTGGCCGGTACCGCAGAAGAAGACCAAGATGGCCGGCAGCCCTGATCAAAGCTCCTTCCTCGTGATACCGAAGGATGGCGTCCAGTTAGCCCTACTCGGCTGTGGCCCTGAGGACATCCATCAACTCCGTCCGTAGAGATTCTTTCGCCTGCATTCGTCCGCATGCCTTGACCTCAAACGGGTTTGCTGTCGTACCATCTTGTCGTGGAGATCTTGAATCGGATACTGCCGTGGGACGGTTGGGGCGGCCGAATCATGGCGACGGTTATGGCAAGTGGCAACGCTGACATGGAATTAGCGGCGGTCGAGCTGGTGGACCCGAGACCTGACAGCAATGTTGCGATGATCGGTTGCGGACCCGGCGTCGGTGTGGTTGCAGGCGCGCGTCGCGCGCCTAACGGCATAGTGATTGGTCTCGACCCATCGGCGGTGATGGTCGAGCGAACCCGCACGCGGTGTCGCCGGGAGCGAGTCGAGCACCTCACGAGGGTTGAACGGGCTGCGGCAGAGTCGCTCCCATTGCCAGATCGTTCGCAAGATGCCGTCGTCAGCGTCAACAACATCCAACTCTGGAGCGACCGGTCAATTGGTCTTGATGAATGTGTTCGCGTCCTCGCTCCCGGAGGCGTATTGGTAGTGCTCTTGCACACGTGGGCCATGCCGGACGACGTGCCCTATGCAGAGTGGGTCGCAGAGCTCCGTACTGACCTATCGGCCCGCGACGTGCAGGTCGAGCCCCCGCAGACCCAACGCTTTCGATCTGGTCCTGCCATGGTGCTCATCGGCAGGTCGGCGAGGTAATTCCAGCCCTTGATTGCCCCGGGTCGATGGATTCACCGCCCTGTGAACGGGACTGGGTTTTAGGGAATGGAAGAGGTCAGGGGTTCAATTCCCCTCAGCTCCACAAACCGTTCTCGGTTCGCTCCTGTGGTTCTCCCTTATCCAGAGGCGATGTAGGTTTAGCGCCGCTCGCAATGGGGAACAAAAGGGGTCTAGGCGATGAACGGAAATGGGAAAGACACCTCGAAGGGCATGATCACCCGACGTCAGGTACTTAAGGGTGTCGGCGCAGCCGGAGTCGCTGCCGCAGCGGTCTCCGCTGGCGTGACTCCCACCGGTGCAACTGAGTCCGATAGTCCGGTGGCGTCGCAGGCATTTGTCCCCCGAGGTGCGCTTACGAGCCAGCCCAACTTCCTCGTCATCATCGTTGACGAACAGCGTCTCGCTCCCGTCTACGAGTCTGCGTCGCTCGCATCATGGCGCTCCGCCAATCTTCATGCGCAGAACCAGTTGAGGGCCAACGGTCTCGAGTTCCGGAATCACCACATCATGTCCAGCGCCTGTGCCCCGAGCCGCACCTCTTTCATCACGGGTCAGTACCCATCACTGCACGGCGTGACCCAGACCTCGGGTATGGCGAAGTCTTCGCTTGAGCAGGATCTGTATTGGCTCGACCCCACCACAGTGCCGACCATGGGCGACTGGTTCCGCGCTGGCGGTTACGACACATACTGGAAGGGCAAGTGGCACGTCTCCGACGCCGACCTCTACGACTCAGGTACGCATAAGCCCTACGCGTCGTTCACCTCCGACAGTAAGCGTGATCCGGAGGCGGAGGCGGTCTACCTCGACGCCGACATGCTCGACAACTTCGGCTTCACTGGTTGGATTGGCCCCGAACCACACGGCTCCAACCCGATGCAGTCGGGCTCTTCGGCAGCTGGAGGGGCAGGTGGGCGCGACACGATGTTCGCAGGCCAGGGCGTCGAGTTGATGGAGACACTGCGCAGTTCGTCGCGCCCCTGGCTCGCTGTGACTTCATTCGTGAATCCTCACGACATCTCACTCTGGGGCGAACTCGCGCTGTTGATGGGGCGCCTCAGTCCGTCCACGGCCCTCTACCTGCAGGGACAGTTGTCGGGTTCGAGTGTGCCCACCGATCTATTCGACCGAGCGAAGTGGGCGAAGACCTTTAATGAGGACCTGTCTTCGAAACCCTCGGCGCAGGCGAGTTATCGAGAGACCTACCCGAAGGCGTTGCAGCCGATCATTAATAACTCCGACTACCTTCGGTTCTACTACCAGCTGCAGCAGACAGTCGACGCGCAGATCAAGACGGTTATTGATGCGCTCACAGCTAACGACTCCACATATCGCGACACGGTGGTCATCTATTTATCAGACCACGGCGATCTCCTGGGTTCGCACGGGGGCATGCACCAAAAGTGGCACAACGCCTACGACGAGGTCGTAAAGGTGCCGATGGTCTTTCACAATCCTGATCTGTTCCCGACCGCGTCCTCTACCGATGTGCTCACTAGCCACGCCGATCTTCTTCCGACAATGTTGGGTCTCGCTGGGCTTGATCAGGCCACGCTGATCGCAGATCTATCGACCACACATTCGCAGACGTTCCCGTTGCCGGGGCGCGACCTCTCCGACTTCCTGCTCGGCCTCAAAGCCGAGTCGACCGTAGCCAATGACCCGCAGTACTTCATGACCGACGATGAGCCCACACGCGGGGTACAGCAGGTCGGCTGGAATCAGCAGATGTACACCTCGGTTGTTCAGCCTTGTCATCTCGAGACAGTCGTCGCCAACCTGGCCACAGGGCCTTCGGGGACAATGGAGCGCTGGAAGTACACGCGCTACTTCGACAACTCGCAGTTCTGGAGCTCGCCGGGCTCGCGCGATGTGGTGACCATCGTCAGCGGAAACACTCAATTAGCCGGAGCACGCAAGAACGCCGTGACGACGGTGAAGACCACTGCACTCCCCGACCAACTCGAGATCTACAACACCTCGCTCGATCCGCTGGAGCTGAAGAACATCGCTGCCGACCGACGGCTCATGGCAACAGCGCGGGTCTCGGGAATCGTTGCGCAACTGCAGAGCCTGTTGGCCCAGGAACGCTCGGCCAAGCGGCTGAGCCCGACCACCGCCTCGTCATCGAGCGTCTCTACCGGATCTGGCCTCTTCCGCTTCATCGACGATCCAAGGCTGGTCCCCGGATACAAGTAGCCGGCGATAGATACATTCGCAGCTCTGCGCAGGAGCCGCGTGAAATGGCATGGAAGAGGTCAGGGTTCAATTCCCCTCAGCTCCACCGCGTGTTGCCTCGACTACCCCGTTCTCTTTAGATCTGGTGGTGCTCTCCAATCCCACCTGGTCTCCTTCGCCACACAAATCTCGCCCTCGCTGGCTTCGATCTTGATGAGTCGATATCCGTCGTGTGTTTTTAGAAGGTGATGTCGTTTGCAGAGGCGCACGAGGTTCTCCAAGCTGGCGGCGCCACCCTCAGCGAACGGAACGATGTGATCTATCTCTAGACCCATCGTCATATCGCATGTGGGTACCTGACAGACGCGATCGCGCTCCTCAACCGCTGATCGCAGTTTTGCCGGTATTGCTCGACCCATATGCGCAATCGTCCTGATGTCTGTGCCGTCCATTACCAAGAGTTTTAAGAATGCTTCACCTAAATACTCTGTAGCGGTAGCGACCGGTATTGGCCCTACGCCAGCGATCTCACAGATCTCGCCATGCTCGGTGTGCCCACGCTTAAGGGCATCTATGTCGACACGAATATTGATCACGGCATTAGGGCGAATTGATTTTGTGCCGGTTTCGCTTGGCTGTTTGTTAGTTGCCTTCTCACAGAGTGCCATAAGTGCATCAGCTGCGTAGGCCTCTGGTCTCTCATGCGCACCACTCTTGCGAGCTTGTTTGAAGATCTCTTCCTGTAGTGGTTTGAGTGCTGCCATTACGCGCGCACCGTTAGCAACCGTCATACGGCCTTTGACATTGAACGAACCATCAAGATCTGTCCACGATTTGAAGTAGCGACTCTTGTGCACCTGTCTGTGGCGCTCCGCCTCATCAGTGGCCGCTGCAACTACGCGTGATGACGCATCTCGTAGATCGCGCACCGTCGCATGTTTTGCGAGGTTCAAGAGCTGCGTCTCAGTATTCGGCGCAACGATCGCACCGCGTGCTACCTCTACAGCCTGAGCGCCAGAGAGAGTCCCTGAGCGAAGAGCAGCCTGAGTGACCGGAAGGTGCTGGAGCTGACCAGCGAGCACCACTACAGATTGCGCTTCGTAGCGAGCACAATCAGTTTCAGTAGCTAGCCACTCTGAAATGCTCTTCGCACCTTGGCCTTTCCAGCCATTGGTGCGCTCTACCTGACCAACCCCGATAGTGCGTATCGCATCCCCAAGACGCCTAACGCGCTCACCGGAACTAACCAACCTCGCAGCCCGAGCAGCGTCAAAGCAATCAACCTCCATGGAGGCAAAGCAGGCCTCGAGCTCTGTGGTGAGTTGATCCAGTCGGTCGAACATATGTTCGATACTAAAACAGGGGTGTGACAATTAAGTCGCAGCAAGAAATCACGAGAGGTCACCAAGGCATCGCGATACCCGCGAAGAAAGTAAAGAAGCTTGCAGCGCTAACCCCTACGGGGAACGACACCCCCTATCTCTAGACTCACGAACCTGTGATTGGTGTAGTGGATTATCGAGCTGGGAATGCCCCGAGTGTGATGTATGCACTCGCGCGCCTCGGCATTGACGCTCGCCTTGTCTCTGATGCCGAGGCGGTCAGAGAGGTAGACCGCATAATTCTCCCGGGCGTAGGCGCTGCAGGGGCAACCGTTGGCTCACTCACCGAGTCTGGCCTAGTCGAGGCATTGACCGAGCGTGTGCTCAATGAGGCAATCCCATTCTTAGGAATCTGTGTTGGGCTCCAGATCCTCTTTGAGCACTCTGAAGAGGGCGATACCGATTGCCTTGGCTGGCTCCCTGGCAAGGTGCAGAGTTTTCCAGCATCTGTTCGTGTGCCCCAGATTGGTTGGAACTCTGTGCGCTTCGTGCGCGATCACGCTCTTACTAAAGGCCTACCGGAAGATCCATACCTCTACTTTGTGAACTCGTTCCACGCTGTGCCCGCAGATGCAGACGACGTACTTGGGTTAACTGATTATGCAGGTGAATTCTGCTCTGTAGTTGCACACAAAAATATTGCAGCAACGCAGTTCCACGCAGAGAAGAGCGGCGAGGTTGGGTTGAGAATCCTCACAAACTTTGCGTCATGGGACGGTTTCTAATATGGGTGCTTCCTGATGCTCACTAAACGTTTGATTGCTTGCTTCGACGTCATCAACGGACGCGTAACGAAGGCCGTACGTTTCCAGGACAACATCGATGTAGCAGCCGCAGAGGATCTCGCACAGAGCCTTTATCAAGACCAGATCGATGAGATCGTCTTCTACGACATCACGGCGAGTAGCGA
>CAEZWM010000030.1_pt1 | contig 8908 bp, 8 predicted proteins | sample 7264981 | NCBI WGS metagenome assembly CAEZWM01 (sample SAMEA6813880, study PRJEB35770) | uncultured Actinomycetes bacterium | biome: Freshwater; feature: Freshwater reservoir; material: water | place: Czech Republic | collected 2015-11-04 | depth 0.5m m
TTGATGGTTGGATAGCGCGGCGCGATGGCACGACTCGTGCAGGTGCGTTCTTGGATCCGCTCGCCGATAAGTTTCTGGCCGTCGGCGGGTTTAGTGCGCTTGCGATTCGTGGCGATATTTCGTGGATCCCTGTGATCGTGATTGCCGGGCGCGAGGTGCTTATCTCTATCTACCGTTCAATCGAAGGTCGAAAGGGAATTTCGCTTCCGGCGCGTCAACTCGGTAAGTGGAAAACCTTTATTCAGATGGCTGCGATTGGTTTCGTGCTTCTTCCGCTTACCGCCGATCTGCGCTGGCTATGGCTGAGCGCAATTTGGGTAGCAGTTGTGCTTACCGTCGTCTCAGGAATTGATGTAATAGTGGCCGCTCGCCGCCAAACTGCTGGAGAGAATTAGTGAAGGTAGATGTGCTCGCTGTCGGGACAGAGTTGCTACTCGGTCAGATCGTAGATACGAACTCCTCGTGGATAGGCGAGCAGTTAGCAGGCGCCGGTATCGATACCTATGAGCACCGAAAGATTGGCGACAATCTCGATCGTGTTGTGCGCTGTATCGAGTCCATGCTTGAGACAGCAGACGCAGTCATTATCTGCGGCGGTCTAGGGCCCACCCCTGATGATCTGACTCGCGAAGCAATCGCTCAGGTGATGGGCGTGCCACTTGAGCGCAGGGAAGATTTAGTCGATTGGATCGCATCCCTCTTTGGCGGGCGCGGGAGACAGATGCCGGAGAACAATCTTCGACAGGCTGATGTTCCAGTTGGTGGGGATGTACTTCCTAATCCGATCGGCACCGCACCTGGACTGAAGTGCGAATTCAATGGACGGGTTATATATGCAGTCCCGGGCGTTCCTTACGAGATGCAGCGCATGGTAAATGAACACGTGATTCCTGATCTGTTGGAGAGAACAGGGGAGCGCGCGGTGATACTCAATCGGTCCCTCAAAACGTGGGGAGCATCGGAGTCCGGACTCGCAGAGATGATTGCGAGGCAGGTAGATGACCAGTCGAATCCGTCAATCGCATTTCTGGCGCGCGGCATCGAGGGGATAGTGGTTCGTTTAACTGCTAAGGCAGCGACGTTCGATGATGCAGCAGCACTCATTGCTCCCGAGGAAGCGAAGCTCCGATCAACTCTGGGCGATCTGATTTTTGCAGTTGATGACGAGACCATGGAGGAGGCTGTCCTCTCTCGCCTAGGGGCTCGCGGCTGGACACTCGGTATCGCTGAGTCGTTAACCGGAGGCCTAGTTGGTTCGCGCATCGCTGGAATCCCAGGTGCAAGTAAAACCTTTAGAGGAACGATCGGTTCGTATGCAACTGAGGTGAAGCGCTCGCTGTTAGGTGTTACAGCGGAGCATGTGGTTAGCGCTGAGTGTGCGAAAGAGATGGCGGAGGGGGCTCGTCGAGTGCTTGGTGCCGACGTGGGCATCTCAGTTACTGGTGTAGCCGGCCCTGATGCTCAAGACGGCGCCCCTGTCGGCACAGTTTGGTTCGGGCTTGCGCTGCCTGGCCTGCCAGCTGAGGCTGTAACTACGCGTTTGCCAGGAGATCGTGAACGCATCAGGCAGTTCTCAACCATCTCGCTAATGAATCTGTTACGTATGCGTCTCGATGCACTTGCGTGACGATGCACTTACATAACTATGGCAATGCAAAAAGCTGCAAGAAGAATTAGCCCGTGATGGACGCTGGTACCGCTATCCGCAGAGCATTCATTGCAGTAGTCCCACCGGACGAAGTACTAGAGGCGATTAGTGCGCTCGTGCCGAGTGAGCCGTCTCGTCTTATGCAGTGGACTCATCCAATACGTTGGCATGTATCGGTAGATTTTCTTGGAAGAGTCAACGACGTCGAGGCCTTGGTAGAAGACATTGAGGCCCGTCTCACAGAGGTTGAGCCATTTACTCTTCGCCTTCGTAGCGCAGGCGCTTTCGCGGAGGCGCGTCGCGCTGAGGTATTTTGGCTCGGTGTGGAGGATCCGGATTCTGGATTGCGCGCTACACATGCACGCGTCCATGACGCGGCTACCGATCATGGGATTCGAATTGCAGCGCAGATTTTCACTCCGCACCTAACGCTCGCGCGACTGAGGCGTAGAGCAGATCTACGTCCAGATATTGCCGCTCTTGATGGGGTCGCTATCGGGGATCCATGGGTAGTAAAGGAACTCTCGTTATTTGATGCCCCAAGGAGCGGTATGGGAGTCGAGAACGGCCCGTATAGACATGTGAGCACATTGAGATTGAAGGGCTGAGCGGGGCAAACCCCATAGGGCTCTGTTTGGCAGAGCGGGCGGTTGGCGGTCCCTAAAGCGGATATCTAGGCTCAGAACTCCGTGGATTCAGAGAGATAATCCTTATAGATACTGGGATATTGATCTCTCCGGAAACTTTTCCAAGATTTTCGCCAAATAATCCGCAGTACGAACGGGTGTTCGTTGTATCGTGCCGGAGTACGCAAATAGCCCGCATGAAGCCCCCCATAGATAGCCCATAGATAGCCCACAGTTAGCCCGAAGTTTGGGGGGCCCGAATGACTGTCACAGGCTCCACATAAGTTCTCAGCCAGTAACTCCCCCGAAGATCAAGCAACCCAAGAAGCACTCCAAGAACAAGTCCAGGAACAAGTCCAGCAATTAGTCCAGCAATTAGTCCAGCAATTAGTCCATAGTCCGGGTCCAGAGTGGCCCTGAGCGAGAGATAGAGAGATAAAGCCATGAGACCCACTAAGGCAGCCAAGACCCCAAAGCCCACACCAGGGATTCGTGAGACCGGCGGAAATACGGTTGAGCGAGACAAAGCACTCGAGATGGCACTTGGCCAGATCGAGAAGCAGTTCGGTACCGGATCGATCATGCGCCTCGGCGAGCAGGGCAACGTAGGCATTGAGGCCATCTCAACCGGTGCACTCGCTCTCGACCTTGCGCTCGGCATAGGCGGCCTACCACGTGGTCGCGTTATCGAGATCTTCGGCCCAGAGTCATCCGGTAAGTCAACGCTTGCCCTACATGTGGTGGCCGAGGCGCAGCGCAATGGTGGGATCTGTGCATACATCGATGCAGAGCATGCTCTCGACCCTGTCTACGCAAAGGCAATTGGAGTCAACGTCGATGATCTTTTGATCTCGCAGCCGGATACCGGTGAGCAGGGGCTCGAGATCGCAGACATGCTGATCCGCTCTGGAGCACTAGATGTTCTCGTAGTCGACTCAGTTGCAGCTCTTGTGCCTCGCGCTGAGATTGAGGGCGAGATGGGCGATACACACGTTGGACTGCAGGCGCGCTTGATGAGTCAGGCGATGCGTAAGCTCACCGGAAACCTGCACAAGTCCCGCACTATCTGTGTGTTCATCAACCAGCTTCGGGAGAAGATTGGGGTCATGTTCGGCTCACCTGAGACGACCCCTGGCGGTAGAGCGTTGAAGTTCTACTCCTCAGTACGCCTTGATATTCGCCGCATTGAGGCGATCAAAGACGGCACCGAGATTGTCGGTAACCGCACCCGAGTCAAGGTTGTAAAGAACAAGGTCGCTCCGCCATTTCGCCAGGCAGAGTTCGACATCATGTACGGGAAAGGCATCAGCCGCGAGGGATCTATCCTCGATGTTGGTGTAGATCTCTCGATCATCAAGAAGTCGGGTGCTTGGTTTACCTATGAGGGCGAGCAACTCGGTCAAGGTCGTGAGAACTCTAAGAACTTCCTCTCTGAGAATCTTGACCTCATGTTTGAGATTAGCGAGAAGATTCGTGTTGCCTCAGGGATCGGAGAGGGTGCTGAGTTGAGTGATGAACTAAGCGACCTGGATGATCTGGATGGTCTCGAGATTCTCAAAGGACCAATCGGGGTTGATATAGACGGCTAATCGGCCAAGAAGTTGATTAAGGCCCGACTCGCTAGGTGCGTAAATGCACTCGGCGGGTCGGGCCTTTCTCGTTATCCGAGTTGTGGTGCTCCGAGTAGCGGGGGTCTTAGTAGTGCTTGTCTTAATAGTGCCGGTCCTAGTAGAGCGGGTCTTAATAGTGCCGGTACTAGTAGCGCGGGTCGTAGTTGTCCTGCTCCGAGGAGAGCTGGTCTTAGTAGTGGGGGTCCTAGTAGCGCGGCTCTTAGTAGCGCAGGGTCTTAGAAGATGCCTCGAATAAGCACGGCAAAGCCTGCGCTTAGAGCGATGAGTAGAACATATGGTCGAAGTTTTGTTCCGTCTACACGCGCGCGAATCGGGTGCGAAATTGCGTACCCAATTGCAATTGCGGGGAGCATGCATATTGCGAAGAAGACCTGAGGCCATCCAAGTTTGCCGGCGAGGGCAATGGCAGTAAGCGACATCACATTCCCCACAACAAATGAAACAGCGAGGGTTGCGCGCAGGCGCTCCCCTGCGTGGTGCTGGTAGAGGAGGGCTAGGGGTGGCCCGTCGACTGCTGCTGCAGTCCCGAGTGCGCCGGCGGCCACTCCTGCGGCCCCGGCCTCTAGCGCTGTGATCTCCGATGGTGAGCGAAGACTAAGGAGGCAGACCCCAATAATGATTGAGCAGCCGACAGCAATTAGTAAAGCGTTGGGGGCGAGAGCGGAGACCACGATGAGCCCAAGGATCGTCCCGGGAACCCTCCCCGCGACAATCCAGCCGATTCCAGAGCGATCAATTGCATGCCTCTCGCGTATTGAGATTGTGAGCGAGAGGGGGATACCTATGAGCAGAAATGATGCTGGTACGGCATCTGGGTTGATCATCGCAATAATCGGTACGCCAATGAGGTTGAGCCCGAGCCCGACGACCCCCTGTGTTGTCGCTCCAAAGGTGACTACCGCAAAACAGAGTCCCCACTGCAGCAGAGTTAGATGCGGCAACGGCTTCTCGGTCGGTTAGCGGGGTTGGTGCCCCTAGAGACTTGAGGTTCTTTGTGCTCTCGCATGTTGGGGGATCGTAGGGGAGTCCTAGACTGCCGCCTGTGACCGAGCCAAGGAGATTCCTCGTACGCACCTTCGGGTGTCAGATGAACGAGCATGACTCCGAGCGCATCGCCGGGGTCCTAATCGCAGATGGTCTCGAACCTACTGATGACCTAGAGCTCGCGGATGTAGTTGTTCTCAATACCTGCTGCATTCGCGAGAACGCAGATAACCGCCTCTACGGAACCCTCGGGCACCTTAAGTCGCTCAAGGATCGACGCCCGGATATGCAGATTGCTGTTGGGGGCTGCCTTGCTCAGAAGGACCGAGACATAGTTCAGCAGCGCGCTGGGCATGTTGATGTCGTCTTCGGTACTCATAATCTTGCGAGTGCTCCGGCACTGCTTAAGCAGGCACGCCTCACGGGAGAGTCAGTCATAGAGATTCTTGAGGAGCATGAGGCCTATCCCTCCGCTCTCCCCGCTAGTCGCGAAGTGGATCACTCGGCATGGGTAACCATTCAGATTGGCTGCGATAATTCCTGCGCCTTCTGCATCGTTCCAAGTGTGCGCGGCAGCGAGGTAAGCCGCCGCATGGGCGACATCGTCTACGAGGTTGAGCAACTAAGCGCAGACGGAGTAAATGAGATAACTCTTCTCGGCCAGAATGTGAACTCCTACGGACGCGACCTAGGCGCCGCACAGTACGCACCACAGTTCGCGGACCTGCTTCGCGCAGTAGACGCTGTCGAGGGAATAAAGCGCATTCGCTTTACCTCCCCACACCCCAAGGACCTACGCCCCGAGACAATCGCGGCGATGTCAGAGTGTGAGGCGGTCTGCGAGCACCTTCATCTCCCTCTGCAGTCTGGTTCTAATCGCACACTCGCGCGTATGCATCGCGGGTATACCGCCGAGCGCTATCTAGAGCGACTAGCTGCAGCGCGTGCGGGGATTCCCGATCTCGCGGTTACCTCCGACATCATCGTTGGCTTCCCTGGTGAGTCTGACGAAGACTTCGAGCGCACGATGGAGGTAGTGGCCGAGGCACGATATGACTCGGCATACACATTCGTCTTCTCGCCTCGCCCGGGTACTGAGGCTGCGGAGATGGTGGATGATTTCATTGCGCCAGAGGTAGTAGCAGAGCGCATGACGCGGCTCACCGAACTCTGCGATGTCGATGCTCTTTTTCGCTACGAAGCTCGGATCGGTCTTGTCGAGGAGGTTCTCATTGAGGGGCCATCCAAGAAGGACGCCGCTGTAATCGCAGCTCGAACTCGTCAATCCAAATTGGTGCACTTCAAGCCACCTGAGGGAGTTCTCTTAGCCCCTGGGTCGATGGCCGAGGCCCGCATCACAAGCGCTGCTCCTCACTGGCTCAGCGCCGAGTTTCTGCGTGCAACTGAGCCGGCTGCACGAAGGCGTGTTCGGATTCCGGTTACCTCAGGGTGAGTAAGGGTCCCTTGGGGAGCGGCCGCAATCCAGAAGGCGGCGACGCTCGCGAGGAGGCCGGCACGCTTGGTCTCGGCAGTGTTGAGCACCTTGTACTTGTTGCCCCAACCGCCTCCGGTAAATCTGAGATAGCGCTACGCGCTGCAGAGGCACTCGGGGATATTGAGATTGTCTCTATCGACTCTATGCAGGTGTATCGGGGCATGGATATCGGCACCGCAAAGGTTGATGCTGAGGCTCGTGAGCGAGTTCCCCACCACATGATCGACGTGATAGATCCATGGCAGGTTTGGTCGGTGCAACAGTTTCAAATTGAGGCTAGAAAAGCTGTTGCGGATATCGAGTCGCGAGGCAAGCGTGCTCTCCTGGTAGGGGGCACAGGCCTATACGTACAGGCTGTAATTGATGACCTTCGTTTCCCTGGCGAAGATCTAGTGCTGCGCGCTGAGATTGAGGCGCGTACCGCTGAGCCTGGTGGCATAGCCGCTGCTTATGAGCGACTTCTCGCTGCAGATCCTCTCGCTGCGTCACGCATTGATCCACATAATGTTCGCCGTATCGTGCGCGCTCTTGAGGTTATTGAGAAGACAGGCGAGCCCTTCTCGTCGTTCGGCCCAGGGCTTGATCGATACGGAGCTACTGCATTCCCAGTGCGCATTGCGGGTCTCTGGCTATCGCGTGATGTAACTGCACTTCGGATTCATGAACGGTTCGATGCGATGCGCGTTGGCGGGCTCGTTGACGAGGTGCGCGCACTGAGAGCCGAACCACGCGGATGGTCCAGAACCGCGCGTCAGGCCATTGGGTATAAAGAGTTGGAGGAGGTTCTAGATATGGAGAGAGACCTAGAGAACTCGTCAGAGACAGAGCTAGATTCAGCCTTTGTGGATGCCTTCGAGACTGCAAAACGCCGTACTAGATCATTCTCAAGGCGTCAGCGGATGTGGTTTAGGCGTGACCCACGCATCACTTGGTTTGGGGCAGTTGAGAAAATCGAAGACACGACCCCTGCATTGCTGGCATGGTGGGGGGCAGCATGAGCCTTATTACTCTCCACAAGATCGAAGCAACGGGGAACGATTTCCTAGTTGTTGATGCGCGCCACTGGGATCCTGCGGTCTTGGTTGCTCAGGCTGCGCAATTATGTGATCGAAGCAAGGGGTTTGGGGCCGACGGATTACTGCTGCTCGGATTGCCATCCGAACTCGCCGATGGCGTTGATGGCCTCGAGCAAGCACACTGCTCAATGCGCTTGATCAATGCCGATGGTAGCGACGCCGAGATGAGCGGAAACGGAGTACGCGCCCTGGGATTGTTTGCAGTCTCAATCGGTCTAGGTACCGAGGGAGTACTGCGTGTAGATACCGCGGCCGGGCGCAAGGTTCTTGATCTAGAGATAGATAAGGAAGGCGTGCTCGTATATGCAACCGTAGATATGGGAGCGGTTGCATTCGACTCGGCGAGCATTCCAACCACAGCGCAAGACCCACGAGGGCTCTCAGCAATAATCGATGGTGTTCGTTACTCTGGGGACGCCGCTGGTATAGGCAACCCACACTGGGTGCTACTCGTAGAAGCCCCGGCTAAGGCTCTAGTCGTCGAGCATGGCCCCATTCTCGAACTCGACGAACGATTTCCGAACCGAACAAATGTTGAGTTCATCTCGCTTACGCCAGGCGAGAGCAACGCAATCACGATGAGGGTATGGGAGCGCGGCGTGGGCGAGACACTCTCCTGTGGAACCGGTGCATCGGCTGCCGCAGCGGTTGCGAATCGCATGGGTTTGGTAGGGGATCTAGTGACTGTGCATGTTCCGGGTGGCGATCTATTGGTGGAGATCAGAGACGGAGCAGAGGGGCAGATTGGGGCGAAGTCGATACGCCTTGGCGGACCGGTCGCTCACGTTGCCGAGATCACGCTTGAATCAAAGGACTTCACGTCATCGCTTTGATAGCCACAGATTTCGCTATAGCCCCCGGATTTTTTGGGGAGCCATTCTCTATTCTCGGTGCGTTTATCTCAACTATCTCTGGAGTCTCTGCCGTCTCAACAGTCTCACGCACTGATCGAGGCGAGTTCGGGCGAGTAGCAAGAGGTTTCGCTAGAGGATGCACGCTCACCCAGGATCAAAGATCAAAGATCAAAGAGACCAGCGATGAGTAGCGGGCAGCAGGGGAGGGGGCGCCGTCGCCTCACCGCCTCCGAGGTAGATCTCGAGGTTATTCGCCAACGCGCTCTCCTCGTTGGTACAGGGATCGGTACAAGAAGCGTTGAGGTAGCCGAGGAGTCTCTCGCGGAACTCGCTCGCCTTACCGATACTGCAGGCGCTGACGCGGTAGAGATTGTTCTGCAGCGAAGAGATCATCCCGACTCGCGTACCTATATAGGGAAAGGCAAGGCCGAGGAACTTAGGGAATCGGTCAAGGCCCTAGATATTGATGTCGTGATCTTCGACGACGAGTTGAGCCCTGCTCAGCAACGCAACCTCGAGAAGATCTTTGAGGTGGACGTCGTAGATCGCGTCGCACTTATCCTCGATATTTTTGCCCAGCACGCTGCGAGCCAA
>CAEZWM010000031.1_pt1 | contig 8819 bp, 6 predicted proteins | sample 7264981 | NCBI WGS metagenome assembly CAEZWM01 (sample SAMEA6813880, study PRJEB35770) | uncultured Actinomycetes bacterium | biome: Freshwater; feature: Freshwater reservoir; material: water | place: Czech Republic | collected 2015-11-04 | depth 0.5m m
ATGACGCCATTGGATGTGAAGTGCTCCACGTCCACCCACTCCAAATTGAGACGCTATCGATCGCTCCAACAACAACGGAGATCAAATCTCTAACTAAACCACCGCTCTTCACTGCTATTGCAGATATCGCACAGCCCGGGTACTTGAGTGAGCAAACTCCGCGCCACCCGGCTCGCTGCGTCATGGACGTCAAGCGCTCCGTACCACCAGGCGGGGTCGTAGTAGTTGAGCCTGGCCTCCTGGGGCTCTGGTTCGCTCGAACCTTCCCAACCGAGACTCCGGGGACAATCATTGTTCCGGCATGGAGCAAGCCAGGGGCAGCCGCTGCCATTGGCCTAATCGCAGCTATTCACGGCCGTCATGCAACTGTGATTACCAGTTCCCCAATGGACGAAATAACCGCTGCAATTCAAGAGATGGGCACCCAGATTGAGGCTCCCGTAAAAATTGAGCAGTGGGGGCCTACAGATATCGACCTCTCCAAAACGCAATCGCTGATCGCAGTGGCTGGGGAGGTACTAGCGTGGAAAACTTGAGCGAACCGACGCCTCAGATTATTGACAGCAACTCAAGCTCGTTTCTTGAGCAACTTCTAAGCCACTCATCAGATGCTGCGATTGTGGTGCATCCGAATTACGGCGTTATCTACGCAAGCCCGGCGATAGCTGATGTTCTAGGAATATCTCCCGAGGCCTTTATCGGACGAATGGCCGCGGATTGGATTCACCCTGACGACGTAGGGTCAATGCTCGAGTATCGCGAGGCCGCCGAGAATTCTGGCCATGCAGGACCAATTATCATCCGTGGCCTCCACGAAGACCAGACTTGGAGATTCTTCGAGGCTGAGTGGTGGCGGCCAGATCTCGTCGATTTTGCTGGTGGCACAATCCTCCACTTTCGCGATGTATCCGTTAGAGAACAAGCGCGTGCCGAGGCTGCACGGAGCGAGGCAAGACTAGGAGCTCTGCTCTTAGAGGCCTCCGATGTAGTTATGGTGATCGGTAGGGACGGACAGAACCTCACTTACGTAAGCCCATCCATCGAACGTGTCATGGGCTGGAGCGCCAAATTGGCCTCCGAGCTCACATGGCGACAGGTCATTCATCCTGATCACCTACAACGCTGGATTGATGCAGTCACCGAGGTCGCCGAAGACCCCGAGGGTAGGCGCCAAATCGAATTGAAGGGACTACATAAAGACGGAACATGGAGATGGCTAGACGCCTCAATTCTGAATAGGTTCGAGGACCCGCTAATAGAGGGAGTCATTCTCCACTTTCATGATGTAACTCCGAGGCACTTGGCAGAGCAAGAACTAGCGCGACGGTCGCTTCACGACAGCCTCACTGCGCTCCCAAACAGGGTCTTGTTTGTAGATCGTTTGGAGTCAGCGCTAAATCGGAGTCAGCGATCCGGCGGGCTCGTCGCACTTCTCTACTGCGACCTCGACCGTTTTAAGCATGTAAACGACACCATCGGGCATGGTGGAGCAGACCTCCTCCTCTGCGAGGTAGCTCGTCGCATGGAGGTAGCGATTCGTGCGGGAGACTCCTTGGCGCGGCTCCACGGAGACGAGTTTGTTATCTGTGCAGACGAGATTGATTCATGGGAAGAGGCTCGAATTCTCGCGGATCGCCTGCGCCGCGATCTTTCAAAGCCGTTTAATCACAACGGCCGGGACCTACACCTAACGGTAAGTATCGGGATTGCAATCTCCTCTAACGACAATCCATACTCGGCAAGCGATCTGCTTGAGAACGCCGACTCTGCGATGTTTGTTGCGAAGAAGGACGGGCGAGACCGTATTGCTTTTTACAATGAGGCCGTACGCTCGCTTGAACTCTCAGAGCTAGCGATTCGAGACGCACTCCGTGGCGCTATTGAGAACGACCAACTCGTGCTTCATTACCAGCCCATCTACGACCTCCTTTCGGGAGCTGTACTAGGGACCGAGGCCCTTGTCCGCTGGCAGCACCCTGTACGCGGGCTGCTACAACCTGGCGACTTCATCCCTGTAGCAGAGGAGTCAGGTTTCATTGTCGCCCTCGGAGCATGGGTAATCGAGCGCGCTATGCAACAGGCTAAAGCTTGGGGATTCGGAACAACGAGGCAGGCCAAGATGTGGATAAATGTCTCTGCTCTCCAGCTCGAACGGATTGATATTGTCGACGAGATAACCAATCTATTGTCGAGCGTTGAGATCCCGTCTCATGCAATTGGACTCGAGATAACAGAGACCGCACTCATAGATGCACAGCCAGAGATAGATACGAGGCTCCGCATTTTGCGAGACCTTGGTTACTCGATCGCAATCGACGATTTTGGAACCGGCTACTCCTCTTTGTTGTACCTGCGTAGATACTCTGCTGACACCTTAAAGATTGACCAGGCATTCGTATCTGGTCTCGGCATAAGTAGAGATGACACTGCGATCGTGTCTTCGCTTAGGAGCCTCGCTGCGATGCTCGAGCTCCGCGTTGTGGCTGAAGGGGTTGAGACCCAAGATCAGCTCCAAGCGCTGCGCGCCATGGGATGCGAGAGCGCAAGCGGTTATCTTCTTGCAAGGCCAGCCGAACCATCTGCGATCACAAAGATTCTTGATACGCCAATACAACTCATTCGCGAATCTTCTTAAAGTTCTTTAACTTCTTAGAGAAGGCGCATCGTCGATCGGAGCGCTGAAATGAGTTCGTTAGGAGCTATAACGCTGTCATAGAGAAGTTGCTCGGCTCCGTCTACCGCTCCCCCAAACTCTGTATGTGCAAGCACTGCCGCGGAGTCTCCAGAGTTTCGAACTGCTTCGCTCGCTGTCTCTGCAGGGAACTCGCCAAGGCGTGCTCCCGGTAATGCGAGCGTGCAGATTTGGCCCCCAAATGGAGCGAGCCCCATCAAAGCCGAGATATCTCCGTACGATCGCCTAAGCGTTACGTGAATGGTGCTTCTAGTAAATCGACGCTGCGCCGAGAGGAGCACTTGGGCGGCACTCAACACTCCGGAGGCTTCTGCCTCGATCCCGACGGCCAGCCCGGGCGAATCGGCGAGCAGCAGCACAGGCGTATTGGATTCTGACGCAAACTCAAGTGCCCCCGCAGCGGCATAAGCGCCATCGCTCTCGAGGAGGCCATCGAGAAATGCAGGCTGATTAGCGATCACAACCAACTCACACCCAAAGAACAAGAGTCGGGCCGTGACTACAGAACCAGTGTTAGAGAAGACCTCGAGTGTGTCATCGTCAGCGATCTCCTCAATAAGGGAGAGAACATTCCACTGAGTTACCGAATCCGCAGGGACTATCTTGCGTATATCCACATCGCTGCGTTTCTTTCGATTGAGAGGTAACTCTCTTGGCCCTAAACGGATACTGCCGTCTGGGGAGTCGCCGACGTTCTCTTCTCGCACTGGCAACGATCCAAAAAACTCGATTAACTCTGCGATTGCGCCTTGATCGTCGCTGGCAACAAAGTCGATAATCCCCTCATAGTTAGCGGCATTAGTTGGGAGGTTGCTGCTAGTTGCCTCAGAACTTCGCGGTCCTCGGCTATGCACCTGCACGCCTCCGAGCTCGTGCGCGGATACATCCATCCCCGTTAACGCATGAACTAAAGGTGGGCCCGCCCCGAATAGTGCAGCTCCTTCGACCATAACAAGATGGTCGGCGAAGGTAGCGGTAATCGCTCCGTGACCAGCACAGGTACCCATTACTCCGACGATGATCGGGGAGGAGCCTTTTACTGCAGCGAGAGCGGATAAATCGTCTGGTATGAAGAGGGTGCGATCGTTTGGGTGACGCGTACGCATCCCTGCTCCATCTAGCAATAGCACCAGCGGCAAGCCAGTTCTTCTCGCTAGGTCAAAGAGCCTCAATCTCTTCGCGAGCGTCCCGACCCCAATGGTTCCACCCATTACGGTTGCATCCTCAGCGCCAACAAGCAGCGCGCGGCCGTTGATGGTTCCGTGGCCCATCACGAATGCGTCTGCAGGGGCTACCGGCAGAGCACCGCGCTGAATTGAACCTACGAAAGCACCAATTTCGCAGAATGAACCTGCATCGAGGAGCATCTCAAGACGCTCGCGCGCAGTGAGTCTTCCTTTGGCGTGCTGGGCAAGAACACGCTGCTCCCCGCCCATCTCCAGCACAAGTCCTCTGCGGGCCTCTAGATCGTTAATCAGAGATTCCCACTCATCACTCCGTGAGGCCCGAGACTTCTCCACTTGTTAGCGCTGCGAACGATCTGCCGGAGGAAGAATCTCAGCGACTGCATCAGCATGTGAATCTGCCGAGCCAAAACGGGTCTCTAATATCCAAGCACGCTTCAAATAAAGGTGAACATCAACTTCCCATGTGAACCCCATGCCACCATAAACTTGTGTTGCAGTTCGGCCGTTCATAATCGCAGCCTCCCCCGCAACAATCTTCGCTCCGTGTAGCGAACGCATCTCGTCTCCGGTACTCGGATCATCCATGATGCATGCTGCTGCCTGTACTGCTGCGCGCGCTACCTCCGCCTTCACAGCCATCTCCGCACACATGTGCTTCACGGCCTGGAAAGACCCAATAGGGCGGCCAAATTGCTCTCGTGTCATTGCATATCCGACCGACATATCAACTAGAGCGGCGGAGAGCCCGACCTGCTGGGCAGCGGTTAGAAGCGTCAACTCATTAAGCAGTCTCGAAGCCTCGCTCGCTGTTCCCACTAACTCGCCGGCAGGGAGCGACTCGACTCTATGAGCAGGGGTTAACGGATCAAGCGGCCAATCAGCCTCCGCTCCGACAAGACTCGCCGCGGGAATCTCTCTAATCCCATCATCACCAATTGTTAAGAGACGATCTAATGAAGCGAGATGCTCGACCCACACTGCATCTCCACCTCGCCCCTCAATGACATCGACCACCGCATCTGCACCAGCCGAGCCGACGAGTGGGCCAGGAACGCAAGCACGCCCAAGCTCTTCGTAGACAACAACCGAGTCCGCCCAGGAGAAACCGTCAGCCCTAAGTGAGAAGACTCCAGCCTCTGATAGTTCGTCGAACATCGAACGGTCAAAGCCCTCGCGGACTCTCTCCATAGAGAATCGGCCCTCTAGGTGACTCCGAATGCCGTCGCGCAGAGCTACCTGATCATCTGTTAAATCAAAGTTCATGGGCGCGGCTCCTTCGGTAGGCCAAGCACGCGTTCGCCAATGATGTTCTTCTGAATCTGAGATGTACCCGCAGCAATCGTAAGCGCCAATGTACGCAGCCTCTCCTCGACAAACTCGCCAACAGCATCGACCGCTAATACATCACGCTCCAACACTTTCATTGACAACTCTCCGAGACGCTGACGGAGTTCGGAGTATGCGTACTTGATCATCATTGAGCCTGGGCCCATGACCCCGGTGCGCGCGGCCTGGGTGATGTTGCGTTTGGTGAGAGCCCAGATCCCATCCATCTCCGCGGCAAGGTGCCCGAGTTCTCGACGGTAAGCAGGGTCAGTGACGTAAGGAGATAGGTCATCAATGAGGCGAAGCGCATCGACCATCTCGCTAACGAACGCAGTTCCGCGCTCAAATGAGAGCGTCACATTAGTAACACGCCAGCCATCGTTCTCAGCGCCGATTCGACATGAGACTGGAACCCTGACCTCGTCGAGAAATAACTCGGCGAATTCGCTAGATCCAAGAACAGTCTTGAGCGGGCGAATCTCAATACCTGGAAGATCCATTGGAAGCATTAACCAGGTAATCCCCTTGTGCTTTGGAGCATCCGGGTCTGTGCGCACAAGCAACTCGCCGTAATCCCCGATCTGTCCGTATGAGCACCAGATCTTCTGCCCTGTGACTACGTAGTGGTCTCCGTCCAATACAGCCTTGGTGCGAACTGCGGCTAAGTCTGAGCCTGCTTGCGGCTCACTAAATCCTTGGCACCAAACCTCATCGCCACGCAGGATCTTGGAGAGGTGATCCGTTTTCTGAGCCTCGGTTCCTTCAGCGATGATTGTTGGACCCGCGTGCAGGAGCCCAACAAAGTTGACTCCAACATAAGGAGCACGCGCACGCGTTGTCTCCTCAAGAAAGACTAAGTGTTGGCTTGGTGTAGCGCCTTGCCCGCCGAACTCTTTTGGCCAATTGATCCCTGCATAACCAGCGTCGAATAGGCGGCGCTGCCAATCGGTATCCCATCCCCGTCGAGCGCTCCAGTCATCACGAGGTGGCTGCTCGGGAAGCTTTGGTAACTCGCTCGAGAGCCACTCTCGGAGTCTTGCTCTAAACGCTTCATCAACATCGGAGTATCTAAGGTCCATTAAAACTGCATCCTAAGGTCGGCGTTAGGCCAGTGTCGGCTCGACGAGTGCGCTACGGAGACTCGCAATCACGCCGGGGTCTATCCCTGCTGCTAGCAGGTATGCCTCAGCTCCACCATGGCGAGCCTTGAACTCAGTGAAGAGACTGATCAAAATCTCCTCTGTTGGGAAGAGAGTTTGAGCCTCTATCTCTGCATCTCTACCATCGATCTCTGCCGCCACACGATGCCGATCGATCATCGTCGGCATGCGGTCATTGGTTAGGAGAAAATCGTGGATGATCAGATCTCTCTCGACGCCGCACAGTTCAAGCACTAAAGCTCCGATTAATCCGGTGCGGTCCTTACCGGCAGCACAGTGAAATACAACTGGCTGTCGCTGAGCATCCGATAGCGCCTCAACCGCAGCCGCAAATCTCTGGGGGAATGTCTCGAGCATGTAGAGATAGATGAGATCGAGTGACAGTGGGGCTTCTCTAAGCGCCACCTCAGGGCTCTGACCCTCAGGATTGTCTTTTGATTTAGGGCCACGCGTCTCATCGACAATCGGTTGGTGAATGATCTCGACACCACATGCCTCGAGATCCGATTGCCCATGGCGCTCTATCTCAGGCCCCGATCGAAGATCGACAACCCGACGCAGCCCCACTTTGGTCACCAAGAACTCAAGGTCTCCATCTGTGAGCATCGCGAGCGAATCGCTTCGGAAGAGAACTCCCATGCGGACCGAACCGCCTGTGGCGATTGGCAATCCACCAAGATCGCGAAAATTCGCAGGGCCCTCTAAATCGACCCATCGCCCCTCGCTGCTCGCATTTAGATTTGCACTCGATGAGGCCAAACCAGACTCCTCCACAGGCTTAAATTGAAGACTCTCGCCACTAACAGAAGTGACGGTTAAACGATGTCGAGGCCGAGCATCTTGATTGCGTTGCCCCGCACAATCTTGTACTGCTGCTCAGGGGTTAAGTGCCCCATCAGGTCAATTGCGACCTCGAGAGTATTCGGCCAGGTTGAGTCGGTATGCGGATAATCGGTCTCGAACGTGACGTTGTCGATACCAACTTTGTCGAGCGAATCGATACCGTGACGGTCGCGGAAGAAGCAGGTGTAGATCTGCTTGTAGTAGTAGGAGGAAGGAGCCTCTGGGATGAGGTCTTTCACTCCCGCCCAAGCGCGGTGCTCATTCCAGACGTCATCGGCGCGCTCAAGAATGTAAGGAACCCATCCAATCTGACCCTCGGAGTATGCAAGCTTCAGGTCGGGGAAGCGCACGAGCACTCCGGAGAACAAGAAGTCGGTCATCGAAGACATTGCGTTACCGAATGAGAGTGTTGCCTGCACCGCCGCCGGCGCATCGGACGAGGTCGAGGGCATACGAGAGGACGAACCAATGTGCATGCATACAACGGTCTGAGTCTCAGAGCATGCGATGAAGAACGGGTCCCAGTATCCGGAGTGAATGCTCGGGAGGCCAAGGTGAGGTGGGATCTCGCTGAAACAAACAGCTCGCGCACCACGGGCCGCGTTTCGGCGAACCTCTTTCGCTGCAAGGTTCGCATCCCAGAGCGGAATAATTGGGAGCGGGACTAGCGCTCCACCGCTATCGCCACACCACTCTTCAACCATCCAGTCGTTATATGCATAGACGCATGCCTCGGCGAGCTCACGGTCCTTGGCCTCAAGGAATGTCTGGCCACAGAATCGAGGGAAGGTAGGGAAGGAGAGCGATACATCGACCCAGTTCATGGTGTTGTCGATAACGCGTGCCTTGGGGTCATAGCAACCAGGGCGCATCTCGTCATAAGTAATCGGGACAAGACCCATGTCATCGCGCGGGAATCCAACAGCGGCTACATGGCGCTTATGGGGGTACATGCCGTCTTCATAGAACCAAATGTCACAGGGAGGCGCGTCGTCGTCTAACTGGTACTCGTACTGAGTGCCACCTAGAAACTTCAGGCCGGCGAGTCCGTGGCGCTCGATGCGAGGGCCGCGCTCTTTGAACTTTGCAGGGAGCCAGGTCTTCCATAGGTGCGGAGGCTCAACGACGTGGTCATCGACACTTACGATGCGCGGAAAATCTGAGACCTGCCCGTCCTTGGGGTTTTGATCGGTCGAAGTCATTTAGGTCCTCCTAGATAGACGGCTAATCGTTGCCATTCAACGAAATACTGCGTTGCCTGACGTGTCGCATTTACTTACTTATCACCAATCTGACGCGCCGTCAGATTACAGGAGAACCGGTAGCAATAACGACCTGAGGGGCCGGGCATGCTGCTTGGTCCGGCGGAACCCTAAGGCGCAGAAAATATGAATTGATGATTGGGTCTAAGCATCCATCCCCAGATGGGTAAGAGGTGTGCTGGGCCCCAGGGGCGACTACAAGGTGCCCGGACTTCAGTTCTGTAGCAAGGCCCTGCGCCCAGACAAGAGGGGTAATCGGGTCGTCACGAGTGCCTATTACAACAATAGGGGGAGCTAAGGGGGCCGCTATTGGTAGCGACTCCGCGAGGAGTGGCTTTGACGGCCAGTA
>CAEZWM010000033.1_pt1 | contig 8641 bp, 7 predicted proteins | sample 7264981 | NCBI WGS metagenome assembly CAEZWM01 (sample SAMEA6813880, study PRJEB35770) | uncultured Actinomycetes bacterium | biome: Freshwater; feature: Freshwater reservoir; material: water | place: Czech Republic | collected 2015-11-04 | depth 0.5m m
CAGTTGATGCAGGTCTCCATATCGATGCGCAGCGGAGCCGGCTGCCACTTCGGGTTACGAGTCCTCGACTCAATCCGCTCTTCGCGACCCTCAGATGCCATGCCCCGGATCGTAGGACAGTGAGCGCCCAGAGCGGCACACCTAGGCCGAATTCAGCGACCAGTTCGCCCGCGGCGACGGGTACACGCCATGGGAGCGCGCCGCCCACCGGCAACCCGGCAAGCCAAAACGCAGAGCAGTGAGCACAGCGCCGATTGCCGTTCTCCGCAAACCGAATGATGTATGCGCTCACCCTGTATCTCGGAGGCCTGGTGGTGCTCGCCACTCCCAGGCACCCCCTTCGCCGTCGACTGCTCTCACTAGGCGGAATCCATCGTGTGTTTTTTGAAGATGATGGCGTTTACAGAGCCGCACGAGGTTCTCCAAGCTCGCAGGGCCACCCTCAGCGAAGGGCACGATGTGATCTATCTCTAGTCCAAGACTCATGTCACAGGTCGGTACTTGGCATACACGGTCGCGTTCTTCAACTGCTGTTCGCAGTGGTGCAGGGATGTGTCGCCCCATATGCGCAACTGTCTTGATATCTACTCCATCAACAACAAGAAGTTTTAAGAATGCCTCGCCCAAATACTCAGTTGCACTCGCGACAGGGATCGGCCCGACCCCAGCGATCTCGCAGACTTCTCCATGCTCAGTATGCCCACGCTTAAGCGCATCAATGTCGACACGAATATTGATCACGGCGTGAGGGCGACGTCTTTTTGTCTCGCTCACTCCATGCGCAGGCCTTGAAGATGCATTATTAGCCTTTTCACAGAGTGCTATTAGAGCGTCAGCTGCGTAGGCCTCTGGCCTTTCATGATTTCCACTCTTGCGTGCAGCCTTAAAGACCTCATCCTGTAGTGGCTTGAGAGCGGCCATTACAAGCGCGCCATTGGCAACGGTCATGCGCGCCTTTAGATTGAAAGAACCATCGAGATCTGTCCACGATTTTAAGAATCGTGATTTGTGGACCTGCCTGTGGCGCTCTGCCTCGTCAGTGGCCGCTGCAACTACCCGAGAGGTTGCATCTCGTAGATCGCGCACCGTTACATGATTAGCGAGATTCAAGAGTTGTGTCTCAGTATTAGGTGCCACAATTGCCCCGCGAGCTACCTCGACAGCCTGAGTGCCAGAGAGAGTCCCTGAGCGAAGTGCAGCCTGGGTAACAGGTAAATGCTGGAGCTGACCAGCGAGCACGACAACCGACTGGGCCTCGTAATGGGCACAGTCAGTCTCGATAGAGAGCCACTCCGAGATGCTCTTAGCGCCCTGGCCTTTCCAGCCATTCGTCCGCTCAACCTGACCGACACCGATAGTGCGTATCGCATCCCCAAGACGCCGCACTCGCTCCCCCGAATTGACCAACCTCGCAGCCCGAGCAGCATCGAAGCAGTCAACCTCCATTGAGGCAAAGCAGGCCTCGAGCTCTGTGGTGAGTTGATCCAGTCGGTCGAACATATGTTCGACTCTAAAACAGGGGTGTGACATTTAAGAAATAAGACCGCCAAGACGACCAAGCCAAGACCACCAAGCCAAGACCGCCAGAAGACCGCCACCCCAGCACAGAGAAGGAAGATGACACTCAGCCTCCCCCGTCGCTAGCATCAGCCCTTACTGGCACGACCTCGTGCCAGCGCTTCTTGAGATCCATCCTCTACATAATCAGGAGACCCAGTGTCTAAGCATCCGTTTCTGTCCGATGAGTGGTTCGCAATAGTTGGCAAACTTATTGAGGACCATGGCGCCGACGCACCTGCGCACGCCAACATGGTCATGAACCTCACCGTTACAGATACCCCATTCGGCGCAGAGCGTCACCTCCACATGGGGACCGCCGATGGCAAGGGTCGCGTTGGTATCGGCCACGATGCAGCAGGCGAGATCACCATCACGACCGACTACGACACCGCTAAGCAGATCTTCGTCTCGGGCGATCCACAGGCCGGGATGCAGGCCATGATGTCTGGCAAGTTAAAGATTCAAGGCGATATGTCCAAGCTCATGTCGATGGCTCAGCAAGGTGGCGGCCCAGCTGGAGGCCCAGCACTTGCAGAGGCCATCCAGGGCATTACTGAGTAGTTCGATCGCTCAACAAATTCGTGAGGACTTCTAGTCCTTTTGAAGTAGCGAATTCTTATAAGCACTCCATGAGAGCGGGGGCCGAGAGGCCTCCGTTTTCGCGTTATTGCGTCGCGACTGCGTAGCCTGAACCCATGGCACGCAGCGCAAGCCGACCCGCACCCCGCCCGGGTACAGCAGGATCTGCGTTACGCCATCGAGATTTCCGCATCGTCTGGGCAGGCACATTTACCTCGAACATCGGGACGTGGATGCAGAACGTGCTCCTCGGAGCATGGGGATGGGAACTCACGCACTCGGCTACCTACGTCGGAATTCTTTACTTCGCACAGCTTGGGCCACTTCTCCTCCTCTCCGTATTTGGCGGAGTGCTCGCTGACGTACTTGACCGAAGGCGCCTCCTTGTAATCACCCAACTTGAGCAATTAGTTGGATCGCTTGTACTTGCCGGCCTCGCGATGTCAGACAATCCGCCGCTAGCCGGAATCGCTCTCTGCGTGCTTGCTATTGGAGTCGGTAACGCTTTCGCCGCGCCCTCGATGGGCGCAATAATGCCAACGCTCGTACCGCGTGAAGATATTCCAGGCTCGGTCTCGCTGCAGTCGGTGCAGATGAACCTCTCGCGAGTAATCGGCCCTGCAATCGGTGCACCGCTCTATGCAGTATTCGGAGCAGCACCGGTATTTGCAATCAATGCAGCGACCTACCTATTCGCGATCGTGAGCTTGATGGTTGCGAAATTCCCGAGGCTCTCTCCCCATCCTCCAACGGAACGCGGCCTCGCACGACTCTCATCAGGATTTCGCATCGCATGGAATGACCCTCTGATCAGGCGCATTCTGATCACGCTCACGATCTTCTCATTCTTCTCGCTTACTTTCGTGGGGCTAATGCCTGCAATCGCAGCACAGAACTTTGGGATTAGACCCAAGAGCACTGCGTATGGAGCTCTATACGCAGTATTCGGGTTCGGCGCGGCGATGGGGGCCATCTCCGTCGGAACGATTCTGCATGGCCGCAGCAAGGAAGGCATCGTGCGCATTGGTCTCGTAGCGTTCGCTGTTCTACTAGCCGTATTCGCATGTATTCGTAACCCCTTCTGGGCATTCCCAGCAGTATGCATACTTGGATTCGCTTATTTTGCAGTGATCACAGCCCTCTCAACGGTGCTTCAGTCTCACCTTGAAAACGCGGTGCGCGGAAGGGTCATGGCTCTGTGGATCATGGCGTTCGGAGGGACGGTGCCTATTGGCGTGCTCTTCGGCGGGTGGATCGAGAACTTGATCGGGATCAGCGCGGTCATGCTCTATGGAGCAGTGGTAGCGCTCTACCTCGCGTATTACTCGGATCTAAAGAACGCACATCGCGCGCACCGCGCCGCGTAACCGTTCGCAGCGAACAGAGCACCCGGAGACCTTTACGCGCGTCGCCCTCGCTTCGGCAGAAATGCTGATGCAGTAATACCGACCACGGCGATCACTCCGCCGATTATGTACGCCTCACTAAACGAAGATGCTGAGCGCCCTCCGCCTTGAATTGTTGAGAGCACCTGGATACCGGCAACAGTGCCGATCGCCGCCACCATTTGCTGAGCTGCGTTCGCGACTCCTTGGTCGTCATGCGAGACGGTATTGGCGGCGCTCGAGACCAGCGATGGTGATGCTGTCCCCATACCGAAACCAGAGAGAAACAACCCTGCGTATACAAGACCAATCATTGAGAATGCTGCAGCAGATGCGAAGACGCCCATCGATATCACTAGAGCGCTTAAGCCAATGACTGCGCTCCTCCTCGCGCCGATGCGCGCTGCGACATACCCCGCCGCTGCAGCACAGAGACTAAATGTGAGGGGGCGCAGAATTGAGGCACCTGCGGTCTGCGATACCGAGTATCCAAAACGGTATTGAAGCAATAAGGGCGTGACAATAAATCCGCCCATATATGCGAAGTTGGAGGCGAATTGAGCGGAGAGCGATGCCGAGAAACTGCGTTGTTTGAAGAACTCAAGCGGCAGCAACGGATGCAGAGCAACTCGCTCAACACGAATGAAGAGTATGTAGCCAATAACTGAAGTAATCGCGAGTATCGCAACGATTGGCTGCGACCATCCAGAGCGACCCCCGATGGTTAAAGCAAGCAAGGCACTAACTGTCCCTACTGCGAGCCACGCGGCGCCGGCAATGTCAATCGGTTGACGCTCACGGCGCGGCGCTTCGCGAAGCACGACATACCCAAGTACAAATGCAGCGATAGAGAACGGCGCCTGAGCAATAAAGAGTGAACGCCATCCAAATATCTCTACGAGTGGTCCTCCTGCAATTACACCGATTACCGGCGCGCCAGCACCAACAAGGGACCACCAACCCATGGCTTTTACGCGCTCTTTAGGGGGGAAGGCTCGCATCACCAAGGCCATCGCCGTTGGGCCCATAGCTGCCCCTGGAATTGCACCAAGGATGCGGAACGCAATTAGTGACGGACCGTTCCACGCGAACGCAGTCAGGATCGATCCGACGGTAAAGCCGAGTAGCCCAATTAGGTAGACGCGCCGAAGGCCCCAGACGTCCCCAAGTTTTCCGAATAGCGGCATCGTCAAGGCAACAGCAAGCAGCGGCCCTGTCACGACCCAAGTTAGGGATGCAGTGTTGGTGCCGAGATCCCCTGCAACTGTCGCTAGAGAGACGCCGATGATCGTGATGAGTGCGCCGGAGACAAATACACCAGCAAGAACTGCACCAAGGACCCACCAGCGATAGTGAGGGCCATCGTGGAGCCGCAGTCGCCCCTTGACTTCGTCTAACTCTGTTGGTTCAGACTCTGTTGGTTCAGGCACTCTGAGACTCTCGAACGGTAGGGGACCCACAGCCTACGGTGGAGAGTCTTCACTGACAGGGCTGGAGCACGCCAAACGAGCACGGGCCCCGGATTGCTCCAGGGCCCGTTCTCACAAATTTTCTGTCCCTTGCTCTACCGCTCCAATGGCGACTTCGCAGGCTCTTGAATATTTACTTCTTGACTAAACCAGTCGGTGCAGCTGCCTGAAGTTGAGCAACAGTCCAACGCTCCTGGTCATTCGAGATCTTCTCAGCGAGGCTCCACGGAGCGCAGCGCTGAACCGCGTCACCCTGAACGAGGAAGGTCTCGCCGGTAAACGGGCAGTCCTCTGTAGCGAGGTACGCAACCATTGGGGAGACATTTGCAGGTGCCCATACATCAAACTTCGCAGCATCTGTAGGTGCTTTTACAACCTCGGAGAGCCCTGGTGCGCCCTCGGTCATGCGTGTACGCGCAGCCGGTGCAATCGCGTTTGAGCGCACTCCATAGCGATCGAGCTCCATAGCGATGATCTGCGAGAAGGAAGCGATTCCACTCTTCGCAGCGCCGTAGTTTGATTGCCCAGGATTACCGAAGATTCCAGAGGTTGAGGACGTGTTGATGATCGCTGCCTTATTCGTCTTCCCTGCTTTGGTCTGCTCACGCCAGTAGGCAGCGGCAAAACGTGTTGGAGCAAAGTGACCCTTGAGGTGAACGTGAATTACTGCGTCCCACTCTTGCTCGCTCATGTTCACAAGCACGCGGTCTCTAAGAATTCCAGCGTTGTTCACGAGAACGTGGAGGTCGCCAAAGGTATCCACTGCGGTCTGCACAAGGCGCTGAGCACCCTCCCAATCGGCGACGTTGTCTACGTTTGCTACAGCCTCGCCACCCATCGCAAGAATCTCATCGACGACAACCTGCGCTGCAGCACGATCAGCTCCGGAACCATCTACGTTTCCACCAAGATCGTTTACAACTACCTTTGCGCCCTCAGATGCAAAGAGGAGTGCGTGCTCACGGCCAAGGCCACCGCCAGCACCAGTAATAATTGCAACGCGCCCATCGAGTGCACCCATCTGTATTCTCCCTAACGATTGCCGGAGCCACCTCTGTTGGAGGCCCTCATTGAACCTATGGAGATTAGGCCTTAGACCAGAGCGAGCGCACAACGCGGAGGCAACACGCGAAGAACTACCTAGAAGAAGAGCGTTACCGTGGCGCCACGCTTGACGACTGCCCCATTTGGGGGGTCTTGTGCGCGCACCTTCGCCCCTGGCCTATACGCGCCAGAGACTGCTGACGTGAGACCGGCCGCTTGGAGCTGCGCAGATGCAGCATCGAGCGTGAGCCCTCTCACATTCGGCACGGTTACGACATCTGGGCCCTTGCTCACAATTATCTTGACCGTGCTCCCGGGTTGGGCTTTGCCGCCGCCTGCGGGGTCTGTGTTGATGACGGTGCCCGCTGCCACCGTGTCACTAAACGCCTCACTACGCGCAGGGATAAAGCCCGCATTAGTCAATGCGTTAACTGCGTTGTCATATGTGCTGTTAGCGAGAGCAGGAATCGCAACTGGTGCCTTACCATCGGAGACCACGATTGCAACCGTTGAGTCGCGAGGAGCTCGCTGTGCTGGCTTCGTTCTAATGACTGTTCCGCTAGGGGCTGTCTCGTCGAAGCGGTGATCCTCTATAACAGCGAACCCAGCCGCGGAGAGTTCGGAGCGCGCATCGGCGACTGTCTTGCCTGCAACTCTTGGGATAGCGATCGGAGCCGGACCCCTCGAGACAACGATTTGAACGCGTCCGCCAGATGTTATGTCGTGACCTGCTGCAGGTGACTGCGAAATCACTACGCCTCTTGGATCATCAGAGAAACGCTCATTCTCAGTTACGAGCAACCCGCCGCTTGCGATCAAGTCGCGTGCATTCGAGAGCGTGCTTCCGACCGCATTAGGGGTAACCACTGCTGCTCCGAGATTTGCAGTGCTAAGAAGAGCCGCTGCCGTCAGAACAGCTGCGGATATTGCAGCACCGACCACGATTGCAGCGATAGGTCGACGTCGCGCAGGCGCCGGGCGTCTCGCTGCTATCGGCGACGGCTGCTCTGGGCGTTCTTGGTCGAAGAGAATCCCTCTTGAAGCAGGTACCTGCGTTGGATTTGGATCGCTGAGCACCTCATCAAGCCCCGCAAGGCGCAGCGGCCCTGGAGGAGGGAGCATTTTTACTGCGTCCTCTAATGCGCTTCTCATGGTCGCCGCGTCTGGATAACGATCACTCGGGTCTACGCGACCAGCACGCTCAACGACGGCCATGAGCGGCCCTAGCTCTGCTGGCGCGGCCACTGGAGCCTGAGTACGCGCGGCAAGAGTTGCGAGTGTTGTATCCGTCGCAAACGGAAGATCCCCTGTCACTGCCTCTACTAGTACGAGAGCTAACGCGTATAGGTCAGAGCGCTGATCGAGCGGAGCCCCGCTGACCTGCTCGGGGGATGCATACCGAGCTGTGCCAAGAATTGTCCCCGAAGGCTCTGTCCATGATGCCTCTGCAAGAGCGCGTGCTAACCCAAAATCAGCGACTCTCACTATTCCGTGTTCATCGAAGAGCAGGTTCGCTGGCTTGATGTCTCGATGCACGAACCCGTGGCCGTGCGCATACTCCAACGCAGATGCAACCTGAACCCCAACATGCGCGGCCTGCGAGGGCGTAAGCGTGGCGCCTGCATCGAGCATGCCGCGGAGCGACCCACCTGTTAGGAGTTCGACCACCATGAACGGTTCGCCCTCATCGCCCCAGTCGTGCACCGCCATGATGTTGGGGTGGTGGAGCTGCGCAGATAGGCGAGCTTCGTTTCGGAAGCGTCTTAGAAAACCTGCGTCCTCAGCGAGACCTGGATGTAGAACCTTGACGGCTACTCGGCGCTTCAGTTTTACGTCATCAGCTATGTAGACGCGGCCGCTACCCCCAGCCCCGATAGGGCTGAGGAGTCGGTATCGATCGGCCAAAACACGGCCGACGAGGTCTCCTCCGCCGCCTACTGCCATTGCGCCACGGTACCGGGCAATCGACCCTAAAGCGTGGAATACATCATTGTTAATCCCCTACTACTTAGATTGGCCGCATTAAGTGTGACGGATGCTGCAATTGCGCTAACAATTGCGATAACAGGGACACGAACGCAGCGGGGTACCGTAATCACATGGCAAATGCAGGCAATCGGGGTAATGCGGCGAACTCGACTCCCCCTGTGAATCGCCCTGTGAAGCGGAGGGCGTTTAAGCACCCTGGGCGCTTCGCCGTAGTCTCCGTTGGGATAGTCGCGGTGCTCAGCATCTTCTTGATCGCAGGCTTCAGCGCAGATACGACTACCCGAACGCAGCGCACCCCGAACGGCAACGTGACCGACATAGCGCCAGAGCCCAACACGATTGTTCCGCCGCAATCCGCAATCATCGTTGATCTGCGCGACGACCTCTTTGGAACAATTGATGTCTGCGGACCGACCAAGACCTGCACCCCGATACCTGAGGATCAACTCTCGCGCGTCAAGGCGTTAGGTCGCCTCACATTCCAACCTGGGGCTGACAAGGAAATCATTCGCTATCAGCCGGGCACCAACACCGTTGTTGTCCACATCGAGCGACAAACTGACCCCGGGGTCGAGATCGACACCTATCAGTGGACCTTCACCTCTAAGAGCTAAC
>CAEZWM010000035.1_pt1 | contig 8265 bp, 6 predicted proteins | sample 7264981 | NCBI WGS metagenome assembly CAEZWM01 (sample SAMEA6813880, study PRJEB35770) | uncultured Actinomycetes bacterium | biome: Freshwater; feature: Freshwater reservoir; material: water | place: Czech Republic | collected 2015-11-04 | depth 0.5m m
ATTGATGCGCTCAACGCAGCACTTGGCGACGGCCGTGACGGTGTGCGCTTCTACCCAGGAGTTGAGTATCGCCATATCCTCGTAGTGCCAGGGGAGTGGGCTGTCTCCGATTGTGTTCCACCGCATGATCTAACCGGCAAGCCAAGCATCTGGCCAACTGGTCCTGCTGCTGACAAGCTCCACGCGCTTATGAATGCATCTCAAGCTGTAGTCGCTGAGGCGGCTTCACGCGTTGGCTCTGTTGCGACGCAGATTTGGTTATGGGGACAAGGAACGAGTCCGACACTCCCTTCATTCTCCGATCGTTATGGTGTCACCGGTCGACTCACATCCGCAGTAGATCTTGTGCGCGGGTTAGGGGTACTCGCAGGCATAGAGGTACTAGATGTGCCTGGAGCCTCGGCTGGTTTCGAGAATGACTACGTGGCTCAGAGAGATGCATGTCTCGCCTCTCTTGAGACCCAAGACTTCTTCATGCTCCATGTAGAGGCAACCGATGAGGCTGGCCATCAGCAACTGCCGCTCACGAAGGTCGAGGCCCTCGAGCGCTGGGACTCTGAGATCATTGGTCCACTAGCGGAGGCGCTGCCTCGTTTTGGGTCTTACCGGATTCTGTTGATGCCCGACCATGCAACCCCTTGCCGCCTCGGAACCCATACCTCAGATGCGGTTCCCTACATGCTCTATGACTCCGAGATTGAAGGATCGGGAGGGGTCTACAGCGAGTCGGGGACCGAGGGGCTAGAGCCGGTTGTTGCCCATGAACTCATGGGCAGACTCGTCGCCCACGCACTCGCCTAGGCATAGTCCCAAACCTGCGGACCCACTTAATTTGGGTAAGAGTCTGAGCACTTCAAGGCAGCCGGTATGCGTTTGGGTCCGGGATGTGAGTATGATTCTCTCTGAACCGCCGCTCCCTCCGGATGTGGCACCTCTCTCCGACTAGATCATCCGATCACAGGATCATCCGGCACCGGCGAGGCGGATAGTCGAAGAGGTTCGCAGTACTTCTTGGAATTCCTTCCACGAAAAAAACACACCTCAACACACGGCATTGCTGCGGTTCGTCCCTTTCTATTTATTCTCTTCACAGTTCAGGCTGCATAAGTCGAGGCCTCGGCCGAGATCGGTAGCCCGCTGTGACCCCACACGTAACCAAAGGTTGCGTTAGTTCCCTTAGGAGCCCATATTGAGTGCGAAGCAGGGTATTGAGCGTTCGATGCTTGACGGCAAGGATCGTGAAGAACTCCACTCCATCGCTGGTGCGATTGGTTTGAAGGGTGTCACGCGCCTCAAGAAGGCCGATCTTGTAGCTGCGATCCTCTCTGCTGCAGGGGGAGACGGCGATGCAAAAGCGCCCAAGGCTCCCCGTGCTACGAAAGCCAGTGCGGGTAAGAGCACCGGTAATGATGGAGCGGGCAAGGAAGCCTCTGACAAGTCTGATTCTGGAAAGACTTCAGCGAGCGCTGCTCCTCGCAAAGCCATTCGCTCAAAACGTGCCTCTGAGTTAGAGGCCGGATCCATCGAGTCCCTCGCCGCCGAGCAGGATGCGATTGCATCTAGCGCTGGTTTGGGCACCGGGGCAGACCCAGAGATCGCACCGCGCCCAAGGCGCAACTCCACACCTACGTCATCGGCGACGAATAACGAGCCGCAGACGAGTGGAGCCAGCGGTGGTACTGAGTCCGGATCAGAGTCTCGCTCTAATAACCAGGGCGGCACCGGTAGTGGTTCAGAGGATGGCGACGAGCAGAGCTCCTACTCAGACGCCAATCGCACCAGACGTCGTCGTCGCCGCGGCCGTGACCGCGTAGGCGGCCCGGGTGAAGAGGGCGGTCAAGGCGGACAGGGCGGCCAGAGCAATCAGGGTGGTCAGGGCAGCCAGAGCAACCAGGGCGGACAGAGCAATCAAGGTCGCCAAGGTGGTCAAGGTCGTCAAGGTGGACAGGGTCGTCAAGGTGGCCAAGGTGGTCAGCGCCCAGAGCGCGGCAACTCGCGTGGGTACGACCGCGGTGGAGAACGCGAGCAGGCTGAGCCGCGCGGCGAGTTCACCGGCGAGCCAATTGAGATTGCAGGTCTGCTAGATCTTCGCGACGAGGGATACGGATTCCTTCGCGCTACTGGCTACTTGCCTGGGCGCAATGACTCCTATGTTTCTGCAACACAGGTTCGCCGTTTCTCGCTGCGAAAAGGTGACTACATCAAGGGCGCAACGCGACCTGCTGCGAGCAATGAGAAGTACCCGGCGTTGCTTCGCGTTGACGAGATCAACGGTATGTCTCCTGAGGATGCGAAAGAACGCCCTCGCTTCGAGGACCTAACTCCGCTATTCCCAGATGAGCGACTTACCCTTGAGATTAAGGATGAACCAACGCTTCTGACTGGTCGCATCATCGACCTTCTCTCGCCCATCGGTAAGGGTCAGCGCGGTTTGGTTGTCTCACCTCCTAAGGCTGGTAAGACCACCATTCTTAAGCAGCTTGTCTACTCAATCGAGCGCAATAACCCCGAGGTTCACCTCATGGTGCTCCTCGTTGATGAGCGCCCAGAAGAAGTGACCGACATGAAGCGCCACGTGCTTCGCGGTGAAGTAATTGCAAGCACGTTCGACCGACCCTCCGACGAGCACACACATGTTGCAGAGGTAGCAATCGAGCGCGCTAAGCGACTTGTTGAGCTCGGCAAGGACGTAGTAATCGTGCTCGACGGAATAACCCGTCTAGCGCGTGCTTATAACCTCGCGGCCCCTGCATCGGGGCGTGTGCTCTCAGGTGGTGTCGACTCAACCGCTCTCTACCCACCGAAGCGATTCTTTGGAGCAGCGCGAAACGTTGAGGAGGGTGGATCGCTAACCATCATTGCGACCGCTCTCATTGAGACCGGTAGCCGCATGGATGAGGTCATCTTTGAGGAGTTCAAGGGAACCGGCAACATGGAGCTTCGCCTAGACCGCAAGTTGGCTGAGCGTCGCCTCTACCCGGCGATTGATGTCAACGCATCGAGCACCCGCCATGAGGAGTTGCTCTTCGAGCGAGACCAGCTGAACCAGGTCTGGAAACTCCGCCGAGTCCTCAATGCGCTTGCTGGCGACGGATCTGCCGCCCCTGGGCTTGAGCTTCTGCTCGACAAGCTTCGCTCCACCAAGAGCAATGACGGATTCCTCGCAGATATCGCCAATGCCCCATCCGGCGGCGGTTGATCCACAGAGTTGAGACGATTCTGCGCCCGGCAAGACCTCCGGGCGCTCCACCGGTTAGATTGGAAAGACCATGCAGACTGACATCCACCCCAAGTACGGCGAGTGCCAAGTGCACTGCTCCTGCGGCAATGAGTTCGTGACCCGTTCAGTGGTCGACTCAATGCGTGTTGAGCTATGCGCCGAGTGCCACCCCTTCTACACCGGCAAGCAGAAGCTTGTAGACACCGGCGGACGCGTCGAGCGTTTCCAGAAGCGTTACGCCGCTGCAGCTAAGAAGCCCAAGAAGTAGGACTCCCTACCGCATGAGAGTGTCTCGATGACCGCTCCTGCGCAACCAGTGCGCTACATGGGCGGTCAGGCCGTCATGGACGGCGTGATGATGCGCGGTGAAGATATCTGGGCGGTTGCGGTTCGTCGTCTCGATGGAGGCATCGAACTTAAGACCGGCGAGTGCGCCAATTGGTCTCAGGCTTGGGGGCGAATTCCCCTCGCTCGTGGAGTCGCAAATCTCATAGAGTCGCTCTCGCTCGGAATGAAGTCCCTCACCTGGTCTGCCGAGGTGAACACCCCCGAAGAGGACCGCTTATCCAAGGGTGGAACGACTGTATCGATGGTAATTGCACTCGCATTCTTTGTGGGCCTTTTTCTCTTGATCCCGATGCTCGGGGCTCGCGGTTTGACCGCAGCATTCGGATTATCTCCTCTCGCTTTCCATGCGATTGAGGGTTTATGCAGCCTTGGATTCTTCCTCGGCTACCTCACTCTTATCGGCAAGGTTCCTGATATCAATCGAGTATTCCAATATCACGGCGCTGAGCACAAAGCGATTGCAGCGTATGAGAATGGTGTCGAGCTAACTGCCCAAGAGGCGCAGAAATTTACAACTCAGCATGTTCGCTGCGGAACTAACTTTTTGCTGACCGTCTTTGTTATCGCGATTTTCTTGTACAGCCTTGTTGGTAGGCCCTCGGTGCTTGTCCTCGTTGCTTCTCGGGTCGTACTCGTTCCGGTTATCGCTGGCCTCGCTTATGAAGTGATTCGTTTCGCTGCACGAAACATGCAGCGGGGTTGGGTGCGAGCACTAATGATCCCCGGACTCACCCTCCAGCGCCTCACGACTCGCGAGCCAAGCCTCGAGCAAATTGAGATCGCCATCGCTGCGCTCACCGCAGTATTTACTCCAGCACAGACCACCGAAGTTGAGTCGCGCGTAAGCGCTTAGGTACCGCCTCGGCGGGTACTCTCAACTTGCCTGCACCCGCCCAGGCTTGGAGGTTTGGAAGATGAAGTTTGGGATTTTCTATGAGCACCAATTGCCGCGTCCTTGGGAAGAGGGCTCGGAGCAGCGCCTATTCCAAGAGGCCCTAGATCAGATCGAGTATGCAGACTCAATCGGTATTGATTATGTCTGGGAGGTTGAGCACCACTTCCTTGAGGAGTACAGCCACTCGAGTGCGCCTGAAGTATTCCTAGCGGCAGCTTCACAGCGAACCAAACGCATGCGCCTTGGGCATGGAGTAATACAGACCTCTCCTGCCTATAACCACCCTGCGCGAATCGCTGAGCGCCTATCAACTCTCGACCTTGTCTCTAATGGACGTGTTGATTTTGGCTCCGGAGAATCTAGTAGCGAGGCAGAGCTCGGCGGTTTTGGTATAGACCCTGAAGTGAAGCGTGCAATGTGGGAAGAGGGGCTGCGTGTTGCGGTTCGCTGTATGACAGAGGCACCCTTCACTGGGCACGCTGGCGAGTTTGTAACCATGCCGCCGCGCAATGTTGTACCGAAGCCTGTGCAGAAGCCCCACCCTCCACTCTGGCTTGCATGCAGCCGCAAAGACACGATTCACTTCGCGGCCCAGCATGGAATGGGTGCACTTGCCTTCGCGTTCGCCGATCCTGAAGAGGCGAAGCACTGGGTCGATGACTACTACGCGACCCTTGCCTCCGAAGGGGTACCGATTGGCGACGCTGTAAATCCCAACCTTGCATGCGTTACAACATTTATGTGCCACGAGGATGAGCAGGTAGCGCTAGCGCGTGGTCTCGAGGGTGCGAACTTCTTCGGGTATTCCCTTGCTCATTACTACATCTTCGGGCGCCACCAGCCAGGCGTGACCGATGTCTGGAGCGAGTACGGCGATCGGCGACGCGAGCATGGATTCGACCCCGATGCTGTCGCGATGGCTGAGGCAAATGCGGACCGCCTCGGTGCAAAAGTTGTCTCAGGCGATCAGTCCGGACTCCGTGGTGCGATCGGTACGCCAGATCAAGTTCGCGAGTACCTGCGACGCTACGAAGAGTGTGGAATAGACCAGGTAATCCTTTGTTTTCAGGCTGGGAAGAATCGCCACGAGCACATCATGGAGAGCCTCGAGTTACTAGCACGCGATGTGCTGCCTGAGTTTGCCGAGCGCGAGATAGAGGCGCAGGCAAAGAAAGATTTGCGACTTGCTCCTGTTATCGAGGCTGTAATGGCGCGCAAGCCTGCGTCGGATCATCCTCCGCTCCAATCACCAGATTATGAATTCCCAGCAATCCCGCGCCTGATGGCGGATCGCATGAACTCTGATGAGTTTCATGCGTGGCTCGACAACGTTGCTGAGGCCTCAGCATCCGGAAACTCAGATGATGTAAGAGGTTTACTCGAATGAGCATGTTTGATCGTCTCGCCGATTTTGAGGCCGAATTAGATCGTCTCGAGTCAACACTCGCAGACCTATACGCGGCCGGCGACCAACGCGCTGCGGCAGATGCAGGGCGGCGTGCTTCAGATCTGAGACCAGTGGTCGAGGCTTATAGGGCTTACCGCGTGCGCGAGCAGGGTCTTAGCGATGCGCGAGAGATGCTGGAGTCTGAGAAAGATCCAGAGATGCGTGATTTCCTGCGCGATGAAGTGGGCGCCTCGGAGAAGGCCATTGACGTGCTCGAGCAGGAGCTAAAGGAACTACTAATCCCCAAGGATCCAAATGATGGGAAGAATGTCATTGTCGAGATTCGCGGCGGAGAGGGTGGAGACGAGGGCAACATCTGGGCCGGCGATCTCTACAGCATGTACCTGCACTATGCAGAGGCACGTAGGTGGAAGACCGAGCTGCTCTCCAGCCAGGCCTCAGATATGGGTGGGTTTCGAGAGGTGACATTTATGGTCAAGGGAGCCGATGCTTGGTCACGCCTTAAGCATGAGGCAGGCCCGCACCGTGTCCAACGCGTACCTGCTACGGAGAGCCAGGGGCGCATACATACGAGTGCCGCCACAGTAGCGATCCTCCCCGAGGCCGAGGAGGTTGATGTGCATGTCGACCCGAATGATCTCATCGTTGACGTCTACCGATCGTCTGGCCCGGGTGGTCAATCTGTAAATACAACTGACTCAGCGGTTCGACTTACTCACAAACCTACGGGGCTAGTTGTTACCTGCCAAGACGAGAAGAGTCAGCTGCAGAACAGAGACAAGGCAATGAGGATCTTGAGGGCTCGACTTCTTCAAATCGAGGAGGAGAAGCGAGAGGCTGAGCTCTCCACTGTGCGTCGGAGCCAATTGAAGGGTGGTGGGCGCTCTGAGAAGATCCGTACCTATAACTTCAAAGAGAATCGCGTTACGGATCACAGAGTCGGCCTCACACTCCACTCGTTAGATGCAGTGCTCGCAGGTGATCTTGATGCTTTGGTAGATGCGCTTGCTAGCGCCGAGCGCGCGGAGCAACTTGCGCACGGGACTCCGTGAACGAAGCTGCTCCTAAATCGTGGGGCGATCTCCATCGAGTGGCACTCGCATCACTCAAGGGTGGGGGAGTGGAGTCGCCTGCCTCTGAGGCGCGCTGGATTCTGGAGTCTGTCTCGGGTTTAGGTTTCGATGCTCTGCTGATTGAAGAAGCGCCAGCGACGATCCGCGCGGAGCGCAAGGTTAAAGCACTCCTTGAGCGACGCTTAACCGGCGAGCCACTTCAGTATGTGCTCGGCGAGTGGTCATTTCGAGACCTTGATTTACTAGTCGACCCCCGAGTGTTAATTCCGCGACCGGAGACAGAGATTCTTGTAGAGATTGCGTTGCTTGAGGCAGCACTCGTAGGTATGCGTCTCGGGAGTGCAGATCCTTGGGCTAGTTCTGAGCGTGAGCATGTTGTTGTAGATCTCGGCACAGGGAGTGGAGCAATTGCGATTGCACTCGAGCGAGCGCTGCCTGAGGCTCAAGTCTGGGCAACGGATGTGAGTAGCGATGCTCTCTGCGTTGCGCGCGCCAATATCGCTGGTACAGGTGCAACGAGAGTGATGGTTGGAGAGGGTGCTTGGTTCGATGCGCTCCCATCAGCGCTCAAAGGAAGTTTGATGCTTGTCGTGTCAAACCCTCCTTATATCGCAGAGCATGAGGAGAGCGATCTGGCATCCGAGGTAATCGATTGGGAGCCCTACAGAGCTTTAATTAGCGGCCCTACAGGGCTCGAAGCCATCGAGGAGATTTTGATGGCGGCCGTGGAGTGGTTAGCCCCAGGTGGAGCAATCGTTATCGAGCATGCACCTCACCAGGCCGAGGCTGTGATCACGCTCGCTGAGGCCGCTGGGTTGAGTGACGCGAGAGTTCATCCCGATCTAACCGGTCGCCCACGGGTATTAGTAGCGCGTAACTCTCTCTAAATTTCTTGTCGCGCCTCAATACTTGAGAGAGCGTTTTGAAACAGGGCGTGTCTAGAAGCCGCCGAGTCGATCGAGAACGCCTGCGCTTCCACGCTTCGCGGTTCGCGTCATCACCATTGAGTAGGTCCCATCTGTCTCGACTAGTCCGGCATCACGAATGAGCGCCTCTAACGCCGCATCGATGGCCTCAGGTGCTAGGTCAGGAATCAGCCCACATATCTCGTCTCGAGTCGCTGGGCCATTGCGAAGAATGGTCGTAACAATGCGCCTCTCATCAGGCTCGCGGTCTAGTGCACCAGACATTCCTGCGGAGAGCGCCTCGCGGCTAAGTGCTCTAACAATGCAGCTCTCAAGAGCAGTTGCGGTCTCAGCTCGCTTCTCTCCTTGGGCGAGGCGAAGGTCACCACAGTGGTTTCCGGGGCCAAGCACTGCGA
>CAEZWM010000037.1_pt1 | contig 8197 bp, 5 predicted proteins | sample 7264981 | NCBI WGS metagenome assembly CAEZWM01 (sample SAMEA6813880, study PRJEB35770) | uncultured Actinomycetes bacterium | biome: Freshwater; feature: Freshwater reservoir; material: water | place: Czech Republic | collected 2015-11-04 | depth 0.5m m
CCACCGGTCTCTTCGGTTCGAGCCTCCTAGTATCGGAGCCATGTCCAAGTTCAGAGCACTGCGTCTCCACCAATTAGGGGAGCCAGAAGAGGTACTGAGCCTTGAGTCGCTCGATCCACTTCTCCTCGGTGAAGGTGGTGTCGCGATTGACGTGATGGCTGGTGCGCTCAATTTCTCGGATGTATTGATGTGTCGTGGTGGGTATCAAGTGAAGCCCGCCCTTCCGTTTACTCCAGGCGTAGAGGTCGCAGGTGTTGTGACTCGCGTAGGCGAAGGAGTCGCTTCGGACTTAGTGGGCGAGCGTGTTTTAGCTGTTCCAGACTCTGGTGTCGGGGGATTTGCTGAGCAGACGGTTGCGCGCGTTTCACAGGTGTTCAAGATTCCTGAGGCCATGCCATTTGAGGATGCCGCTGCGTTACATGTCACCTATCAAACCAGCCATCTAGCTCTTCACCGGCGCGCCGCGATCCAATCTGGAGAGACTCTGCTAGTGCATGCAGGCGCTGGCGGCGTCGGAACCGCTGCGATTCAACTCGGAATTGCAGCAGGGGCGCGAGTATTTGCGACGGCTGGGGGCAAGGAGAAGGTTGACCTATGCCGATCACTAGGCGCCGAGTTAGTGATTGATTATTTGAGTGAGGATTTTGTTGAGGTTGTAAACGGTGCCACTGGCGGGCGAGGCGCAGATGTGATCTTCGATCCGGTCGGCGGAGATACGTTTGACCAGTCTAGAAAATGTATTGCGTTCGAGGGTCGCCTCTTAGTAATTGGATTCACGAGCGGACGAATCCCAGAGGCTCCAGCGAACCACGCTCTCGTCAAGAATTACTCGATTCTGGGTGTTCATTGGGGGCTCTACAACACAAAGAACCCAGCGCTTGTTCACGAAATTCATAGAAGCCTGATTGCCCTATATGAGGCTGGCGCAATCAAGCCCCTGATCTCAGAGGTCGTTGAGTTGGTTTCGGTGCCGACCGCCCTAGGGCGTCTCGCTGATCGCAGAACCACCGGGAAAATCGTCTGGTCGAGGGTCATTGCCCCTAATAACGGCCACGTTCAGGAACCGGTTCGCCAAGAGACCCCTCTATCGGGCAACATTTGACGCTCCTATGACAGACACGACTGCACAACTCATCCCCGACGCCGATCAGCACGATCTCCTAATGGCAACACTGGAGCGTGTGAACAAGGCCTGTAATGCCGCGCGAGTGCGCGCTCTTGATGAGTCTGTTAAGTCTGGACCGGCGCTGCGATCGATAGTGCTAGAGGAGCTCGAGCGATTTCGACTCCCCGCAACATTCAACGTTCCTTCAACGGTGCGTGTAACGCAGTCGTTGACTCGCCAGAAGTTTGGTAATTATCAGTCGATTACATTCTCGGCTGCCGCGCTGAAGTGGTCTGGAACAGATCGGGTAAGTATTCCTACCTCTGCTGGGCGAAGAACTATTCGTGTTTATGTAGATCGCGCTCATGGTTCTCTGAAGCATCCTCTCGAGGGCAAGGCAGCATCATTAGTGCTGCGTAGCGACGAGTTCGTACTTGTGGACGCGACAATTACTGACGAGGACTGAATCGCCCGTGGGTTCACTCCTAGTAGCTCGACATGGGCAATCGACTTGGAACGCGCTGGGGAGATGGCAGGGTAAGGCCGACCCAGAGCTCACGGCACTCGGCGAGCAGCAGGCTCAAGATGCAGCGCTACACGTAGGTGACATCTCAAGCGTCTGGGCATCGAATCTCCAGCGCGCCAAAGTGACGGCATCCATCATCGCCAAGGCGAAGGGTCTCGAGGTGAATATTGATGAGCGCCTCTCCGAGCGTGATGCCGGCGAGTGGGAGGGGATGACCCGACTCGAGATTGAGGACGGATGGCCCGGTTTTCTCGCAGGGCATAAACGCCCAGATGGTTTCGAGCCAGATGAATCGGTAGCCCAGCGCGGAATTGAGGCGCTGAGTGAGATCCTTGCTAATGGTGGCGATGGGCGCATTCTCGTGGTGAGTCACAGCGGCGTGGTGCGTGCCATTGAGCGCCATCTAGGGGTATCTGCAGGTCAAGTATCGAATCTTGGGGGTGTGGAGTTTCACCTGAATGCAATCGGGGAACTCACAATTGGGGAGAGGTTCATGCTCCTCGATGGTTCGAAGGTAGAGATCACGACCCCGAAGCAGATCTGACCGGATCTCATCGGATCTAGTTGGATCTAGTTGGCCTGAGACTGTGCTGCCGCGGTTCTACGGATGGCGGTGAGTAATCATGGGCGCGACCTAGGGGTTTCGGAGACCGTTTTTAGGTCCGCCTTTTGGGCCGCTTTTGGGAATGTGCCACTCAAGTCCTAGAATCAAGTACCCCCCTTTGAGGAATCACGATCTTTGAGGGAACCGACCGAGAGTGAGCACGTGACCGAAGACCCACGCCTTGCGGATCCAGAGTTTGCAGCAGAGCAGGAATTCCTTGATCGCGTCTACTCGCGCCTTGACGGTATGCGGAGGTCTGCGAGTCGAGTCGCTGAGGCGTACGACGAAGTCGGTCGCGGCGGTACACATCAAGCCAGGTTGGAGCGAGATATCGCTCTGGAGAATACACATCGCAGGCTCGCGGTTCTTGATGTCGGGCAAGCCCCTCTTGCTTTTGGACGAATAGATCTTGAGGTCGGCGGGAGGCCGCTCTATGTGGGGCGCCTCGCTGTTGATGACGACGAGGGTGATCCACTCGTGATCGACTGGCGCGCTCCGGTAGCAGAGCCGTTCTACAGAGCAACTCCGATAGACCCCATGGGGATTCTGCGGAGGCGACACCTCCTAACCAAGAACGGCCGCGAACTTGTTGGGCTCGATGACGAGGTATTCGATGCAACGCGCGCTGATGAGCTTGGGTTAATCGTCAAGGGAGAGGGCGCGCTCATGCGTGCACTCGACCGCGAACGCACCGGGCGAATGGATGACATCGTCGCGACTATCCAGGCAGAGCAGGATGCTGCTGTCCGCGCTGCGTTGCCGGGAGTCCTAGTCGTATCGGGCGGCCCCGGTACCGGCAAGACCGCGGTGGCTCTTCACCGCGCGGCCTATTTGCTCTATACCTATCGTCACCGCCTTGCTTCGCAGGGAGTTCTTGTAGTTGGCCCGAGCTCGGTATTCCTCAGGTATATAGAGCAGGTGCTTCCATCACTTGGGGAGCACGAGGTGCAGCTCGCCACGATCGGCGGATTGAAGCCGAGCCTTCGCCTTGAGCAAGAGGAGTCCTACGAGGCATCGGCGCTCAAAGGTAATCTTCGAATGGCTCAGGTGCTCGCGCGCGCTCTACGCGATCGTGAGCGCGCTCCAAGAAGCGACACTCTGATGACCATCGACGGTCTGCGCCTTGTTATGAGGCGCGGCAAAGTTGCGGCAATCCTCGATCGAATTCGGAGAAGGCGCGGAGCGCACAATGCCAAGCGTCTAGCGGTGGAGCGTTCGATTATGGACAATCTCTACGCGCGTTACCGCACAGCCTTGATAGCGGCTCACGATGGCGTTATGAGTCATGACGACTCGGATCTCGATGACGACTCTGGGCATGATGCTGCGATCGCTGCGGCACTAGCGCGCGGCGAGGCTGCTCCTAGAGAGTGGGAGAACAACATACGGCGCCGCATCAGACGCCTTCCAGAGGTGCGCATGCTTCTAGATCGCATCTGGCCAGTGATCACTGGTGCAGAGTTGGTTCACGATCTCTTTTCATTTGAGCCCTTAGTGCGCTCGGCTGGAGAGGGAGTATTAAGTAAACGCGAGCAGTCATTCCTTCTGCGGGAACGCTCTATAAATCTGCGTGCGGTGCGCTGGAGTGAAGCCGATGTTGCCCTAGTGGATGAGGCTGATGCTCTGGTCGGCCCCGTTGAGTTGGCGTTTCCTCGCATCTCGCGAAGGCGAGGGGCAGAGGATCGCGAGATGCTCGAGGCCGCTACAACCGTGATCTCAGAGCATGGTTTGGATAACTACACGAACGCGGCCGACGTCGTAGCGCGCTATCGCGGTGACGGAGATTCGGGCGGAGTCATCGAGGTCCCAGAGTTGCGGACCTTCGGGCATGTAATCGTCGATGAAGCTCAAGATCTAACGCCAATGCAGTGGCGCATGCTCGCACGACGCGCACCAAATGGATCGATGACACTGGTTGGAGATTTTGGGCAGGCGAGCCGCGCAGGTGCTGCCAGCGGATGGGATGCAGTGCTGAAGTTGCTAGTGCAACGCGAGGAGTCGCGACTTGTAACTCTCTCCGTTAACTACCGAACCCCGGCAGAGATTATGGAGCTGGCTAATCGCCTTCTTGCGGTAGTCGCGCCAGATGTTGAGCCGACTAAGGCAGTGCGCTCAAGTGGCGAGAATCCGCGCATCATTCGCACCCAAGATGTCTTTGCTGATGCCGTTGCAGAGACTCGCGTCGCTGCAGCACGCGGCGGGAGTGTTGCGGTGATCGCTCCTCGGGCAATGAGAGCTGATATTGCAGATGCTTTGAGTGACCTTGGTGCCGTTGCAGATGTTCCTGAGGTGCTAGATGCGCCTATTGCAATTGTGAGCCCAACCTCTGCAAAGGGTCTTGAGTTCGATCATGTTGTAGTTGTTGAGCCCGTAGACCTGGTGGGGGCGGATCTCTCCGGCCTGCGACTTCTTTATGTAACTCTGAGTCGCGCCACCCGCTCGCTCACTGTGCTGCACGCAAAAGCACTACCAGATGCTCTCGTCGTATCAGAAGCGGCTAGCCCAAGATCAGCAGGGTCATCACTATCTAATTCTTAGTCATTTAAATCCGGGCAACAAGTACGTTAGAGAAGGGTTATGTCAATGGCAAGCAATGAGAGCGACCTCGTAACTGCAGATCTCCTTGCATCGGATGTTGCATGGGATCTCGAGCCCCTTTTAGGAGGGCGCGGAGAGGGCGGTGTTGATGCTCTGCTCGATGAGGCGGCTGTGATCATCGCTCGAATTGTCTCGAAGCGCGGGAGCATTGCCTCGCTCGATGTTGAGGGCCTAGCAGCACTCATGGGAGAGTTTGCAGCTGTTAACGACTGTATTGGGCGCGCTGGGTCTTACGCAGGGCTGCGCTTCACGGTAGATACTGCCGATGCTCAAAGAGGCGCATTAATGCAGCGCATCGAGTCACGCGCTGGGATCCTCGCATCGGATCTTGTCTTCTTTGATCTTGAGTGGATTGCTGTCGATGATGATCGCGCCGAGGCTCTACTAGCCGATGAGCGGCTCGCGTTCTGCGCACACTCGCTTCGCACGCTTAGGAGCACTCGTCCGCACCGCCTCGGAGAAGAGGCCGAGCAGGTAGATATCCAGCGCTCGCTAACCGGAGTAAGCGCATGGGGACGTCTATTTGATGAGTTGACCTCCTCGGCCGAGGTTGTAATCGATGGAGAGTCAGCCCCTCTCGAGTTGGCGCTCTCGCTTCTAAGCACACCCGATCGCGAAGTGCGCGCCTCTGCAGCCGCGGCAGTTACAGAGGGTCTTGCTCCTGGGCTGCGAACGCGAGCATTCGTGTTCAACACCATCATCGCTGACAACGCTATTGGTGATCGCCTGCGTTCATTCCCTTCGTGGATCTCATCGCGCAACCTCTCTAATGAGGCATCTGACGCGAGTGTTGAGGCTTTAGTGGAGGCTGTTGTTGCTCGCTATGACATTCCTCAGCGTTGGTATGCCCTCAAGGCGCGCCTTCTCAGGATTGAGCGACTCGCCGATTACGACCGCTCGGCTTCGGTTGCCGACTCAGAGACGAAGTTCGGCTGGGCGGAGTCACGCGATCTAGTACTTGATGCGTACTCCTCTTACTCTCCGGAGTTGGCCAACATTGCTCGCCGGTTCTTCGATGAGGGGTGGATCGATGCTCCTATGCGCCCAAGTAAGCGCCCGGGGGCCTTCTGCTCGTACACGGTTCCGGATGTGCACCCATACTTGCTCCTGAACTGGACCTCGACTCGCCGCGATGTGCTGACTCTCGCTCACGAACTAGGGCATGGCCTCCACGCCTACTTGGCCCGCGAGCAGGGAATCTTCCACCAGTCGACTCCACTAACGCTCGCGGAGACTGCATCGGTATTCGGTGAGACCGTTACCTTCGGGAGAATCCTCGACGGCACTACGGACCCCGCTGATCGTTTAGCGCTCCTAGCGGAGAACCTCGACGGACAAATTGCAACAGTCTTTCGCCAGGTTGCGATGAACCGTTTTGAGAATGCAGTGCATACACACCACCGTGATAGTGGCGAACTCTCAGTTGAGGAGTTTGGTGATCATTGGTTCGCAACTCAGAGCGCAATGCTCGGAGACTCAGTTGAGTTAACTGAGGGCTATCGCACCTGGTGGTCATATATTCCACACTTCATACATACTCCTGGCTACGTCTATGCATATGCCTACGGACAGTTGCTAGCGCTAAGCGTTTATCGGCGTTATCAGGAGCGCGGGGATGCATTCGTACCTGCGTATCTAGACCTACTCAAGGCCGGAGGCTCTAAGTCTCCAGAGGAGCTAGGGCGCATGGTCGATTGCGATCTTGCAGACCCAGGGTTCTGGGACGGTGGGCTCACAATCATCGGCGAGACGCTCGACCTAGCCGAGGCAGCGGCGCGCGATGCCGGGAGAATCTAGGCAGGGGAGTGCCAACTCGTTGAGTTAGCGAGTCGCTGGTTGAGCGATGGCTGGCGCGAACATGGTGCGTTAACCCGTGTCGCTTAGGCCTGGTGGGTCTCGGTACTGAGGTGTTCGCCACTCCCAAATGGGGTTGCTCTCACCGACTCTCTCGGCGTCCCTAGATTCAGTTTTCACGAGCCGGAATCCGTCGTGTGCTTTTTGAAGGTGATGGCGTTTACAGAGCCGTACAAGATTCTCGAGGCTCGCAGGGCCGCCCTCAGCGAAGGGCACGATGTGATCTATCTCTAGGCCAAGACTCATATCGCAGGTGGGTACCTGGCAGACGCGGTCGCGTTCCTCAACCGCTGTTCGCAGTTGTGCAGGGATGTGTCGCCCCATATGCGCAACTGTCTTGATGTCGACTCCATCGACGACAAGAAGTTTTAAGAATGCCTCGCCCAAATACTCAGTTGCACTCGCTACAGGGATCGGGCCAACGCCAGCGATCTCGCAGACTTCTCCATGCTCGGTATGCCCACGTTTAAGCGCATCGATGTCGATGCGAATATTCATCACAGCGTTGGGGCGGCGTCTTTTTGTCTCGCTCACGCCATGCGCAGCCCTTGAATCTGCGTTACTAGCCTTTTCGCAGAGCACCATTAGGGCATCTGCTGCATAGGCCTCTGGTCTTTCATGATTCCCGCTCTTGCGAGCCGCCTTAAATATCTCATCCTGTATCGGTTTTAGCGCGACCATTACGAGGGCACCGTTAGCAGCTGTCATCCGCGCTCTTACATTGAACGAGCCATCAAGATCTGTCCACGATTTTAAGTAACGCGATTTATGAACTTGCCGGTGCCGCTCTGCCTCATCGGTGGCAGCTGCAACGACACGACTAGTTGCATCACGTAGATCGCGCACAGTCGCGTGGCGAGAGAGATTTATGAGTTGAGTCTCAGTATTAGGTGCAACGATTGCTCCCCGTGTTACCTCTACGGCCTGTGTGCCCGATAGATCACCTGAGAGCAAGGCTGCAGTCGTCACAGGCAAGTGCTGCAGTTGATTAGCGAGCACCACCACAGACTGGGCCTCATAGCGAGCACAATCTGGCTCGTTCGAGAGCCACTCCGAAATACTCTTCGCGCCTTCGCCTTTCCAAGCGTTGGTGCGCTCTACTTGGCCAACTGCCACCGTGCGCAGAGAATCGCCAGCCCGACGAACTCTCTCGGCGATCTCCACCAATTCGCGAGCGCCGGCAGCATCAACGCAATCAACCTCGAGGGAGGAGATGAAGGTCTGGAGTTCTGTGGTGATGTGATTCAATCGGTCGAACATGTGTTCGACTATAAAACAGGGGTGTGACAACTACCGAGCAGTTTCAAGTGCTGAGCGCATCGAGGGGGCGATGACGGGCTGTTGACCTCCCAGTCCGCAATTCCTTTGACCATGAAATCTGCTAGCATTAACTGCTAGCAGTATGTGATAGTGGTACTTGATAGTATCGAATTATGGCTTCGAATAGAACGACATTCACTCTCGATGAGGAGTTGGCTAAGAGCGCCCAAGAGCTCGGCGTAAATATCTC